>Ga0316190_10000946_pt1 | contig 20724 bp, 21 predicted proteins | sample Eddworburrow2_MG_FD_204929 | JGI IMG/M metagenome (GOLD analysis project Ga0316190, IMG submission 204929) | Coastal sediment microbial communities from Maine, United States - Eddy worm burrow 2 | ecosystem: Environmental > Aquatic > Marine > Coastal > Sediment | place: USA: Maine | collected... | reverse complement strand
CCAATGTCGAGGACATGGATCTCGACGACTGGCGAGAGATCGTGGACGGCAGCCTTACGTCCGCGTTCCTGGTCGCCCGATCCGCCATCCCGCTGCTCAGACGAGGTGACGCCCCGACACTACTCAACACGTCTTCAACGTTCGGGGTCCGAGTCGCCCAGAGTGGCTATGGCCCCTACGCCTCATCCAAGGCAGCGATCATCAATCTCACCCGAGCATTGTCGGCCGAGTGCAATCCCGATATTCGGGTCAATGCGATCGCGCCGGGTCTGATCAACACGGAGTTTCTCTCGGGGGGAACGGGTCGGGTGCAGCGCGCCGCAAACCTGGATTTCGACGCCGTCGTGGCTTCCATCCCTATGCGCCGCATCGGCCGGCCGGAGGACATCGCCGCTATGGCGCTCTTCCTCGCCAGTCCCGCCGCCGGCTATGTCACCGCCCAGACGATCCATGTCAACGGTGGTCTCTGGTCCTGATCCGCACAGAGGCGAGTGCGGCCCCGCTCACCGGACGCGGCGGGCGGGACAGGCACTCAGAAGCCGGTTCCTGTAGCGGGCCCTTTCGCGTCCTCCGCAACGGGCGCTTCGGTCTTCGCTTCGAGGAGAGCACACAACTCACCCACGAAACGCCGCACCGCTGCCTCGAGCACGCGGCGACCAACGGCCGCATCGTCAGAGTTCTTGAAGACGCCGTAGGGGGCCGAGTACTCGCCGACGTACTTCAGCTCGCATAGACGGCCCGATATCGGAGCGATGGTGAGAGAACCGGTGACGCTGGGCAGAAGACGCCGACGCTGCGCCGACCAGGTCAGCGGAACTTCGGTGATCAAGCGACCGGCGCGACACGGCCCGGTGTGAATCTCGACGTCCTGCGAGTGGTCGAACCACGCCCAAGGCGTGTGCATGTGCATCACTATCTGATCGATCTGCGCGGCGGCGAGATCAGTCGCCTCCTGCAGAAGTTCGGATGGATCCTCGCCGAGCAGTGCCACGATGTCGGCGTAGGACCGCTCCGGATATTCGCTGACCATGACCATTCGATCCATCGGAGCCGCCTTCGATGTCACTCGTCGAAATCTCATACGCTAGTGGTGAAGAATTTCTACCAGCGAGTTATCGAAGTTCGAGGGCCGGCGTCATCCGATCGCAGGTCGAGTTGGTGGAATCGGCGCAACGATGGAGATCCGAGAACAGCCGCTGGGTCGGGCGAAATGGCCGCGTTGAACTCGAACGGTTCGTGCAGTCGTGGGCGGGACCAATCAAACGATTCGCGTCGGCGCGTCACGATCGAGCTACCGACCATGGCGCGGGCACACTTCTCGACGACAGGGCAACGGTCGCTTCGCAGTGACTGTCCTGAGTCGCACGGCCCGGGCGGGGGCAGCGGTCGCCCCCGCACCTGGCCCGGGCTCAGAAGCCGGCGTTCTTGTCGACCACGCCTTCCATGGGACGACCTTCTCTCATCGCGTGAAGGTTGCGCCGAAACCGCGCCATATTCCGGGGGCCCCGAAGTTGGCTGGCCCCGGCCGTGTGGGGCGTCATCACACAATTGTCGAGTGACCACAAAGGGCTTTCGGCCGGCAACGGCTCGACCGGGGCCACGTCGAGCGCGGCGCCGCCGATGGTGCCGTTGATGAGCGCCCGTTCGAGCGACGGACCGTCGATGATCTCGCCGCGGGTCACGTTGAGCATGATCGCGGTGTCCTTCATGCGCCCGAAGAATTCGTCGTCACACATGCCGCGCGTCTCGTCGGTCAGCGGCAAACCCACCGCGAGCACGTCGGAGGTGGCGACGACATCATCGAGGCGGTCCAGACCCCACACCTCAGACACCCCGTCACTGGGCTCGACCGGGAGGGCGTCGACCGCTTGAACGTCCATGCCGAACGCGACGGCGCGGCGGGCGATGTGCCGTCCGGTGCCACCGAAGCCGACGATACCCATCGTCAAGCCCTCGAGCTCGACCTCGGAGAACCGCATCTTCTCCCGGTTCTCCTGGGTCCAGCCGGCCGGGCCCAGCTCCACCGCCATGGCCAGCCGCCGGGTCAGCCCGAGTAGCAGGGCGAAGGCCGTGTCGGCGAGGTGGCCGCCCACCAACCCCTTCTCCCCGGTGAGCACGACGTCACTGTTGACGAAGTCGTCGTACATGAACGAGTCCACACCCGATGCGGTGGCATGAACCCAACGCAGGTCGGGGGCCGCGTCGAAGATCCACGGGGGAACCACGCCGAGGATGACGTCGATATCGCCGGCGTGGGGTAATCCTTCTTTGGGCCGGTCGACCACCGTTACCTGTGCGCCCGGGCCCGCCGCCTCGGCGATCATGGCTTCGTCCTCGGCTGTCACCACCGGCAGGGTCAGGGTCTTGGTGACCAGTACCCGCAGCGGGTGGTCTGGCATCGCCACGATGGTGCTCATGCCGGCAACCCGTTCGTGTCCATGTCGTACAGGTCCACGACGTTGCCCCACACCATCTTTTCCTTCTCCTCTTCGGGGACCTCGCTGAGGATGTCGGCGAGAATCGACTGGGAGTTCGGCCAGATCGAGTCGTGATGCGGATAGTCGTTGCCCCACAAGAGGTTGTCGACACCGATGGAATCGCGGGTCTGTATGCCCTGGACGTCGTCCTCGAAGGTCACCCAGAAGTTCCGGTCGAAATACTCCGACGGGGTCATCGTCAGGCTCTTGTCCATCTCCCAAGGGGTGCGGTACGCCGCATGATCGAAGCGTTGTTTGAAATGGCCGACCCATCCGGTCTCGTACTCGGACACCACGAACTTCAGGTCCGGGAACCGTTCGACCACTCCTCCGCTGATGAGGTCGATGATGGTGTTGACCGCGGTGGTGTGAGCCAGGGTGTACCCCTTCAGATGGCCGCCGGGCGTGCCCCAGTGATCGGGTAGACCGCCGTCGATGGTCGATCCGGTGAAAATGTGCATGGTGAGAGGTACGCCGTACTCCTGAGCGCGAGCCCAGAACGGGTCAAAATCCGGATGGTTGTAGGGCTTGGCCGGATCGATGTGCGCGGGGATGGCGAACCCTCGAACGCCCCGCTGGGCCGAGCGGTCGATCTCGGCGATCGAGCTCTCCACGTCGGGCAGAGGCAGACAGCCGATCCCGATCAGCCGGGCGGGATCGGCCGAGCAGTAGTCCAACACCCAGTCGTTGTGCTGGCGGAAGGCGGCGTCGCGCACGTCGTCATCGGGGAGGGCGAAGGTGAACATGCTGAGGCTGGGGTACATCACCTCACCGACGATGCCGTCACGGGTCTGTTCATCCAGCCGGGCATGGGGATCCATCACCCCCGGGTTGAACCCGTCGTAACCCATCTTGATCCGTTCCTTGGTGGCCGGATCGTTCAGGTTCGCCCCGGCGATGCCGAGCCGGCCGACCGGGACCGCTTGCATGCCGTTCGGCAACACCACCCATGTGCCGGGCTTGCCGAGATGGTCTTTCGCGATGAAGGGCGCACGGTCACCGAAGCGGTCGACCAGGCCGTTGTAGATCTCGGCCGCTTCGACCACATGAGAGTCGCATGAGTAGTAGCGCATCGGTTGGCTTCCTTGGTGTCGGGTCCGGTGTCGGCGGGCAAGAGCCCCACCGAGAGCGTCGGTCGGGTGTGTTCAGCACCCCCCCGAGCTGTTCGTCACGAGCCGAATATAGTTCCGGACCCGACACCGACGCCTGGCCGGGCGTTCAGCCGTCGGTCGGCGCTCGGCTGGTGAGCCATTGGGTCCAGCGTGGTTCATCCCGTTCCACGGCGGCGGCACCGGCGGCGCCGTACAGGTAGGACCAGACCGAAACGCTGACCTGGGCACCACCTCCCTCGACAGCTACCAGGGCCGTGCCGGGTGCCGGTTCGTCGACCACGAGCACGAGCCGGAACGGACCGACCTCCGCCACCGTGCCGGCCAGCGCCGGCGCTTCCGCCGCATGGACCTCGACGCGGTCACCCACGGCGAGGGTCACAGGGATACCGAGGGCTTCGGTCAGCGCCGACCAGCTGTCGTCCCGCGTCCGAGCCCAGACGGCGGAAGGGAGCCCGGCGCGGGCGGCCTGGCCGCGAAAGTGGGTCAGATGCAACTTGAGATTGGCCAGGAACATCAGCCAACCCTCGGTCATCCCGTCGTACTGATCGTCCCATTCGCCGCCCGACCCGAAGCCGGTGTTCACCAGGCGCACAACACAGGTCCCGCCATCGCGAGCCTCGACCAACCATTCGAACGCCAGGCCCTCGACGCCCTCTCCCCCGTCGAACAGGACCCGGTGCGGGGGCTCCCACGCGGCAACACGCCCCGGGACCTCCATCTCCGGGCCGGGACCGAATCGGGCGGTCGCCGCTCCGCCTTCGCGTTCTTCGACCGTGTGGGGAACGAACCACGAGGAGATGCCTGGCCCCGTCGCAATGGCCTCCCAGACCTCTTCGGGACTACCGGGGACCTCAATCTCCAGCTCGATGGAACGATGATCGTCGGACATGGTTCAGACCTTTGGGCTAGGTGGGTGAGCGGGGCGAGGTGGGTTGGGGGCCGACGTTGAGTCCAGCCGGGGATGTGCGGCGACGATGAGCCGATGCCAGCGTCCCGCTGGTGCCCCCTCGTCATGGAAGCGAGCGGCGAGCGCGGTGATCGTGCGGGTCAACTCGTTGGTGAACTCGGCCCGCTCGGCGGGCGATGCGAATCGGATCTCGGTGTCGATGGCCAGCGTCGCCAGGGGCTTTTGGGCGAGGTTGGCACCTCGGGCCAATTCGGCAATCTCGCGGATCATGCGCGCCGCGAGAGCGATCAGATACCGGGTCGAGAGTCGATCGGTGCGCTCCGGATCCGGCGCGCTCGCGCCGAGGACGGCCGGGGACAGTACATAGGCACGGGCCGATGCCACGACCACCCGTTCGGTCAGCCCCCGCCTGGGTCGTTCTTCGAGCAGTTCGACGAGGCCATGGTCCTCGAGCATGCGCAGGTGGTAGTTGACCTTTTGGCGTGATTCACCGAGTGCGGTGGCCACCGTGGTCGCTGAGCCCGGTTCGCCGAGCGCCGCGAGAATCCGGGCCCGTAGCGGGTCCAGTATCACCGCGGCGTCAGCCGGTTCGTCGATCACCTCCAGATCCTGCACGACCCCACTACCTCCAGATCCTGCACAGCTCCACTACCTCCAGATCCTGCACGACCCCAGTTTCCAATTGACAGTATCTTTTGTCAATACCCTTGGATTGGCCTTTGCGCACGGCTACCGAAACGGGAATGATCTGGCGATGGCCGCCTTACTCAAGGACCAGATCAACGCCGACCTGGTCAGACGGTTGGCTGCGCAGCTACAGCACCACCACGACCCGTTCGCCGTCGACGCCTTTGTGCGGTCGATTACCGCCGAGCTCGAAGGCCTCGAGCTCAAGGACCGAATCAACGTCATCGCCGACACGATCGCTGAGTATCTCCCCTCGGACTATCCGACCGCGCTGGCCATCGTGGTCAGGGTGGCCGAGGACGATGTCGAGCCCTGGGCGGCGTGGTCGCTCTGTTCATTCGTCGAACGCCATGGGACCGGTGCGCCAGAGGAATCGCTGGCTGCCATGCCCACCCTCACAAAGCGATGGTCATGTGAGTTCGCGGTGCGCCCGTTCCTCGACCAACACCTCACGCTCACGCTCGCGCATGTGCGCCGATGGGCGGACGACGAGAACGAGGCCGTACGCCGGTTGGCTTCGGAAGGCAGCCGGCCCCTCCTGCCGTGGGGTCCGAAGGTCCCGGCGCTGAGTGCGGATCCCCGAATCGGCATCGAGATCCTCACGACGCTACGCCACGACCCGTCCGAAACGGTGCGCCGCTCGGTGGCGAACCATCTCAATGACGTCACGAAATCCCATCCCGAGCTCGTGGTCGACGTGCTCCAGCGGTGGATCGATGAGACCGACCCGGTCGACGCCAAGCTGGTGCGTCACGCCTTGCGGACCCTGGTCAAACAGGGGCACACCGGCGCCCTGGAGCTCCTCGGTTTCACGACCGACCCGCAGATCTCCGTGACCCTGTTCTCGTGCTCCCCTGCTCGGATCGGCCTCGGATCACCGATCACGCTGACCGCCGCCATCGACTCCACCTCAGCCACCGAACAACACCTGGTCGTCGACTTCGTCATCCATCATGTCAACGCCTCGGGGGCCACCTCACCAAAGGTGTTCAAGTGGGCCAACCAGCGACTCGCGCCCCGCGCGACGGTGGAGCTGACCAAACGCCGCAAGATCCAGCCGGCGTCGACTCGCACCTATCACGCCGGGGTTCACCGCGTGGAGCTCCAAATCGCGGGCCGGTGCTTCGCCACCACCCAGTTCGAGCTCACCCTGCCCTGAGCCCTCGCCCAGCGCGCCCGGCGTGCTCACATACCCTGGGAATGAGCTGGTTGGCCCTATCCGGCTGCGCGGTCGGGCTCGATGATGGAACCATGGCACGCGGAGGGATTTGCCGGACCGATATGCCGGAGGATCATGATGGACAAGCTCGCTGATACCGCCGTGCGCACCGAAGGACTGACCAAGCACTACGGCGACTTCCCCGCGCTGGTCGATCTCACTCTCGAGGTTCGGATGGGGGAGGTCTACGGGTTCCTCGGTCCAAATGGCTCGGGCAAGACCACGATGATCCGTACCGTCCTCGACGAGATCCGACCGACCTCTGGTCGGGCATGGGTCCTCGGGATGGACAGCCACGAGCAATCGATCCGGATCCGCCGCCACCTCGGCTACGTGCCGGGCGATCTGGCGATGTACCCCAATCTCACCGGCCATGACACCCTCACCTTCTTCGCCAACCTGCGTGGAGGCGTCGAATGGGGCTATGTGAACGAGCTGGCCGAACGGTTGGCAGCAGATCTGTCCAAGAAGGTCGGTGATCTCTCTACCGGCAACCGCCAGAAGATCGGTCTGATCCAAGCGTTCATGAACCGGCCCGACGTGTTGATCATGGACGAACCGAGCGGAGGCCTCGACCCGCTGGTACAGCGAGAGTTTCAGACCATGGTGCGGGAGGTAGCGGCCGAAGGGCGCGCCGTGCTGCTTTCGAGTCACACCCTCTCGGAGGTCCAACGGGTGGCCGACCGGGTCGGGATCATCCGCCATGGCCGCCTGGTGGCGGTCGAGTACCTCGATGACCTTCGGGCCAAGACGATGCGCCGGGTCGAACTGGAATTCGACCGCCCGGTCGAGGCCTCGGTGTTCGAGGCGGTACCCGGGGTGCACGAGGTCACGGTGGACAATCACCGGGCCGTGGTGTCGTTTGGGGGGAAGATGGCCACCCTGCTCGCCGCGGTCGCCGAACGCTACGACGTGGTGGACATCAACACCCGCGAAGCCGATCTGGAGGAGATCTTTCTCACCTACTACCGGGACGACGACGTCGAACAGGTGGTGTGGTGATGGTGTCGACCCTGTTCGCCAAGACCATCCGAGACCGCTGGCTGGCCATGACCATCGCCACGTCGGTCCTGGTGATCTTCATGTTCTATGCGATGGCCGTTTACCGCACCATCGACCTGTCCATCTATACGGACCTTCCCCGAGGTATTCGGGACCTGATGGGCATCCCTGCGGGGGCCGACGCCGCCACCCTTTCGTACAACGTCATGTTGGGATTTGTCGGGGCGCTGACCCTCGCCGGTCTCGCCATCTCGATGGGTTCGGCGGCCATCGCCGGCGAGGAACGTGACGGCACCCTCAGCCTGTTGTTGGCCAACCCCAAGAGCCGCACCCAGATCCTGGTGTCGAAGACGGCCTCGATGATGGCGCTCGTGGCCGCCACCACGGCGGTGTTGTGGGGTGCCGGGTATCTGATCCCTGCCCTGCTCAACGTGGACATCGGCGCCACCCGGCTAGGAGCGATGATGCTGCACCTCGGCGTCAACGCACTCTTCTACGGCCTTGTCGCGCTGGCCATCGGTGCCTGGACCGGGAACCGTTCGTTGGCGTCAGGGGTCACGGCGGGGGTCATGATCCTGTCGTATTTTGCCGTGGGGTTGTTGCCGCTCGTCGACGGACTTCGACCGGCCGCGAAAGCGTTTCCCTGGTACTACTTCGCCGGAGGTGAGCCCCTGCTCAACGGCATCCGCTGGGATCATCTCGCCGTCCTCTCCGGCGGCGGGGTTGTGGCCGGCGCGACGGCCATCGTCGGACTCGACCGGCGGGACCTCAAAGGTGCCAGCGTGGGTATCACCGTGTTGGACCGGCTCCGCACCAACCCTAGGACCCGACAACTCTTCGACCGCCTCGCCGGGTCGACGCGGGTTTCGAGGCTGTGGATCAAGATCACCTCGGAACACCAGGGGCTATTGGTCGTGACATCGGTGACGATGTTCGGGCTCATGGGAGTGCTGATGGGTCCGATGTATGCGGCCATCGCCGACAATGTCGCCGGCCTCAGCGACGAGTTCCCCGAGGTGATCCTCGCCCTCGCCGGGGGCGGCGACATGGCCACGGCCGAAGGCTTCTTCCAGGTGGAGACGTTCTCACTCATGGCCCCGATCGCCGTCATGATCGTGACGGTCGTGATCGGTGCTCGGGGCCTGGCGGGCGAGGAGGCGAACCGCACCATGGGGCTGCTACTGGCCAACCCGATCAAACGCTCCACCGTGGTGACCGAACACGCCGTCGCCATGACCGTCTATGCCGCTGTCGTGGGCGCCGCCACCTTTGCCGGAGTCACCATCGGCTCGATGATCGCCGGGCTCGACATGGCCATCGAAGGCATCGCCGCCGCGTCTCTGCTCGTCACCCTGCTCGGCCTGGTCTTCGGAGCCCTGGCCTTGGCCCTCAGCGCCGCCAGCGGCCGGGCGAGGATCGCGGTCTATGGCACCGTCAGCGGCGCGCTCGCCTCGCACCTGGCCAATTCGTTTCTCCCCCTCGACGACAGCCTCGCCGGCTATGCCCGGTGGACGCCGCACTACTACTACCTGAGCAGCGACCCGCTCACCAACGGGGTGAGTTGGGCACACGCCACTGTGCTGGCCGTCAGTACCGTCCTGCTCATTGCGTTGGCGGTCGCGGCGTTCGATCACCGAGACCTCCGCCAACACTGATCGACCACAGCCTCTGCGAGTGTCACATCCTCTGCGAGTGTCACATCCTCTGCGAGTGTCACAGCCTCTGCGGGTGTCACAGCCTCTGCGGGTGTCCAGGGGACCCGAGGAAAGTGCATTACAGTCCGCCCGATGGCCCGCCAGCGTCGACCCATGGGAGTCATCGGGTGGAGAGAGTGGGCCCAACTACCGGCGCTGTGCACCGACGCCATCAAGGCCAAGGTGGACACGGGGGCGCGCACATCAGCCCTCCACGCTTTCCGACTCGAGACATCGGTTCGAGATGGTGAACCCTGGGTGAGTTTCGAGATTCATCCGCATCAGCGCAGTACCGAGGGAGCGGTGAGGGTAGAGACCGCGGTGGCCGGCTGGCGATCGGTGAAGAGCTCCAACGGCGAGATCCAACGCCGTCCGGTAGTACGCACCCCGCTGTCGCTGGGTGGTCGCACATGGTCGATCGATATCACGCTCACCAACCGTGACGCCATGGGATTCCGCATGCTGGTCGGCCGCGCCGCCATCCGCCGCAAGTTCGTCGTCGATGTCGGCAGGTCCTACATCGGTGCCCAACCGCAGCCGACCCAAGATGGGTGAGATCAACGGCCCCCGGCCGGCCTTCGAAATCGCGGGCACCGCGGTGTCCCCCGGGCAGCGAGCGGAGCTCGAATTACGACCGGCAAGACTTCCATCCGGGGGCTGGATGGCGATTCCGGTCGTGGTCATCCACGGCCGAGCCGACGGACCAGCGGTATGGCTCAGTGCGGCGATCCACGGCGACGAGGTCGGTGGGGTGGAGATCATCCGCCAGGTCCTGCGCCTGATCGATCCGTCAACATTGGCGGGCACCTTGGTCGCGGTCCCGGTGGTCAATGTGCCGGGTTTCGGCAGCGGTGACCGGTACATGCCCGACCGTCGTGACCTCAACCGGTCCTTTCCCGGTTCGGCCCGAGGATCACTTGCCTCGCGTTTCGCCCATGTGTTCATGACCGACATCGTCGGCCCCTGCAGCATCGGCATCGATCTGCACACCGGGTCGGACCATCGGCGGAACCTTCCCCAGGTCCGGGCCGATCTGGATGACCCGGAGACGATGGCGCTCGCCGCGGCGTTCGCGCCTCGTGCTGCCCTCCACGCTCGACTGCGCGACGGTTCTCTACGGGAAGCGGCCGTCAGCCAGGGAAAACGGACCCTGCTCTATGAGGGGGGCGAGGCGTGGCGATTCGACAGCGAGGCCATCGACGTGGGTGTGGCTGGCGTGTGCCGCGTTCTCGCTCACCTCGACATGATCGACCGGCCCGCCCATATCTCCGCCGGGAAGCCGCCGATCCGGCTGCGCGGCTCTTCCTGGAACCGGAGCCCGATGAGCGGCGTGGCGCGGGTCCATGCCGAGCTTGGTGACACCGTCGAGAAAGGTCAACCAGTCGCCGTCGTGTTCGATGCCATCGGCAGTACCGAACGGGTGATCCGAGCCAGTCGTGACGGACTGGTGATCGGTCGAAGCGAGCTACCCGTCGTCCATCGAGGCGACGCCCTTGTACACATTGCGTTCGTCGACCCCATGCAGCCAGGAACGACACCATGAAGTTGGCCATTCTCTCCCGAGCTCCGCGTTCCTACAGCACGCAACGGTTGAAAGCGGCAGCCGTAGATCGGGGCCACCAGGTCAAGGTGCTCAACACCCTTCGCTTCGCCATCGACCTCTCGCGGGCCGAGCCCGAGCTCCAGTTCCGGGGTCAACCCCTGTCAGACTATGACGCGGTCATGCCCCGTATCGGCTCCTCGATCACGTATTTCGGTACCGCCGTCGTCCGCCAGTTCGAGCAGATGGACGTCTACACGCCGAACACTGCAAATGGGATCACCAACGCTCGCGACAAGCTTCGCGCCACCCAGATCCTGTCCCGTCACGACATAGGTATCCCCGCCACCACCTTCGTACGAGACCGCAAGGACGTACTCCCCGCCATCGAGCGGATTGGCGGCGCCCCAGTGGTGATCAAGCTGCTCGAAGGCACCCAAGGCATCGGGGTCATCCTCGCCCCGGACACCAAGGTGGCCGAGGCGGTCATCGAGACCCTCCAAAGCACGAAACAGAACGTTCTGATCCAACACTTCGTCGCCGAGAGCAAGGGCCGAGATATCCGAGCGCTCGTCGTTGGCGACCGCGTGGTCGCGGCCATGCGCCGCGAGGCGGTGGGTGACGAGTTCCGATCCAACGTCCACCGAGGCGGCCAGGCCACTCTGGTCCATCTCGACAAAGATTTCGAACGCACCGCCGTACAGTCCGCCCAGATTATGGGTCTGCGGGTGGCCGGGGTCGACATGCTCGAAGGCGACGACGGGCCGCTGGTGATGGAGGTCAACTCTTCGCCGGGGCTGGAAGGGATCGAGACCGCGACCGATCTCGATGTGGCCGGTGCCATCGTCGACTACATCGCGAACCAGGTGGGGTTCCCTGGTCTCGACGTCAATCAGCGCCTCACGGTCAGCACCGGGTACGGCGTCTCCGAGCTCCATGTCCGCGAGGGGTCCGAGCTGGTCGGCCAGACCATCGGTGAGTCCGGACTACGCGAACAGGACATCACCGTGCTCACCCTCAACCGGGGTACTGCGGTCATTCCCAACCCCCGTCTCGATCGGGTGCTCGAGGCCGATGACCGGATGGTGTGCTTCGGTCGACTCGAAGCGATGCGGGACATGGTGCCCGAGCGGCGGAGACGGCGGCGGCGGCCCAAGATCCAACCTCTTCCCGACCAACCTCTGCCCGACGAACAGCCCCCCGATCCGGCACCGAACGCCGGATTCTGAACGAGGTCCGCGTCGGTCAGCTCAAGGCTGACGCGGGCGACACCTCAGCCTGAGGACACCAGGCCACTGGCGGTGCCGGCCAGGGTCGTGTGCCCGGCTTCATCGACGATGGTCACCTCGAGATGGGCGCGCCGGCGGTCGCCCTCGTCGCTGAACCCTACGACGACGCCCTGCACCGTCAGCGTGGTGCCCTCGAATACGGGCGCCAGGAACTTGACGTCCATACGCCCACCGGCGATGAACCCTTGCCCGATCGTCGCGGCGGCCAAGGCCGAGACGTAGGCCGTGCTCATCATTCCCTGGGCGATCGTCGTCGAAAACCCTTTCGCCTCCGCCCAGGTCGGGTCGGTGTGGATCGACCCCGGCCGAACGCCCGAGTAGGTGTCGATCTGGCGTTGGGTGACCGTCCGGTGGAGCGGCTCGAGCCGGTCGCCAACCCGGAGTCGACCCGCCCGCCCCTCGGCCAACCGAATCCGGGTGTCCACCGGAGACTCCTCGGGTTCGGGCCGGGGTGCTCCACCATGCGCCGGCGCCGTCTCTCGATGGAACAGCATCTGCACGAACCGACCCTGCACCAGTGCCCGGTCGTTCTCATCGAGTGTCTGGTACTCGGTCACCATGTAGGGCTTGTCCCGACGGAAGTATTTGTCGACCAGCCGGCCCCTGGTGTGGGCCCTGGTCCCGAGCGGCATCGGGGCCAGGAACTCGAAGGTCATGCGAGCGTGGAGCCCGGCCGGCACGACATAGCGTGTGTGGCGCAGAAACAGGGCCTGGTTGGCCAGCAGGGTCGGATGGATGATCGGGCCCCCGAACGGGCCGGGGGCAAAGAACCAGGGGTCGTGATCGTCCACCGCAAAGGCGTAGGCCTCGACATCTTGGGGGCGGACGAGTCGCTCGTCGGACCGGAACGCCTCACCGACCCTGAGCCGGTCGAACGAGATCAGGGGAAAGCCGTTCAGCTCCAGCGTCTCAGTATCAAAGGCCATGGACCCCGAACCTACTGCGCGCTCGAATTGGCGTTCAGCACTGACCGGCACCGCTCGCCAGACCGCTTCTCCCGAAAATGGAAAGTGTCCTTGACACATAGACAAGGTCACTTTACATTCAGGCTATGGACCAGACCGAGCGGGGAACAACCCGTAGAACCGAAGCCGAACCGGCGTGGAGCGCAGGAGACCGGCAGCGGCGCAACGCCTATTTCAAGGAGTTCATACCCGCCATCCTGGCCTACGCCGTCATTCTGGTACTCGTGCTCGTGTTGGTGGACCAGGAGTCCAGCTGGGCATGGCTCTGGTGGCAGCTACCCATACTCCCCATGGTCGGGGTCGGAGTCGCTTTCTATCGCTTTCTTCGCCAGGCCGACGAGTACATCCGCACCGTCCAATTCCAGACCATGGCAGTCGGGTTCGCCGCCGGTATCTTCGCCTCGCTCGTCTTTGGGTTTCTTGGGATCGCCGGCATCACCACCCGGGCTACCGGATGGGTGGTCTTCGGTGTGGCCGTAGCCGCCTGGATGGTGTCGTTGGGCTGGGTTGGACGACGCTGATGGACAACCGTCTACGAGAGCTGAGAGCCGCCAACGGGTGGAGCCAAGCCCATCTGGCCGACCTGGTCGACGTCAGTCGCCAGACGGTCAACGCGCTGGAGAAAGGCCGCTACGACCCCAGCCTGCCTTTGGCGTTCCGCCTGGCCCGGATCTTCTCCACCACCATCGAGGATCTCTTTGTCCCCAGCCACGAGGACCTCGGGATCACAGCCGACGAGACCTCGGTCCACTGATCTCACCAACAGAACCAGACCCGGTAGGCGCCACCTGATAGGCCGACCTCACCCCGGCCGTCAGTTCCGCTCCATCAGCAGCTCGTCGTCATCGATGCTGCGCAGCTCCCGTCTCATCCGGCCCAACGTTCCTGGGAAAAACGAGACAACCCGGCCCTTGCGGTCGAGATAGAAGTTGGTGCACGGACCGGTCCAGCTCATGGTCTCCAGCTCCCGCTGGATTTCGGTGTTGTAGCGATCGGTCACATCGGAGCGGGCTTCGATCGTCGCCAGATCCTCCCGCACCAACCGGCCCGCCAACGAGGCGATCGCTTCGGCGCCCACTTCCGCCGAGGCGAACAGGGAGCCGTACCCCACCGACCCGTTGATGCCACAAACGGTGAAGTAGTTCGGAAATCCGGGCAGGGCGATACCCCGATAGGCCTGCACCTTCTCCGCCAGAACCTCCGACACGCTCCGACCGTCCCGGCCGTAGACCCGCACCGCGGGCGTACCGTCCTCGCGACCGCCGAGTCGATAGCCGGTGCAGAAGATGACCACGTCGACCGGCACCTCGGTGCCGTCGGTCGCCACCACCGCATCTTCGGTCAGCGACTCGACCCCGTGGGCAATGAGCTGGACATGATCGGTGGCCAGCGCGGGGTAGTACTCATCGGAGAGAAGTATGCGCCTGCACCCGGGGTCGTAGTCGGGCGTCAGTGCGTCGATGAGCGCCTCGTCGTCGATCGCCCCGCGCATATGGGCCAGCGCCGTGCGCCGCAGGGTCTCGATCGAAGCCTGGCGCCGGTTGAACGCTCCGTTCCAGAGCATGGCCTCGCGGTACTGGCCGCGGCGCATGGCGCGCACCGCGCCGTGCGACCGCAACCCGTCTCGTTCCTGGTCGGTGTAGAAACGATTGTTCCGCGGCATCACCCAGTTCGGAGTGCGGGAAAACACCACCACCTCCTCGGCGTGTTTTGCCACCTCGGGCACGACCTGCACCGCGCTGGCCGCACTGCCTATCACCGCCACCCGCAGACCGGTCAGGTCCACGTCGTGACGCCAGGCGCCCGAATGCCACATCGGCCCATCAAAACGGTCCAAACCGTCAATCTTGGGCATCCGAGGGGCGGTGAGTCCCCCCGTCGCCGAGACCAGCACGCGATGCTCCGCCGTCTGCCCCCCGGCGATCTCCAGGTTCCATGTTCCCCGTTCGGCAGAGAACCGGGCCGCGTCCACCCCGGTCCCGAATCGGATGCGGCCGATGAGGTCGTGCTTCTCGGCGCAGCCACGGATGTAGGCCTGGATCTCAGCCTGTCCGGAGTACACCATCGACCAGTCCGGGTTCGGTTCGGACAAATAGCTGTACAGGTGGGACGGAATGTCACAATGCAAACCGGGGTAGGTGTTGCGAAACCAGGTGCCCCCCACGTCGGGCTGACGCTCATAGATCACGAAGTCGTCGATGCCCGCACGGCGCAATGCCATCCCCATCGCCACCCCGCTCAACCCGGCGCCGAGCACCCCTACCGTCGCGGTTGATTTGTCGTCGATCGTCGCCAACTGTCTCCCCGTTCACCAGGTTCACCGGGATTGTAGAACCGGTCGGCCGAGGCGACGTGAGCGTGCGGATTAGGAACGCCATAGGCGGTGCTGATTAGCCTGCTCCTGCACAGAGCTTGCCGTCGAGTCCTTGGAGTGGCCATGAGTGCTGGAGAGCGTCTACCGGGAGCACCTGCTCCGATGCATGAATGGAAGGGCCACAACGGGGTCACCATCACCGGTGACTCCTGGGGCGACCCGAATGGACCGCTCATCATCCTTCAGCACGGCGGAGGCCAGACCCGTCACGCCTGGAAAGGCGCGGGCGAAACCCTGGGAGCCGCGGGCTATCACGCCATCGCGTTCGATGCCCGAGGCCACGGAGACTCGCAGTGGGCACCCGACGGCGAATACGGACAAGACGTCATGGTCCAAGACCTGAAAGAGGTTGTCGCTCAGCTCGGCAAGCGTCCGGTGCTCGTCGGGGCCTCGATGGGCGGCGGTGTCAGCCTGGTCGCAATCGGCGAGGACCATGTGGACGCCACCGCGCTCGTGCTGGTTGACATCGGGCCGAAGCTTGAGCCGGAGGGCACGGCCAAGATCCAGGAATTCATGAACCAGGCTCCGAATGGTTTCGCCAGTCTCGACGAGGTGGCCGACGCCATCGCCAACTACCAGCCCCACCGCAAACGGCCCCGCAACCTCGACGGTCTGGCCAAGAACATCAGGCTGGGTACCGATGGTCGTTATCACTGGCATTGGGACCCTCAATTCCGGGCCGGTCGACGGGATCTCAACAAACGGGAGGCCCGCCTGATGGCGTGCTCCGCCAACCTCGATCTCCCGGTCCTGCTCGTACGGGGCGGGCTGTCGGACGTGCTCAGCGAGGAGGGCGCGCAAGCATTCCTCGAGGTGTGCCCACGCGCCGAGTACGTCAACGTGGCCGGCGCGGCCCACATGGTCGCCGGTGACCGCAACGACATCTTCGCCACCTCGGTGGTGGAGTTCCTGACTCGGACGGTACCCATCGACGGGGCGCCCGCTAAGGGCCCCCACCCGGTACATCCCCACCACGAGGGCCCTCCGGGCGACATCATCGACATCCCCTAACAGGGTGCGGCCAAAAGGCTGGCGAGGTCGTAGCCCTCATCGGTCCAGCCTTGGACTCCGCCGATCATCTTCTTGACCGGTCGACCCAGCCGGGCCAGACGGAGGGCAGCCTGGTCCGCAGCGTTGCAGTGGGGTCCCGCGCAGTACACCACGAAGAGCGTGTCGTCGGCGTAGACCGCCAGCGCGTCTTCGGTGAGAGAGCCATGGGGTAGGTGTACCGCGCCGCCGATGTGTCCAAGCTCGAAGCTGGCCTGGCTGCGCACGTCGACCAGCACGAAGTCCGCCGGGCGTGTGGCCATCGAGGTGTGAACGTCCGCGCAATCGGTTTCGAACGCGCCCAAGCCCTCGAAATGGCGGACCGCCACCTCGGAATCCGCGGCGCGAATAGCGCTCACCGGGGTGGGGGAGAGCGCGGTCGGCGGGGTGCTGACCGCCGGGCGGGCAGGCCCAGTTCATCGACTCGCCCATCGAGCTGCCCAACTCGGGCTCGGTGACCACCACCGTCGAGTGGGTCAGCGGCCGATTGGATCACCCGGTCACCGTTGCCGACCTGGCCGCCCATGCCGGGATGTCGGCGCGGACCTTCGCCCGCAGATTCCGGGCCGAGATGGGCGTAGCGCCTCACCAGTGGCTCATCGGTCGCAGGGTGGCTCTCGCCCAACGCCTGCTCGAAACCACCGACGCGTCCGTCGAGATCATTGCCCGTAAATGTGGTTTCGGGACCGCGGCCTCGCTTCGCCAGCACTTCCGCCGCGAGATGCGAACAACGCCATCGAACTATCGAGCCGGGTTCGGTTCGAACAGATAGGTCGATGTGCCGGGTCCCGCCAACTCCTGAGCGGCGCGCTGGAGGTTGGCATAGGCCGCCCGATTGAGAGCGCCACCGGTCGAGACCCGCCGAACGCCCCGGGCGGCTAGCTCGGGGACGGCGGGTCCGTTCGGCCGGGCCAGGACATTGACCGCGGCATCGACGGCATCCACCACCCGGCCGATGTCGGTGATCTCGACCAGGCCGGGCGCATACAGCACGTCGGCCCCTGCCGAGCGATAGGCCCGGAGCCGATCGATCGTGTCTTCGAGGTCGGTGATGCCGTAAAGATGGTTCTCGGTGCGGGCGGTGAGCACGAGCTCGTGGCGAGCTGCTACCTCAGCGGCAGCGCCCACCCGGTCCACCATGATGGCCGTGTCGTCGATCGCGGCGGTAGCGGGGTCGTAGTCCTCGATCGAGAAACCGGCAGCTCCCGTGGCGGCGATGAGCTCGGCGGTGTCGGCTACGCCGACCGGGTCGCTGGCGAAGCACCGCTCGGAGTCGACGTTGAGCGGGACATCGATCGCCGCCACCAACGCGCTGACATGTTCGAGCAGCTCGTCACGAGTAACCTCCTGATCCAACTTGCCGAGGGCCGCGGCATGACCGGAGCTGGTGGTGGCGAGCGCCGGGAAACCCGCGCCGATCAGGATCCGAGCCGAACCGATGTCCCACGGGTTGGGCATGACAAAGCTCCCGGACTCGTGGAGTTGACGGAACCGGCGACGAAGCTCTTGATGCATGGTCCCAGACTGGCCCAGACCCGAGCAGAGGGTGTTCGTTTCGCGTGGTATCTACGAATCGGCCGGTTCAACCCAGAAGAACGCGAAGTCGTCACGCTTCGGTTCGATCATGATGACCACATCCATTCCCAGATGGAGATCATCGACCTCCATGCCGCGCATCGCGCCGAGGAGGCGCGGGCCTTCCTCCAGTTCGACGACCACATTCGTGTACGGCACCTCGTCGACCCAGCCCCGGTCGACCGTGTAGTGGGTGGTGACCCAAGACGCCACCGTTCCAAGCCCTTTGGACGGTTGCCAGGACCAGGCATCGGAAAAACACGACGGGCAGTAGTAGCGGGGTGGGTGGCGGACCGCGCCACACGCATCGCACGTCTGGAGGTGCAGCGTCCCTCCGACACACTGCTCGAAGAAGGCCTGATTCAGGCCCTCCGTGGCGGGCACATACTTACGGTTTGCTCCGGTGGTCGACATGTTCAGCGATCCCTTCCGAGTACAGCCAGGCTGCCGTCACCGAGGTCGCCATAGCCAGTGACCACCCCGAGCTCGCAGTCCACCACCTGAGCCGCGCCCGCTTCGTGACGAAGTTGACGGGTGGCCTCGACCACATGATTGAGGCCCCAACAATGCCCCTGTGACAACAACCCGCCATGGGTATTCATCGGGTATCGCCCGCCGAGTCGCACATTGCCATCCTTGACGAAGTCTTTCGCTCCACCCGGTTCGCACATGCCGAGGGCCTCCAGCTCCATCAGCACCACATAGGTGAAGCAGTCGTAGATCTCCAGCACGTCCATGTCCAACGGGGACACCCCTGCCATGGCGAAGGCCCGGGGGGCGGCGAAGTCCAGACCGAGGCGGAGCAGCTCTGGGCGGTTCGTGATCTCGTCGGCCGGATAGGGATGGCCTTCGGCTCCGCCCAGGTACAGGACCGGATGGTGAGGAAGATCGCGTGCCCGCTCGGTAGAGGTCATGACCAAGGCGGCCGCGCAGTCCGTTTCGAGACAGCAGTCGAGCTTGCGGAGCGGGCCGGCGATCTGAGGCGACGCGAGATAGTCCTCGAGGGTCATCTCGCGCCCACCCATCAACGCCTTGTCGTTGAGGTGGGCGTGCTCCCGGGCCGCCAACGCCACCTCGGCCGCGTCGGTGGGTTCGACCCCGTAGAGGTCCACATAGCGCTGGAGATAGAGCGAATACCACTGGGCGGCCGCGTACATGCCATAGGGGGCATAGAAGTTCCGGCTGGTCTCGAGCACCGGGCCGAGGTCGAGCTTTCGCCGCGAGGGTTTGACGCCGGCTCGAGGCCGCATCGCCGAGTACCCGTTCCAGCCCACGGTGACCAACACCGCCTCAGCGAAGCCTCCGCTGATCGCCATGGCCGCGCTCTGGAGCGCCGCCGTTGGACTGGCCCCACCCATGTGGACGGTGACCGAATAGTGGACCTCCGGCATGCCGAGATGGGCCGCTATCTCCTCGGTCGAAATGAACCCCGGTGGGGGAATCACCCCATCGATGTCCGACGGCACAAGTCCCGCGTCGGCGATGGCATCAACCGACGCGGCGAGGACCAGTTCGGGCACCGACCGATCAGCACCTCGCATGTAGTCGGTTTCTGCCACTCCGACAATCGCCGCGGCCCCCGAGATGTTCGATGCCATCTTCACTCCTTTGCCGCGCTCAAACCGTGTTGGCGCCCATCGGCTTCGAGCTTCCCAACCTGGCCGCGGCCTGTCAAAGGCGACGACCGGTTATTCGCCGGGGCAGGTGGTGGTGGTCGGGTCGTCGAGGACCGGATGGCCCGATGAGATGATGGTGGCGTCGAGCAGGCAGCTGATGGTGGTGCCGTCGGGTTCGAACACCACCCGCGCCACCGCGGTATCGGCGCCGGCGACCGACAGGCGGGGCCAGACGAAGTTGCCGAGACCCCAGGCCACCGGCACCCCATCGATGGTCTCCATCGGCTGAAGGCGATGCTGATGATGACCAAAGATCGCATCCGCGCCCGCCTCGATCATCGCCTCCGCACGCTCCACATCCTCGGGCACCGGCACCAGATCCAACTCCCGCCCCCAATGGATCGACACGATCACCAGATCGGCCAAGGCATCAGCCCGCTCCACCGTCGCCACCATCGACTCGATCGTGTCCCCATCACCCATACCCGCCCGATCATCGGTCGCGATCCAATCCGGGCTCGGCACCACGCCGCCGAAGCCGACCACCGCGACCGTCCAACCGTTGATCTCGAACAACGCCGGCTTCGCCGCTTCCGCCGCATCCACCCCTACCCCCACCGGCGCGATCCCCGCCGAGCTCAACCGCGCCCGCGAATCGACCAACGCCTCCTTGCCATAGTCCCCCGAATGGTTGTTCCCCAAATTCGCGACATCCACCCCATCGGCCCGAATCTGGGTCAACGCGTCCTGACGATCACACCGGAAGTTGAACTGTTTGGGCACCGCTGTGCCCAAGCCACTCGCCGCGCACTCCAGGTTCACAACCGTCAGATCATCACCCAAGAACAACCCATCGAGCCCACCCAACGCATACCCAAAACCCTCCGAACCAAACGCCGAGATATACCCCGGATCCAGATTCACATCACCCGTACCCTGCACCACCAACCGCTCACGAGGGGCGCGGACCGACGGGGCAAAGGGGATCGAGACCGGTTGAACGACCACGTTGCAGGCGGCAAGGGTCACGCCCAAGACCAACACGCCGATCAGCCACTTCGCCCTCGTTCCCACGCGGCTGACGATATCGGTGGTTCGGGGCAATCCTGCGGGGGCCGGTTATTCGCCGGCGCAGGTGGTCATGGTCGGGTCGTCGAGGACCGGATGGCCCGATGAGATGATGGTGGCGTCGAGCAGGCAGCTGATGGTGGTGCCGTCGG
>Ga0316190_10000941_pt1 | contig 20746 bp, 16 predicted proteins | sample Eddworburrow2_MG_FD_204929 | JGI IMG/M metagenome (GOLD analysis project Ga0316190, IMG submission 204929) | Coastal sediment microbial communities from Maine, United States - Eddy worm burrow 2 | ecosystem: Environmental > Aquatic > Marine > Coastal > Sediment | place: USA: Maine | collected... | reverse complement strand
CTGCCTGGTTTGCGGCAGGCGTGATGCTGTTAGCGTCAGTAGTACCCACCACGGCTGCGGCGGACACCGACAGTGACAAGTGGAAGTTTGACGCCGATATCTATCTGTGGGGGGCCGGCATTAAAGGCACCACGGCCACTGGCGGTGATATCGATATCTCGTTCAATGATCTCCTCAACAATCTTGATATGGCGTTCATGGGCGGCCTCGGTGCAACCAAGGGCAAGTATTCACTTTTCCTGGACGCGCTCTACCTGAGTGTCTCTGGCAGCGATGGTTACACGGAGTCGGTACCGGTTATTGGGCCTATTAACATCGATGTGGACGTCGAAGCGGAAGTGGGAATCAATGCATGGATTGCCACGCTTGGCGGGGGCTACAATATCGTCGATAACGAAAAGGCGACGCTTAACCTGCTCGGTGGCGCCCGCTACTTTTGGCTCCAGATTCCTCTTAAATTTGATTTCAGCGCCGTTCCACTGGGGCAGCAGGTCAATCGGCAACAAAAGGATACTCTGAAAGGCAAGGTGTGGGACGGCATCGTGGGTGTCAAGGGCAAGATCAATTTGAACGATAAATGGTACCTGCCTTACTATGCGGATGTCGGAACAGGTCAGTCTGACCTCACCTGGCAGGTCGCTGCCGGTGTTGGTTACAAATTCAAGTATGCGGATGTGTTATTGTCTTATCGTTATTTGGATTATGACTTCAAGTCAGACTCTAATCTCGATGATTTGAATCTCAGCGGCCCGCTGTTGGGTGCGAAATTCTACTTCTGAGGATTTGATAGGGAAAAAGGGGAAAAGGGGACAGATTTATTTTTTGCGCGGTCTGCCGCGCCCCCGTGTTTCCACCCGGCGGCCAGTCCTTGTCTCAATTTCAGAGATGAAGCGACTGCCGCCTGTTAATTGACCCCTTTGTACTGCTTGTCTAATCAGAGGGATTTCAGTTTCAGGGATGTCGGATGCCACCCACGACCGATATCGGGTATGTCGCTCAGGGTCTGATTTGCCCAGCGCGAGATAGCAGGGGTCCATGTCCAGCCAGCTGAGCTTGTTCTCTCCAACCTTTGAACAGTAACTGGACCAACGATACTGGTCCGGTGAAGCAACCATCTTTGCCCTGACCGGGTTTAGTTCAATATACCGGCTGCAGGCAAGTAAATACCGGTCTGTTTCTATCGGGCTTGATTTGTATCGCCCATCCCAGAGACTGCCGGTGCGATTCTCCAGCCTGTTGACCATGCGGGTCTGCCGTCCGGCAACACGTTTCATTAGCAGACCCAGATTATCCGGATTGTCACCAGGGTTCACGATCAGATGGACGTGGTTGGTCATCAGGCAAAAGCTGTACACACAGCAACCCAGCCTGGCTTTCCACTCTGACAGGTTTTCGAGGAAATAGTGGTAATCTCCGTCTTTAGAAAATACACCCGCCCGGTTATGGCCACGTTGAATAACGTGGTGTGGGCAATTTGCCAGTACGATGCGTGCCTTCCGTGGCATTTGCATTCTCCAGTGCTGTATTTTCGTTTAACATTAGGAGGTGCAGCCATAGAAATCAATCAGACATTTCCTAAAATAAATCTGTCCCCTTTTTGGGGCGAGGAAAAACCTATGAGCCTGGCAACTTTCGGTACAACTGCCGCCGTGGCGCTGCACCTGCTAATCGAGCTGGCGCTCATTATGCGTATCCTGCTCCTGCCGCGTCGGCAACCAGCTTCCCGGATCGCCTGGATCGTTGTCGTCGCCACACTGCCGGTCGTTGGAATTCTTGCCTACCTCCTCTTTGGCGAAGCGAACATTGGACGCCGTCGCGTCGCTCGAGTACACAAGGTCATCAGGGATATGCCCGACTTCCCGACTGCGGTACCCGGTGACGAGGCAAATCTCGAGGCACACGTACCTGAGCGATACCTGCACCTCTTCCGCGTCGGGCAGTCAATCAACGGCTTCGGGCCCATCGGTGGCAATTCGGCACAGCTGCCTGCGGACTCCAACGCAGTGATCGAGGCGATGGTGGCTGATATCGATGCAGCCGAGCATCACGTCCACCTGCTCTTCTATATCTGGTTGCCGGATGGCAATGGCTGCAAGGTTGTCAAGGCGCTGAAGCGCGCTGCGGGCCGTGGTGTGCAGTGCCGGGCCATGGCCGATGACCTCGGTTCGCGCATCATGATTCGCTCGGAGCACTGGCAGGCCATGCAGGATGCCGGGGTGCATGTGGCCGTGGCGCTGCCGATCGGCAACCCCCTGTTGCGACCGTTCAGAGGCCGCATCGACCTGAGGTGCCACCGCAAGATCGTCGTCATTGACGGCCACATCACCTACTGCGGTAGTCAGAACTGCGCCGACCCGGAGTTCCGCATCAAGCCGAAGTATGCACCCTGGGTGGACGCCATGATGCGCTTCGAAGGACCCATCGCCACCCAGAACCAGTACCTGTTCGCCAGAGACTGGATCACTTACGCGGGCGAAAACCTCGATAAGCTATTACGCCAGCCGATACCGGCACCCCGGCCAGGCCTTCCCGCACAGGTGGTTGCCAGCGGCCCGACGGCGCGCCCCTCGGCCATGCCCGAGGTGTTCGAGACCCTCATCTACGCTGCCCGTCGCGAGCTTGTTATCACCACGCCCTACTATGTACCCGACGAACCCATGCAAAGCGCACTCTGTGCGGCTGCTTACCGCGGCGTGGACACAACCATCGTCTTCCCCGCCAGAAATGACTCGTGGATTGTGGCGGCAGCAAGCCGGAGCTACTACGCTGATCTGCTCGCAGCCGGGGTGAAAATCTACGAATACGGGGGAGGGCTGCTGCACACGAAGTCACTCACACTGGACAGTGAGATAACGCTGATTGGCTCTGCGAACATGGACCGTCGCAGCTTTGACCTCAACTACGAAAACAACATCCTGTTCTATGATCCCGGTCTGACCGCCGTCATGCAGCAACGCCAGCAGGAATACATTGCCAGTTCACACCCGGTCACCCCGGACGAGGTTGCTGCCTGGTCCATGTCACGCCGTCTGTGGAACAACACCATCGCCATGCTCGGACCACTACTCTAGGGAAACGGGAAAGGGAACTCCCGGCTCATGAGCTAAACAGGCTAAATCGTCTGGTGAAACAAAACAGAGAACATTGACTGGAGGCATGGAATGAGTACTTCAGCAATTGAAGTTAATCCGTTGGCGGAGCACAACCAATCCCTGCTTTTGATTCATACCGGCATTTCACCCCATGTAATCTGCAAGACCTATGCGAGATGCACATTGATGGATTTCGCGTTAGACTCAAACGGACGGAAAGGTTCCAAATGGGGAATCTCTGCAATAATAAAGAGGAGCACTTCGATGAAGAAGACAGCACGAAAACTGGTAAATAATTCTGTGTGCAGCATGGCCGCCATGGCGCTGTCCCTGATCCTTGGGTTGGGGACGTCCCCGGGCGTGAGCGCCGATGAGGCGGATGCCAAGCGGCTGCTCAAGGCCATGTCCGATTACCTGGCAGCGCAGAAGACGCTCTCATTCGAATATGATGCCAGCCTTGAGGTCATCACCAGGGATGAACAAAAACTCGCACTGGTGAGTTCAGGTGCCGTCACTCTCAGCCGACCTGACAAGATTCGCAGCACGCGCTCAGGCGGGTTTGCGGATGTAGAGATGTCCTTTGACGGTAAAACACTGACCGTGCTGGGCAAGAACCTGAACATCTATGCGCAGCAAGATGTGCCTGGCACCCTCGATCACCTGGTCGATGAGTTGAGGGTCAAGCATAACAGGCCCCTCCCGGCCGCAGACTTGCTGTTGTCGAACGCCTACGATGCGCTGATGCTTGATGTCACAGACGTAAAGGACCTTGGCAGCGGTGTGATCGGCGGTGTTGAATGTGATTACCTCGCTTTTCGGGCAAAAGAAGTCGATTGGCAAATCTGGATCGCACAGGGTGATCGTCCCTATCCTTGCCGGTATACCATCACCACCAAGCACCTTGCCAGTGGGCCTCAATACACCATTCAGATCAGGGACTGGAAAACCGGAGATAAGGTCGCAGCCACTGATTTCAGCTTCAAGAACCCGACGAACGCCAAAAAGGTCGACCTGAAGAATCTTGAGGGTACGGATGATTTACCGGAGCATTTCGTAATAGGAGAATCTAAATGAGCATATCGAAGCAAATGGGTGTCTTTCTGATTGCAGCAGTCATCGTGGTTTGCGGATCTGAATTTGGAGAACGGCTTTCAATCCCCGGGGTTCACAGCCTGATCCCGACCGCCGAAGCCAGGGTCGGGCGTCCTCTAACGCCAGTGAGCGTTGCCGGGGTAGGGCGGCGCACGGTACGGCGTTGTGCGGTAGGCGTCTATAACTGTTAGGGACCCTGATTAATTCCACTGTCGTCATCCCGGCGCATGCCGGGATCCATATAATACAATACGGAATCGCCACACATTGACAACACTCTCTCTGAGCCTTGACCATGGGAAGTCGGATAAAGTGACCCTGCTGCGGCACTTGTGTGCGGGTATCGTTGTGCTGCTGGTCTCGGGTTGTGCCACCTACGGCGTGATTGATAATGAGCCCGTGCTGGGAACGGCCGGCGATCAAGGCTATTCGGTCGAACAGTTCATGGAGGAATGGCGTACCAGCGAGAATGCGCTGATGCTGGCTTTCTCCGGTGGCGGGACCCGGGCCGCCGCCCTGTCGTATGGCGTCCTGAAGGAGTTGCGGGACACCCCCGTGGCCAGCGGGCAAGGCACCATTCGGTTGCTGGACGAGATCCACACCATCAGCTCGGTCTCGGGGGGCAGCTTCACGTCGGCCTATTACGGCCTGCACGGAGACGGGATCTTCGACGATTACGAGGAGGTGTTCCTGCGTAAAAATGTCGAAGGTGCCTTGACCCGGCGTGCCTTGAACCCGTTGCGCTGGTTTGGTTCCACCGGCCGTACCGAGATGGCGATAGGCTACTACGATAAACACATCTTCAAAGGGGCCACGTATGCTGACATGCAAAAACAGGACGGGCCCTTGATCATGATCAACGCCTCGGATCTGGCCAACGGGGTGCGTTTTTCCTTCGTCCAGGAGTATTTCAACCTGCTCTGTTCGGACCTGTCTTCATTCCCGGTGTCGCGTGCGGTGACGGCGTCCTCCGCGGTGCCCGTGTTGTTTCATCCGGTGGTGGTTGAAAATTACACCGAGTGTGGCGAAGAACTGCCGGACTGGCTGAAGGTAGCGCAAACCCGGGCAGAGAGCGACACACAGTTAGACATGCTCGTTGACGGCGTAGAAAAATATTTTGATCGGGACAAGCACAAGTATGCCCACTTTGTGGACGGGGGCATCACTGACAACCTGGGGCTGCGTGCCATCTACGATATCACGCAGGTGGCCGGTGGCGGAGCCACCTTCATGGAGAAGCATCAGCGCCAGCCGCCACGCCGTCTCGTGATGATTGCGGTTGATGCCTCCACCGAAGGCGATACCGACATGTACCTGAGCAACAAGACGCCGTCGATCAAAGAGACCGTCGGCGCCATGACCGATATGCAACTGCATCGCTACAACGCGGCGACCATCGAACTGATGCGGCTGACTATCAATCGCTGGGCGCAGTCGATTTCCACCCCGGAACAACCCGTCACGCCCTATTTCATCCTGCTTAACTTCGAGGATATCCAGGACCCCGAGCGGCTTGAATATTTCAACCAGGTCCCCACCAGTTTCCACCTCGACGACGAGCAGGTGGACCGCCTGATCGAGGTCGGGGGCGAACTGTTGCGCAACAATCCCGAGTTCCGCCGCTTGCTGTCCGACCTGGATGCCAACCGGTGACAAGGTGCCGGAACAGGGTGCACCTTGATCCAGTTTAAGAAGGGATCAATGTCCGCATAATCGAAACAGAAGTTAGAGAATGAAATCCATAATAACGCGCATCCCACAGTTACAAAACTTGCTATATAGTTCTGGTGACTGTTGTGTGCGTACTCATTAAGAGTAGAAGTTCCTCAATTACAACAAAGGAGAAGTGAAATGAAATACCTAAAGACATTGCTCATTACATTAGCCGCACCCCTGTTTCTTGGCGGTCCTGCCATGCTGTATGCCGCCGCTGATGTGGACTCGGGGTTTCTTCCTGATTACACCCAGCTGAAGGTCGACCCGGATCACCCGGGTAGCAAAAACTGGGTAAATCCCGAGGTCAGGCTCGGACAGTACAATGCCATCATCATTGACCCCGTTACCGTGCATCTGAGTCCCGGGCTAATCAAGGACGGTGTACGCCCGGACGCAGAGTTACTCAATCAGGTGACTGATTATTTCCATGGCGCACTGGTCAGTGCGTTCAAGAACCAGAAAATGAATGTCGTCGACAAGGCAGGCGATAACGTAACACGCTACCGGGCAGCGATTACCGGAATATCTGCGGAAGGCGGCCTTGGCTCAAACCCACTGAATTATATGCCTGCCGTTTTTTTAGTGCGGGCAGCGAGTGGTAAGGACAGCAAGAAAGCACATATCAACATGGAATCGTACTATTCAGACAGTGTTACCGGGCAAACGCTTGGGGAGGTACTTCAGGCTGCCACGGGTGAGTCGGTGTCCGGCGAGCAGATAACCCTCGATAATCTGAAAGATGCAGTGGATAAGTGGGCCAAAAAAGCCGCTGAGGGGTTCGCCAAGGCCCGGAATAATCAGCCGTAGAGCTTCACCGTTACGGCGGACACCGTTTGTCTCATCAGCGGTATCCGCCGCCTGGATCAGGCGTCATCTGGAGGAAAAACATCATGTATGAAAACCTGGCAATCCTGGCCACGTTCGTTTTCCTCTACAGTGTTGCCAGTGCGGGGTTTGAGCGTACTCCCATCAACGGGGCACTTCTGTTTGCCGCCTTTGGCCTGGCCCTCGGCCCCCTGGGTCTGGGTGTCCTGAGCCTGAATGTAGACAAGGAGGGGCTGAGCACGCTTGCCGAACTGACGCTGGCACTGGTTTTGTTCACGGATGCGGCCAATGCGAATCTCGGTGTACTGAAAAAGAGCTTCCATATCCCCCAGCGTCTGTTGTTGGTCGGGCTACCGCTGACCATCCTGCTCGGTTTCGGGATCGGCGTTCTCCTGTTTGATGGACTGACCCTGTTCGAGGTCGCCATACTGGCAACCATGCTGGCACCGACCGATGCCGCCCTGGGCAAGGCGGTGGTGACGAATGAAGCCGTGCCGTCCAATATTCGCGAGGGGCTGAATGTTGAAAGCGGCTTGAACGACGGCATCTGCGTTCCGATACTGTTCATCTTTCTCGCCCTTGCCGCGGCAACCGGCGCTGAAGGCAGCACCACGACGCTGGCGCTGAAACTGGTGTCCGAAGCGATCGGCATCGGGGTCGTCGTGGGCGTTGGCCTGACGGTCCTGGGTAGTTGGCTGCTTAAGGTGTTCGCCGAGCGAGGCTGGATCACCGAGACCTGGCGGCAACTCCCTGTCCCGGCGTTGGCCGTGGCCTGCTTTGCCGTGGCGCAGTGGTTAGGGGGCAGCGGATTTATTGCGGCCTTCAGCGGCGGGCTGCTGTTTGGTGCGATTGCGAAAGACCACAAGCCCGGGCTCCTGCTTGCCGCCGAGGGGACCGGTGATACGCTGGCCCTGATCACCTGGGTGGTGTTCGGTGCTGCCGTAGTCGGACAGTCGATCGGGTCTTTCAGTTGGGAAGTCGTGCTCTATGCCGTGCTCAGCCTGACCGTGGCACGCATGCTGCCGGTATTCCTGGTGCTCACGGGAATGAAGCTGCGGACTGATGAAAAGCTGTTCATGGGCTGGTTCGGCCCTCGTGGGCTGGCCAGTATCGTGTTCGCCGTGATCGTGCTCAATGCGCATCTGCCCAGCGGCGGCACCATCACCATGACAGTGGTCTGCACTATCATGCTCAGTGTCATCGCACACGGTCTCAGCGCGAACCCACTGGTCGCGGCGCTCGCGGCGCGGATAAAGCGTGCCTGAAAAATAATTGGTGAGCAGCATTAAATGCCGGAAAGAGTAGCCATGGTGCTTTCGAGAAAGGCAAAAGAAGCCATCAAGACCGCCCTGGCGATGACCATCGCCTACGGCATTGCCCTGTCCATGGACTGGGACAAGCCCTATTGGGCGGGGTTTGCGGTGGCCTTCGTCAGCCTTTCGACGATCGGGCAGTCGATGAACAAGGCCACCTTGCGCATGGTTGGCACTCTTGTGGCGATAGTCGTCGCCTTCATGCTCATTGCCCTGTTTGCCCAGGAACGCTGGCTGTTCATGCTTTTTCTTATTGTCTGGCTTGGCATCTGTACTTACATGATGGCCGGCACGAAACACCAGTATTTCTGGAACGTCTGCGCCTTCGTGTGTGTGATCATCTGTATGGATGCGGGGCCAAATGCTGCCAATGCCTTCGAGATTGCGACGCTGCGTGCCCAGGAGACCGGACTCGGCATTCTGGTCTATAGCCTGGTCGCGATCTTTCTCTGGCCCAGCAGCGGCGGCGCAGACTTCAATGCCGCCGCCGTCAAACTGGCCGCTACCCAGCATCAGCTGTTGGGGGCCTACCGTGGTCTGTTGAGCAACAAGGGGGACTCTGCACAGGCACAGGAACTTGGCAGCAGCGCGGCACAGGCAAAGGCCCACTTCGACCAGCTGCTGGCAGCGGCCGCGACAGACGATTACGAGGTGTGGGAACTGCGGCGGCAGTGGCAGCATTATCAGCGCCTGGCGGCGCAACTGGCGGAGACCCTGGAGCGCTGGCGAGAAGGTTTCGCCGAGGTGCAGTCCCTGGATCTGCCGCGTTTATTGCCGAACCTGGAAAGCTATGCGGCTGAACTCGACGCACGACTGGAGCAGGTCGATCGCATGCTGGCCAACCAGGCGCCCGCCCGGCAGCCGGCCGTCATCGAACTGGCTTTTGATAGAGCGGTAGTCGGTAGTCTGTCCCATTTCCACAAGGCGGCGCTGGCGGTGACCCGCGACCGGCTGCAGCAGCTTGAGGTGCTGACCGGCGCCCTGTTTGACTGCGTCAGTGATATCAGGGATTTCGGTCACGAAACCGCACCGGCCGTGGCGTCTTCTCTGGCAACCGCCAGGTTTGTGCCGGATCCGGAACGTATCACGAGCGTTGTTCGGCTAATGGCGACCATGTGGCTGGCCTGGCTGGCCCTGATTTATATTGATGGGCTCCCCGGCGGCGCCGGCTTCGTGTCCATGGCCTGTCCCCTGGGGATGGCCCTGGCGACCGCGCCACAGCTGGCGGTATCGCGCTTGTTCGTGCCGGCAACATTCAGCGTGCTGGTTGCCGGCGTAGCGTACATCTTTGTGATGCCACTGCTTTCGAGCTTTTGGGGTCTGGGTTTTCTGATCTTCACATTGACCTTCGCTATCTGCTACCTGTTCGCGGCCCCGCAACAGGGTCTGGGCAGGGCATTCGGGCTGGCCATGTTCGTCAGCATCGCCTCGATTTCCAACGAACAGAGCTACAATTTCCTGACCGTTGCCAACACCGCGTTGATGTTGCCGCTGATGTTCCTGCTGCTCGCGATCACCGCGCACATTCCTTTTTCACCGCGCCCCGAGTCGACATTCCTGCGCCTGCTCGGACGCTTTTTCAAAAGCAGCGGGTACCTGGTGTCGACCCTGCGTTGGGACCCGGCCAGCAATCCCTCGCGTCTTGATCACTGGAGAAAGGTGTTTCATAGCCGTGAGGTGTCGACACTGCCCCGGAAACTGCAGGCATGGGCCCCGCTGATTGGCGCCAGTGCGCCGCTCGGCACTTCGACACAACAGGTGCAGGCAGTAGTGACCAGCCTGCAGACACTCACCAACCGCATGCAGGCGCTAATCGAGTCACGCGACGATCCACAGGCAGGAATTCTGGTGCAGCAACTACTCGAGGACATCCGCGCCTGGCGCCTCAGGGTAGAGGAAACCTTTCAGCGCCTGTCTGAGAATCCGGCTACCGCGGAACGGGAGGCGTTTCGTACCCGCCTGGAGGGGATCATGGGCCACATGGAAACGCGCATCGAGGAAGCAATGGACAGGGCTGCCGATGGGCAGCTCAGTGATCAGGATGCTGAAAACTTCTACCGCCTGCTGGGTGCGTACCGGGGTGTTTCGGAAGCACTGGTTGACTATGCCGGAAATGCGGATGTCATCGACTGGTCCCGCTGGCGCGAAGAACGTTTTGCATGAGGGAGTAATTTATGCCTCGCCAGAAGAATTCGTGGCTGAAGCATGACATGGGAAGCACGCCAGATGCAGACAGCATGCTGTATCCTCGCCTGGATAAACTTCGAACCAGAATATCGCGATTATTTTCTTCGTCGTCGACGACTAGAATGTATTTAATATTGGCTTCTAACATATAATTTTGACGTTACTGGCCATTTGAATACGATAGCGATAAAGCTTGCTCATTGCGCGCCCAGTAAGTTATCGATTTTCTCCAGCAGGCGTTTCAGGTCGATCGGCTTGGTATCGTAGTCGTCACACCCGGCTTCCAGTGCCTTCTGCTTATCACCCGCCATGGCGTGTGCCGTGAGTGCGATGACAGGTATCGACTGCGTGGCCGGGTCGGCCTTGATCTTGCGCGTTGCTTCCCAGCCGTCGATGACCGGCAGGCTGAGATCCATAAGGATGATATCCGGGTTGCCGGAGGACGCCATGTCGATCCCGGCCTGGCCATCGACGGCGATGACCACCTCATAGCCCTTGCGTTCCAGCCGGCGCGACAGCATATCCCGGTTCATTTCATTGTCTTCAACCAGCAATATTTTACTCATCATTCTTTCCTGTAGTATTTATTTCTGTCTGTGTAATGTTGCACGCAGCGACGGCCTCACTCACGCGTTCCAGTAATTGTTCACGGGTATAGGCACTTTTTTCAAGCACGTCCTCGACTCTGCCATTCAAGCGGTCACGGTCGTCTGTGGTCAGGTCCTTGGCGGTAATTACAATCACCGGTATATGCTGCCATTCAGCCCGCGCACGCAGTGCCGTCAGAAAATCGAAGCCGTCCATCACCGGCATCATCAGATCCAGCAGGATCAGCCGGGGCTGAAGATCGGCCATGATATCCAGGGCTTCCTGGCCGTTGCCGGCCCTGGATACCGCCCAGCCGGCGTTGTCCAGAGTGCGCGCCATTATCTCGCGTGTCTCGATATCATCCTCGACCAGCAACACGTGACAGGTGTCTTCTTCTGCACAGTAGTAACGACTCAATGCCTTGTTGAGCAGCTCCCGGTTCACCGGTTTGGTCAGGTAATCAACGGCACCGAGTGAGTAACCCCGCGTCCGGTCATCGATCATGCTCAGCATGATCACGGGTATGGTGCGCAGTACCGGGTCGGCCTTCAGTGCGCGCAGCACCGACCAGCCATCCATCTCGGGCATCATGACGTCGAGGGTGATGGCGGTGGGGCGTATCTCGTGCGCCATGCTCAGACCCTGTTCGCCACTGGCCGCCGTGGCAACGGTGTAACCGTCTTTCACCAAATAACGCTCGATGATGTCGCAGGCATCCGGGTCGTCATCGATGACCAGGATCGTGGCGCCGGGCCCGGCCTCGCGCAGGGCCTCCAGCTCAGTGCCGCTGACGGCCGGTGTCGTGTCAGCGGGCGGGGGTAATGCCTGTGTCCCGGGCAGAATGGCGGGGACGCGGATGGTGAACGTGGAACCCTTGCCTGGTTCACTGGCGGCACTGAGGCCGCCGCCCAGCAGTTCGCAGAAACGCCGCGAGATCGCCAGCCCGAGCCCGGTACCGCCGTAATCCCGTGTGGTTGAATTGTCTGCCTGGGTGAATTCCTCGAAAATGTGGTCAATCTTGTCCGCCGGAATACCGATGCCGGTATCGCTGACAGCCAGCGTCAGCCAGTCAATTCCGGCCTCCACGGTGCGTTCGGCATGCAGGGTAATCGTACCGTCGTGCGTAAACTTGGATGCATTCGACAGCAGGTTGAACAGGGTCTGGCGCAGCTTGGTCAGGTCCTGGTGGGCGCGGCCGAGTTGCCCGCTGCGTTCGATGGACAGGGTGTTGTTGTTCTTCTCCATCAACGGGTGGGCGGTATCGCTGACCTCGTCGATGAGCTTGCTAATGTCGATATCCTCGGCAAAGGCCTCCATCTTGCCGGACTCGACCTTGGAAAGATCGAGGACATCGTTGATCAGCGACAACAGGTGGTTGCCGGCCTGGTTGATCTTTTTCAGGTCCGGGATTAGATCTTCCTGACCGATATCCTCGGCTTCCTCCATCAGCATCTCGCTGTAGCCGAGAATGGCGTTCATCGGCGTGCGCAGTTCGTGGCTCATGTTGGCCAGGAAGGCGCTCTTGGACTGGTTGGCAGCATCGGCGGCATCCCTGGCCACGCGGAGTTCATCCGCCGTCTTGCTCTGCGTCTCGGCGAGCTCGCGCACCTTGACCAGGCTCGCCTTGAAGACCCGTACTGCGGCGCCCATTTCGCGGATCTCCTGGCTGCTTTCATGGGTGTCGATCTCGATGTCCATGTTACCGCCAGCCACGGCCTTCATTGTGCTGGCCATCGAGCGGATCTGTCTCGAGACGCCGAAGCCGATGAGCCAGGCGGCGAGAGCACCGAACAGGACAGATACGATGGATACCGCCATCACCACCTTGACGGCCTGGTTAATTTCCGCCTCTGCCAGGGGGCCCAGCGTGTCCTGTTCGGCCTTGAGCGCCAGTTTCAGCTGCTCGACCTGGTCGGCCACCCTGGGGCCGATCGCATCGAGCTGATTACGGATGATGTTGTTGCGGCTGGTGATCACGTCGTGTACATCCTCGAACGCCCTGTCATACGTCCTCTGATCGTCACGCACCCTGGCGGCCAGTTTCAGCCGTTCCGGGTTCTCGAGATTGGCCACCAGTGAGTCCAGGTTCTGCTGCATCTCCAGGAACTCCTTGCCGACGCGCTGGAAGGAGGCCGTGTCATTCTGGATCAGAAAACGGCCTGCATAGAGGCGTGCCAGCAACAGGTTGCGCGTGGTCATACCGGCGCGGTAGGCGCCCTCGGTGTCATTGTCGGCGAATGCGCTCTCCATGATGGCAGTAAGATTTTTCTCCATCTGCGGCCCGATCACGTTGAGCGTCTCGTGTACCAGCAAATCGCGCTGCTGCTGCTTCGCGGTCACCTTCTCGAACTGGGCAAGATACTCGTTGAGTTCCCGGTCAAGATTGTCGATCATCATCCGGAAACCCGTGTCTTTCGTCAGCTCTCGTGCCTGCGCGATCATCTCGAGCGTCAGCTTTGCCCGCTGTTCGACACCTTCGATATTCTCCTCGCTTGCACTGATGACGAAGTTCTTCGCATAAATTCGCGTCATCAGCATGTTGGCCTGGACACGACCCTTGGCATTGGTCTGACGTGCAAGCGACCGGTAATCCTTGAAATACTTGTCGGCTCCCATAAGACCGATGAGGCTAACCGAGGAGATGACAATAAGCAGTACGACCACTATCGCGAATCCGGTTATGACTTTTGTGGATATATTGATGTTGTCGAATATTCTCATCAGTTTGTCATAACAACGCTAGTGTTTGACAGGGTATTGTGCCATCCGCCTACTTCGTCCACAAACATGAACCGGGGACAGAGCAAGAGGTCGCCACCGGGCTGCGGGTGCATCTCGATGGTCAGGTTCGATTTCTCCGTAGCAATGAGTCTGCGAAGCTCAAATACCGCCCTGTGCAGGGTGGGGGGGGGCTCAGCAGTGTCTGGCCAAAGTCACCCGGGGCCTCGATTCCATGCGCTTGTACGGCCGTGAGTGCGATTAACCCGGCGGGGTCTTCTTGGACAATGAAGCAGATCTACTGGTATCGTCTGGTTTTTGGTCAGGATGGCTGCTGGAGCGCAGCCATCGGTACGATGCGGCTTCAATTGTTTATATTGATGAGGTGACCATGACAACAACAAAGTCCAGGGTTAAGACGTCATGAGCAGGATACTGCTGGATGAAGACAATGAAATGAACCGTGATATGTTGTCCCGTCGCCAGCTGGCCAAAATCGAAAACTTGCTGTGTGCACGCTGAACGCCACAGGCATGCCCGTCTCAAGATCGACCTGATGCGCCATGATTCCAGCACAAGAGATCAGCAAGGATCTCTGAAACCTGTTTTGCTCCTGCTGATGCTCGCTTCCACCGCCCTGCTGTCGAGCGGACTGCAAGCGGTACCGGTGGATCCACCGGAAATCGGGCTTGCAGCCGACCCCGCACCCGGGGAGGTGACGGGGGAGTTCAGGGAAGGTTCGCACGTCAAACTGTTCCTGCCGAATCTTCCTTATCTCGCCATTTCACACGCCATCAATGCCTCGCTGGTGCGACCGGCCAACAACGCCAGGGGCTGGCAGTACGACCTGGCTGTTAGCCACAGTAATATCGATGACAGGGTCTGGGAGTTTCGACTGCGCCGGGGGGTACACTTTCAGGATGGTAGCCCGTTCAACGCGGATTCAGTGCTGCTCAACATGGAGTACTTTAAAAAGCAGCCCTTCAGCTTCACCAAGCTCAGCAAGATTCTTGACCGGGTCGAAAAAGTGGACGACTACACGGTTCGCTTCTATTTGACCGAGTCCTACGGCGTGTTTCTGCATGATGCCAACTGGTTGCAGTTCTACACGCCGGAATACCTTGAAAAACACGGCTGGAATGGCAAGCCGACCTGCCCGAACCTGGCCGAACCGGGTCCCTACGGGCTGGGCCCGTACATCCTGACCAGTGGATACGTTGAGGGAGACCGGAGTACACCGGAGGTCATTCTTAAGGCTAACCCGCAATACTGGGGAGATGACAAGCCCCGGGTCGAAACCATCACCATCTACACCGGCCTGGCAATAACCGAGGCCCGCGACCTGGCGCTGTTTAGTGAAGGCAACATCGATATCACGCCGGTGCCCTTCGCCGATGAGGTGGAGGCGGTGCTCTCTCCCTACGCCAAGCTCGCCGTATCACCGTCGATGAATAATTACGCAATGCACTTCAACATGCTCAATGATAATGCGGCGATCCGTGACGAGCGCATTCGCTATGTTATCAACCATGCCATCGACCAGGAGTATCTGCTGAACCTGTCCATGCTTGGCGAGGGGGTGCTGTCACCCACCATGGTGTCACCGAATTTCTATCGTGTAGCAGAGGCTATCGAGTCCCTGGATGAGTACTTCGCTGACTATTCCAAGACCCACGGTTTCAGTACACAGCGACTGCGTTCGCTGGTGCAGGAATACCAGCAGGAAAACGGCCTGGATCCGCAACAACCACTACAACTGACGCTGCTGGTGCAGGAGAGTTTTCTGTTCCTGATCCGGGACATTCAGTACTTCCTGGCACAGGTCAATATCGACCTGCACGCGGAGGTGGTGACCAGCGAAAAGCAGGTATTCCGGCAGTTGTTCGATACGCTGGAGGGCAGCAATCAGCAGCCCTGGGACCTACTGCTGTGGGGGAACTACGACTGGTACAAGCACCCCTGGGCAGCATTCTTCGTCTACCTCCCCGGTACATCGTGGTCGACCATACCCCCCAGTGCCGAGTTGGTGGAACTTACGGAGCGGTTACTCAGAACCAACGTGATATCAGACAAGTACGTGCCCCTGCTGGCCGAGTTCATCCGCCATGTCTACGAGCACAACTACATGGTATTTCTCCCGAATCCGAATAACGTCTACGCGGTAAACAAGGAAGTAGTGTTCACCCCCGGGCGCTCGGCCTTTGTCTATTTGCGTGACCTGCAGGTAACCGATCAGCACTGGTCCCTGCGGGGAGATCAACCCTATCCGGCAGAACGTCAAAGACCGCTGCGTATCATCCGGCAGTATATCGAGGAGTCGTCACCATGAACGGCATCGTAACAGGCACGGGCCACGAACCGGACACAAACCAGGCTGCAACACAGGGGGATGGATTGAAGCGGGAACGTTCTCTGTCTCGACGCATCATCTTTCTGCTGATAATCGCATCCCTGTTGCTGATCGGTCAGAGCCTTTACAACCTGTTCAACCTGCAGCAGGTGGACCAATCCATCGTAACGGTACATAACACCGCCGGTAGCCTGGAGAAGCTGGCGCGCGAGATTACCACGCCGGTTGCCGACATCCGCATGCTGTCCATGGAGACCGTGCTGGCCCCGAACCAGGGTCGGGTCGAGGAAACCAGGCAACGCCTTGAACAACGCATCGAGGAACTCGAAGCACGCCTCGCTGAATGGCAGGCGAGCCTCGACAGGGGCGAAGCCGGCAAGTCCGGTCGAAATGAATTTCACGCCATTCAATCTGCCTGGAAAGATTACCGTGAGGCCGTGGTGAAAACGGGCTACTACATCGGACAGGGTGTCCGCGTTGCCGCTTTCATCAGTGTTACCCAGCAGGAAAAAGACCGCTACGAAGCCCTGAAAGAGGCATTGACAGCCTTTGGCCGTACACAGATCGCACGCAGCCAGAACGTTTATGACATCGCGCAGGATAATTCGACGCTGGCTTTTTACACCCTGGTCGTGACGGGAATTATCCAGATTCTGATCCTCAGCTTTATCCTGTTCTTCGTCTATCGCATGTTCCGCAGCTACATGCGTGCGTCCCGGCTCCACGAACAGGAACTGGCACAGGCCATGGTATCTGCCGAAGCCGCCAACCAGGCCAAGAGTGCTTTTCTCGCCAACATGAGCCACGAACTGCGTACGCCGATGAATGCCGTCCTCGGTTACAGCGAGATGCTGATAGAAGAGGCAGAGGATATCGGACAGGATAATTTTATCCCCGACCTTAAGAAGATTAACCAGGCCGGTACCCATCTCCTTTCATTGATCAACGACGTGCTCGACCTGTCCAAGATCGAGTCCGGTAAAATGGAAGTCTTTGCAGAGGTGTTTGATGTGGGGGGCTTGATCGACCAGATAGCCGGTACCGCGCAGCCACTGATGACGAAGAACAATAATCATCTCAGGATCGAACGCGGCGACACCCTGGGTAATGCCAGTCAGGATGTCACCAAGCTGCGCCAGTCATTGCTGAACCTGTTATCCAATGCCGCCAAGTTTACCCATGAAGGTAGCGTTACCCTGCATGTAGAACGCCAGCTGCAGGCCGAAGGTGACTGGTTGACCTTTGCAGTGAGCGACACCGGCATCGGGATTGCGGCGGACAAACTGGAGCATGTCTTCGACGAGTTTTCCCAGGCGGACAACTCCACCACGCGCGATTATGGCGGCACCGGCCTGGGGCTGACCATCACACGCCGCTTCTGCCAGATGCTGGGTGGCGATCTGAGCGTCACCAGCCAGCCGGGCGCGGGTTCTACCTTTACTATCCGGCTGCCCGCAATACTGCCAGGGACTGGTGTGCCACAGGACGCCACTCCGCAATCTCCCGCCGGGAGCGCGCGTACTTCCAGTGAAGCACACCCGGCAAAACACGGTAACACGGTACTGGTCATCGACGATGACCCCGAGGCCTGTGAGATCATCCGGCGTTTCCTCGAGAAAGACGGCTTTACAGTTGTTACGGCGTCCAGTGGCGAAGACGGCCTGCGCCTGGCGCATCAGCTGCAACCGGTGGCCATCACCCTGGATGTGATGATGCCGGACATGGACGGCTGGTCGGTGCTGCGTGCGCTGAAGGTCGATCCGGTACTGCACACGGTCCCGGTGGTGATGCTGACCATGGTCGACGACAAGACCCGGGGCTACTCCCTCGGTGCAGCCGATTACCTGACCAAGCCGGTAGACCGTGAACGCTTGCACAATACCCTCGCGCGTTTTCACACTCCGGGGGAATCCTCCCTGGTATTGCTGGTGGAAGATGAACCGGCCACAAGGGAAATAATGGTGCGCACGCTGGAAGATGCCGACTGGCGGGTCAGTGAGGCCGGCAACGGCCGCGAGGCGCTGGACCGTTTGGCACAGGAAAAACCGCAAGTGATCCTGCTTGACCTGATGATGCCGGTGATGGACGGCTTCGATTTCCTGCTGGAGATGCATGCCAACACTGCATGGCAGGACATTCCTGTCATCGTGCTAACAGCCAAGGACCTGACCATGGAAGACCGGCGTATTCTCAGCGGCCGGGTCGAACAGGTTATCGAGAAAGGCGCTTCTACTCATGAACAGGTGGTCGACCTGATTCGCAGGCTGGTAAGGCGGGGTGGTTTAGAGCACACCCGTCAGCCGCAGCAGGCAGAAAGGCCTCCACATCCCGGGAGATTGCAATGACAAATGCCAGGACCGTAGCGAAGGGTTACCGGTTTCCGATTTTTCAGGGCCTGCGGCCCATCAAGGGAGCACAGGTACCATCCGAAGTCATCGCCGGCATCACCCTGGCGGCACTGGCCATCCCGGAGGTCATGGGATACACCAAGATTGCCGGCACCCCGGTCATCACCGGACTGTACACCATGCTTATTCCGATGGTTTTGTACGCGATTTTCGGTGCCTCAAGGCATCTCGTCGTGAGTGCCGACTCGGCCACGGCGGCCATTCTTGCCGCCGGTCTGGTCGGGCTCGCCGCGGTGGGGTCCGACGAGTACGTCGCGCTTGCCGGGGTAAGCGCAATCATGGCGGCAGTGTTTCTGTTCACCGCCCGCATCATAGGGCTGGGGTTTCTCGCCGACTTCCTCTCCAGCACGGTGCTCGTGGGGTTTCTGACCGGTGTCGGCGTGCAGGTCGCGTCCGGGCAGATCGGCGGCATGCTGGGCCTGGAAGCCAGCGGGCACGGCACCATCGGCAAGGTGGCCGCGGATCTGCAGCACATCGGTGAGACGAATTTCTACGCGCTGGCTGTCGCCGTGGCCGTACTGGTGGTGATCGTCGCTCTGAAAAAGATTTCGCACAAGATACCGGGAGCCCTGCTTGCGGTGATCGGCGCCTTGATCGTCAGCTGGGCAATGGATCTGCAATCCCACGGTGTGCACGTACTCGGTGCCGTCCCGAGCGGCCTGCCGGCCATCGGACTGCCGCACGTCGACTGGAGCTGGGATCTGGTCCAGAAGCTGCTCCCCATCTCCTTCGCGATGTTCGTCGTCATCCTGGCCCAGAGTGCAGCGACCTCCCGCGCATTCGCCGCCCGTTACAACGAACGCTTCAACGAGAACACCGACCTGGTCGGTCTGGGTATGGCCAATATCGGCGCCGGCCTGTCAGGGACATTCGTCGTGGCCGGCAGCCCAACCAAGACCCAGATGGTCGACGGCGCCGGCGGGCGCAGTCAACTAACACACCTCACCACTGTCCTCATCGTGGTCGTGGTCCTGCTGTTCCTGACCGAGCCGTTGTCCTACATGCCCGAGGCGGTCCTGGCAGCCATTGTCTTCCTGATCGGCCTGGATCTGATCGATATCGAGGGAATGAAAACAATCTTCGTCCAGGCACGCTCAGAGTTCTGGGTGGCCCTGTTGACTGCAGCCGTGGTAGTGCTGGTCGGCGTCGAACAAGGCATCGTCCTCGCCATGGTGCTGTCGCTCCTTGATCATGTACGGCGCGGTTATCGTCCGAAAAACTCCCTGATTGTTGGCCGTAAAGGCAGCGGCTGGAGTAGTGCGCCGATCAGCAGTCCCGCTCAGTTCGAGCCGGGGCTCATGGCCTACCGGTTTTCACATAGCATGTACTACGCCAATGCCGAGCAGTTCTCTGAGCAGGTCCTCGAGCTGGTCAATAGCGCTGACCCGAGCCTCGAATGGTTCTGTATTGACGCTGCTGCAATCGATGACGTGGACTATTCAGCGGCCGCGGCCCTGCGCTCCACCTACGGCATTTTAAAGGAAAAGGGCATCCACCTGGTCTTCGCTCTGGTCAGTGACGATGTCAGGGCTGAACTGGAACGATTCGGGATCATCGATCTGATCGGGAAGGACGCCTTTTACGATAACAGCGATGACTTGCTTAACGATTATCACCAGAGGAAGCAGTGATGAACTTTGTCATTAAATCAGGATTATTGAATCAGCATTGTGGCTTTAACCAGAAAAACCATTGATTCGGCCAGCACTGCCCTGACAATAACCATTGCCTAATACGGGCGCAGTTTATTCACGGTGAAGCCCCCTCGCCGGAACAGATTCAGGCGCTGGTGATCAATCTACAGGCGCTCACTAACCGCCTGCATGAACTGCCTGGCGCACGCGGCGGTGTTCAGACAGAGCGTCTGGTGCAGGAACTGCAAGACAGCATACGCGCATGGCAGACCAGGATGCAGGAGACCTTTCGGTTTCTGTCGAAGGATCCGACTGCCGGTAACAGAGAACAGTTTTATGCCATACTGGGTAAAATTATTAACAACCTGGAAGTACATGTAAGAGAAACCCTGAACACAACACCCGAAGGTCGGCTTGTCCCGCAGGATGGTGAAAATTTCTATCGCCTGCCGGGCGCATACCGGGGTGTATCGGAAGCCATGGGTGATTATGTTGCAAGTACTGATGCTATTCACTGGTCTCGATGGAAGGAAAAAAAATAGTCTTGTAGACCTTTTTATTCGGAAACAAAGGAACATTTATGCTACCAACCCCTCACGAATTTGCCATTGGCGGTGTTTATCTACCGCCACTGCTCGTGGCCGCTTTTTTTGGGGCAATAGCAGCAATGGTGACAGGACAATTGCTCAACCGCTACCGCTTGTCGAGATACCTGTTCTATCCGCCGCTGGTGTTGCTGTCGTTGATGATCATTTATACTGTCCTGATCGGGGCATTAATTATTGGAGTGTAGCGAGTGAACCTGTCTCGAAAATACCTGTTG
>Ga0316190_10000940_pt1 | contig 20749 bp, 24 predicted proteins | sample Eddworburrow2_MG_FD_204929 | JGI IMG/M metagenome (GOLD analysis project Ga0316190, IMG submission 204929) | Coastal sediment microbial communities from Maine, United States - Eddy worm burrow 2 | ecosystem: Environmental > Aquatic > Marine > Coastal > Sediment | place: USA: Maine | collected... | reverse complement strand
TCGGCCCCCAACACCTCCAACATGGAGGAACGGGTCATCCGGGCGATGGCGGCGGCGACACCGAGCCCGAGGGCCAACGCAGGCATGGCCATCTGCTGCAGATTGACCAGCAAGTTCTCGTTGGGCCGCTGGAACCCAAGTGGTGCCACCCAATTGAACCACAGCGACATGAACGTAATCATCAGCAAGGCCATGAAGAAGTTCGGGATCGAGAGACCGATCACCGAGCCCACCCGGAGAAAGTTGTCGGCCACCGATGCCCGTTTTATGGCTGACCCAACACCGGCCAAGATACCCAGACCGACCGCCAAGAAGATAGACAACGCGGCCAACTCGAACGTGACCGGGAAGCGCTGGCGGATCATCTCACTCACCGGACGCCGCTCCCATAGCGACTCGCCGAGATCGCCCCGCACGACACCCCCGAGCCAGGTTCCGTATTGGGACAACGCCGGTTTGTCCAAGCCCAGTTGACTCTCGATTTCGGCCATACGTTCGGGTGTAACCGATCCGGCGTCGGCCAACTGCAGCCGGACGACGTCCCCCGGCACCAGACGCATGACAAAGAACAGAACTGTACTCAACAGAAACAGAACGAGAATACCTGAAAGCACACGTCGAATGATGTACTCGATCACTCGCCCTTCCCCACCTGATAATTGCTAGCACTTCCCACCAACTGCTCCCCCGTCTAACCGTTCCAGCACCAGGTCCCCCGACCATTGCTGTGCTGCTGGGCCAAACGTAGCAACTCTGGTTAGTTGATGCCAGACCATAGTCGTCGATGTCTGACTGCCTGCATGGAGATCATTCCGAACAATGTTGGGAACCGGCCACGTCTTCAGTCAATCAGCTCGAGGCTCCGACAGCGGCACAGCCCAGCTTCTGGCGCCCGGTGCGCAGGATCAGGGCCAAGGCAAACTCGATGGAGAGCATCACCACCGGCAGGCGTCGGGCCAGGGCCACGGCCCGGGCAATGTCCTGCCGCTCGGGGGCAGGTCCGGTGCCCAGCGGGCCCCGGACCTCGACCAGGTGGCCATAGTCGTTGCTGCCGCCCAGGGTGATTCCCAGAGCGGCGGCCGCCGCACGCCGATACTCACTGGGCTGCCTGGTCGAATGCGGCGACGACCAGATCGAGGTCGCCTGCGGTGCGCAGCGCCACCCTCGACACGCCCGGCAGACCGAAGTTGGTGCAGTCGCGAACCAGCACCCCGGCTGGGGCCAGGGTGCGCCACAGATCGGGACGGTCCCGTATCAGCAACCAGTTGGCGGCCGAAGGCACCGCGTCGAAACCGAGCGCCAGCGGCCCGCTTCGAGGGTCACGGCTCACAGATGGCGGCGGTAAAGGGAGAACTCAGGTTCAACGACCCAGCCCTCCCCCAACTCGGCGGCAACCAGGGCGATCGCCTCAGCTCCCCCGTTGGTGAGCACGAGCCGCTCGGGGTCAACCTGGAGGGCGGCAGCTAGTGCGGTCGTGGCCGCCATTGGGTCGGGGTAGGCCACCAGTGCCCCCAGATGCGCCGCGGCCAGCCGGGTGACGTCGGGGGCCACCGGATTGAGACTGGCGCTGAGGTCGATGAGGTCGGAGGGTTCGACCCCGACGGAATGGGCGACCCGCCGGACGTCGCCACCATGGTCAATCGGCTCGGGGATCAATGCTGGGTCAGTCGCGGCCACGGCTGAGGTGGATCTCATCATGATGCGAATGCCCATGTTCATTGGACTCGACATGGTCATGCGTATGCCCATGGTTGTGCGAGTGGTCGTGGCTGCCACCAGCTCGGCGCAGGACAGTCACTCCAGTGATAGGTCGGCCTCGGCCCGGGGCCAGGCCCGCAGGTAGCTGACGGTGGAGGTCACCGAGTCGAGCAGGGCGGCAGGATTCATGGGTTGACCCTCCGTGTCGACTGGTCGATGAGGGCCATCAAGGCTTCGACGTCGAGGCTGATGGCCAGTTGGTCGGCCAGACGGTCAAGCTGGGATTGGCGATGTTCGGAGACGCTGGGGCCTCCCGGCTGGTAAGTGCAGTCAGCCCGCTCGGCAGCGTCGCTCAACACCCGGCGGCGGAGCTTGTCGTCGTCGAACAGGCCGTGCAGCGTCGTGCCATAGACCCCACCGACCCGAATACCGTCGACCGTCGTGGCGCTGGCCGGTCCCGCCAGTTCGAGCCACACCTCGCCCCCGCTCTTGGCGGCCTGGGCGTGGGCCACGGCGTCGAAGGACTGAGTGGCGGCGTCGTCGGCCTGGACAAAGGCATCGGATGACTGAGCCTGAACCGCGGCATGGGTTCCCTGGCCCAGAATTTCTCCGCCCTCGAGCTCTCGACCGTCGAGGTGGCTATGGGGCTGAACCCGACCGTGGTGGATCTGATAGCCCTCGAAGTCGAGGCCGAAGGCCCGTCCGGTGCCCCGGCTCAGCACCTTGTCGTGATCGAAGGTGGTGGTGACCGGCAACAGGCCCAACCCGGGCACGGTCCCAGCCTTACCCTCTACGTCGTCGTCGATCGAGCAGCCCAGCATCTGGTAGCCGGCACAGACGCCGACGATCGTCGTCCTGCCGGACTCGGCCAAGCTCGTGATGGCGCGGTCGAGTCCGCGGCGCCGGAGCCACGCAAGATCGGCCACCGTCGCCTTTGAACCGGGCACGACCACCAGGTCGGGGCGTCCCAGCTCTCGGGCCGAACGCACATAGCGAACCGCAACGTCGGGTTCGAGGTGCAGCGGGTCGATATCGGTGAAGTTTGAGATGTGCGGCAGCTGGATCACGGCCACGTCGAGGGCAGCATCGGCGTTGGGTTCGGGGGCCACGTTGAGGGCGAGGGAGTCCTCGGGGTCAAGGCGCAGGCCCGGCAGCATGGGGATCACGCCAAAGGTTGGTAGCCCGCTGAGAGCCTCCAACTGGGCGGTGCCATCGAGCAGCAGGGCCGGGTCGCCCCGCAGTTTGTTGATGGCGAAGCCTGCCACCATGCGGCGCAGGTTGTCGGGCAGGATCGCCACGGTGCCGTACAGCGAGGCGAACACACCACCGGGGTCGATATCGCCAATAACGATGGCCGAAACGTCGGCCGCCTCGGCCAGGCGCAGGTTGACGATGTCGTTGGCCAGCAGGTTGATCTCGGCCGGGCTGCCCGCACCTTCGATCAGCACGACATCGAAGCGGGAGCGGAGGTCGGCCAGGGCTTCGAGCACGAGGGGAAACAGTTCGGCCTTGGCCTGGTGGTACTCGACAGCCGACATGACCCCGACGGCGCGGCCCATGACCACCACCTGGCTGGCCCGTTCACCGGTCGGTTTCAACAGGATTGGGTTCATGGCCACCTCGGCCGGCACTCCGGCCGCCTGGGCCTGGAGGTACTGAGCCCGACCAATCTCGTGGCCGTCGACGGTGACCGCCGAGTTGAGGGCCATGTTCTGGGCCTTGAACGGGGCGACGGAAATCCCCTGACGGGCCAGCAGGCGGCACAAACCGGCGACGACCGTGGTCTTGCCCGAATCGGAGGAGGTGCCGCACACCATCAGCGCCCCGGCGACGGGTCGCGCCTTCACGACACGTCGCCCGCTCACGACACGCCGTTGTTGGTGAGCGATAGCCGGGTGAGCAGCCAACCCAGCCCCAGACCAAACGTTGACCAGGCAATGGCCAACGTCGCCATCGACTCCAGACGGAAGCGCCACAGCAGAGCGGCGGGGAACCGCTGATCGATGGTGTCAGGGTTGTCGGGCCAGATCACCAGCAGCATGGTCACCGCCAGCAGGCCAACCAGCGCCGCCAACAGCACCGACGTCGACTGATCGAAACGTTCCCGCATCTGATTGAAGAACGAGGCGACCCCGAAGGCCACCACCAACAGGGCGGCGATCAACGTGAGGTACTGCAGTGTTCGTTGGTTGACCGTTGCCGGATCGCCGACGGCGGGGGGATTGGCCGGGTACTTGAGGGCAGGGAGTAGCGAGGTTGCCAGATAGGCGGCGGCCGCGAACAACAACACCCGCCGGAAGTCGTCGGCCGCCCGGATGCGATGGCGCACGGCCGCAAACACGGTGCCGAAGGTGACGCCGGTGAACAGGCCGTAGAGGATCGCCGCCACCACACCACCAACCACCTGGGTGTCGCGGCTGACCAGCGGCTCGTCGCCGTCGTTGTGGGAGTGGCCGTTGTCCTCTTCGCCGTCGTCGTGTGGTTCAGCGGCGAACTGGTTTTCCAGGGCAATGGACTCGTTGATGCTGTCCTCAGCGACCAAGGCCACGAACAGCGCGGCGAGCAGCCCGGCAACGGTGCCTGCGGCCACGGCGCGAATGATGATCTGAATCGAGGTGATCGACATGATGATGGAGCCACCAGTGGTTGGTGTCGGCGTGTCCGGGAGCCCTCAGCGGACTCCGTCGCCCCTCAGTGGCAGGAAACGCCGAAGACGTGGCGCCCATCGTGGAAGAACTCGTGCACGAGCCCCCAGTGCTGAGTCAGCACGGCACCGTTTTCGGAGAACATCAGGTATGACAACGCCATGGCCGCCATGGCCGCCATCCACAGCGCCGCCGGTACGTGAACCGCCTCGACCGCTGTGGCTTCGGCTTCGATCCCTACTGCGGTAGCCATCTCTGGACTCCATCCTCGTGGTTTGGTGTGCGCGATGCGCATCGACTCGGTGCTCTGGCTGGGCCCTCAGGTGGTGACACCTGTGGAGCCTCACAGTTGCGGGACAGCCCCGGATTTTCACCGGTGTTCCCCGAATCGCTTTCGACGCTACTCCGCCGGCCGCCTGCTCGCACGCTTTGCCAAGTCAATCGGCCGCTGCGACGGGCACACCGCACGACATGGCCCGCAAGTCAATCGTTCTGATCAATACCGGCGACGGCAAAGGCAAGTCATCGGCTGCCTTCGGCGTCATGACCCGAGGCACTGCCGCTACTTCGCTCACTCGAAGACCATGGCGCTCAAGTGGTTATCATCGGCTAGGTCGCCGGAATTCTCCACGGATCGACTGAGTTGACGGGCGACCTCGACCTGCTGTGGTCGGGCCATCCGGCCGACGCGCCGGCCATGAGTGCGGGGTTCTCCGCGGTGCAAGCTCTGCTGCAGGACGACGGCCAACCGTTGCCATCAGGCGTCGAGACATTCAGGCTTGCGAAGGTCCAGTTTCGCACCGGCACATCGGCCGGTGACTGCTGCACTCCCAGCCTGCCGTGGGGCCAGCTGAAGGTAGAAGACTTCCTTGACCGGGCGGACTCGGCGATTGTCGACGGCGTTCGACTCCGCTATGTGTGCCGGCTCAGCCCAGACGGTCACATGGTGGTCGAGACGCCAGATGCACGAGGCGACGGTGCACCGCTGGGACATCGAACGCGCCCTGGGGTGCACAACACCGATCGATCCAGCGGTTGCAGCCGACGGCATCGATGAATGCTTGGACGTCTTCGTCCGGACGCGAGGTAAGCAGACGCTGATCGCTCCGTTGATCCTGGCCACCACCCGACCGTCCCGAGCTTGGACACTGGCACCGGCGGACCGGCCCGGTCGCGTCGATATCGCGGTCGGTCGATCTGCGGAGTCGACGGCTGAGCTGGCCGGTGGACGCGAGGGACTACTGCTCGCGCGCTGGGGCCGGTTGACCTTCTCCGCCGCAGACCTCACGGTGAGCGGCGACCCTCGGGTGGCGGCCAGCCTCACCGACCACCTCTGAAGCATCGACCCGAGCCGCCGACTGGTGGAGGTCGGTCGGCAACTAGATTCGCCCACCCGCCTCTGTAGATGCGGCTACCGGCCCCAATGGAACGAGTCGCCTCGCGCCAGTCTGAGCCAACCAGAAAGTCGCTTGTGTCGCGGTGCGTCCACGGCTGGACTGAAGCGGGCAGGACTACGAACCGGTCATGAGTTTCAACGCCGACGTCACCGTTTCGGATCTCACCAAGCAGCGGGGCGATGAGAAGGCAACCATTGCCTTGTTGGCCCGGATCGCCGATGGTCGAGCCGCCCTCGAATTGGCAGTCGGGACCGGCCGCATCACTGTTCCTCTGAGCGCACAAGGCGTCGAGGTCGACGGCATCGACCTTTCGCCCGCGATGGTGGAACAGTTGCGGGAGCGACCAGGTGGCGACCGCATTGGCTTGACCATCGGGGACATGACCGAGATCCGGCTTCGTGCGAAGTACGGACTCGTGTACCTGATCTTCAATTCGCTGTTCAACCTTCTCGACCAGGCGAAACAGATCCAGTGCTTTCGCAATGCTGCTCTGCATCTCGAACCAGATGGCAAGTTCGTGGTCGAAGCGTTCGTGCCGTCCCACCTCCACCGGTTGACGGACAACCAGTCTCTGAAGGTTGGCGACGTCTCTGTCGACGAGCTTCGGGTCGAAGCGCTGAAGCACGATCCGGCAACGCAGACGATCGAGGGCATGCACCTCTCGCTGTCGCCAAGCGGATTCAGATCCACGCCATTGTGCTCCGGTACGCGTGGCCGGCAGACCTTGATCTGATGGCGCAGATCGCTGGGCTTCGCTGGTATCTTGTCTTCGGCATGGCCGCATCACCCAAGTTCCGCATGGGCCGGCTCGACCACGTGCACATCCGCGTGCCGGACCGAGCCGAGGCGGCTGCATGGTACGCACAGCATCTCGGGTTCGAACCCGTCGAGGAGTACGACTTCTGGGCCTCCGGCTTCGACGGTGGGCCACTCCAGATCTCTGCCGACGGCGGCGAGACCATGCTCGCCCTGTTCCAGACCGGCGAGCATCACCCGATGATCGCGCAACAGACTGGAGTCGCCTTCAGCGTCGACGCCGACGAGTTCATCTCCTTCGCTCTCTCCCTGCCGGGCGAGATCAACAACCTGGCGGGCCAACCGCTTCGACCAAACGACATCGTCGACTTCGACCTGTGCTGGGCCTTCGACCTCACAGATCCGTGGGGCAACCAGTACGAACTCAACTGCTACGACTACGCACGGGTGCAGACAGATCTCATCGAACGCAACGGGATCTCACCAGTTCGATACTGGCCCCAGGACCTGTACCACGGTCGTGCCGGCAGCTGATCGGTGTCGCGGTCGCGGTCGCTAACACTCCCGCGGGAGTGTAACCCCGGCAACGAACAAGCTAGGGGGGAAGAACGTGGGTCCCCGGGCCCAGGCGGCCTGCACCACGGGGCCTGCCACCTCGTCCAGCAGCTCAAACCGGCTCTCAGGGCTGAAACGCCCCGCCGTCGAAACGGTCAACGGTGGTGAACTGTTCAACGGGCAGACGGCGCAGCTTCGTCAACTGTTTCACCGGGTGACCCAACGGGACTAGAGCCGCAACGGCGTGATGCGGTGGCAGGTTCAATAGTTGCTGGACCTTGGGCTCCTCCCCCGCCAGGTAGGTGGTGAGCACCCCACCAAGCCCTTCGTTGCGGGCGGCCAGCAGCACGTTCCACACGAAGGGATAGATCGAGGCCCCACTGATGACACCGACCCGCGCCAGATCCTTGTCGAAACTGGCGACCACACCGAGATCAACGCTCACCACCAGCACCGCGGGGGCATCGACCATGGCCTCCACTCCGGGGAAGGGGCGGGCTTCGTTGCGCACGGTTTCAACATCGATGGCGGTGGGATTGACCGAGTTCCACGGTGCCTCCCCAGCTGCGGTCTGGGCCAGGTACACCGATGTGGTCGGCAGGATCAGGGGCACGAACTGCTCGCGCAGGGCGCGATCCTTCACCACCGTGACGTGCCATCCCTGACGGTTGCCGCCATTGGGGGCGAAGCGGGCCACGTCGAGGATGCGGTACAGCATCTCGTCGCTGACCGGCTCATCGGTCCACTCTCGACAGGCGAAGGTCGTTCGCATCACCTCTTGCAGTTCCATTGCCGTGCTCCTGTGCCGTGTCGTCTCAGTTGCCAGTGAAATTCGGGCGACGTTTCTCGACGAAGGCGGCAATGCCCTCTCGCCCGTCGTGGGTGGTCATGGCCTCGGTGATCGTCACCCCTTCGAGCTCGCCTGCCTGTTCCAGCGGCATGTCGAACCCGGCGTAGACGATCTGTTTGGCGTGACCAAGGGCCCAGGCCGGACCGTCGGCCAACTGCTGGGCCAGGGCGGCGGTTGCGGTGTCGACGTCGCCGTCGGGCACAACCCGATTGACCAGCCCCCACGACTCGGCCTCCTCGGCCGACAGCACCCGGTTGGTGAGCGTCATGTCGAGCATGCGCCGCAGGCCGATGTGGCGGGCCATGAAGTAGGTCGAGGTGCCGTCGGGGGTGACCCCGGCCCGGGTGTAGGCCATGGTGTACTTGGCCGACTCGCCGCTGATGACCAGATCGAAGGCGCTGACGATCGACATACCCGCACCGCCTGCGGCTCCGTTGACTCCGGCCACGAACGGCTTGGCCATGCGGTTCATCTTGTAGATGGCCCCATGGAAATCAGTGAGCATGTCGCTGGCCAGCTTGGGCAGGCCATCGCCGGCGGCATGGAACTCCTTCAGGTCGCCACCGGCACAGAACACCTTGCCCTCGGCGGTGACCGACGCGGCCCGCACCGAGTCGTCCCACTCGATCTCCGACATCACTGCTCGCAGGTCCCGGGAAAAGGTGGGATTGACGGCGTTGGCCCCCTCGGGCCGGGCCAGGCGGATGTGGGCCACACCGTCACGGGCCTCGTAATCGATGGTTGACAGCTCCATTTATCTTCCTCTCAGCAGATCCAACGGGCTTCTTTGGGCTGTCCGGACAATCCGGACAATCCGGACTCAGACAATACGGGTGTCGTGGTTGCCCCAGTACTCATCGCGCAGAATCCGCTTGTACAGCTTGCCAGTCGGCAGGCGGGGCAGTTCGTCACGGAAATCAACCGTGCGGGGCACCTTGTAGCGGGCAATGTGCTCCTCGGCATAGGCCGTCAGCTCGCGAGCCAACTCGTCGCCGGCCTCTACCCCAACCTCGGGCTGCACGACGGCCTTGACCTCTTCGCCCAGATCAACGTTGGGCACCCCGAATACGGCGACATCGGCCACCTTGGGGTGCATGATGAGGCAATCCTCGATCTCCTGCGGATAGACATTGACGCCGCCGGAGATGATCATAAACGCCTTGCGATCGGTGAGAAACAGGTAGCCCTCATCGTCCAGGTAGCCCACATCACCCAAGGTCGACCAGTTCCGGTGATCCGGGTGCTGGGAGTCGCGGGTCTTGCCCGGATCGTTGTGGTATTCGAACGTCACCTCGTCACGCTCGAAGTAGATGGTCCCCGGCTCGCCATTGGGCAGCTCGTTGCCCTCGTCGTCACAGATCCGGACCGTACCCAGGATCGAGCGACCGACCGTTCCCGGGTGGCTCAGCCAGTCATCGGGGGTACAGAAAACGAAACCGTTGACCTCGGTCCCGGCGTAGTACTCATAGATCACCGGGCCCCACAGGTCGAACATCTGCTTCTTGACCTCGACTGGACAGGGGGCCGCAGCATGGATGGCAACCTGGTGGGAATCCCAGTTGAACCCTTGGCGTTGCTCCTCGGGCAGCTTCAACATCCTCGAGAACATCGTCGGCACCCACTGGGAATGGGTGATGTTGAATCTCTCCAGGTACTGCAGAGCCAACGCCGGGTCGAAGCGCTCCATGACCACCACCGTGCCCCCCAGCGACTGAACCGAGGTGGTGAACCCCAGCGGGGCCGAGTGGTACAACGGGGCCGGCGACAGGTAGACGGTCTCGTCGGTGACGCCGAATAGTCCGCTGAGCAGCAGGGTGACACCGGCTGCTCCTGCCGGATCGTCGATCTCGACACCGCTCAGGGGTCGCTTGATCCCCTTCGGCCGACCGGTCGTACCCGAGGAGTACAACATCGACTCACCCCGGGGCTGCGAGGCCAGAGGCTCAGCGGGATAGCGGGCTATGGCGTCCTCGTAGGGCTCGAATCCCTCAACCGGACCATCGACGCTGAGCAGGATCTTGACCTCGGGCGCCAGGGCGGGCACCTGAGCAATCACCTCGGCAACGGCGGCCGAGGTGAATAGGGCCTTCGACGTCGAGTCCTGGAGGATGTAGGCCGCCTCCTCTGGCTGGAGGTAGCGATTGATGGTGGTGAAGTAGAGGCCTGAGCGCATCGCGGCCCAGAAACACTCAAAGTATCGAATGTTGTTCTCCATGAAGATCGAGACATGATCGCCGGGGCGGAGACCGGCGTCGTGAAGGAGTTGGGCCAGGCGGGCCGATCGATCGTTGAGCTCGGTGTAGCTCAACTGCTCGCCGCTGCCGGCCATGATCACGGCGGGCTTGTCGGGAGTCGTTTCGGCGAAGGTACCTGGATACATACTTGTCCAACTTTCAAAGCGGCGTCTCGGTCGGCCCCGAGAATACGCCCATCTCGCCCGCGATGACAGAACGAGAGGCTCTAGTATTCGTTCCGAGGATCGGGCGGCGTCCACGGGCGGCCTTTCCAGCCCGGAAGGAGGGTGCAGTGGAGGGGGAACCACAGGTCGACCTGAGCAAGGTGCTACTGGCCGAGGCCAGTGAAGCCCGCCGGAGTATCCATGCGGTCAGATCCCGCCAAGCGCTGGCCGTCAGCGTGACCGTGGCCGTGCTCTGGGCCGTCTTCGTCACGGTCAGCGGACACTGGGGCCGGGTGCTCGACCGCTGGGTTGCGGCGCTCACGATGATCTTCGGCAGCGTCGTCGCCGGATCAACGCCCCAGGGGGGTGGCGCCGTTGCCTTCCCCGTGTTCACCAAGATCCTGGCGGTGCCGGCCACGGTCGCTCGCTCGTTCTCGCTGTGCATCCAGACCGTTGGCATGGGTACGGCGGCGGCCAGCATCGTCATCAGCCGCCGCCGGGTCAATTGGCGGGCCATCGGTCTGCTCACCCCGGCCGCCATTGTCGGGTTCCTGTCCTCGGCGTGGTTTCTGGGTCGACCAGATGAGGTGTTCTGGCCCTCGGTCCTGCCCGGCCCCTACGTCAAGGTGACGTTTACCATCGTTGTCGGGGCCATGGCCGTCGTCGTCTGGCTGTCGTCGCGTCGACCGGTGATCGAACGGATCGAGGTACTCAACAACCGCTCGTTGCCTGCCAACTCCCTGCTCGTCCTCTCGGGGTTGGCGGGCGGCGTGGCCTCATTTCTGGTCGGTTCGGGGGCTGATGTGTTCACCTACCTGGGCTTGGTAGCTCTCCTTGGACTGTCAGCCGGGATCGGCGTGCCCACAAGTGTGATCGTCATGGCCATCGTGTCGGCCGTCGGCTTCGTTCTGTTCGGCCTGGTCGACGGGCAACTGTCGGTGACCCTCAGCGGTGACCAGGTTGTTGCCGTGGGATCTCAGGTGCTCCCTGAACCTCTACCCGCCGATCGCTTTGACCTGTACGGGTTGTGGCTGGCGGCAACACCGGTGGTGGGGTTCGGCGCCCCATTGGGCTCCTGGGCGGCTTCGAAGATCAGCGACCGGAACCTGGCCAATGTGGTGGTTGCCCTGGCCTTGTCGGAGGTGGCGACCACCATTATCTTCCTGAACGACCTCCGCACCGACCCTGCCCTGGCTGCCTATGCCATCATCGGCTCCGTCGTCTTCTCCACTGGCCTGGTCATCGTGTTCAACCGCCGGCATCAACTACTTGCCATCCCTCCGGTTGACACCACCCGGACCCTGCTCCCCCGCCGGGCCCGCCTGCGCCGAGATCACTGGGACAAACCGTGAACCGCGACCAACCATGATCAAGATCGGCGAGTACGACATCGTGGAGAAGATCCGTTCCGGTAACCACGGCACCTTTTTCACCGCCCGACCCCCGGAACACCTCGGGGTCGACGCCGATCTGGTGGCCCTCAAGGTCCTCGACCCGCACGCAAGCGAGAACGAACTCAAACGCATGGCGGCCGAGTTGGGGGTGCTGCTCCAGCTCGACAACCCCTACCTGGTGACCGTGCTCGACGCAGGCCAGGATCGGGGTCGGTTGTTCTATGCCACCCGGTTCTTCACCGAGGGCAGCATGATGCCAGGCCCCGGCAATCGCGTTGCCGAGGTCGCCACCCAGGTGGCCGACGCGGCGGAGGCGGCCCATGCACTGCACGAGGTCGGGGTGTCGCACCGGGACATCAAGCCCGGCAACATCCTGCTGGCCGACGGCCGCGGCCACCTCAGCGATCTGGGGGTCGCCCGCTTCAGTGATGCCGAGTTCACCACGACGGGGAGCAGCCCCGTCGGCACCCTGGGTTTCACCGACCCCGAGCTCATTCGGGGCGGGATACCGGGTCGGGCCTGCGATATTTGGTCCCTGGGAGCCACTCTGCACCTGGCCGTAACGGGGCGTTCCATCATCGGCGACATTCCTGATGTCCATCTCGCCGCCGCCATCGAGCATATCCTCAACGCCAGGGCGCAGATCGACCCCCGGTGCCCCAGCGCAGTGGCGGCGGTGGTGGCCAGGGCCACTCAGGCCAACCCCGTCGACCGCTACCGGACGGCTTCGGAAATGGCCGCCGAGCTACGCCGGGTGGCCGGCGGGCCACCGGCCCAGACCAGATCGTCATCCGCCGCGGCCTCCGGATCCGGATTGCCGATCGAGCAGGGGCATCAGCCCCCGGCGGGTGTCCTGCTCGACCGGAGCGGCGGGAGCCATCTGCTTCGCCGCAACACCGTGGTCGGACGCCAACCCGACGTCGATGGGCAGGTGACCCAGGGGCTCTCGACCCCGTTGGCCTTTACCTCCGACTCCACCATGTCACGGGCGCACCTCCGAATCGAGCTCCGCCGCGGGGACGTCTACGTCACCGATATCTCCTCCAACGGCAGCCGAATACGCTCAGGCCAGGGCGCACGACCCGTGCCCCTGGTTCGGGGCGAGCCAACGGTGCTATACGACGGCGATGTTCTCTTGGGCGGAGGCACCACACTCACATTCCACTCCCACCTGAATGAGCGGAGCGGGGTCGCTAGCCCCGGGACCATCTGGGTTCGAGGCCCGGGCGTGTGCTAGTGATTTCCGATGACCTACGACGCGTTCGATCTGACAGGCAAGACTGCAGTGGTGACCGGCGGCAACGGCGGCATCGGCCTCGGTTTCGCCCGAGCCATCGCCGCTGCAGGGGCCGCTGTGAGTGTCTGGGGCACCAACCCCGAAAAGAACGCGGCCGCCGAAGCCGAGCTCAAGGCCATCAACCCCTCGGCCTCGTCGATCGTCTGCGACGTGTCCAACGAGGAAGAGGTCGAGACCTCGATGGCGGCCGTCATTGAACGCTATGGCCGACTCGACGCCTGCTTCCCCAACGCCGGCGTTGGCACCCAGAACACCAAACCCTTCTTCGAGCACTCCAACGAAGACTGGATGGGTGTGATCGACGTCAACCTCCACGGAGTCTTCTTCACCCTGCGGGCCGCCACCCGCCAGATGGTGGCCCAGGGCGAAGGGGGAACCCTGGTGTTGACCTCCAGCGGCACCGCCATTCAAGGCTCGGCCAAGGGCCAGGCCTACGCAGCAACCAAAGGGGCCATGCTGGCGATGATGATGGGCCTGTCGGTGGAGATGGCCCGCTACCAGATCACGGCCAACGCCATCATCCCCGGCTGGGTCGACACGGCCATGACCCAGCCGCTGTTCAACTGGGAGAAGTTCGCCGACGCCGTCATGCCCCGCATACCGATGCGCCGCTGGGGCACGCCCGACGATTTTGGGGCCATTGCCGTCTACCTCATGAGCAATGCCTCACGCTGGCACACCGGCGACGTAATCAAGATCGACGGTGGCTTCAGCATCTTCTGATCCCTCCCGACGGAGACCAGGCGAGCGGCACCCTCAGCCAGCGGCGATGAGCCCGGTAGCAACCATGGCCCCCACAAACCCCCAACGCTGACCGACACTCATGCGTTCACCCAGAAACACCGCAGCCAGGACCACCGTGGCCACCGGGTAGAGCGAGGTGAGCACCGCAACAATGGCCAGCGTCCCGCGTCCTGTTGCGTACAGGAATCCGATGTTGGCACCGGTGTCGAGCAGCCCGGTAGCCCCAATCAGCAGCCACGTGGGGCGGCCTGAGGGAAGGATTGCCCCGCCCCGGCCCACGACCCGCCCCACAACGAGCAGCGCGCCCAGCCCCACGGTGGTGAGCAGGCGGGCACCGACCACCGGCCATGGGGCGCTGGTCGGATCGGCGGCGTCGAACACCACGAACAGCAAACCAAAACCGGTCCCCGCCAGCAACGATTCGAGAACGACGGCCACCGTGACCTCAGCCTCGGAACCGTTCCGGCCCGATGACGACACCAAACCAATGGCCAAAAGCCCAACGGCAAGCCCGATCCAGGCGGCGAAGCTGAGACGCTCCCCGGTGGCAGTGCCCCAGATCGTGGGGACGACGGCTGAGGTGATTGCCGTCAGAGGGGCAACGACGTGCATGGGCCCGACGGCCAGTCGACGGTAGAGCAGGGCAACGCCGATCCCCCCAAAAAGTCCACCGAAGGCACCGAGGGCCATAGCGGTCGACGACGGCGCCGATCCCGTACCCAATGCCACCAGCAGCACACCGACCAGTCCCACGGCGTGTGAACCAGCCACGACCTGCATCAACGAGGCCCTCTTGGCCGCCAGACCGCCACAGAAATCGCCTGACCCGAACACCGCGGCGGTGATCAGGCTCACAATGATCACCATCGGTTGAGCTTCGGGTGCATTCGTGCTGGGCGAAACTCCAGTGGACCGAAGGTGATATTGGCCGTATCCCAATCCTCCCCGACGGCGTTTACTGAACTGTGCTCCCGATGCGATTTGCCCTCGCCCGCCGCCAGCAACAGTCGATCATCGCCGTGGTCGCCGGTGTCGTGCTGGCGCTGGCCCTGTTCCTGGCCCTGAGACGACCGATCATCTCCGTCAACTCGCGCAACGACCCAGCTCAGGTGCTTTTGTCGGAGGCCGATTCGGTGACCTCTCACACGGTGGCGGCGGTCCGAGACAAGAGAAAGGCCGTCGTCGATCTTCCCGTGGTCACCGCTCCCCTCGGCCCCAGCACGGCCCGGGCCGTCGCCGTTGCCTCCTCGGCCTCCACCACCTCGACGTCAGTGAACTCCTCGTCGATCACGCCGGTCAAGACATCGGCTCCGACCACGACGGCTCCGACCACGGCACCGCCGACCACGTCAATCACGGTGATCGACCCACCCGCTACCACCCCGCCTGGCGAACCAGGGACATCGCCCACCATCGCGCCACCAACGACGGTGCCAACCGACTCCCGACCGCCGGCCAGTGTCACGACCTTGTCTCGACCTCCTCGTCCGCCGATCACCTTCAAACCGCCAATCACCATCGAACCAACAAGCACCACCTCCCCGCCCGATGTCAGCGCTCCGTAGTGGCGTGCCCGCCGTTGCCGCTACAGCAGGGCGACCGGGTTGGCCGGTGAGCCGGTTCCGCCCTCAACCCGCAGCGGGGCGACGGTGAACAGGAAGCTCCACTGCTCGTAGCGGGTGCAGGCCTCGACGAGGCGGTCGAGGCGCAGGTTGTCGAGCAGGTGCACGCCCATGGCCACGATCACGCACTGGTGGATGGGCATGGCCCAGCCTTCGGGGTGACGGCCAGGCAGGACATCGCTCACCCCGTCACAGCCCAGCACCGCGATCTGGCGCTCGTGGAGCCAGGGGATGCACTCGGGATGCAGACCGGCCAGACCGTCGGTCATTGGATGCCAGGGGCCGTGCTCGGCCCGGCGGGCATCCCGCCCGGTGGCCACCAATAAAATGTCGCCACGGCCGACGCTCACCCCTTGGCGCTGCTCCGCTGCATCCAGGTCGTCGACCATGATCGGGGTGTCGAGTTCGAGGTAGTCGACCCGGCGCACGGCCGGGATGTCGAGCAGCACGCCGCGACCGACCACACCGTCGGCGGCGGCCATGATGCTGTTGTGCGTGGCCCCGGTGCTCTTTACCGCGGCAGCCGGGAACCCGTTGTACATCTGACCGTCGACCAGAACGTGGCACAGGGCGTCGATGTGGGACGTGGCCATGCCGTGGAAGGCGACACCGACAAAGTCCGACGTCGATTCCATGCCCAGCCCTGGGACGACACAATCATCGCCGCCCCTGGTCATCATGTGGAGCGCCGGACGGGGGTTCTCCACCGACGGCACGACCGGGAAGTCCCGGGAACAGCTGACCGTCTCGCCGACCGTCACGGCGGCACTGGCTGCCCGTCGCTGCTCGGCGGTGATGTAGTTGAGGGCCCCCGCTTCATCGTGGTCGCCCCAGCGGCCCCAATTCTTCACCGACTCGAAGATCCGACGCATCTGCTCGGTCGTCATCCACGGTTCCAGGGTCGAGGTCATGATCTGAACTCCTGCTCAGCTCTGGGTCGAGACGTGGGCCCGGGCCTCTTTGGCCAGTTGGCGCAGTTCGGCCCGCTCGTCGTCGGTCAGGACGTCAAGGTCGACGGCGTGCAGTTGGTCGGTCGCCGCTTCGATGGCCTCTCGTTGAGCTTCCAGTTGCTCGATCCCCGGGTACGGCTTGGGCCAGCCGAACATCTCGGCGTTCCACTCCCCCGCCGGTCCGGTGAGGATGGCCTCCAGGGGCCCCATACCCGACGCCTGTACGGCAACGGTGTGGCGACTGAAACGCAGTTCACGCATGGTCTGGGCCAGCTGGAAGGTCCGGCCCGGGCCAGGAGCAGGCAGCTCTTGATCGCGCCAGCCAACAAAGATCGGCGCCCCCAACGGGCTGGCCTGCGACACCACAGATTGCAGCAGCTCGCCAAGGCGGATCGTGCCGTCGAAGTCGGCCAGTTTGTCCTCACCCCACTCCTGGCTGATGGCGGCGTAGATCTTGGCCCCTCCGGTCGGGCTGATACCGGCCCGACCGTCGATCACCATCTTTCGCATCAGATCCGGATACCAGAAGAAGGCGGCCCCAACGACGTTGTCGACCGGGGTGTCGCCCAACACGCCCAGTCGCCCAACGGCGTAGGAGGCCCGACCGGCAGGCATTCCCCTGGTCTCGGCCTTTTGAAGGGTGGAGGGAGCCATGAGCCACTCCATGGCCAACATGCCGATCGATCCCCGCATGCTGCGGGCCACACTGAGACTGTCCATACCCGGACCGTAGTGACCAGCGGCGCCCAATGCCACAACCAAAGCCGTGGACTATTCGACACGGTCGAAGGCCAGATCGCCCTGGCCACCTGGCTCACTGCCGCAACGCTTGGCACATCTCGTTGAAGGCAGCCGATGTTTGGGTCATGGCGTCGAAGCTCGAGTAGTCGGGGTAGCTCCCAAACGGTCCGGCCTTGGCGAACAAGCCCCAGCCCCCAGCGGGGTAGCGGGGATCATTGCCTGGATACTCGTAGTGCTCGGGGGCAGGGTAATCGCTTTCGAATGCCGCCTCGCTCAGCTCCAAGTACTCGATGGCGGAGACGAATATCCGGCTCAGTTCGGGGTCTCTGTCGCTCAGGACCAGATCGCTCATGATCGCACTGGACAGTGCCTCGCTGACAGAACCCTTGCCGTAGTAGAACTCATGGTCGCTCCCGGGCCCCGCCTCGAAGGCCAGAAGGTCAGGTCGCAACGCTCGGGGTTGTCCGATTGTCAGTCCGGCTAGTCATCGTGACGCCGCAGCCAGGCCATGCCGTCGGGCAGGTCCTGCTCGTCACGCGCCCCTTGGGGGTGAGATCGAGCAGGCGGTAGGCGCCGTTCACCATGTCGAGGCCCCGGGCGAAGGATTGGTAGGTAAGGAAGACCCGGCCGTCATCGGAACGGGCGAAGCTCCATCCGTAAGTCGATGGTTACGTTAGCATTGACTTACGATTGCGTCTAGGGTTTGTACTGATGGATGCTGCAGCCCGAGCCTTGGCCGAACCCCGGCGTCGCCAGATCTTGCTGTTGGTTCGCGACACCGAACGCACCGTCAACAACATCGCCCGCCACTTCGAGGTCAGTCGACCGGCGATCAGCCAGCACCTCCGGGTGCTGTCCGATGCCGACCTGGTAACTGTGCGCTCGGAGGGAACCCGCCGCTTCTACCGGGCCCGGCCCGATGGTTTGGTCGAACTGGCGACGTGGATGGATGAGTTCTGGCGTTCGTCGCTCGATGAGCTTGCGATCCAGGTTGAGCGCCAACAATGGAACGACAAGAAGAGAGACAGGAACCAGGATTCATGAGCCAGCAGGACGCTACAGCCCACAACAGCCTCGTTCTCACCGAGCGGATCGCCGCCCCACCGGCTGTCGTGTTCGAGTTCCTGGTCAACCCCGAGAAGATGCTCCGATGGATCGGAACCGACCTCGATGTCGAGCCGCGGCCTGGTGGCAAGTTCTGGCTCAATGCCACCGGTACCGATATTGCCTCCGGTCGTTATCTCGAGGTCGATCCGCCGAGGCGGGTCGTGTTCACCTGGGGATGGGAGGGCAGCGAAGCGGTGCCCCCAGGTTCCAGCACGGTGACGTTCACCCTCTCCCCCGACGACGATCAGACGATTCTTGAGCTCCGCCACGACGGTCTGCCCGCCGGTGCCGACGATGACCACGGCAAGGGCTGGACCTACTTCCTCAGTCGATTGGTGGTGGCGGCGCTCGACACTGGTCGACCGGCCAACCGCATCGACGATACTGCCATCACCTGGCGTCAGTTCCCCGGCTACGAGGGGCTCTACTTCTGGGTGCTCGGAGTCAACGAGCAGCGCCAACAGGTCGATCTCTACTTCCGGTTGGCACCGGAGGCCCGTTGCCCAGCCCACCGCCACGTCGGCCCAACCGACACCCTGGTGGTTGAGGGGGTACAGCGAACCTGGGAACTCAGCGACGGCGAATGGCAGGTTGGTCAGGAGCGGCAGTCTGGCACCTTCGCCGCCAACGAAGGCGACCATCTGCACTCCGAGCAGGGTGGGCCGGAAGGCGCCATCGTCCACCTCTCCATGACCGCCGTTGACGGGGTGATCTGGGAGACGCTGGACGACGACAGCAATCTCGACTCGGTGACCACCCTCGACGACTTTCAACGCGCTCTCAGTCGCCAATAGGCCCGGCCCGGCGCCCCGCCTGACGACACGGAAGGTTGGCCAGCGGCCACCTGTTGTGATATCCAACGCCAATGAACTTCGCGCCCAATCCTGATCACGAAGCCATCATCGAAGGCGTCGACCGGGTCTGTGCCCAGTTCGACGACACTTACTGGGCCGAACGTGACGACAAGCATGAGTTCCCCTGGGATTTCTACAACCAGATGGCCGAGGGAGGCTGGGTCGGTATCGCCATCCCCGAGCAGTATGGAGGCGGTGGCCAGGGCATCACCGAGGCGGCGTTGGTGCTGAATCGTGTCGCCGCCTCGGGGGCGGCCATGAACGGCTCCACCGCCATCCACCTCACCATGTTCGGGCTCAACCCGGTGGTGAAGTTCGGCAACGATCAACTCAAGGACACCTTCCTACCCCGGGCCGCATCGGGCGAACTGCACGTGGCGTTCGGGGTGACCGAGCCCGACGCCGGGACCGACACCAGCCGTATCGCCACCCGCGCCGTCGAGGACGGCATGGGCGGCTGGATCATCAATGGTCGCAAGATCTGGACCTCCAAGGCCCTGGAATCCGAGGTTGTGCTGCTCCTGGTCCGCACCGACGGTGAGCCTGGTGAGGGGTTTGGTGGGCTCACCCTGTTCCTGGCCGACCTCGATCCCGAATATGTCGACATCGCCCCCATCCCCAAGGTTGGCCGGAACGCCGTTGCCTCCTGCGAGGTGGCCTATGACGAGCTACCGGTCGAGGGTTGGCGGATGGTCGGCGATCGGGGCAGGGGATTCCAACACATCCTCCACGGCCTCAACCCTGAGCGGATCCTGTTGTCGGGTATGGCCTGCGGGATCGGCGAGGTCGCCATCCGTCGAGCGGTGACCTACGCCAAGGAGCGCTCGGTGTTCGGTCGGCTCATCGGTGCAAACCAGGCCATCTCCCACCCCCTGGCCCAGGCCCACATGCAACTCAACGCCGCGTTCAACCTGATGATGAAGGCCGCCTGGCAGTACGACAACGACCTGGACTGCGCTGAGAACGCCAACACCGCCAAGTACCTGGCGGCCGAGGCCAGCTTCTTCGCCGCCGACCAGGCCATGCAGACCCACGGTGGTCTGGGCTACGCCTCGGAGTACCACGTCGAGCGCTACTGGCGTGAGGCCCGCCTGCAACGCCTGGCCCCGGTCAGCCAGGAAATGACCAGCAACTTCATCGCCCAGAACGTGCTCGGACTGCCCCGCAGTTACTAGACGCCCACAGTGGTAATCGGCGGTTTCATACAGTTCGACGGGCACCTTCGGAGATTCGCCAAGCCAGCTACGATGCATCCATGACACCACGGTGTCTTTGGATAACAAGGTCTACGAGGCCGCACGCCAAATAGCGTTCGAATCGCGTCGAACCCCGGGCGAAGTCATCAACGAATTGCTACTGGCTGGCCTCAAATCGCGGAACAGCCTCGGACCCCAGCGAGAGTTGGGCCGCTTGCGTGGGTCCATCTGGATCGCTGAGGACTTCGACGAGACTCCACAAGAGGTCATCGACGATTTCGAATCCGGCCTCGATCCGATGTAGATGACTACCTACTCTTCTCGATACCCCCGTGGTCCTGTGGGCGGTGGCCCAACCAGCGCGGCTGAGTGATCGGGCCGCTGCTCAGTTACAGGATCGGTCCAACCAGCTTCTGATCTCATCTATCTCCATTGCCGAGATGGAGCTCAAGCGCTCGATCGGAAAGCTCCGTCTCGATCACACCTATGACGATCTCCCTGCCGCTCTCGACGCTCAATGGCTCGGCCTGACGGCGGCCCACGCC
>Ga0316190_10000939_pt1 | contig 20750 bp, 20 predicted proteins | sample Eddworburrow2_MG_FD_204929 | JGI IMG/M metagenome (GOLD analysis project Ga0316190, IMG submission 204929) | Coastal sediment microbial communities from Maine, United States - Eddy worm burrow 2 | ecosystem: Environmental > Aquatic > Marine > Coastal > Sediment | place: USA: Maine | collected... | reverse complement strand
TCAACGCCAATCATATTAGTCTTGTTCATGGACATGCTCCTTAATAGATTTGAGTTAACACTTCTTATTCTGGCTATAATGAGCCGTGCTTAAGGAGCGTGTCCATCTCATCAGACTCGAATGGCACTAAGTTAAGGGTGTATAGCACGTAGGTGAGTCCGCATGAAAACTGATTTGTTGGGCTTCACAAGCTCAGCCCAACCTACAATCTAAAATAAAGCATCCTTCGCGACTTTCACGCCAATGAGCAACGCAGCCAAAGCCGGGGATTTTGAGCGAGGGGTGTTTGAGCGGCGGTTTTTGCCGCGAGTTCCCGAGCGCCGGCTTTGGTGAGTAGCGCAATGAACCCGAAGGGTGGCGTGTAGGAGCAATGGTTTTGGGTACTTTTGCCGAAACAAAAGTACCTCGACGTAGGGGGGCGAGTCCCCCGACTTCAATAAAACCGTGCCGAAAAATCTAACTCGATCTCTCAACCACCTCAGCTTCCTGCTCTTCAGAAGAGGGCTGCATCAATCCTCTCCCCCGCAACCACCAAAGCAACACCAACCCCGGAATAGCAATCAACGAACAAAAAACAAAGAAGTCGACCCAACCCATCGCCTCAGCCATAAAACCCGTTGGCGCAGCAACCAGCACCCGCGGAATCCCCATAAAACTACTGAGCAGCGCATATTGAGTGGCGGTAAAACGCTTATTGGTCAGACTGGCCATAAAAGCAACATAAGCGGCAGTACCCATGCCTGCTGTCAGATTTTCAAAAGCGATCACACCAGTCAAGCCAGCCAGGCTATAGCCGATCATCGCCAACAGAGCAAAACCAGCAGTCGACAAGCCCTGTAAAATCCCAAAAAACCACAGTGCCTTGTAGATACCGATACGGATAATCATCAGGCCACCCAGAAACCCGCCGATAATGGTGGCCCAAAATCCAAACAGTTTGACCACTGAACCAATCTCACTGGTCGAGAAGCCGATATCGAGATAAAAGGGGATACTCATGTGGCTGGCCATGGTGTCACCAACCTTGTAGAGCAAGATGAACAGCAGAATCAACAGCGCATCTTTACGACGAAAATACTCAACAAATGGATCGATCACCGCCTCACGCAGACTCTTTGGCTGACCTTCAGCCACTTCGGGTTCTGGGGCAAAGAGCGTCGTGCCGATACCGATCAACATGAAGAGAGCCATCACCAGATAGACTTGGGTAAAGCTGATGAAATCAGCCAAAATCAAGCCACCACCGGAGGCAAGCAGCATACCCACACGATAACCGTTGACGTAGAGTGACGAGCCAAAACCAAGCTCCTCATCAAGCAGTGCCTCCCGTCGATAGGCATCAATCACAATATCCTGACTGGCGGAGAAAAAAGTCAGCAGCAGTGCAGCCAATGCAACACTGAGCGGGTTCTCACCCGGTGAAGTGAAGGCCAGCAGCACAATGGAGAGCATCAGCCCAATCTGAGCCAACAGCAACCAACCACGCCTTCTGCCAAGCAGGCTGGGGGTATAGCGATCCAACAGGGGCGCCCAGAGAAACTTCAGCGTATAGGGCAGTCCAACCAGCGCAAACAGCCCGATTGTCGACAGATCGACCCCTTCCAGTTTCATCCACGCCTGTAGCACTGACATCGTCAGTAGAAGCGGCAAACCACTGGAAAATCCCATCAGCAAAGTAATCAGCATGCGGGCACTGAAGACGCGATGCAGTAGTGAAGAACTGTCGGTTGGCATTAAAGATCCGTTGGTATTATTAGATTGTGCAGTATAGCGAGGTGACTCACTGTTTAGAACTGCCACCACTTCCGGTTACAATGCTACAAATTTTCGGTAGCAGGAAACCCCTCATGCAAAATTATCAACGTGAATTTCTAAATTTCGCCCTGGAAGTAGATGTACTTCGGTTCGGAGAGTTTACCCTGAAATCAGGTCGAATCAGCCCCTATTTCTTCAACGCAGGGCTTTTCAATACCGGTGCCAGCTTGGCACGGTTGGGACGCTATTACGCACAGGCCATCGTAGATTCTGGTATTGAATTTGATCTGCTCTACGGCCCCGCCTACAAAGGCATACCGCTAGCCGCTGTGACCTGTGCTGCACTGGCTGACCACCACGGCCGGGATATCCCTTACGCCTTTAACCGCAAAGAGGCGAAAGACCACGGCGAAGGCGGCAATATCGTCGGCAGCCCTCTGCAAGGTCGGATACTTATTATTGATGATGTCATCTCCGCTGGCACTTCAGTGAGAGAGTCTGTAGAGATCATTCGTGAGAATGGGGCGACACCTGCCGGGGTTATCATTGCCCTTGATCGCCAGGAGAGAGGCCAACAGGATCGTTCAGCCATCGACGAGGTAAAAGCAGACTACGGCATGCCGGTTGCCAGTATCGTCCGTTTGGAGCATCTGATCACCTACCTATGTGAAAAAACAGACTCGGCAGATGCTCTGAATCGCATCCAGGCCTACCGGGAACAGTACGGGGTATAACGCACATAGGCGCACAGCCTCATCATGCTGTGCGCTTGTTTCTAACCCAGAATCAGCTTTGAGCCAATCAACAAAGTCACTATTTCAAACCCGCGTTTAATCCAGCGATTGCCCTTCACAATGGAGAGATGCGCACCACAATAACCACCAATCAGGGAGCCCAATAATAACGCTGGCAACCAGTCCCACTGGATATCCCCCAGAATACCCAAGGTAGTCGCCCCGGCACCATTCCAAAAGATTCCGACCATCACCAGCGTATGTGCTACAGCCCGTTTATAATCCAGCCCAAACCAGCGTACCAGCCAGAGTGTTACAAACAGCCCGGTGCCAGAAGTCAAGGATCCATTAAGGATGCCGATAAAAAATAGGCCAGCACCACCAATGAGGAAGCCATGATGATCACGATGCACTGGTTGATAGCTTTGACCCAGCTCTTTACGCAGTACAGAGTAAACACCCAAACTGAGGGTCAAAAAACCGAGGGCAATCTCAGCCGTGCGATCTGGAACATACAGAATAAGGCTGGCACCAATGATAACGCCTGGTACACCTGTCATCAGCAGGAAGATGACAAACTGACGCTCCAGCGAGCCTTCGCGCCAGTGCCGCAGAGTCGCTCCCAGGCCAAGCGCAACTGAGGCTACCTTATGAGTTGCAAGTGCTACGCCGAATGGCAGGCCGAGAAAGATGATGGCAGGCAGCTGAACCAGTCCAGCACCACCACCGGAAAAGGCAGAAAACAGATTGGCCAGAAACGATATGATAAAGAGAAAAATCTGATCCACAAATAATAGATCCTATGATGGAATATTTAGATAATGCCAAAAACAGATCCTACAGGATCTCAGTAACAGACCAGAGTCATTCTTTGAGAATTGATATGCGTAAAATTAATATCACAACCGTTAGCATTACGCTGCTTTTGCTTCTTACCCTCCCGCTCTCAGCCATGGGTGGAAAATTGTATCGCTGGGTAGATGATGAGGGAAGGGTTCAATACTCCGACAGAGTACCGCCTACCCAACAAACCAAAGGTCACTCCCGGCTTGATGAAAGCGGGGTAGAGCTAGAAAAGGTTAAAGCCGCCAGAAGCAAAGAAGAGGTTGAAGCAGAATTGGCCCGTGAAAAGGCATTAAAAAGACTTCGCGCAGAACAGCAGCGCCTGATTGACAAACAAAAAGCTGCGGATCGGGTACTACTACGCACCTTTCGTTCTGAAGACGATATTAAAATGGCACGCGATGGCAAACTCACGGCTATCGATGTCCATATTCAAGTGATTAGAGGCAACATCAAACGCCTGAAAAACAGGTTCGAGGATCTACAGAAAGGCGCTGCTGATTTAGAACGCCAGGGGAAAAAACCCTCCCAACACTATCTTGATGACATGACCTCTCTTCGCCAACAAATCAAAGATGCCTATGCCTCCATCATTGTCAAAGAGCGTGACAAAGACACTATATGGGCCAACCATGAAGATGATCTGCAGCGGTTCCGGTCATTAAAGAAACTCCAACCCGAAAAACCTGGGATTTCACCCTCACAGCAAACCGCATCACTCTTAGAAACCGTAGTGAAATGCCCTGATACCGAAAGCTGTGACCTGGCTTGGAAAAAGGCCAATGCCTACGTCGAGCAACATGCAACAACACGTTTGCAATTAGCCAGCGATATCATTTTACTCACCCGTATGCCTATACAGGATGATGAGTTTAGCCTTACCGTCTCCCGTATTGCAGGCAAAGAGGGGCCCGGCGCCGAAATTTTTCTTGATCTACAGTGCAAAAACTCTCCAGGAGGAGACAAATTTTGCACAAGCGATAAGATAAAAGCTATCCGTAGCGGTTTTCGTCCAGCCTTAACGCCATAGTTAACCTGCTTCTTAACCGAATAAATGTCTTAAAAACTCATATCGGTTTTAAAGCCACGCTACTCAGCCTTCTATTAGCCGGCTGTCTTGCCAGCCATTGCCTTATTCTTTTCACTCGCAGCTCATCACATTACTGAGCGCTCTCTTTCCTGTTGCTGAACAGCCCGCACATACCTCATTCAGTTTGAATTAAGCTTGCCTGCTTACAATGGAGTTAGATGTTAATTAAAGAGGATTTAACATGAACTCCGTTACAAACGAAATAAAAGTCTGGGATCCACTGGTTCGCATATTTCACTGGGGGCTGGTCACTGCATTTACCATTGCTTACGCAAGTGAAAATGACTTCATGGCACTCCATTCCTATGCTGGTTACACCATTTTTGGATTACTACTGATTCGCCTGATCTGGGGCTTTATTGGAACCACACATGCCCGTTTCTCTGATTTTGTTCGCTCTCCCCGCGAAGCACTGAGCTACATTAAAGACACGGCTGCCTTCAGGGCAAAACGCCATCTTGGGCATAATCCAGCAGGCGGATTGATGATTATTGCCCTGCTTATGAGTCTATTGATAACAACACTGACAGGGCTAGGCGCTTACGGCGTTGAGGGTGGTGGCCCACTTGCAGACTGGCTTTCAGGCATGGGGCATTTTGGCAAAGAAGCCTTTGAAGAGGTTCATGAGTTTTTCGCCAATTTCACCCTATTTCTGGTTGCTGTCCATGTTGCTGGTGTTATTTTAGGCAGTATCTCTCATAACGAGAATCTGGTGCGCGCCATGTTCACTGGCACCAAGCAGACTGATTAAAGGGAGCAATCAGATGACGCATCCACAAGAGCAGAGCAACAGGCAGACATCCATCCGCATCTGGAATATCCCCGTCCGTCTTTTTCACTGGACACTAGTCGGTTGCTTTATCACTGCTTGGTTAACCCGTGGTGATCGTTATTTGGATATCCACGTCTTTGCCGGATATCTAATGGCTAGCTTGATTCTATTCCGTCTCTTGTGGGGCTTCATCGGCGGCCCATATGTCCGCTTCCGTGACTTTTCCTTTGGTTGGCACGAGGTGTGGGATTATGTGAAGGGTGTACTGAATAGAAAACCACTCCGTTTTCTTGGCCATAATCCTGCTGGCAGCTGGGCTATCTATCTTCTACTAACCCTGGGAGTGCTAATCATAATAACTGGCCTCTTAGGCTTTGGTGGTGAAGAGCGGCACGGGCCACTGGCAGGTTGGTTAAATTATTCTCAAGGAAAGATCGCACAAGATATACATGAATTGCTGGCTTGGCTCATGCTGGGTGTCGTTGGTATCCATTTAATAGGTGTATTGGTAGAGAGTCTGTTACACAAAGAAAACCTGGTGAGAGCGATGCTAACGGGTCATAAGCCCGCTACAGCTGATGCCATTGCTGCAACCTCTCAATGGAAGACAGCCACTGTCATGGTCATCATGATCTTTACTGGCGGATTGGTTTGGTTTCAGGGCTATCTAACAGCAACACCAGAGCAACCCTATATACCTTTTGTAGGACCTGAATTGCCCGATCATGATCTCTGGCGTGAAGAGTGCGGTGCCTGCCATCTCGCCTTTCATCCCAGCCTGCTGCCAGCCCGTTCGTGGAATGTCATGATGGCAGAGCAAGACACTCATTTTGCAGAGGATCTATTTCTAGAGCCAGATGCAGTGGCTGAAATTGAGGCATTCCTAGTTGAGAATGCAGCAGAGCAGGAATTGACAGAAGCCGCTTGGAAGATCAATAGCAGTATCCCAAAAAGCGAAACATTATTACGCATCACCGAGGCGCCCTACTGGGTAAAAAAACATCAGGAGATCTCTGATGTGGTTTGGCAGAATCCAAAGGTTAACGGCAAAGTAAATTGCACAGCCTGCCATCTGGATGCAGAGAAGGGCACCTTTGAAGATGCCGCTATGCGCCTGCCTAATTAACCAACATTTTACCCCTTCAATTTGCTGCTCTATTTTCAGTTTCAATTCAGTTCACTTAAGTAGACTTATGAGTAAGAGCTAATTGGATAATCAATGCTCCATTAACTAACATTTAATGAGGTCATCATGAACATAAAATTAATCAGCGTTACGGCTTTGCTATTTGCACTGCCACTTTACGCTCAAGCAAGTGCCGTATCAGAGCTGGAGGCCAAATATCAATCTCAAGGTACTGGGCCATTCAGCGCAGCAGCTGGCGAGGCACTGTGGACCAAAGAATTCATCGATGCCAAAAGTGGTGACAAGCGCAGCTGTCCGACCTGCCACACCGCTGACCTGACAAAGGAGGGCAAACATGCTCGCACTGGAAAGATCATCAAACCGATGGCACCTTCCATAAATCCACAACGCCTCACAGAGGTGAAAAAGATCAAGAAATGGTTTGTCCGTAACTGTAAATGGACCCTGGGACGTGAGTGTACAGCCCAGGAAAAAGGCGATCTCCTTGCCTTTCTTAAGACGCTTTAACAATCTATTTTACAAACATGAGGTGCATCATGAAACGCAAACTACTTCTTACATCAACCGCAATACTCGCAACGGCCATGTTCGGAATAAGTGGCATCGCTTTTAGTGACGATGATGACCGTAGAAAATCCGGCTCCGGATATGGTAGTCAATCGGGCTATACTCACTCCGGCACTGCTGGCACTCAATATGACCCATCTGCCCGTTATGCCAGAAAAAAGGCGCCAGGGGTTGCTCCAGTAAACAACCCGCAATATTTAGAAGAGTGTGGCAGCTGCCACTTTCCTTACCAACCTGGTCTGCTGCCTGCACGTTCTTGGGCCAAGGTAATGTCAGACCTGGATAATCATTTTGGTGAGAATGCAGAGCTTCCTGCTGAAGATGGCAATATACTCTTAGACTATCTACTGAAAAACGCAGCAGATAATTCAAACCACAAACGGTCAGTAAAGATCATGAAGTCACTATCTCCAGCTGATGCTCCACTCCGTGCTAGCGAAACCCCCTACTTCCTCAAGAAGCATGATGAGCTAACACCAGACATGGTGCAGAATAATCCTAAAGTAGGTTCACTCAGCAAATGTGAGGCCTGTCATACCCAGGCTGCCAGTGGATCATTTAGCGAAAGAGAGATCCTGATACCCAACTTTGGTCCCTGGGAAGAAAATGAGAAAGGGGAAAAGAGAGAGAAAAACCGTAGACGCTAAGCTGCTCAAGGGCAGTCTAACTACCATGCAACTTTGTTCCATCTTGGAGAATGCCAGGGAAGGCAACCCAAGAACCGCCACAGCCTCTATTTAATCTATAACATTAAGTACAGATAAGGTACTGATCATGAATACAGCACACCATTTAGCTCAACCATACACACTATTAATTTTATTAATCGCTGTACTTATCGGGTTAACCGGTTGCGCAACACCTGTATCACAAAAGCCCGATGACATTGACAAAAAAGAACTTGCTATGAGGCTGCAAAGTTGCAACTCATTTATTGGCGCTGCAATTGAACAAGCAAAAGGCAGCAATACTCCTGATGCTCAAAAGATACTCAATAAAGCACAACATCTTTCCCTAAATGCAAAAGATGATTTTGCACATGAAAAATATCAAGACGCACTCGACAAGGTCAATGAAGCGTATCGATTAGGGCTAAACGCATTGGCTATGCTAAAAAAAGACGCCACTCTAACCGCTGAGGAACAGCAGCACGAATTCCAGCAAGAAGCGAAAAGAAGACTGCAAGTCAATGGAACATACATAAATGCTGTAAAACGAACATTTGGATATATCACTACAGAGACAGCAGAGACTGATTTTGGAGTAGCCAAAAAAGATCGAGAGAAAGCCCTGAATAATTACAGAGCTGAACGCTATCAAGAGGCCATCAAGCATGCCAATAAATCTACCGATAATTTAATACTAATCCTAACTGAATTGGAATACATTGAGCACAACAAAGCTCAAAAGAAACTCAATGTAGATCAGCTAATAGATGAAGGTAAAAAAGAGCAACAAAAGCTTCAGTCTATACAAGTGAAATAATCCTTCAGCGATAAAGCATCTAGCCAAAATAATCCTAAATTAGGAGCCATGGTGTTCGGCACAATCTTCATTACCATTGTCACCCTGATGCACCTGTATGTCTGTTGGCGCACTTGGTCTGTGCCAGTAATAAAGCAGCATTTTTAAGAGCATCCTATATCACCACATGCGCACTTCTGTGGGTGGTTTTTGTTATTGGCCGGATGTATGGCCACGACAATCACGGCCAGCTGGCCACCTTGTCAGAACTATTCTCCATGACCTGGCTCGGCACACTGCTGCTGATGACTCTTGCCCTGCTGGCGGTAGACATTGTTACGGGCTTTGGCCTGTTCATGTCCCGCCAGATTGTGAGGTTACGCAGCCTGGCGCTGCTGGTTGGGATAGCACTCACCATCGCCGCCTTTATCCAGGGCATACGCCCACCGGTGACACAGGATTACAAAGTACAGATTGCCGGGCTTCCTGCTGAACTGGAGGGCACAACCGTCGTGGTCCTGTCGGATATGCACCTGGGTTCGCTGCTGGGCCAAGAGTGGCTTGAGGCACGGGTAAAACAGACACTGGCATTGCAGCCTGACCTTGTGCTGCTTCTGGGAGATCTTTTCGAGGGGCATGGTTTACCGGATCGGAAGCTGCAGCCAATCCTGCATCGGCTCTCTGCCCCCATGGGGGTCTGGGCCATTCTGGGTAACCACGAATTCCATGGCGACCCTGATGCCATCACTGACTTTATGGAGGAGATGGGCTTTGAGGTATTGCGCAACCGCTGGGCTGAACCACGCCCCGGACTCATCCTGGCGGCGGTAGAGAATCCAACCTACAGCCGGGTTGAAGACAAGGATGGGGAATCCATCACCCAGGTGCTGGCAGACCAACCAGCAGGCACAACCATCCTGCTCTCCCATATGCCACGCCATTACGAAGCTGCCGCACAGGCTGGCGTAGACCTGATGTTGTCAGGGCATACCCATGGCGGACAGATCTGGCCCTTCGACTATCTGGTGCAGCGGGTCTTCCCTCTTTACCAAGGCAGACATGAGGTAGAAGGTATGCCCCTCATCATCTCTCGCGGTACCGGCACCTGGGGGCCGCGCATGCGACTGTGGCACCCGGCAGAGATAGTGCGTATTACCCTGTATAGGTAACGACTGGCTCCGCACCACCACGCACCATTTATCCATTCAGTTTCAATTCATATCTCGCATGTAGACTCAATAATAAGAAGGCTAAATCATTATTGAAAAGAGAGATTATGAAGACCATCCTCGTCAGTTTTATTACCATCATCACCCTTGCCTGGGGCTGGGAACTGCTCTCACCTGAGCACCTCTCCGCCGGTTCTTTGCCATGGGTTGCCTACCGGGAAGGACTCAACCTGACGGGCCTGCTGGCCATCTCACTGATGTCACTGGCGATGGTACTGGCCACCCGACCAGCCTGGCTGGAACAGCCACTTGGCGGCTTGGATCGCATCTATCGACTGCACAAGTGGAGTGGCATTATGGCGGCCATCTTCGCAGTTCTGCACTGGCTGGTTGAGATGGCAGACGATCCAATTAAAGCGCTATTTGGAAAAGGCGGCCGCCTCAATAAAGATGGTTTCTCAGCATTCGCTGAACCAATACGTGACCTCGGTGAGGATTTGGGTGAATGGGCCTTCTACGTGATCATTGCAATGGTGGCATTGACCCTGTGGAAGCACTTTTCCTATCGCCTGTGGCGGCCACTGCATCGGGCGATGCCAGCGCTCTATCTGCTGCTCGCCTTCCACTCAATGGTACTGGCACCGGCAAGTTTCTGGACCCAACCCATTGGGCTATTACTCGCACTCTTGTTAGCCGCTGGAACCGTGGCCAGCGTGCTCTCTCTGACCGGACGTATCGGCCGCAGCCGACAGGTAAACGGCAGCATCACCTCCGTGCAAAACCCATCACCCAATATTGTCGAAGTGACCTGCCGCCTGAATGAAGAGTGGCGCGGCCATCGTCCCGGCCAGTTTGCCCTCGTTACCTTCGATACCGGTGAGGGGCACCACCCCTTCACCATCGCCAGTGCCGAGCGCGGCGACCGTAGCGTTACTTTCGCTATCAAGGCGCTTGGCGACTACACCCGCACACTCTCCCGGAAGCTGGTCGTAGGCAGCCCGGTTCAAGTCGAGGGGCCTTATGGCCGTTTTCAGTTAAGTCGTGCCAACACCTACGCCCAGCAGATCTGGATTGCCGGTGGCATCGGCATCACACCCTTTATCGCTTGGCTGGAGTCGCTACAGGGCGAGGCTACCACGCTGGTTGCAGCAGACCTGCACTATCGCATGCAGGATCGCGCCTCAGACCCATTCGTACCACGACTACAAGCGCTTTGTGCGCAGCTACCCGAGGTCAGACTGCACCTGCATGACAGGCAGAGTGACCCACTGAACGCTGAGGCCCTGGCGTTGGGACAAGATAATACGAAGCGGGCAGAGGTATGGTTCTGTGGCCCACGCGGGCTTGGTGAGAGCCTGCGCCACAGCCTGCACCAGGCATGGTCAGGAAGTTTACGTTTTCATCAGGAAGCGTTCGAGATGCGCTGAGTATCTCAATACATCAACAGGATAATCTGAAAATGATGGAAACAGTGTGCATTAGTTCTCTTGACCGGAGTCAGGTTTTTCCGTAGCGTTTCCTTAAACGATAAAAACTGGCCCAGGGAGTTTTCAGGAGCGAAGCATGTGGTGCCTTAATCATTCTCATCTAGCTACTCTGCCTCAATGCATGAGGCGTTGCCGTATTCTGTTTTTCAAGAAGACAAAAGGCAAACCCCAATTAAATAAATCATTCAGTTGTATACAGTGCAAATGATGGTTTTCGACCCGTTGGAGACTTTCATGAGGGAACTAACGAATGTCAGCTATAGAGCGAACGCCAGCAGTCCAGCGGACATTGATCTTCAGTCATCAAATCAAGCGTAATCACCAATAGTCAGCAGATATTTCATTCTGATATCCGTGGCAAACTTACTGGTAATCCAAAAAAAGCCGCCATAAAGGCGGCTTCATTGAGGTTGCACTGGTATTATTTTCCTTTGCCTAGCTGAAGCTTCAAGTATTTGTCTACATCTTCAGCCGTTGGATAGATCTCATGGGTGTCACCATCGCCACATGTAGTATCTAGTGGATTTTTTGCCTCATTCCGAAGGATATCGAAATAGGGGGCATAGTGAGCAATAACAGAATCAGAAAACCCATCTGTTGGATATTTTACCCAAGCCTGTATAGTATCGTTGGCGCAATACTGAACTGATGGCAGATAGACCCTAAGTTTTTTGGCGCAGCCTTGCAGCTTCGGCAAGGAGGCCCTGATTTCCACATTGTCATACATATCATCTGGCACATCACCATGCTGCCACTGAATACCTCGAGTATCCTCGCTATTGGCGCCATGGCTATAGTAGGTCGGCACCGGACCCCGCTGTCTCCGAATCTTCTTCCAATCACTATCAACACTAGTTTTTATAGTCATTAGGACATTGCCCGCATATTGGCCGCCGTGCATATCAAATGTAGCAGCAATCCCTGTTAGGTCGATATTGTTAGGAAAGACCACGGTAAAGTGATTGGTGTTACGCCTATCTACACCACCCGGACCAACCTTACAGGCATGGGCCAAGTTAAGCTTTATATAAGCTGTAGTGCCTTCCTCAAACTGACGGCCTGAAAAATCGTCTTTGTTATTTTGTGGGACAACATTGGCGTGGCCAAATGCAACCCATGATGCGCTCATCATTCCGCCAAACGCAATTATAAGAGCTGTTTTTTTGACTCTCATTTGTTTCTCCCCAAAGGATTAAAGTTAGTGAGATGATATTAGCGATATGAAGGAGTGCATTGAATGTGACATATTGTCGCATGACATCCTGCCGCATTGTTTGTGGGGTACTTGCTGCCTAAAAAATAGAATGGGAAAGTATGACTATCACTTTGTCTCTGCACAAAGGGCCGCAAAGTGTATGGAGCAGGCATTAGGCTGTGTTGGTCTGAGTAGCGGCATCTGGTTGATTTCAGTCTTTCTGGACTCGAATACTTCTGTCATGGCCTGTCGGATCAGGTTAGAACTACTACATATAAAATTACAAATCACCATTCTCTTGAAAATCAGCCAGCTATACTAACTGTACACACCAAAAGTAAGGAGATTGATCATGAAGCGACCCTCCCTATGTACCGTTATAATTTTTGCCCTATTTATTCTGACAGCCAGTGGCACTGCCGCTGCCTCAAAAGCCGGCTTTTCGAATAATGAAGAGAGGACAGAAAAGCTAATCCTACTTGCAAAGAAGGACAAAGATAAAAACTACAAAAGCAAAAAAAAGAAACCCAAAACCGATGATGAGGATGAAGGGATAAAGAACAAAAAGGAGCACAAGGAAAAGAAAGAAAAAAAGGAAAAGGATAAAGATAAAGAGAAGAAGGCTAAGGAGGATAACGATGATGAAGATAACGATCCCAAGGGCCTAGAGAAACAGCGAGAGAAGAAAGAGGCGCAAGAACAGAAGGAGTTAGACAAGGGTTCAGAACAAGGCCAGGAATCCAGAGAGGAGCATAGTAAGAAGTGGTGGAAAATTTGGGAATAACCATGGGTCACTGGAGCTGCTATCCACCGATATTAGTTTAATGCTCCCTGCACATTGAAAGTGTAAAAGGTTGGAATCCAGCGAAAGCAAACCTTTGCAGGTTTAGATTAAGCTTCCGCACCGTACCATAAGCAGACGTTTTTCATCTGCATTGCCCAATTGGTCCCGTGCGTTATCAATTCGCGTAATCTAATATTGGTGTTATGAAATCCGGACACGTTAGCCAGACTGCCCTGAAGGTTGGCTTCATCATAATCGCACTCAATGAGAAGGCGGAGTGGAAGGCTCGATTGCCCCAGGGCCTGGCAGAGCTTACTGAGCGTTTGATCCTAGCGGCGGGCGTCCCCGGCTACGGCAATCGAATGATCAGCCTGAACAAAAAACCCTGGTCGATCCGTCTCTACGAATACTCCGAAACCAAGACACCGGGCACATTCGAAGGGGTTGGGGAACGAAAAATCTTTATGAATGATCAGGTATTAGCTGCGGTTAAGGCAGGAGCAAAACAGGTTTTGGTTGTGGGTGCTGGTTTCGACACGCTTTGCCTCCGGCTTGCTCCACAGTTTCCGCACATTGAGTTTTTCGAGGTGGATCATCCGGCGACCTCCGCAGCCAAAGCAAAGGGGGTCACGCAGGAGTGCCAGCCTGAAAACTTGACCCTATTAGCAGCCGACCTCAACGATACTCCATTATCGGTACTCATGAAGGAGGCTAGGCGGTGGGATACCAGTGCTCAGTCGGTTGTCGTTGCCGAGGGGCTTTTTATCTACCTGAAGAAAGAGGTGGTGTGCCAAGTATTCTGTGAAGTAGCTGCGTGTACGGGACCAGGCACCAGGGTTGCATTCTCACATGGGATTGCGATCAAAGACCATCGTTTCGCAAATGTATTTTTGCGGCTAATTGGGGAGCCGTGGTTGTCATCGTGCACGAGTGCGAACCTGCCTGGGTATATTGGCCCAGGCTGGCTGGTTATCGCAACAAGAGGAACGTGCGCGAGGCGTGGTCTTGAAGGTTTTGCTGTAGCAGAGAAACTCTAGACCTACCCCTTTCATCGTTTTGCAAGTGCCACTGGCTCATTCGCACGGCTTTGACCGCAATGTGTTGCGAGTTCAACCGGTCAATGCAACACATGCATTTAAATGACCGCTGTCTGTTACGTCGATCGGTTGAACTCGCAGTATATAGCAGTCGATCAGTGCTTGATTACAAATGGCTGCAACGTAAGTAGAGTGGGCGCATGGTTTATGCTCACCATTGATTTAAATATTGCATGGGCATCTATAAGACTACTGCAGTCGGTTTATTTGCGACATTCGCCAGAATAGAGATGAGAGAAGACATAATGGATCAAGAAAACGTCGCACGTAGCCTAGTCAACCTCATTGCCTACCAGGAAGCATCCGTGGTAAGCAAGACTCTAATTGAGAGAGAGGCAGGCACAATTACTCTGTTTGCCTTTGACAAAACCCAAGGACTAAGCGAACACACGGTACCGTTTGACGCCATGGTCTGCGTGCTTGACGGAGTAGCTGAGATTACGATTTCCGGTAATCCCGTTGTAGTAAAACAGGGTGAAATGCTGGTCATGCCGGCAGGCGAGCCCCATTCACTGAAGGCAGTCGAACAATTCAAAATGATGCTGACAATGATAAGGTCTTGAAAACAGGCGGGGCAATACATACACAATGAATTTATGGCGCAAGTTGGAGGTCTGGCGAGTGCTGTCAGCGCTGAAAAAACATCCTGTATCCTTTTCCAGTTGGAAGGTTGTCAGGCAGCTTGCCTGTATTCGATATCTTACGTCCGTTGAAAAAGCTCATTTACGGATTCTTACCTCTGTTCTTTTGAAGCAAAAAGTATTTGTTGGTGAGCAGGGGTTAAAGCTTACTGATGAGATAAAACTAATCATTGCGACTCAGGCATGTGTGCCAATTTTAAAACTGGGTCTTAATTTTTATTCAGGCTTTACTCAAGTGAATATATATCCCACAGCATTCTGGGTAGAGCGTGATGAAAGAGATGAAGTCGGTGTTGTGCATCATAAAAAAGCATTGCTTTCGGGGGAATCCTGGTCACACGGCCCGGTGATTCTGTCATGGGATGACATTGAGCAGGATATGCAGCAAGACCATGAGGGACATAACGTCATTATTCATGAGTTTGCTCATAAGATCGATATGTTAAACCAGAGTGCTAACGGTATACCCCCCATCCCTGCTAGTAGCACGAAAGAATGGAGTGAGGTTTTTCAACATGCCTACCGTCATCTTATAGAGCGTATGCAACACCATCATAAGCCCTGTATCAATGCTTATGGTGCGACATCTCCAGCTGAATTCTTTGCTGTAGTGAGTGAATATTTTTTTACCGCACCACAACATCTGAACCAGCATTATCATCAAGTTTATAACGAACTAAAACTATTTTATCGGCAGAATCCAGCTAGGCGTATAACAAAGGCCGCTAAAATAAAAAATCAAAATCCTTACGTTACTCTGCGGTATGAGGCAGCTGATTTGCAGCGTTAAAGGACCGCTTTGTGTGGAGTAGCTATTTACCAGTGTTAATTTAAAGAGCCATGCATGTTGAACATGGAAGGCGGCTGTCCAGCAACAGCAGGCAGTTAATCATTTTCAGTACACCTCCCCTCTCATAAACTGCGGGTCCATATTTTTAAAAGCGGGAAACCACCTCCCGCCTAGTTCCTTCCCTTCTTTTGTCAGGGCAGTTCCTATTATCCAAAATGCAGTATTTTTTATTGCTCCGGGAACATTTTATGTCTATATGTTCTCTCATATGATGAGTAAAACGCATTCAGCCAACATTTTTCAGTTGGGCTCAAAAGCAGTTTTCCTGTCATCACCGTGAGTAGATGCGGAACCATGCCGCACTGCCACTGGTTTTGAGGAGATAGTCATGAAGACAGCGTCCAGATTTCATCTGGCCCTCGGATTGTTCATCATTCCTTTCCTTGCTTCTTGCCTTGCTTTGCCGCCGCAAGAGAGTCAGGCCCAGGACAGCGGCTACCTGGAGCCATCCGAAGCATACAGTCGGGAGGAACTTGCACAGATGCTGGCGCCCATTGCCCTCTATCCCGATGCGCTCCTGTCCCAGATCCTGATGGCATCGACCTATCCCATTGAAGTGGTTGAAGCTGATCGCTGGGCCAAGATGAATTCGGAGCTAAAGGGTGAGACCCTTGATACGGCTCTTTTGGACAAGGAGTGGGATCCCAGCGTCAAGGCGATCTGTCACTTCCCATCAATCTTGGCCTTGATGAGCGAGCGGATCACTGAGACTACCAACCTTGGCAACGCCTTTCTCGCCCAGGAAACCGAGGTCATGGATATGGTTCAGGAGCTACGAGCCAAGGCCTATGCCCAGGGCAACCTCGCCAGCACCTCCAAGCAGAAAGTCATTGTCGAAAAGGAGACCATCATCATCCAACCGGCAGACCCCAGGGTCATCTACGTGCCGTACTATGATCCCTTCTATATCTACGGCCCGTGGTGGTATCCCGCCCACCGGCCTTATTCCTGGGGACCTCCCGGGATAAGCATCGGGCTCGGCATCTCATACTGGCCCGGCTTTTATTTTGGTTTTACCTTCGGTGCCTGGAGTCATTTTGATTGGCACCGTCACTACATTTATATCAATGTGCATAAGCGGCCAAGATTTGTCAGGCACGACCGGTGGGTAGCAAGGCCCGGCCGCTGGCATCACACCCCCAGGCACCGGCGGGGTGTCGCCTACCGTGATAAACCCACCGCCAGGAAATACGGCCAGTACCCCTACCGCTCCAGGGTTTTTCGGCGCGATACCCGTGGTTTTCCTGAACACTGGGATCGCGATCAGCAGGTGCGTAAACGTGCCGTGAGTGACCGGCAAAAGCGGCTAAAGATTGAACGTACCAGACAGGAGCGGGAACGTATCGAGCGTAATCGGCAGATGAAACAAAAGGCCGACCAGGAAAAGCGGGTACGTGAACGCGCCGAGAGCGACAGGCAAGAGCGGCTAAGAATTGAACGTGACAGGCAGAAAAGGGAACGTGTTGCGCAGGATCAACAACAGAGACAGCGGGCCGACCAGGAAAGACAGGTGCGTGAAAAGGCTGACCGCAATAAGCAGAAACGACAACAGATTGAGCGTGATAAGCAGGCACGTAAACGTATCGTGAGCGACCAGCAAGATCGGCTAAAAGTTAAGCGTGCTCAGCAACAGGGGAGCCGTGACAATGTCTTTAGCCGGGTCGAAGATGGCAGAAAGGAACGCCAATCAAGCAAGCGTGGCCGAGTCAGCCGGCAAGGTCTGGACAAGAAACCCCGCAGCAAGAATCGTTCAGCTGATGGTGATAAGAGTGTCCGTGAGAAGCGGAGTCGCAGAAAAGCAATGAGTCGGAGAACCCAGCCATGATTCCATTCACACTGAGAGGGACACAGATAATGGTTCTGAAAGCTTATAAGCACAGGAGCTTGTGGTTGTCTCCCAGTGCAACTGCATTGCTCATTATGATGGTCGTCCTGGTCACCTCACCCGTTATGGCTGGGGAGGCAGTGGGAAAGAAGGGTTTCGTCACACCGCAGCAGGCGATAACCGCCCTGGTCACTGCAGTGCAGAATAACAATGATGCAGAGTTGCTCGCCATTTTAGGCCCCGGTTCGGAGAACCTCATCTCCTCTGGTGACAAGGTTGCAGACCAAAACGGCAGAGCGCGCTTTTTGAAAGCCTATGAGGATAAGAACAGCCTTGAGCGGGAAGACGAAGGTCGCGTAACGCTCCTCATCGGCATCAAGGATTATCCTTTCCCAATTCCCATCGTTAGGCAGGCGAAAGCCTGGCTCTTCGACACCCAGGCGGGCATGGAGGAAATCCTCAACCGGCGAGTCGGCAGAAATGAGTTACATACCATCGAGGTGATGCAAGCCTATACCGATGCCCAGCGTGAGTACGCCTCAATGAAACGCAACGGTGGTAGCCCAGAATTTGCCCAGAAGTTTGCCAGCAGCGAAGGCAAGAAGGATGGACTCTATTGGGAAGCTGGAGATGGTGAGGAGGAAAGCCCTTTCGGCCCATTGATCGCAAGGGCCACTGAGGAGGGGTATACAGATAGCCTGGATGAGGGCCCTCCCGAACCTTTCCACGGCTATTATTTCAAAATTCTTAAGGCGCAAGGTGATCATGCCGACGGCGGCGCTTTTGACTATGTGGCTGATACCAAAATGATCCTCGGCTTCGCCTTGGTCGCCTATCCCGCCAAATACGGGGCATCAGGCATTACGACCTTCATCGTCAATCAGGAAGGCGTGATCTATGAAAAAGACCTGGGCAAAGACACGGGCACAGTAGCGGCAACAATATCCACCTTTAACCCCGACGACACCTGGCGTAAGTACGAAGAACCCACTGAACAATAGTGCAGATGAATGTTAGAGGGATAAAAGTTGGATATAGATATGTTGGCTTTCAGGGCCATAGGATGCAATAAGAGAAGCGTATTGCATCGAATAAAAGATTAATGGTGGGTTATGTTATCGCTAACCCACCCTACACTTGAAAAGCTATTTGTCTGCTTTTGTTAGAACCGTAGGGTGCAATAAGAGAAACGCATTGCACCAAATAAAAGCTTATTTGCCATCAGCCATTAAACGAGTGTTTCTTGCCATAAGCGGTTATTCTAATCATCTTTGATATTTGGGTCAGAGTAAAAGCACATAGGCACTTCTGATCAAAGCTATCGATAATCCTAATCTGAACAATTTCTTTGTGCATTTAAGAGCCATTCTGACCAAACTCTAAATCATCAATAACCCAGCGTTTTAAAACAACAGCAGCACAGTCTGTGCGGTCATTTCATCTGAACTTATAAGCTTGTGATATTGGCCAAAGGTATCCGTACATGCTGTAAAACATTGCCTTAACTTCACCTATAAGTTTTTTTAACCTATCCCACAAAACTCTATTTATCTATTCAGTTTCAATTCATACCACACATCTAGAATTATAAGTAAGAGCAAAATGAAAGGTTAATCATTAACCATTCCTTTATTAGGACTCAATGCAATAGATGGCCTTACTTCTATATACAAGGTGAACATTATGAACACACAAGCCACTTCAACTCATCCCATGGTATACGCTGCTGTCGCACTCGCTGTTGCACTCTGCCTTGCACGCATGTTTTAAGTGCATACATTTATAAAACAGAACACTCCCACCCTCAGCAAAGAGGGTGGGTATAACTCATATCATTTTAAATACTGACCACCTAATCAACATCAATATTTTCTCTTTAATTACCGCACCAGAACAAACCTGCATGAGATTATTATCACACCGGTTTTCAAGGTGAAACTTTGTTTACCCTGAGCCATTACGAGGTAATTTAAAATTAATATTATTCTGCAATTATCTTACCCATCATGTTTAGTTTACACGTAGAAATATTGAGGCGCATTGCCTTCTACACATACTTCATTAATGGAAATATTATTTTTTCATGCACCTAAATACAAACACTTAAACATTCATATGTGCTTGTCATTACGTACTACAAAATACCACCCCTCCATTCAGTTTCAATTCATCCCACACATCTAGAATTATAAGTAAGAGCAAGATGAAAGGTTAATTATTAACCGTTCATTTATTAGGAATAAACGCAATGCTATGGATGGTCTTACTTCTACATACAAGGTGAATTATTATGAACACACAAACCACTTCAACTCATCCCATGGTATACGCTGCTGTTGCACTGTGCATTGCACGCATGTTTTAAATGCATATATTGATGCGACATGACACCCCCTCCCTCAATAAAGAGGGAGGGCATGATCCCCGCCATTTTGAATATTGATTGCTAATATTTAAATCTTTAATTATCACACCAAAATAACCTTACATAAAACCATCATTCATAGATTTTATGGAAAAGATTTTGGACGCCAAGAATTACTCTCAGGTAATTAAAAAACCACCATTATGCTGTGATTAATTCACTGATCAAAAAAGCCATTATCACTAATACCTTTCAGCATAAATTCAGGTTGGTTTTCTATACTTAAGGTAAGCAAGAGGCACAAAGGGTTGTGCCTTATATATTCAGCAAAACAAATGGGGTGAGAGAGATGAAACGCTTTCAAAATTTTTTAACAATTGTGACGGTTGGTTTGATTGGCATCAGTATTGTTTCTTTTGGTATTAGTGCATTGGGTGCTGCCATTGGGTCTGAAACAATTCCTGGGTTGTTCGGCTATCTTGCCACCTATTCTGGATTGGGCATGTTAATAACAGGAGCTATTATGAGTGTTATTTTCTTCTTTAAGATGGCTCAAGATTGCCTGCATCATTCTAGCTCAGCAGTAACTCATTGAATGACAGAGAATAGCAGCGGCATGCTGTTGATTGCTTTGTGCAAACAATACCTGCAAAGCAATTAGATTCTGATCGTAGATATTGGGCTATTTTGCCTAGAAGGGGCTATACATGCCACTGAATAGGAAGATGCCATAAATATAAAACGCCTTTTCACTCTGGCGCTCATTGCTTTGATCAGCACCGGTTGCAGTATGGTTAAACCTACTCCAGATGGGAAGGATGTGTAGGTATTGAGCACAACTGTGGCTAAAGAGAAGCAGTGCATCGATATAGGTCAAACCACTGTCTCTCTATTGAAGAGGGTTGCAGGCATCACAAGGGTCAAATCTGAGCTATTGATTCTGGCCTGCAATAACGCTGCAAATA
>Ga0316190_10000937_pt1 | contig 20771 bp, 15 predicted proteins | sample Eddworburrow2_MG_FD_204929 | JGI IMG/M metagenome (GOLD analysis project Ga0316190, IMG submission 204929) | Coastal sediment microbial communities from Maine, United States - Eddy worm burrow 2 | ecosystem: Environmental > Aquatic > Marine > Coastal > Sediment | place: USA: Maine | collected... | reverse complement strand
TAATGGATGATTACGACCGCATCTGCGCTTTTGAACATTTTGACGACTACCGGCGTCACGCTCTGGAGGTGTTGCCTGGGGGAATTTAGCGAGTTTCCATCCATAAATGGCCCTTTCCCGCCCCAAACAGCTCATTTCATTAATTTTTGAAAATCTATGCTGAAGAAATCGATCAAATGGTTGTTGATTCTGCTGGTTCTGGTCTCAGCCGCCGTGACCTTATACGGCTGGCATCTGTCGGGGCGAATTGAAAAGCGTTTTTCGGCCCGACTCTGGCGCATGCCGTCTACGGTTTATTCCGATACCACCTTACTGTATCCCGGTCAGGGGTTCGACCGGAAAAACCTGACAGAGAAACTTAAAAGCTTGGGATATCGAATGGTTGCCGGTCGGCCAAACAACCAGGGCGAGATGCGCATGACAAAGGGGACCGTCGAAGTGTACCTCAAAGATTTCAAGATTCCATCCCAACACCGATCGGGCAATCCCGTCAGGCTCCGCTTCGATCGGGGACGCATCAAATCGATCGAGCGGATCGACACGGGCGATCGGTTGGCTATCATGGAGTTGGAGCCGGAGGAAATCGGTCAATTTTACGGTCCGGAAAGGGAGCGCAGACAACTGGTTTCGATCCGCCAAGTGCCCCCCAACCTTGTCCGAGCAGCACTGGCCGCGGAGGACAGCCGGTTTTACGGACACCACGGCTTCGATCCGGTCGGTATCCTGCGGGCCTTCTATGTCAATCTGCGGGCCGGCCGAATTCGCCAGGGGGGATCGACCATCACCCAGCAGCTGGCTAAAAATTTTTTTCTGACGCCGGAGCGCACGATTGTCAGGAAGCTTAATGAGCTGATCATGTCGGTGATCATCGAGTTGAAGTACCAAAAGGAAGAAATCCTTGAAATCTACTTGAACGACATCTACCTTGGACAGAGCGGAACGGTTGCGATTAACGGCGTCGGCGAGGCCTGCCTTTTTTATTTCGCGAAACCGGTCAAGGACATGTCCCTGGCTGAGGCGGCTACCATCGCCGGAATCATTCGCGCGCCGGGACGCTACTCGCCTTATATCGACAAAAAGCGCTGCCGGCAGCGACGCGATGCGGTCTTGAAGGCGATGTCTGCTAAAAACTGGATTTCCGACGCCGAACTTCAGTCCGCTCTGGCGCAGCCGATCGAGACCGTCGGAGAAAATATCGTGGTCAAAAAAGCGCCTTACTTCATGGACTACTTGTCCCATCAGCTCGGGTCTCTCTATTCCCGTGACGATCTCACCCGTCTGGGGCTTTCGATCTACACCACTTTGGACACCCGGGTCCAGGATGCCGCGGAGAAGGCCCTCTATCGGGGACTGACGCGGCTGGAGAAATCGATCGCGACACTGAAGCGAGCAGCCCCGGCCCAGAAGCTGCAGGGAGCCGTGATCGTCGTGCAGCCCAAGACCGGTTTTATCCTGGCCATGGTGGGAGGCCGTGATTACGCTGCCAGCCAGTACAACCGGGCAACTCAAAGCCGTCGGCAACCCGGCAGTGCCTTCAAACCGTTCATCTACCTGGCGGCGTTGGATCAGCTGACCCCGGCGTCCAGACTGTCAAACGAACCCAGGACATACATGATCGACGGCAAGCCATGGACGCCTGAGAACGCCGCGCAGGAGGTTGGCGTCAACATGAGCGTGAGCATGCGGGCGGCGCTGGCGGCGTCGAACAACCGCGCCACGGTTGACCTGGCCATGCAGACCGGTCTGGAGCAGGTGGTGGAAAAAACGGCGCCGTTTCAGTTCACGACACCGATCAAGCCCTATCCGTCCCTGGCTCTCGGAGCTTTTGAAGTCGTGCCGCTCGAACTGGCGCGAGCTTATTGCGTCTTAGCAGGAGACGGTGTTCTGTCTCACCCGTTGTCAATCAAAGATGTGACCGATGACCACGGGCGGCTATTGAGCCAGGCTCACCTGAATATAGACCGCATGATCAGTCCGGCCAAAGCTTATATTATGACGGACATGCTCAAGAGTGTGGTGAGCGAGGGAACCGCCCGGGCCCTTTCCGGTTGGAACTTGCCGGGTCCAGTCGCCGGCAAGACCGGCACCACCAATAACTTCAGGGATGCCTGGTTTGTCGGCTATACGCCAAATATCCTGGCCCTGGTGTGGGTTGGATTCGACAACGGAGATCCGGTCAAGGCCTCCGGGGCCAAGGCTGCCCTGCCGATATGGGCGGAGCTAATGAAGGCGATTCCTCAATATATCTCCGGTGCGGATTTCAAGATGCCGGCCGGGGTGGTCACACGAACCGTGTGCAGCGAATCCGGATTGCTGGCGGCCGGTCGCACATGTCCGCTGCCGATGGAGGAAATCTTTCTCGAGGACATCGTTCCCGATCAACCGTGCCCGCTTCATCCGGCCCGAAATCCAATAAAGGATCTGATCCATGGCATTAAAGACCTCTTCAACAGCACCCCGTAGATATCAGCGCTTTATCCTCGGCTTTTTCTGTGGTCTGCTCCTGTTCGGCTGCATGCCGCAAACCAAAGTCAGCGTCTACAATAAACAGACTCCGCCGGCGCCTCTTCCGACCAGAAAACCATCGGTCCCACCGACCGTAAAGCCCGACAGTGCGCAGGCGCTGGCGGCCGAGGCATTGGTCGATCAAGGCCGGCAGCTTCTGGCGCAGGGGGCCCCCGATGCAGCGATTCGGGTCCTGGAACGATCAGTTGCGCTTGATTCGAACAGTGGCCAAAACTACTATTATCTGGCGGAAGCCTGGCTGATGAAGCAAAATGCCCACCAGGCCCGTGAATTCAACCGGTTGGCCGACATGAACCTGGGGCGGGATCCCGATTGGAAAACTCGGATTGACCGGCAAAACGATCGCATCAACACCCTCGGTCACTGATAAGAAAATGACCGCAAGTTTCCATCCATAAACGGCCCTTTTCCGCGATGATTAAAAAACAGATATACGGGGACGATTTAAAGGCTCGACTCATCGCCGGCTTCAGGGACCGGCTGTATAGCTTTACGCTGGCCGGCGGCACGGTGCGCGGTGTTCTGGTCAACGGAACCCTCATGGTCAATGAAATGAGGGCCAACCATGAACTCGGGATCCTCGAGACTCTCGCGCTCGGCCGGGCTTACCTGGGAGCTGTTTTGATGTCGGCCAACCTTAAAGGCGGTGACCGGCTCAGCCTGCAGATCGACTGCAGCGGGCCGATCAGGGGGCTGACCGTCGATGCCAATGCCTTTGGAGAAGTGCGTGGATATTTGAAAAACGTACCGATACCGATCGTAAAACCACCGGACAGTTTCGATCTGTCGCCATTTTTCGGTCCCGGCCTCCTTTCCGTCACACGCTATCTGGAGGATGCCAAGCAGCCTTTTACCGGCAAGGTGGCCCTTCAATACGGCAATATCGCCCAGGACCTGGCCTACTACTGCCTTATCTCAGAGCAGATCCCCACGGCCTTTAATTTGAGCATCCAGTTCGATCGCAGCGGCGAAATCGTCGGGGCCGGCGGCCTTTTCCTGCAGGCCATGCCCGGTGCCGATGAGGTAACGATTGCGGATCTGGAAAGGCGGGTCAGCCGATTCCCTTCGCTGGGAAAGGCTTTCGGGGACGACAGAAATCCTGAGCAGTTAATTCGGGAAGAATTTCAAATACATTCGCCCCGGATCTTCGGCGAACGCCGCATCGAATTCATGTGCCACTGCAACAAGGAGAAGCTTCGCAACATATTGATCATGCTGCCGATCGAGGATCTAAGGGATATTCTTGCAACCGGGCCTTTTCCCTTTGAATCGCGTTGCCACAACTGCAACACTCTCTACACGTTCGACCGCGATGAAATCCGTCAGCTCTGTGGCCTGCGGTTTCCCGATAATTAGAAGGGCGTCAAACACGTCGATTATGGTTGTGTCGCCTGCAAGCTGTCGCGCAATTCCAGAACCTTGCGGGTTTTGGCGCGGTTGCCGGTTTCCCTGAATAGGGAAAGGGCCTTATCGTAGCAGGACCCGGCTTCCGTCAACAACCCCTGTGACCAGTAAAGGTTGGCCAGGTTGCCGTAATTGTCGGCCTGGTGGGCTTTTCGGTTGAGGGCGGTGTTGATCTGCAGAGCCGATATCAGCGCGGCCTCGGCCTGATCCGCTCGATCCTGCGCGGAATAGACGATGCCCAGATGGCCCTGGGTGTCGGCCATACCGCTGGTGTCGTCCAGTTCCCGATAGATCTGTTCCGCTTGGGCGAGCACATTCTCGGCTTGTGCCGGGGCGCCGCGGCGCAGGCGAACAGCCGCGAGCCGGCCGAGAGCTTCTGCCAGGGACTTTTTGTCGGAATGGCCCTTTTCGATCTCAACCAGCCCCAGCAACAGGTTTTCGGCTTCTTCCAGATCGTCCCGCAGTCCCATTATTTTTGCCAGATCCCGATAGCTCTGGGCGGCTTTCTCCCTGCAGCCGGAGGCGAGATCGATTTCAAGAGACTGCCTGACCAGGTTTTCGGCCCGGTCCAGGTTGCCGCGGGAGAGGTTCAGGCGCGCAAGATCGGCGCAATGGCGGGCCAAATTGTCACTCCGGCCCAGAGACTGTTCGATCTCGATAGCCTGAGAGAACATTTTCTCGGCCTGGTCCAGATCGCCCTGCCGAATGTAGAGTGCGGCCAGCCGCCCGGAGTCATTGGCTATCCCCATGCGACTGCCGAGCGCCTGGTTTATTTTCAGCGCTTTGAGCCGCATGGCGACCGCTACATCAATTTCCCCGGTTTCCACATGACCCTCACTGGTCTTGAACGCACTGCCGGTCATACCGTCCTCTTCTAAAATGGGAATCGGGCGGGTCCCTTTTCGATCATCGCGGGGCCCGCCCGGCCTCTATGGAACCACCCGGGAGGAATTACCCGGTTTTACGGGCAGAGCCATTACGTTTGCCGAAGAGCCGCGGTATACGTTTGACAACGGCACTGGACGACTTGGCTTGGGCAGCCACTGCGTTCGCGCCGGTTTCCGAAACGAATCCGGGCTGATAAATGAAGTATCCGTGATAGAGTTGGCCGGGTTCCAAATGGCCGATAATTTTCGCCTTTTCGCGCAGGCTGCGCGGCGCCCTGGTGAAAAACGTCATTCCGGCGCTCAGAAACAGGAGAAAAGCGGCCATGATGTAGGCGGCCTCGGGTGATCCGGTCTGAGCAACGATCATCTGGGAGATCCGCGGGAATATGAACCCGCCGATGCCCCAGGCCGAAAAAACCAGTCCGTAGTTGGCACCGAAGTTCTTGAGGCCGAAGCAATCCTTTGTGGCGGAAGGAAACAGTGACAGATTCGTGCCGTAGTTGAACCCGATCAGGGTGGCGGCCAGGACCAGGAGGAAGGCCTGACTTTCGCCGATAAAGATCAGAGCGGTGATGATCACTCCCTGAAAACTCAACATGGTGAACAGGGTTTTGGTGCGGCCGATCTTATCCGAAAGGATTCCCGCTACGACCCGTCCACTGGCATTGCCGATGGCGAGCAGGGCGACCACGATCCAGGCCATATTCCCCAGGCTCTGTTTGGCCATGCCGGCCACGCTGCCGATAATGATCAAACCGGCGCCGGACCCCACGAAAAACATGAACCAGAGCTTGTAGAAGGTTTTGGTTTTAATGACCTCGCTGGGCGGAAAGTCTTCGGTTTTGATGACCGGCCTCAGGGTGGTCACCTTTTTCGGTTCCTTATCAACGGGCTTGTATCCTTCGGGCGGGTTGACCAGCAGCAGGGCCAGACCACAGACCACGACCAGAAATGCGACGCCGAAGATCATCATCGCATTGCTGATGCCGAAGCGGGCGATCAAAAAATTGGCCAGAGGCGCAATGTAAACCGAGGCCAGTCCAAATCCTGCCACAACGATACCGGCGATCATACCGGTTTTTGATGCCGGGAACCACTTGATGGCCGGCGGGGTGGCGGAAGCGTAGCCAAAGCCGAGACCCAGGCCGGTCAGCACCCCGAAACCGAGGATCCAGTTGGCCAGAATGGTGCTCTGGGAAGTGGCCAGGAGACCGGCACCGGTCAGAAGGCCGCCGAATATGGCTGTCAGTCGGGGATTGACCTTGTCCTGAAGCCGGCCGGCGGCCAGCATGGCCAGGGTAAACATCAGGCAGCACACCGCGAACGGGTCATTCAGCGAGGCGATGTCCCAGTTGAAGCGGCCGTCACCGGCCTGAATCGACTCCTTGATTTCCAGTTTGAATATGCTCCAGGTGTAAAGAATACCGAGAGCCAGATTGATTCCCAAGCCGGCCGAAACCACCTGCCAGCCGCGGTTCCTGATCTTTTCCATTTGCCGAAACCTCCTTCTATGGAATTGTTGTGGAACGAACCATTTTATAGAATGAATAATAATTAGTGAATTATGTTCATTTTTCTATTTTGTATAAACAAAAAAATCATACCTGTGGGAGTGTAAAGCAAAAAGAATGCCATCGGCCTAAAATCTTAGTAAATTATTGAAATTATTTAAAATAATATGTATTACAAAGCGGTGCTTTCGATGGAAATTGCTACAACCTAGGTTGTAGAAACCGGTTACTGGGCCGACGGTTGCGGCGTGCTACTAGGTGCCGGTCGTATTACAAAATAAATTGTAAGCACAACCAAAGTTGTACCCTGATTGGAATTGAAAATATGGAAGGTGGCGGGTTTTAGACGGTTGGAGGAAGGATGTGGGGGTAGGGCCTATTCCTCATCCTTTTTCTTTTTCATCCGTTTGCTCAGCGCTTGCTGCGTAATACCCAGCAGGCCGGCGGCAGCGGACTGATTGCCGCCGGTCCGCCGCATCGCTTCGGCAACCAGCAGATCGGTGGCCTGTTTGATGGTCGGCAGCTTTTCCGAAAATCCGATCAGGGTTGTTCCCGGCTCCGGCGTGTGGGTGACGGCTAGCGGCATGGTATTTTCGCGGGACTGATACAGCCGGATATGGGCTTTGAACACGTCGAGCGACAATACACCCCCCTTGTGACGGCTGACCGCGTCGAAGACCAGAGTTTGCAATTCCCGCACGTTGCCTGGAAAGGGATAAGTCCTGAGCAACGTGGTGAGTTCGTTCGGCACGACCGGTTTTTTCTTGTCCAGCGTCCGGGCGGCTTCGACCAGGAAATGCTCGAAAAGCAGCGGGATGTCATCCATGCGCTCCCGCAACGGTGGGATGTAGATGCGGTGGGTGCGCAAGCGGTAGTTCAAATCCTTGCGGAAAAGGCCGGCTTTCTGACGCTCCCATAGGTCAACGTTCGATGACGCCACGATGCGTACATCCGTGCGTTTGGCAACATCCTGCCCCAGTGGGAAATACTCGCCTTCCTGCAGCAACCGGAGAAGTTTCACCTGGGAGGCTGTGCTCAGATCCCCGATTTCGTCCAGAAAAAGGGTGCCGCCCGAGGCTTGCTCAATCAACCCCCTGCGATCGCGTTCCGCACCGGTGAAAGCCCCCCTGACATGGCCGAAAAGGGTATCTGAAAAGACGTTGTCGTCGAGGCCGGCCACATTGACCGCGACGAATGCGCCTTCCAAACCGCTCAGGGTGTGCAGCGTGCGCGCGATGAGTTCCTTGCCCACGCCGGTTTCTCCCCGGATCAACACCGGCTGAGAGGTCTGAGCAATCGATTCGATGTACTGAAAAATGGAGAGCATCTTCTTGTTGTTGGTGATGATGCTGGTAAAGGCCTCCGGCTTTACAAGTGCGTCGGCAAGAATATGGTGCTTGAGAGCGAAATTTTCGCGCTTGAGTTCTCTAAACGACACAGCCCGGTTGACCCCCGAAACCAGCCGGTCTGTTTCAACCGGTTTGATCACGTAGTCAAAAGCGCCGGACTTCATGCATAAAACAGCCGTTTCGACGTCCACTGCGCCGGTCACGATAATGACCGGTATCTCGGGGAATTCGCGGTTCACCCGGTTCAGCAGTTCCCGGCCGTCGATGTGGGGCATGGTGAGATCCAGCAGCAAGACCTCTACCGGGTGACGGGCCAGCAGGTCCATCACCCGGCGGCTGTCCTGACAGGTCAGCGTGTTGCTCAAGCCGGCTATCTGCAGCGCCGTATCGATCGCCAGCAGGATGGCGGCTTCGTCGTCGACGATGAGGATCGGATTCGAAGGATGAGGTTTGCCGCTCATGAAGATTCCTTTTGGTGGCTTGAAACGGGACCGGTCACCGTCAGACATACCCGGGCGGTCGTTCCCTTGCTTACCGTGGAGGTGAAGCGCATGGCGCCGCCGTGATCTTCGACGATTCGATCGGCAATTGCCAGCCCCAGCCCGGTACCGCCGGATTCACGTTTGGTGGTGAAAAACGGGTTTCGAATTCTTTGAAGCACCTCTTCGGGCATGCCACAGCCCTCGTCCGTGACCTCTATCACCACCTGTCCGGCGCTTGCCTCATACGCGGTGGTGAGCCGAATGGCCTGTTCGGGATCGGGCAGCGCCTGGCAGGCATTGACCAGCAAGTTAATGACCACCTGCCCGATTTTTTGGGAATTGCCCTTGAACCGTGGAATGTCCGGTCCGTACTGGGCGCTAAAATGATGGGTGCTTCTTTTGATCAGGTTTCCTACCAGGCCCACCGCTTTGGCGACAATCGGGTTTATCTCGACATGATCCACCATTTCGGACGGGCCCTGACGGGCGAAATCCTTCAGCTCGCCGACGATGGTCTTGACCCTCTCGGCACCATCGCTGATGTTGGCCAACAGCAGCGGAATCCTTTCACGCAGCCGGCTGTAGTCCATGCGGCCGACTTTGAAGTCTCCGTGATCGCGGTGATAGTCGTCGAGGATCGGCAGAACGGCCTGCCAGGCCTGTTGCAGAATCGGCGCATTGAGCATGATAAACGTCACCGGGTTGTTAATTTCATGGGCGACGCCAGAGACCAGCGTTCCGAGGGTCGTCATTTTGTCGGCCTGAAACAACTGCTCACGGTGGAGCCGGGCCTGGCTTTCCGCCCGTTTTTTTTCCGTGACATCCCGGGCGGTAATGAAGACCCGCACCGTTTTCCCAGCGTCCATCAGAGAGGCCAGAGTCGCCTCGACCGGGATGCGCTCACCGCTTTTAACCGTCAAGCCGGTCTCGAACAAGTCAGGGGCCGTGCCGCCGGAATAGAGAAGATCGAGCCGGTCCTGGAAAGTCGGTTTTTCGTCCGACGGCATGATCTCGAAAATGGTCATAGCCAGCATTTCATCCGTGTCGAAACCGCTGGCTTCGTGCCAGGCGCGATTGACATAGGTGATGCGGCCACCCGCATCGAAGGCGAGAATGAATTCCCGGGCGGTTTCCGCCAGCAGTCTGTACTTTTCTTCGCTTTCGCGCAGGGCTTCATCGGCCAATCGCTGACGGCGCTGGCTGCCGGCGCTCTGCCAGATGACATAACCGGAAAGACCGATGATCAGGAGCAGAATGGCCAGGCAGACAGCGGTTAACCGGCGGGTGATAGCAGCTATTTCGGCCCGCACATCTTCGACGTAGATGCCGGTGCCGATGATCCAGCCCCACGGGTCGAATCCTTTGACATAGGAGATCTTGGGCACGATCCGCTGCGGGTCGTCCTTCCACTGCCATTGATAGTCCACATAGCCGGCGCCCCTGTTTTTCACAATTTTGACGAATTCCACAAAGAGCTTTTTACCGTTGGGGTCGGAGAAGCCCGAAATGTCTTTACCTTCGAGATCCGGGCGATACGGGTGCATGATAAGATACGGATGCATGTCGTTGATCCAGAAATAGTCCTTGGATTCGGTTCCGTAGCGCAGTCGACGGAGTTCATCGATGGCCCGCCTGCGGGCATCCGCTGGGGACATCTGTCCGCTGATTTCCTTTTTTCGATAGCCATCGAGGACGCTCCAGGCGGTTTCGGTCAACTCCCGGATCATTTCGCGCTTGTCGTTCATCATGCGGTCTTGCAGAATCGGAAGGATCAGGAGAAAAATAGTGCCGACGAAAAGCGCTACTGTCAGCACCACCGGCAGAAGAATCCGGATGGGTATGACTTGAAACCAGTTTTTAACGGTTTTTGCTTCCATTGCAGCGAGTTGGCACTTTGAAATGACGTCATCGGACTATGACCCAAAGCGGTTGAGGTGTCAAGAATGGAAGGTTTCAGGGGAACTTTCGGCCGGGGGAAACAATCGTGACTCTTCCGGATACCCGTGGCAGGACAAAGCCTGACCCTTAGGTTTTAAGATAACGTTTTTGGCAAGGCCAGAGCGATAAGGCTGTATTGTGATACGCCGTCAACCGATAACGCAGTCCAAAACCTTTATTTTAAAGCCTATATTTGTGATCAGGACTTTACCGGGGGAAAACCGGTGAAGGTGGATATACACTCGAAGGGGGTGGGTAGGTTGACCCCGAATAGTAGCCCGATGGCGGTGGCGGCGGGTAGGCTGATCCCGAATAGTATCCTGGTGGCGGTGGCGGCGGCGGTATCGAAACCCGCGGCCGCGAGGCACGCAAGACGCCCGGGATCTGATTCCCCTTTGCATACATGCATTGCTGATAGGCATTGTCATATTGCTGTTGGACCTGCCAGCCGGCGGCATAGGCCGGCCCGGATGCCGCCGCGGTGCCGCCGATGAGACCGGATCCCGCTCCAATCGCGGCACCGGCCCCCGCGTTACCGGAGGCGGCACCGATCGCCGCACCCAGTCCGGCCCCCATCAGGGCGCCTATCGCCGCCCCGCCGGTGAGGTTCTGATTGACCACGCCGTCCGGTGTCGCGCCTGTCTGAAGGGCCGCCCAATTCCTGCAGGCAAGGTCCTCGGACTGAAACACCTCGAAGGATTTTCCCGCCGACGGCAGCACCATGACACTTGGCCCGGTCGGCATCGTCGCGCAAGCGCTCAAAACCATAACGACCGCCAACATCACAAGAAAGCGTATTCCCTTCATTTGGCCAAGTTCTCCTTTACGGGTTCGGTGGCGTCGGCTGCGGAACGACCTTCATCCATCCTTCCGGGCAGGTTTTCACATACGGGTAATACCCTTGCGGATTCTGGCAATAATACCAATAATCATCAGGCCGCTGCTCCGGTTCGACATACACCGGCGGTTGTTGCTTGACGATAACCGGTGGCGGGGAGTAATAGCCGTACGGGTACCACGGCGGTCCCACGACTAACGGGCCTCCCCAATAGAACCCGAGATTCCAGGAGGTACGCGGGCCCCAATAGGCACGATGGCCCCGATAGCCACGATAGCCACGATAGCCGCGCCAACCCCCATAATACCCTGCGCGGCCATGATATCCGGATTTATAGCCTTTTCCGCCATAGCCGTGTGAGCGGCCTGCGTCACTCGACAAGGGAGCGGCGAGAAAAAGCGCAATGGTTATACTAGCCATCAAAGCAATTTTTTTCATTCTATCCTCCTCGCCCGACTCATCGGCGGCATTAAAATCGGATTCTGATGGTTAAGACGCTCACATCGCAAAAAGGTTTACCAAAAAAATAGACCATTTTATTGCGTTGAAATTCAGATTTAATATATACAGGAAAACGAACCTGCACAAGGAACCTCACCGAAAAGGGACGATTCATCACCGGACACCGTATTGATACAACGTTTTTGTAAACAAGAAAGAGTGAGCATCCATGGCAGACAAAAATTCTATTGCAATGCAATTACCCGCTTTTCACAGCCGCATGAATTACCTCCATGATCCGGCCCTGAACAAGGGAACGGCCTTCACCGAAGAAGAACGTGACAAATTAGGGCTCAGGGGGCTTTTGCCGCCGGGAATCAATACCATGGAAGAGCAGGTGCTGCGGGTCATGGGAAATTACAACCGCAAAACGACCGACCTGGAGAAATACATTTTTTTGGTTGCGCTTCAGGATCGCAACCAGACGCTGTTTTATCGGGTGCTGACCGATCATCTCGCAGAGATGATGCCCATTATATACACCCCTACCGTCGGCCTGGCTTGTCAGGAGTTTGTCCATATTTTTCGCCGCCCGAAAGGCATTTTTGTTTCCGATAAAAACAAAGGCCGGTTTTCGGAAATCTTGCAGAATTGGCCCAACAAAGAGGTTCGCGTCATTGTGATCACCGACGGCGAACGCATTCTCGGGTTGGGTGATCTGGGTGTTGCCGGGATGGGTATTCCGGTCGGTAAACTGTCGCTTTATACCGCCTGTGCCGGGATTCATCCCTCCTGGTGTCTGCCGGTGACCATCGATGTCGGCACCAACAATGTCGAGCTGCAAAAAGACCCGCTCTACTTCGGGATGCGTCACCAGCGAATCCGAGGCGAAGAATATGACGACCTCATCGAAGAATTTATAACGGCTGTACAGGAGAATTTCCCTAACACATTGATACAATTTGAAGATTTTGGAAATATCAATGCATTTCGATTGTTGAACAAGTATCGGAACCGGATCTGCGCATTTAACGACGATATGCAGGGAACGGCCAGCGTGGCTTTGGCAGGTTTGTATGCGGCGATGCGAATGATCGGTCAAAAAATCACCGATCAGAAGATACTGTTCCTGGGCGCGGGCGAAGCCGGGACCGGCATTGGGGATTTGATCGTCTCTGCCATGATGAACGAAGGATTGTCACAAACAGAAGCCCGACAGCGGTGCTGGTTTGTCGATTCCAGGGGGCTGGTCGTTAAAAGCCGTAAAAATCTGCCCGAACACAAGCTGCGCTATGCGCACGATTTTAAAGACCACCCCTATTTCCTCGATGCGGTCAAAGCCCTGAAGCCCACTGCCATTATAGGTGTTTCCGGGCAGCCGGGCACATTTACGCAGCCTATTTTGGAGGAAATGGCACGCTGTAACGAAAGACCCATTGTCTTTGCCCTGTCGAATCCAACGCCGCGATCCGAATGCACGGCCAAAGAAGCCTATGTCTGGACTCATGGCCGCGCCATTTTTGCAAGCGGCAGCCCGTTTGAACCTTTTACGCTCGAAGGAATAACGTATGAGCCCGGTCAGGGGAACAATGCCTATATCTTTCCCGGAGTGGGATTGGGCGTCATTGCCTGCCGAGCCAAACATGTCACCGATGAGATGTTTCTGGCAGCAGCCCAAACACTGGCGGCTGAGGTCACCGAAGATGACTTCAAAAGGGGGAGCATCTACCCGCCGCTCGGCCATATCCGCGAAATTTCAGCCAAGATAGCGACGGCCGTGTGTGAAGTCGCCTATGAGCAGGGACTGGCAGTAAATCCTCGGCCCGACGATCTATCGGCCTTCATCAAATCCCAGATGTATGAACCAAATTACCGCAACTATGTATAGGGCCCCAGCAAGAAATAATTCCACATCTTGCTTGTCTTTTGGAGCGTCTACCGCGTTACATCCACCGACACGTATCTCGATATGCGCCGCTGGATGTGCCTTGTAGACGAACCCAAATCCGGCGAAATCTTGTGGAATTATGTCTAACCGTGACCCTAGACAACCGCGAAAAAGTGGGGGTGTATTTTAAAAACAAGAGTTTATCTGATTGGATACTTGACAAGCCATGTTTTGGAGTTAGTCTTTCCATGAACGATTCTTGTATAAGGAGGGCCACGCCTTAATTAAAATGAAAAAACCTGTTAACGTGTTTTAGAACAACAACGTCTATTCCCCTCCATTTCGCTTTCACACTTCCCCTCCTTAGCGTTGTTTGCTCCGTTAATAAGATAGAAGGAGTAAGACGGCGGATCTCATTTCACCCGTAGTTTAATATAACTGTTTTCGTAGGGCTTGTCTGGGTGTTTTCGAAGCTCGACAACGGGCAGGGACTAAAAATAACAGCTAATATCCTTGTCATTTGAATTATTTGCGCTGTCTTTGTGAGCGGGCTGATTATTACGGGCTTCTACATTTGACTGTACGGCCACAAGACAACAACAAAAACTGTCAATCGACCTTGAATCTGTAAAGCGTAAGGACACCTCATATCAGGTGAAATGCCCTGCAGCGGCTGACAAAGGAGGACAAATGAAAAACATCATACGTCTTGTCGGCATTATGATTTTTCTTATCGCAGCAATACAAGCTGAAACAGGACGGGGCAGCGGATTCGGCGACATCCTTGACAGCGCCAAGAAAATCGTCGGCAGTGCTGGAGGCGGTGGTCTCGGGACCACCGATGTCGTCAACGGGCTCAAAGAAGCGCTCGAAATCGGAACAGGCTACGCTGTCGGCACTGCTTCGAAACCCGACGGCTATTACAGCAACCCCTCCATCAAGATCCCGCTTCCGGGGGAGATCCAAAAGGTAGAAAAACTCCTGCGTGCCGTCGGATACAGCCAAACGGTCGATGAATTCGAGCTGAGCATGAACCGGGCCGCCGAGAAGGCGGCACCGCAGGCCAAGTCGATTTTCGTGGATGCCGTGAAGCAGATGCAGATCGACGATGCACAGAAGATCCTGCAGGGCCCGGACAACGCCGCCACCGAATATTTCAAGAAAACAACTTCCGGCCGTCTCACAGAGGTTTTCAAACCGATTGTAAGAGATTCGATGAACTCAGTCGGTGTGACCCGGCAGTACGAGGATCTCAACAGCAAATTGTCCAGTATGCCGATGGGCGGTAAGCTGGGCTTCGATCTCGACCGGTACGTCACCGACAAAAGCCTAAAGGGTCTTTTTTTCCTAGTAGCAGTAGAAGAGAAAAAAATCCGCCAGGACCCGGCCGCAAGGACAACGGAGCTGCTTAAAAAAGTATTCGGAAGTCGCTGAAAACGCTGGAAACAGCAATCCCGAATCGAATGGGCCGATATACAGGACAACAACAAAGGGGCATATAATGTCGATTATTACGATAAACAGAGGGTCTTACAGCCGGGGCAAAGAGGTCGCGGAAAAATTGGCCCTGAAATTGGGATATGAGTGCATTTCGCGAGACATCCTACTGGAAGCCTCTGATGAATTCAATATTCCGGAAATCAAACTCATCAGGGCGCTGCATGATCCCGCAACGGTCCTTGAGCGTTTTAGACACGGCAAAGACAGATATATAAGCTATCTCTATGCCGCACTGCTCCAACATGTTCGCAAAGACAATATTGTATATCACGGTCTGGCCGGACAGTTTTTTCTTCGTGACATTCCGCACGTTCTGAAAGTCAGAGTTATTGCCGATATGAAAGACCGGGTAAAGGAAGAGATGAGGCGGGAAAATATTTCAGCTGAGGAAGCTCTTTTTATCTTAAAGAAAGACGATGATGAACGTCGCAAATGGGCTCTGCAGGTTTATGGCGCGGATACATGGGACAGCCGGCTCTATGATATCGTCTTGCACATCGGAAGGTTGACGGTTGACAATGCGGTGGACATCCTTTTTGATACGGCCCAAAAACCAAATTTTCAAACGTCGACGGAAAGCCGGCAACTGGTCGATGACCTGGCGCTGTCAGCAACGGTGAAGGCGGCTTTGTCCGAAATAGCACCAAAAATTAAAACTGCAGCCGATCACGGCAAAATACACATCAGCAACTTAGATAATGAAACGGGAAGCAAAGACGAAGCTCAGATAAAAACTATCGCCATGCAAGTTGAAGGTGTTGAAGAAGTGATTTTTAAAGTAATTGCACCGAAAGAAAAGCACAATCATGTCAACCCTTTTCACAACATTTGAACAATTCGGAGACGATCCTTTTTCTTCAAAAATTAGGTCTCGAGACACAATAGCCTTCTAAGGATTCAAGACTTCTCCCAGTTTCACCAAGCTTTCGTAACATCCAACCGCAACGACTGTGTCGCCGGCATTAATTTTCGTATCGGCCGATGGGTTGAATAACATGGTCCCATCATCCTTAACGATGGACAGGATGATCAGGTCATAGGTCCTGCGTATTCCCGAATCTTGTAAAGTAACATCGACCAGTGTCGATGAGGCGGATACTTTTACCTCCTCGATATGGATGTCCGTGCTTTCATCTGAGAAAGCCAATTCCAGGAAACGGATCACATTGGGGCGCAGGATCGCATGAGCCATTCGCCTGGCGCCGACATCGAACGGGGAGACGACGACATCTGCTCCGGCGGAATACAACGGCTTCTTAGTTTCGTTTTGGCTGGCTCTTGCGACAACGTAAAGGTTCGGATTCAATCCCCGGGCAAGCAAGACGAGGAAAACGTTGTCGGCATCGGTGCCGAGGGTCGCGATGAGGTTCGACGCCCGTTTGATACCCGCCTTCTTTAGATTGGCCTCCTGCGTCGCTTCGCCCGTGACATAAATAATACCGTCTTCATTCATGATTGGGATGCGATTGGTGTTTTTCTCGATGACCACAAAGTCGAGATGCCTCTGGGTGAGGTATCGGCAAAACGCACGCCCCATCCTGCCATATCCGCAGACGATGTAATGAGTATTCAGTCGGTCTATTTTCTTGTCCAATTTGTGCCTCCCCAAAATGAGCCGGATACGTCCTTCCACTAAAAATTGGATTACGTTACCGATGACGTAGGCGACAAAGCCGACCCCCAAAACGATGAGAATCAAGGTAAAAATACGCCCGGTTGGGCTGAGTTGACGAATTTCACCAAATCCGACCGTGGAAAAAGTGATCACCGTCATGTAAAGCGAATCCAACATCGGCCAACCCTCGATCAGCATATATCCTGCCGTACCGAGGGCGACCAGGATTGCGGAGACCAGAATGGTTATGATGAGGTGGGCCGTGCGATCCAAAACGCCATCCGAATGTGCATTAAAAAAATTTCCGGCGATTTATTTAATTTTATAAGGATATCAAGTACTCGGTGTCAAACAAAAAGCACCACGGCTCAGCGAGCTTAAAACCGTTCTACAAACTCCCGACCCGCCGGCGCGCATCAACTGGGATATAACGATCAAGCCCATTTAAACACCGAGTACCATCTAAACGGCCCCGATTTCCGGTTGCTATTTACGGGTGAAGCCCTCGACGGTGTTTCGCTTTCGGTCCGTTGACCCAAAACGGTGAACAGCTTGCCTTTATTTTTATTTATTGTTACGACGTTATCATCTGCCTGTTCGTGCTGAACGCGCCCAGAATCCGGACATTCAGAAACCTCCATGCTAGCAGATTGGGTCGAATCCGGCGGCCCCAATTCGAACTTCAGACTCTCTCTGAGCTTAAATTTCCAGTTGAAGAGCACCGTGCCTTTATCATTTGGGGAGAGATAGAAACGATGAACGAGCATGGGATCCTCTTTTTAAAACAAAAATATGACGGTAAGGCCCATCGACGCAACTATGCCGCCATGACACGGCGATTTTCGGTTATATTCGCTCTGGTTTGTCTTCTTTTGGGGCATTCGCCCCTTTCAACGCTGGCGGACGAAAAGGAAGCTGCGCCTGTAAAACGGGTGCTCGTGCTGAATTCCTACCACCCCAACTACGAGTGGAGCAGGTCTGTTATGCGGGGAATTGAGTCGGTTTTCGAAAATACCGACATCGATGTTCTTTGCAGCTATGAATATATGGACACCAAACACCACCAACCCCATATTATTTTCGGATTGTTAAAAGAACTTTATTCGAAAAAATATGCCGGTTTCAAATTTGATGTCATCATTGCCGCAGACAACAATGCGTTCGATTTTTTATTGGCCTACCGTGAAACCCTTTTCCCAAATTCCCCGGTTGTTTTCTGCGGTATTACCGGCTTTAGCGATTCCATGATTATGGGTCATTGGGGGTACACCGGGATTTTGGAAAATTATGATATCAAGAGTACGATTGAGATGGCCTTGGCTATTCACCCTGAAACGCGCAACATCGCCGTTATCAGCGGTGTTTCCACGTCGAGCCGGATACACCAGGATCGATTTTCGCAAGTGATGCCTGAATTCAAGGAACGGGTCAACTTCATCGACTTGACCCGATTGGACGTCCCTCAATTGACAAACCGGCTGGCAACAATGCCCGCTCACACCATCATCTTATATCTGGCCTATTACAAAACACCTGACGGAACTTTCCTTGCGGTTTCGGAAAGCACGTCGCTGGTCCTAAAGCATTCGGGGCGACCTGCCTATTCGATGTGGGAGCACACACTCGGGAACGGCATTGTCGGGGGAATGATGCTCAGCGGCGACGTACAAGGTCGAAAAGCAGCCGAATACGCTCTGAAAATCCTGAAGGGCATCGACATCGAGACCTTGCCGGTGATATCCGAGAGTGATGTATCCCCGGTTTTTGACTATCCTATGTTGAAATATTTTAATATTCCCCAGTCGAAGCTTCCGAAAAATGCCGTGATACGCAATGAACCCCAAACGCTCTATTATCGTTACAAGTATTTGATCTGGGCGTTCGTTGCTTTGGCCTTTTACCAGTCATTCACAATATTTACTCTCCGACGCAACCTTGGCAAACGGAAACAAGCCGAGGAGGATCTGGCCGAATCCCGGTCTCAGCTTCAAAGTATCCTCACGTCTATGAAGGATATTATTTTTGTGTTCGATAGGCAGGGCGTTTTCACCGAGTGCTATGCTCCCAAGGAAGAGCTGATCTTGCCCCTCGACTCTTTCATTGGGAAAAAACACTCGGAGGTCATGCCGCCCGATATTGATGTGAAGTATACTGAGGCCTTCGGCAAGTGCAAAGAGGGGAAGGTGACTGAATACGATTACAAGCTCGAGGTCGCCGGCGAAACGAAATGGTACGCCGCTAAATTCTCGCCGATGCGCTTTGCTGATGACTTCACCGGTTGTGTGGCCGTCATAAGAGACATCACCGATCGCAAACGGGCAGAAGACAGAGAAAAACAGCTTGAATCCCAATTGCTCCACGCCCAGAAAATGGAGGCCATCGGTACCTTTGCCGGGGGCATCGCGCATGACCTGAATAACATCCTGGGGGCCATCACCACCTGCAGCGAAATGTCACTTCTGGATACACCGCAGGACAACCCGGTTTTTGAAGACCTCCAACACGTGCTCCACGCCGCCAACAGGGGCAAGAACCTGATCCGGCACATCCTGGCCTTCAGTCGAAAAAAAGACCAGGAAAGACAGCCGATTCACGTCAAAACCATTTTAAGGGAATGCCTGGACCTGCTGGAACACGTCATACCGGCTTGCATTAAAATCGAGGTGAACACGCTTTCCGACACATCCATTGTACTGGCCGATCCAAACAAGCTTCTTCAGGTGATCATGAACCTGTGCACCAACGCTGAACAGGCCATGCGGGGCCAAAACGGTATTTTGACCATTGCCCTGGATCGGGTGATGATTTCCGAAGACGCTCCCCAATCGGTTTTGGAATTAAACCCCGGTTCATACGTCCGCTTGTCTGTGGCGGATACCGGCTTTGGCATGGGCCCCTCGGTTCTCAACCGGATCTTCGAACCGTTTTATACCACCCGGAAACCGAGCGAGGGCACCGGGTTGGGGCTTTCGGTTGCCCACGGTATCATCAAAGGATATGGCGGCGTCATCACTGTTGAAAGCGCGCCTGCCAAGGGGAGCATTTTCAAGGTGTACCTTCCCACTGTGGACGAAGAAACCCTGACGACAAGTCTACCGGCTGCGGCATCACTGCAAACGGGCAACGAGCGTATTTTGCTGGTGGACGACGATACGGACATGCTCTATTCCATCAAAAAACTATTGGAGCGCCTGGGTTACGACGTCGTCAGTTGCTTGGAAAGCAGCCAGGCCCTGGAAACATTCCGTCAAGATCCGGAGGGGTACAGCCTGATTATCGCCGACCAAATCATGCCGTCGATGACCGGGTTGCAGCTTTCGAAGGAGATTTCAAACTGCCGGCCGGATATTCCCATTATCCTTTGCAGCGGTGTATTGGATGAATCCAGCGTTGAAGTCTCCACAGAACTGCTCCAAAATAACGGCATCGCTGCCTTCATCCACAAGCCTTTCAGCATGGTTGAGATTTCCCAGGTGATCCGGCGGGTGTTTCGGTGCGGAGCGACCCCGAACCCGTTAAAGGAACCCGTATATGGCCAGAGTTCTGATCATCGATGACAACCCGGATTTTTGCCACGGGCTCTCCCGGATCGTCGGCCGCATGGGCCACGAGGCTTTAGCCAGAGCGACGTTGGCCGAAGGCGTCGCGGCGGCGCAGGCCCGGGCGGTGGACGCGATCTTTTTGGATGTAGGCCTGCCGGACGGCAGTGGGCTTTCCCTGCTCCCCCAGATCGATCAACTGCCCTCCCGGCCGGTTGTGATCATCATCACCGGCGCCGGCGACCCGGACGGTGCCGCGCTGGCCATCACCAGCGGTGCCTGGGATTATATCGAAAAGGGCACCTCGTCCAAACACATTGCCCTGGCCCTCAAACGTGCCCTCGACTACCGCCGGCACCATCAACCCACCGACGGGTCGCCGGCCATGGTGTCCCTGCGCCGGGAAGCGATCATCGGCAACAGTCCGCGGATCAACGCCTGTCTGGACATGGTGGCCCACTGTGCCGCAAGCGATGTCAACGTGCTGATCACCGGGGAGACCGGCACCGGCAAGGAGCTGTTTGCCCGGGCGATCCACGAGAACAGCGCCCGGGCGGAGGGACCGTTTGTGGTCGTCGATTGCACGGCCCTTCCGGAAACGCTGGTTGAGAGCCTTTTGTTCGGTTACAGCCGGGGCGCCTTCACCGGGGCCGAAGAGGATAAACAAGGTCTTGTGATGCAGGCCGATCAGGGCACCTTGTTGCTGGATGAAGTGGGCGAGTTGCTCCCGGCGCTTCAGAAGGCCTTTCTGCGGGTGCTGGAAGAGCGGCGGGTCCGGCCCCTTGGCGGCCGGCAGGAGGTTGCCAGCGATTTCAGGCTGTTGGCGGCCACCCACCGCAACCTGGAGCAGATG
>Ga0316190_10000936_pt1 | contig 20773 bp, 10 predicted proteins | sample Eddworburrow2_MG_FD_204929 | JGI IMG/M metagenome (GOLD analysis project Ga0316190, IMG submission 204929) | Coastal sediment microbial communities from Maine, United States - Eddy worm burrow 2 | ecosystem: Environmental > Aquatic > Marine > Coastal > Sediment | place: USA: Maine | collected... | reverse complement strand
AAATATATGCTCCGTTGCGGTTAAGATCAAGACTACCCTTCGGCGCATGCTGAAAAACGCGTGCGGTCTTGATTTTAATCCTCACTACGCAAATACATTCTCAAGACTTGAAAAAAATGTGAGTGAACATTTGCATTTCTATATAGCAGATTTCTCCCGCGCTGGAGAACGCGCAGTTCGAAATGACATTATAGGAAGTGGTCTGGCTTCTCTCTTGAATATAGACCACAGTTGAAAAGAAATATAAAAAGACGTGTTTGACAGACCCAAAATGCACTGAAATGCCAAAAGACTAATGTTGCCATTTATCAACTCTTCAAATGTGTCGATATTGTAAGAGTTGAGGCTAAGAAAAGAGAATTCAGCTCAGTTCTCTATTCAAAAGTTAAATTTTGAATCTCTTTGATTTTGTTATTTGAACTTGCAATCTACAGGAGTGGCATACATCAAATGATGTGACGCCAAAAACAGTTTTTGAAATGATGAAACTGCAAGTGATTTAACAGATGGGAAGGAAAAATGGGTAGCAAAAAGCATAATACTCAGGTAAATCAGTTTTTGATATCAGCTATTGAACATTCACGGGAAATGATTATTTGGTTCGATGAAAAAGCGCAAATAAGCCATTGTAACCCGGCGGTTGCCAAGATATTGGGATACTCTTACGAAGAGTTGCTGCAGGAAAAAATGACCGCTTTATGCGTAGATCTCCCAACAAAAAACTGGGGCTCTTTTTGGGACAAATTGAAAAAAGAACAGGGTGAATTGTTTGAAGTCAGTCTGCTGAGCAAGACTGGAGCCATTATTCCGGTTGAAGTTCTTTCTGAAGATTATTCTGATATGGGGCGGGAGTATCGTTGCTGGTTTATCCGCGATATAAGCAGCCGCAAGGTCGCGCTTCATTCATTTATTAAGCATTACCAGCATGATTTCATGAAAGTGGTAAACGATAGCGCAACGAATGGCATTATTTCCACTGATGAGCGCGGTGTGGCGCTCAGTTTTAACAGCGCGGCTGAACGCATCTTTGGTTATACTGAGGAAGAAGTAGTCGGAAATAATGTAAAAATGCTCATGCCCGATTTTGTCGGAATTGAGTGCGACGACTATTTTGAAAATTATAATAAAACAACCGGTGGCAACAAGGCGCGCGGTCAACGAAAGGATGGAACAATCGTTTCGATTTACCAGACTGTGTGTATGTCAGTCATTTCCGACCAAAAAGTTTTTATATGCAATTTACATGAGATAACCGCCCGGAAGGAAGACGAAGAGCTAGTCAGAAAGCTCTCTTACGCTGTTGAACAAAGCCCGGCCATGGTTATTATCACCGATACGACCGGACTTGTGGAATATGTCAATCCAAAATTTTCTGAAATTACCGGATACGACTCGTCCGAAGTTATTGGGAAGAACACAGGGATTTTTAAATCGAGCCATACATCCCAGAAAAAATATGACGAGCTTTGGGAAACCATCAGGACTGGTAGCACATGGCGAGGTGAGTTTCACAATAAGAAAAAGAACGGGGAACTGTACTGGGAGTCAGCTTCAATTTCTGCCATTAAAAAAAAATCTGGAAAAATCACGCATTACCTGGTTATTAAGGAAGATATCTCCCAAACACGCCTTGAGGCGCAAGAACTGCGAAAAAGTCGGGAAAACATGAAGCGGATATTTGACGCCACGCCGACGGCCTTGACACTCGTCCGGATAAAAGATAACGCCATTCTTGATGTTAATCAGGCAACAATTGATTTGCATGGAATTGATAGAAACAAATTCTGGCTTTGTAAAATAGATCAGTTTTATGCGCATAAAGAAGATTTTCATCTTCTTAAGGAGATTTTGAATAAAAACGGGCGCCTTGACAATATGGAAGTGGAGATTTCAAGGATTGGAACGGGGGAGCTATGCTGGGGGCTTGTCTCCGCCTATCCGGTAGATTACTTTGGCGAGCAATCTTTTATCATGGGTATTTATGACATCTCAGATCGTAAGAGAATGGAAAATGAACTTAAACAGGCTCGACTTGAAGCGGATGGAGCTAATCAGGCAAAGTCAAATTTTCTGGCAAACATGAGTCATGAAATTAGAACGCCGATGAACTCAATTATTGGGATGACGGATTTATGTCTGAAAACCGAGCTTAGCCTAAAGCAAAAAAAATACCTTGAAAACGTGCATCGAGCGTCACGCGTCTTGTTGGATATTATAAATGACATCCTCGATTTCTCAAAGATCGAGGATGGAAAATTAGCTATGGAAGATGTCGAGTTTGAACTTGAGGAGGTGCTAAGAAGTCTTACCGAAACGGCTTCAATTGATGCGGAACAAAAGGGGCTTGAACTCATTTTTGATATTGAACCCAATCTGCCAAAACTATTGAAGGGCGATCAGCTGCGACTTGGCCAGGTGCTGATAAATTTGATAGGTAATGCCATAAAGTTCACCGAAAAAGGTGAAATACTGGTCGCGCTGACAGCGCTCGAAAAGAATGATGAAACAACCATGCTAAGCTTCAGTGTGAGTGACACAGGCATTGGTATGAATGAGGAGAAGATTGGCCAGCTTTTCAAGGCTTTTACTCAGGCGGATGGTTCAGCAACCAGAAAATATGGCGGAACCGGACTCGGACTTTCAATCTGTAAAAAGTTAGTTGAAATGATGAATGGTGAAATTGAAGTAAGCAGCGCCCCCGGAAAGGGCAGCGTCTTTAGCTTTACTGCCAGGTTTGGGCGCGTTTCTGAAAAAAAAATACTGCAACAGGCATCATCTCAATTCAATTCAATTAACAATATCAAGGTTTTGTTGGTCGATGACAACGATAGTTCAAATGCATATCTTGAAAATATATTGAAATCATTTTCTCTTCGCGTCACTGTGGTTGCTACAGTGGATGAGGCCATTGGCGAAATTGAACGCGCCTCTTCATTAGATCCTTTTCGTCTGATATTTTTGGAATGGAATTTATCTGCGGTCAACGGCAGCCTGATATCTTCTTTTTGGGCGGGGAAAAGAAAACATTCGGTAATGCCAAAAATAATTGTGATGACTGCAAATCCTGATGAAGAAGTGATGAAGAAGATTAAGGATAGCGGCAACGAAAAATTTTTAATCAAACCCATAGCGCCGTCCTCACTTTTTAATGCCATAACGCAGCGATTTCCTGGTGTGGCGCTAAAGCGATCATCTCTGGTTCAGGAATGTAACAGCCAGGGAGCCAAACGTATAATTGAAATTGCGGGCGCGAAAATATTGGTTGCGGATGATAATGAATTAAACCAGGAAGTGGCCAGTGAACTGTTGGAGTCAATCGATTTGCAAGTAACTTTGGTAAACAATGGCCGGGAAGCGGTAGAAAAAGTGCAGAGTATATCCTTTGACGCTGTATTCATGGATATTCAGATGCCGATAATGAATGGTTATGAAGCCACACGTGTGATACGAAAAAATGCGCAAAACAGTGAACTTCCAATAATTGCCATGACGGCCAATGCAATGCAAGGGGAACGCGAAAAATGTCTTGAAGCGGGAATGGAGGATCATCTCGCCAAGCCTGTCAACCCACCGGATCTTTTTAATATGCTTATTAAATATGTGAAAAAACCGTTAGAGGTAAATCAAGAAGCTGAGTCTGCCTCAGTGCAAGTTATCGATGAAAAGGATAGTGAACGCATACCGACTCTGGCCAATATCGACACAAAAGCAGGTTTGGCAAGAGTTGCAGGAAATACTGCGCTTTACAAGAAATTGTTGCGGAAATTCCGGGCTGGTTATGGCGACGCCATCAAGGCAATCCGCGAGAGTTTGGAAGACAATCAAAAGGAAGCCGCGATTCGACAGGCGCATACATTGAAGGGGCTGGCCGGAAATATCGGGGCGAATATTTTGTATGATGCGGCAGCCGCGCTGGAACAGGCTTTGATTCACAAAAATGCTGATGATCTGGACGAACCTTTGAATAATTGTAAGCGGATTTTGACAGAGGTTATTGATGCTTTGGCATGTATGGAAGTCGATCATGGCGCTACGGTCGGTTTAGTAGATAGCGACGCCAGCGCCGGAGACACTGTGTCGGCGGCTCAAATGGAGGAAACATTAAAAGAACTGGCGGTTTTGCTTGATGATGATGATGCAGACGCCGCAGATTTGATAGAAATGAAAAGAGATCAACTAATTACTTTCATTGATGAGGCGCATTTAAAACAGCTCGAAGACCGGCTTGGGAAATACGAGTTTGCGGAAGCGTTGGAAAGTCTAAATGAGATTGCAAGCGCCTTGAATATCAGGCTTGGGAGTTAATATAGTGAAAAAAGACACTATTCTAGTCGTTGATGACACACCGGAAAATATTGATATAGTCAAAAGTATTTTGTCTGAAGATTATAAGATGAAGGTGGCTCTTAATGGTGAACGAGCCTTGAAAATTGCCTCGAGTGAATCACCGCCCGATCTTATTTTGCTTGATATTATGATGCCTGAAATGGATGGTTATGAAGTCTGCAGGCGCTTGAAAAACAGTGACACAACCAAAGCCATTCCCATTATTTTTCTCACGGCTAAATCGGAGGAGAGTGATGAAACCAAAGGGTTCCAGCTTGGCGCGGCAGACTATGTCACCAAACCCATTAGTCTGCCAATTCTTCAGGCCAGAGTGAAAATCCAGCTTGCCCTTCATACCCAAAATAAAATTTTGGAAGAAAGGGTAGAGCAGCGGACAGCTGAGCTTAATCAAACACGGCTGGAAATAATACGCCGCCTTGGCAGAGCTTGCGAATTTAAGGATAATGAAACCGGATTGCATGTAATCCGCATGAGCCATTATTCAGAAATTATTGGCAAAGTGGCGGGTATGAGCGACGATGAAGCCGAATTGATGCTTCATGCCGCGCCAATGCACGATGTCGGAAAGATTGGCATTCCGGACAATGTTTTGCTGAAACCGGGAAAACTAACCGAAACCGAGTGGGGCTTGATGCGAATGCATCCGCTGTATGGTGTGAACATTATTGGCGGCCATGAGTCCGAACTATTAAAAGCTGCGAAAACGGTTGCTTTAACCCATCATGAAAAATGGGACGGAACAGGATATCCTCACCAATTAAAAGGAATGGAAATTCCATTGATGGGAAGAATAGCAGCTATTGCCGATGTATTTGACGCCTTAACGTCTGAGCGGCCCTATAAAAAAGCATGGCCTGTCGAAGATGCGGTCAAACTTATTGAAAGTGAGGAGAATAAGCACTTTGAGTCCAGCCTGATTCCTTGCTTTCTTGAGGCGCTTCCTGAAATTTTAAAAATAAAAGGTTTGTATGCTGAGACAACGATAGAGGGAGAGTCAAAGGTTGATGTTGGTGTAATGACAGAAAAGAAATCATCCTTGGCGCCTGAGTCCATCCCCCAAGTAGTAAGCGCATAGAATTCAGCTATTATGACGCTCATTGCCGCGCCCGGGTGATGAGCGTTTTTTTTGCGCGAGTTAACCTTGACCGTGTGCAAGGCGCATTCGCATTTGACAAACTGCGCACAATTGAAAAGGCCGGACTCACCACGCAGCCAGCCTGTGGGTTTCCATTCTACCCGACAGCCCGCGCTTCCAGAGACGCCACACAGCGCAACATCTCTGAAAAGCAATCCGCTAAAATGCAAATAAGCACTGAGATGACAGGATTACAAGGGAGCATTTGCGCCAAAAACGCATCCTTCAGGAGCTTCGCGCCTTCTCCGTGTCAAGATTTCCCCCAAGTTGCCGTTAAAATAGAGGTGGACGCCGCCTTGGCCGGGACGTTCTTAAAGTATGTCCAACAGGCAAACAGGACTGTTGGATGGTAACCATTTACCAAGTCTGAATTGATGAGTCGATCAAAATTACTGTTACTGTTCATCAGCCTGCAATTTGGGTTGAAATCAGCAGGCGCTCAACATCCTGAGCTTGAATTCCAGCGCCTGAAGACTGAAGACGGCGTCAACAGCATACTTGTTTATGAAATACTACAAGACAGACAAGGCTTTATGTGGTTTGCGACTGAGAACGGTGTCAGTCAATATGACGGTTATTCTTTTAAATCATACCGCCACAACCCCCTAAAGGAAAATTCACTGGCGTATGATTTGGTAACCGCGATGACGCTGGATTCGAAAGGATACATTTGGGTTGCGACAAGTGTCGGTTTCAGCAGAGTAATTCCTCAAACTGAGTCCGTAACAAACTATCAACTCCCCTCTAAGTATCAGCATGAAGTCGAGGTTTCAGTTAAAAATATTGCAGTAGATGGGAAAGACAATGTTTGGGTTGTCTCCGGTTCGCGTCTTTTTCGCTTTGAACCAAAAAATATGCAGTTCGAACGCTTTGATCACAAACAAAGCGATTCACTTAGTCTCGCTGACAGGAATGTGACTGACGTAGTTGAGGATCGTTTGGGAAATATATGGGTTGCAATGGACGGCGGACTCGCTCGAATTTCTCCCGGCGGCGGCTTTGCCCATTTCAAGCACGTTTCGGGAGACACTGCAAGTCTCCCTGATAATCATATTCGCAAGCTTTACCTTGATTCAAGCGGGGCACTTTGGGTCGGCTCAGCAACAGGGTTAACCCGTTTCGATGCCGCGAAACAAACTTTCGTCCGGTTTCCAGCAACTGAGGCAGTCAAAAAGCGCTTTGCAGTCAATTGTATTGCCGGAAGCCAGGATTCAACCTTGTGGGTCGGAACGCTTAAAGATGGGCTGGCGCATTTTGAACCGAAATCGGGTGTTTATACTTTTTATCAACACGACATTAAAGAGTCGACAAGCCTGGGTAGCGGCCAAGTCAGAGACGTTTACGAGGACAGGTCGGGCGTGCTCTGGGTCGCAACGCTTTCCGAAATATCGAAGGCTCATCTTTATCGAAAAACATTTCGAACTTATCAGCATTCTCCTGAGTTGAGCAAGAGTTTGAGCGACAATTCAGTCTTTGCCCTCACAAAAGACAGTGAAGAAAAACTTTGGGTTGGCACCACCAATGGCTTGAACCGGTTAGATGAATCGACAGGGTTAGGTCAGCGATTTTTTCACGATGCGAAAAATAAAGACGGTTTGGGTAATTCCCATATTTGGGCTGTCCAGGCAGATCGAGCGGGTCGTGTTTGGGTTGGCTCCATGAGAGAGAGCCTTGATTTGTGGAACCCGGCGGAAGAAACATTTACCCATTTTCGCATGGATAGCTCCAAAGTCAATTCGATAAGTAGTTCGCTGGTTTTTGTTATCTATGAGGATCGTCAGGGTATTCTCTGGTTGGGCACTGAGAAGGGGGTGGAAAGGCTGGATCCGAGGACATTTAGCTTTACATTATATCCGACGCGTAAAAATATTAGATCTATTTGTGAAGATCATCAAGGTGTCTTGTGGGTAGGCGCCGAAGAGGACGGCTTGTTCCGCTTCGACAAAGAGAAAGGGAGGTTTTCTGCTTTTCAAGGAAATGTGGAAAATGATAGCGCTTCGGGACATCGCCTGTTTTCTATCTTTTCAATTATAGAGGATCGAGAAAAACAGCTCTGGATTGGTGCTGCGGCTGGCTTGCATCGGATATTTCGAAATGAGAATGGCGAGCCAGATAATGAGTTTTCCACCTATACAACTGATCATGGGCTGTCGGACAACATGGTTGCAGGTATTTTGGAGGATAATATTGGTCAGATTTGGCTGGGGACTCACAAGGGGTTGACCCGCGTGAGAAAACGGGCTCCCGGTTCGGAAAACAATCAAAACCGCGATGAACTCGAATTTAGAACCTACGACCAGTCTGACGGGTTGGCAAGCGATATGTTCTATGTCGGGCCGACCTATAAGGACGTCAACGGTGATTTGTATTTTGGCGGGGATAATGGTGTTACCGCGTTCACACCGGAACTTTTAAGAGAGAATCCACATCCACCGCAGGTCGTTTTTACTGACTTGCAACTGTTTAACAAAAGTATTCATCCAGGCGAAAAGCGAGAAGAGGAAGAGGCGCTTCTATCAAAAGCAATTCCATATTTAAATTCCTTGACGCTTTCCCATAAAGACTATGTTTTTTCAATCGAGTTTGCCGGCTTGCACTATGCAAATCCGGCAGCCAATCTTTACAAATATAAACTGGAAGGCTTTGAGGATAATTGGAATTACTCAGAGCATCGACGCTTTGCAACGTATACCAGCTTGCCTCCCGGGCGCTACAATTTCCTGGTGACCGCAGCCAATTCCGACGGCATTTGGGCTCCGGAAGGCGCGTCGTTGTCGATAACGGTTACCCCGCCGTTTTGGCAAACAACCTGGTTTCGCGTTGGCGCGACGCTGTGCTCGTTGATTTCTCTTTTTGTTTTGTACCAAATGAGAACGCGCGTCCTGCGCAGAAGAAATGAATTATTAGAGCATGAAATTGCGAATCGCACAGTTACCATACGCAACCAGAATACAAAACTTAAACTGGCTCAAAATGAAGCTGAACAGGCCAATCAGGCAAAAAGTGACTTCCTGGCAAATATGAGCCATGAAATTCGCACGCCGATGAATGCAATTATTGGCCTGACGCACTTGTGCCTGAAAACCAGACTTAGCCTAAAACAGGTAGATTATCTTAAAAAAGTGCATGGCGCGTCACGTTCGCTTTTGGGCATCATAAATGACATTCTTGATTTCTCAAAGATCGAGGCTGGAAAGCTGGATATGGAATTCATTGAATTTGACCTTGAGGAGGTTTTAAAAAATCTATCCAGCCTGGTTTCAGTAAATGCGCAACAAAAAGGACTTGAGCTCATTTTTGACTTTGAACCTAATGTGCCGAAAGTTTTGAAAGGCGACCCGCTTCGACTTGGTCAGGTGCTTATAAACCTGACCAATAATGCCATAAAATTTACCGAAAAAGGTGAAATCCTGGTCGCTCTGAAAGCGATTGAAACGGATGATGATACAACCTTGCTCAGTTTCAGTGTAAAGGATACTGGAATCGGATTGACCGAGGAGCAGATTGGCCAACTTTTCAAGGCTTTCACCCAGGCGGATGCATCGACCACCAGAAAATATGGCGGCACAGGGCTGGGGCTAACCATCTGTAAAAAATTAATTGAAATGATGGGTGGCAATATAAAAGTAACCAGCGTCCACGGGAAAGGCAGCGTCTTTAGCTTCACTGCCAGGTTTGGGTGCGTTTCCGCAAAAGATCTACTGCAACAGACATCATCTCAATTCAATTCAATTAACAATGTCAAGGTTTTGTTGGTAGATGACAACGATAGCTCCAGAGTCTATCTTGAGAAAATATTAAAGTCATTTTCTTTTCGTGTTGTTGCGGTTTCTTCAGCAGAAAAGACCATTGAAGAAATTGACAGCGCTTCTTCCACAGAGCCTTTCGGTTTGGCGCTTCTGGATTGGAAATTGTCCAAGTACAACGGAACGAAAATATCCAGCTATATTAAGTCGAAAGACAATTATTTAAAAAAGACTGAAATTATCATGATGACTGCGCATCCCTCTGAAGAACTGATGCAGGATGCGCAAGATAGCGGCAACGAAGATTTTTTAGTTAAACCCATTACACCATCCTCACTTTTCGACACCATAATTCAACGATTCACTGGTGTGGCGTTAAAGAGAACATCTTTGGATCAGGAATATAGCGATCAAGTTGCCGGGCAAATAAAGAAAATTGCCGGCGCTAAAATATTGGTTGCGGATGATAATGAATTAAACCAGCAAGTGGCCAGTGAACTTTTGCAATCTATTAATTTACAAGTCACGATAGTCAATAATGGCCGGGAAGCGGTTGAAAAAGTGCACAGCATGTCTTATGACGCAGTGTTTATGGACATCCAGATGCCGATAATGGATGGATACCAGGCAGCGCGCGCGATACGCAAAGAGGCCAAATACAACGAACTTCCAATCATCGCCATGACAGCCAATGCCATGCATGGCGATCGTGAAAAATGTCTCGAAGCCGGAATGCAGGATCATGTCGCCAAGCCAATCAATCCACAGCAACTTTTCAAAACAGTTGTCAAATATGTCAAGGGTTCCATTGCGCCAAACCAGGAAAATGATGACGTTTCTGTACAAGTTGTCGATGAAGAAGATAGCGTGTACATACCGGTTATGGCCAATATCGACACAAAAGCAGGTTTGGCAAGAGTGGCGGGAAATGCCGCCCTTTACAAGAAATTGTTGCTGAAGTTTCGCGCGGGTTATAGAGACACTATCAGGGAAATCCGCAAAGAACTGACAGGAAATCAAACCGAAAAGGCCATTCGACGGGCGCACACATTGAAAGGACTGGCCGGAAATATCGGGGCGAATATTTTGTATGACGCGGCAACCGAACTGGAGCAGGCTTTGATTCACAAAAGCGCAGGTGAGCAGAATGAACATTTGAATAGTTGTGAGCGCATTTTGACCGAGGTGATTGAAACTTTGGCATGTATGGAAATGGAAACGAATGCAGGTTCGACGGTTGTTCTTGCCGATAGCAACGCCAGCGCTGGAGATACACAATCGGCGGGCACATTAGAGGAAACATTGAACGAGCTGGCGGTTTTGCTTGATGATGATGATACAGATGCCGCAGATTTAATAGAAATGAAAAGAAATCAACTAACTGCTTTCATTGATGGGGCGCTTTTAAAACAGCTCGAAGACAGGCTTGAGAAATACGAGTTTACGGAAGCGCTGGAAAGCCTGAATGAAATTGCCAACAAGCTGAATATCAGGATAGGAAGTTAGTCTATTGAAAAAAGACACTATTTTAGTCGTGGATGACATACCGGAAAACATTGATATTGTCAAAAGTATCTTATCGGAAAACTACAAGATAAAAGTGGCGCTTAACGGTGAACGGGCATTAAAAATTGCCGCCAGTCAATCACCGCCTGATCTTATCCTGCTTGATATTATGATGCCGGAGATGGATGGTTATGAAGTGTGCAGGCGGTTGAAGAGCAGTAACGCAACCAAGGCAATCCCCGTCATTTTCCTTACGGCAAAATCTGAGATGCAGGATGAAATCGAAGGGCTCAAGCTGGGCGCGGTAGACTATGTCACCAAACCCATTAGTCTGCCCATTCTTCAGGCCAGAGTAAAAAACAACCTTGCTCTCTACGTCCAAAATAAGATTTTGGAAGAAAAAGTAGGGCAGCGCACAGCAGAGCTAAATCAAACGCGGCTGGAAATAATTCGCCGCCTTGGCAGAGCCTGCGAATTTAAGGATAATGAAACCGTGTTGCATGTAATCCGCATGAGCCATTACTCAGAAATTATTGGCAAAGTGGCGGGTATGAGCGACGATGAAGCCGAATTAATGCTGAATGCCGCGCCCATGCACGATGTTGGAAAAATTGGCATTCCAGACAATATTTTACTGAAGCCCGGCAAACTAACAGAAACCGAGTGGGGGTTGATGCGAATGCATCCACAGTGTGGTGTAAACATAATGGGCGGCTATGAATCTGAACTGCTGCAAGCGGCAAAAGTGATCGCTTTAACCCATCATGAAAAATGGAACGGAACAGGATATCCGCACCAAAAAAAGGGAACGGAAATTCCATTGATGGGAAGGATTGTAGCCATTGCCGATGTATTTGACGTCCTGACATCGCCGCGACCCTATAAAAAAGCATGGCCTGTAGAGGATGCTGTTAATTTTATTCAAAAGGAGGAGGGCAAGCATTTTGAGCCCGGACTGATTCCCTGCTTTTTTGAAGCGCTTCCTGAAATCTTAAAAATTAAAGCTCTATATGCTGAAGCAGTAATAGGCGAAGCAACCACGCTTGATGTGAGTGTAACGACAGAAAAGGAATCATCCCCGGAGCCTGCGCCCATCACAAAAGTGTAAGCGCATGGCGCCCAGCTATCATAGCCATTGCGCCGCCCTCATGCTTCTCTTCCTTGTTTGACCGAACCCGAGTCTGGTTTTACGTGTGGAAAGCAGACAAGCAAGCGCGCTTTGCTCAAATCTATTTGCTCGGAGCCGCTCCGGCCTCCTCTTCCGCTTTCTACTATTATATGGCTTTTGGAGAAGCGGAATGCGGGGTCCTGCGCGGGTTCCAGGCGCATCCTCCATTTGAGGTGCTGCGCGCACAATTAAGAAAGACCGCTCGCCGCGGCCAGCCTGCGGGTTCGCCTTCCACAACAAAGAAGCGCCGCCATCCTTCGAAATCACCTTTTTTTTAGCTATCGCCCAATCGCCGCGAACATCTTTATAACTCAAGTTTAGCGCTTAGCGAAAGCACTGTTTTTCTTGCAAAATTCACAAGGGGCGCCATTTACTGAACAGGCGTTAGAGCGTTTCCCGCAGGCGCGCATACCCGCTTCTACTGACCGGAAGTTTTAGCTTTTGGCCAAGCGCAACCCGATAAGAATCTTTTCCTGTCGCCTCAAGCTGTTTAATCGCCGCAATTCTGACAATATGAGATCGATGAATTCTGATAAACTCATTGGGCGGCAGATGTTCCTCATAAAATTTCATGGTTTTTTGTTTCAGACAATTATGTTTGGCTGTATGAATCATCACATAATCGTCCTGCGCTTCCAGCCAGATGATGTCCGCCACCTGAATAATTTGAATTTCTGCGCCGTCCTTAACCACCACTCGCTGTAAATATTCTTGCGTTTGATCACGATTAGCGATAAGGCGGTTTACCGTTTCCGTATATTCGATTTTGTTTTGCAGGAAGATTTTTGCCCGCGTAACAGCCTGTGAAAACCGCTCTCTCGAATACGGTTTAAGAAGGTAATCGGCGGCGCTGGCTTCAAAGGCCTGCAAGGCAAACTGATCGTAGGCCGTGCTGAAAATAATGACCGGTTTTTTCTCCAGCAACTCAAGCATTTCAAAGCCGTTGACCTTTGGCATTTGCACATCGAGAAAAAGCAAATCGGGTTTCTGTTCCTGAATTATTTTAATAGCTTCCAGGCTATTGGCGCATTCGTTTTGAATACTGATTTCAGGGTGCGCTTCCAAATATTTGACAATGACAGCCCTTGCCGGCTCCTCATCGTCGACAATCATGGCGTTAATTTTACTCAACTGGTTTCCTCCATCGGAATAAAAATAGTTGCAGAAAAACGATCATGTTTTTTTTCGAGGTTTAGTAAGTTGTCATGATTATACATTTTTTCCAGACGTTGCCGAATATTTCTCAGGCCAATCCCTTCACCCTTGCGAGACGCGCCATCGGGATCAAATTCATTTTTTAGACAAATTTTTAAAAAGTCGCCATCCCTTTCGCAAGTAAGATTGATTTCTACCGGTTCAAGGCTTTCATAAACACCATGTTTGATGGCATTTTCGAACAGGGGTTGCAATATCATGCTTGGCACGTAGCGCTCTTGACAGTCGCGGCTGCAATTTTCAGAATATTTAATTTTATTTCCGAATCGGATTTTTTCAATATCAAGGTATAGTTTCATCGAACCGATCTCTTCACGCAAAAGGCTGTTATTCTCATCACTTTTGGAAAGCGTATAACGCAAAAACTCCGCAAGTTTAATGGTCATTTCCCCCGCTTTTTCCGGGTTTGTCATCGTTAGAGAATTGATGGAATTCAAACTGTTGAAAATAAAATGCGGGTTGACCTGAAACTTCAATGAACGCAGTTCAGCCTCTGCCACTAAAACTTTGAGTTCAGTCTCTTTTCTAACCCGTTCCCTGAGTCTTTCAGACAAAATAAAGATATGGTAGATTGAAATGGTTATGACATAGTAGAATACGCCAAGCACGCCGCGTTCTATCAGTGAGCCTTGCAAAAATTGGTGATAGTTGTCATCGTCTGGAAAGAGGTAGGCAAGCGACAGGTAGCCTGCGGCAAGCCACAATCCAGAAGATGATATTGACGCGAAAGTATGGTTTTCAATGACTTTAGCAAGAGCGATTTTTTCGCCGGACAAATAGCGACAGGGATACCATAAGCTAAACCCCATAATCGCATAAAGGCCGCTGAAAATCAGGCCGTCCACGGTCGCCATAAAAATGGCTATATTTTGACCCTTATGCAGAAAGAGAATTTGACAGGCGGCAATAAGTATCCAGGTCAATAGATAGATTTTGATGTTTTTACGTTGGTTAAGAAGCGGATGCATGCTTTTTTACTTTATTCAGGTCAAATTTCAGGTAGAATTTTTTTCTAACCATCTTTGATTTCCAGACCTCCGAAAAGAACAATGCCGCGCACAAAGAGTTTGCTGTTGACGCTGGTTTCTGTTTCCCTTCGGTTTCGTCGCTTGTCTTCAAGACCGCCAAAGATTGGCGTGCAGCTGACGATGACTGTCCAGTTTGACGGCACAATCAACTCTACACCTCCAAACATTGCCAGCGTCTCAATGTTGTGGTCTCCAGGAGCTAAAGAAGCATCGCGGAAATCGAGTTTTGCGCCGCCAAAGAGCGCTGTAACGGCTCCGCCTTCAAAGTTATTTGAAGTTATAACTCTGTCATGTCCGGCAAATACTGAAAGCGCATTTATACGGTTCTCAGAGGCGCGCATGGAATCCATGGACGATGAACTGCCTATTCTTTTGTGTTGGGTTAGAACAGCGATTCCCGCAAAAATGAGCAACAGTGGCCAGAATGTCCAAATCCAGCCCAAGTCAAATAAACCAATATTTGACAATAGAAAAAGGCTGCCAAGCGCTAAAAAAAGCCATGCCGAAGAACGTTCTGCATGCCGCGAGGCTTTCATTTTATTTAACCCGATAAGAATGAAGACCATTGGCCAGAGTTCCCAGACATCGAAAAAGATAAAGCCCATATTATCCAGAATTAACAGGCCGCCAGCGCCAATTAAAATCCAGGCAAACCATATATTGCTGTCACGAAAATAGCTTTTTTTGTTTTCCATACTGCTCCAGTGTTTCTGAGTTATTCAAGTAAAAGAGCCCAAAAATAATTGCTAAACCTAATTAGAGTATCTAATGTATTTGTTGAAAGCTCATTCAGGAAATGCCTGCTTTCAGGTATGCAATATACGCAACCGGCAACAAATGTAACAATTATTATTAGTAGGGCTATCCTGGTCAACTGCTTCGTTCTTTCGATAAATATTAACTTCGCGGCAATTATAAGGGATATTGTCATTGAAGTGAAACGGTTATCGGTGAATTTCACCGGATTATCGGTAAACAGGGTAGATCTTTCGATAAAAGACAGCTTGGTAATGTGTATAAAAAAAGGCCGCCTGAATTAAAGGCAGCCTTTTGAAAATGAAGAAGTTTAGCTGAAAACTGGTTTTGAGACGAAATTAGTTGGTTTCGCTGGAACGCACGCCTTCCACTTCAAGGGCAATCTCAACCATGTCGCCGACAACGAGGCCGCCGCCATCCAGGCTTTTGCTCCACTTCAGGTTGTAGTCGTGGCGATTTATTTTTAATTGGGCGCTCACGCCCAATCGACGATTGCCGTATGGATCATTGGTAAAGCCGTTCAGTTCAAAAGGGAAGGTCACTTCTTTGGTGACGCCTTTGATCGTCAAGTTTCCTGTGACGGCGTAGGAATCGCCCGTTTTTTTAATTTTTGAACTGATAAAACCAATGGTCGGGAATTGTTCTACATCAAAAAAATCTGCGCTTTTCAAGTGGCCATCACGTTTTTCATTTGCTGTTTCGATACTGGCCGTTTGAATGGTTACATTGATGGTGGCTGATGTAATATCTTTCTCATCAACCATAAATTCACCTTTAACGTCTTTAAACTTACCTTTTGTTTTACTGATTACCATATGCTTCACAGCAAAATCGATACTTGAGTGCGCTGCGTCAAGTTGGTATTTTTCACCTGCGCTCAACAACGATACGGCGAAGAAGCTAAGTGATAATAAGAACAATGATTTTTTTAACATAATTATCTCCTGATTTGATTTGTACGAAAAACCCGATATTGGGCTGGTGTTTTCATTAAAGTTGTTAGATTGATAACGTATGCTTTTTGCAGGTTATTTCAAGTTATTTTCATGTTTATATTGTTTGAGATGCGCTCCTCCATCCACGGGAATCACGGCGCCGGTAATGTAATCAGCCTTCAGCAGAAAGAGCGCAGCTTCGGCAATATTGACCGGGGAACCAACTCTTTTTAATAAAGTATTTTCCTCGATAAATTTCTGTTTTTCAGGGTCAGTGTTTGGCGCATGCAAGACGGTTCCCGAGGCGATGGCATTCACCAATATATCGGGCGCCAATGCTTTTGCCATACCTTTTGTCATCGCAATCAGCCCTGCTTTTGTGATGCAGTATGGAATATAGTCGGGCCAGGGAGAATAGGCCGAAACGTCAGCAATATTTACGATTTTGCCGGAACCATTTTTTTTCATATAACCAGCCGCCTGTTGGGCGCAAAAGTAGGCTGATTTCAAATTGACCCCAAACAGCTTGTCCCACTCGGTTTCAGTGGTGGCACCCAAAGGCGTCGGGTAATATTCAGCTGCATTATTGATAAGAAAGTCGATGCGTCCGAATCGGGCGACAACTTTATCAACCAGTTGAACCACATCATCATTTACAGAAAAATCTGCCTGGAAAGTGTCGGCCTCTGTTCCATTTTTGCTAATCTCGGCGGCCAGGTTTTGCGCTGCTGTTCGGGAGGTATTGTAGTGAATGGCAACCTTGATCTCGGCTGCCGCAAGTGTGGCGCTTATTGTTTTGCCAACCCGTTTTGCTCCGCCTGTCACCAAGGCGACAGCCCCTTGCAGGGGCCTGCTGAAGGAAGGTGTCATACGCTATGAAAAATTACTGTCCATTCAAAAGAAAACAAAAATCGGCAAAACAAATTAATTTAGGTCAAACCGTTTGTGGCTAAATTGTCGCCGACCGCATACTCGATATCGAGCGCGTTCTTTTTCAATCTGTCTGTCATGTTTTTTCGGTCATCAACGGTGATACTTGTAACGACTCGTTCGGAAAAACCAAGCAGTTCCTCGTGACATTTTTTGACAATTGTCATAACTTCGTCCCAGTCGCCTTCAATAATTGTTCCCATGGATGTCAATTGATAGGAGAGTTCACTCTTTGCAATAATTTTCAGTGTTTTTGCGAGGAGATCTTTTATCTCTTCACCGACGCCGACGGGCGTAATCGAAACTTGCGCTAGCATATTGTTCTTTCAGTTATAGTGTTATGTTTGATAATGTTTGTTTGGTCTTCCTTGAATATGATCAAACTCGGGTTAAAATAGAATTGTTTTCTTAAAAAGTTTGCTGTGTGAGCCATCGCAAAAGGGTTTATTTTTGCTGAAGTTGCATTCACACCATGCTACTTTTCGTTTTTTGGTTATTTTTTAAATTTTCGGAGAAAAATCCGCGCCTTTATGAGAACCGTCACAATTAGGTTGGCCGAGGGATAAATCGCATAAACACCGGACATTTTTCTTTGGCTCAACTTCTTAAATATTGGGTGATTTTTTACTGATTTCCGGACTTTCCATATTTTACCGTTCCAGTTCACAGGTTTAACAAAGTGGCTGAAAGTATTTTTTTGGATGACGAAAATCAAGAAGAAATATATGACTCTGTTGATTTAATAGCTTTTTGAACAAATCACAGCACCTAACTTCAATATCTACGTTGCTAAAATTCTCAAAAATGGACTTAATCAACAGAGTCATATATAGCGCGACAATCTTTGTGAGAAGGGCGGCTTTGTTTTCATTAAGTCATGTTTTCAAATTTTCGAATATTATTTTGTAAATCTTTGCGGTGCGGCTCAAATTCAAGCACTGTGCGCCATTCGGTTATTGCGGCCTTAAAATTACCCTGTTTCATTCGCACGAAACCGAGGTTTTCAAGAGTTCGCGCGTCATTATGGTCAATTAATTTCAGGCGTTCAAAAATCTTGGCCGCTTCATCGTACATTTTGTTTCTGAAATATGTATTTCCCAGAAAACGATACGCTTCTGTTTTATTCTGCACCATATCAACTGCTTTTTGGAATAATGCAATTGCCGCTTCATGATCATGTTGTTTGTAAAGTTCAACACCTCTTTGTAAAATTGCCATCTGATCCGGTTGAAGTTGGGAAGAGTCGGTGTCTGATGGCGCAATACTTTTATTTTTTGGCGCATCAACTGGTTTAACAGGCGTTTTCCCGCGATTCAGACTTTTTTGGGCAACATTGATGCGAGCGACTAAATCGGTTCGTTCCGGGTTTTTCTCCAGTAATGCCTGCCAGTTTTCAATGGCTCTCTCTTTTTCACCAAGCTGCCAACAAATCAGACCGATATTTTCCAGCGCCATTTCATTGTCGTTGTCTTTTTCATGCAGAATGGTATAAGCATTTAATGCGTCTTGAAGCATATTGTTGCGAAAATATGCATTGCCCAGCATTGCGTAAATATCATGAACACTGCGGTCAATTTGCAATGCCTTTTTAAAGAAGATTATCGCCTCTTCATAGTCGCGTTTGGAATAAGAGGCCGCGCCAAGTTGCACGAATTTTTGTAATTTTTGTTCAGGCGACAACGCTTCTGCCTGAGCCTTGCCTTCTGGTTCAGGCTGTTTGGGTGTAATTGTTGTTATATCGGGTTCAACTTTAATTGTTTTTTCAGGTTTACGCTTGTCCTGGTTTGAATCATTTTTTGTTACTGAGTCTGATTTTACGGGTTGCAGCTCAGAGGCCGCCGCGTGTTCATTTTTTTCAGTGGTCGCGACTTCTGTGGAGAAAACGTTTGTTTCTTCAAGAGCTATTATGGGTTCTGCAGAGTCGTTTTCTATCTCGGATTTATCGTAGGCTTCCAATGATTGTATGGTTTCTTCGAGTGAAGAAGTCTTTGGAACTTCGGTTTTGTTGCGCGGTGTCACTTTCGGCCTTGCATCAGAAGAACTGTCTTGCAAGTCGTCCTGGTTTGACGTTTCCTGTTGGTCAGACACCGTTTTGTTCTCGTTCTTTTTTCCTGTTTCCGAAATTGTCTGGCTTAAATCTGCTAACCCCGAAGTTGCATGCTCTTCGGTTTCTGTGTCTCGAATATCTGTTTTTTTAGTGAGTTGCGCGGGTTCTGCAGAGTTGCTTTCTGTCTCAGGTTTGTCGTCAGCCTCCAATAATCGTATGGTATCGTCGAGTGAAGAGGCGTTCGGGATTTCGGTTTTGTTGCGCAGCGTCATTTCCGGTGTGAGGGGTTGTTCTGACGTTTCTGGTTGGTCAGACGCTATTTTGTTCTCGTCATTTTTGCCAATTTCCGAAATTTTCTGGGTTAAACCTGCAATTTTAGAAGTTTTTTGAGTTTTTGTTTTTGTGTAGAAAGCTTTTGTTTCTTCCGGGGTTAGTATGGGGTCTGCAGAGTCGTTTGCATGCTCGGATTTATTGTCTGCTTTCCATGACAGCATGGTATTTTCGAATGTAGAGGTGTTTGGAATTTCAGTTTTGTTGCGTAGCGTCTCTTCCGGCTTTGCTTCAGCAGAACTGTTCTGCAAGTCGTCTTGGTTTGACGTTTCCTGTTGGTCAGACGCTATTTTGTTCGCGCTATTTTTGCCAATTTCTGAAATTTTCTGAGTTAAATCTGTGAATCCTACAATTTCAGGCTTTTCAATTTCTGTGTGTATAGTATCTGTTTTTTCAGTGTTTAAAGTATGTTGCGCAGCGTCGTTTTCCTGCTGCGATTTATCGTCTGCTTTCGATCCCAACTTTGTATCTTCAAATGTAGATGCGTTTGGAATTTCAGTTTTGTTGCGCAGCGCCCCTTCCGGCTTTGCTTCAGCGGAACTGTTCTGCAAGTCGTCCTGGTTTGGCGTTTCCTGTTGGTCAGGCGCTATTTTGTTCTCGTCATTTTTGCCAATTTCCGAAATTTTCTGGGTTAAATTTGTGAACCCTGCAATTTCGGACTTTTCAGTTTTTTGGGGCAACGTCCTTTCCTGCCTATCGCCAACCGGATTGTCTTTTGTGAGAGGGCGCTTTGGCGTCGGAGTTTCAGTGGTTTGCGATGTGAATCGTTTTAGCCCCGATAGCAACTTCTGTTGAAAGGGGGCATTTTTAGCGCGGGGTATAGATGGTAAAGGTCGTAAAGGACGTTTGAAATATCTGTCTTCAAACTCGTTGCTGATAAGCGCAAATTCATCGTTTAGGGTTTCTTCTGGGGCTTGACGCTGCGTTGCGAAGTCATCAATGGCGTCAACTGAATCTACAAGTTTTTCTGCATCATCGGTTGGTGACTTTTTCGATTCTCCCGCAGATGATAGTTGCTCTGTGGTGGGGACAATTGTATGTCGGCGTGTGGTCTCTTCATCTTCTATGTCCGCGGCGAGGTCGATTTCAGTCGTCTCATTTTTGTGGTCATCCACGGATGAAGAAAAATAGCTTTCCGGTTGCGCTGTTATGTCGAAATCATTGTCCGAAATTTTAGCCAAAAGGGAAGAGTCCACCTCTTGGTTGCTGGTGGAAGGAGCTGGATCGTCTGGTTCTACCGCTTTGAAATTAGGAGAGTGGGTTGGTTTTTCATCAGCAGAATCAGTTGTTTTTGCTTCGGCTGGAGTTAGTTCTTCTTCGATCTCATCCGGAGCGGATTCAGTTGCTTTTGCCTCGAACGGAATTAGTTCTTCTTCAATCTCATCCAGAATTGATTCAGCGGCTTTTGTCTCGACCGGAGTTAGCTCTTTTTCGATTTCATCCAGAGTCGAGTCAATTGCTTCGGCTTCGGTCGGAGTTAGCGTTTCTTCGATCTCATCCGGCGCGGATTCAGTTGCTTTTGCCTCGAACGGAATTAGTTCTTCTTCAATCTCATCCAGAATTGATTCAGCGGCTTTTGTCTCGACCGGAGTTAGCTCTTTTTCGATTTCATCCAGAGTCGAGTCAATTG
>Ga0316190_10000935_pt1 | contig 20773 bp, 35 predicted proteins | sample Eddworburrow2_MG_FD_204929 | JGI IMG/M metagenome (GOLD analysis project Ga0316190, IMG submission 204929) | Coastal sediment microbial communities from Maine, United States - Eddy worm burrow 2 | ecosystem: Environmental > Aquatic > Marine > Coastal > Sediment | place: USA: Maine | collected... | reverse complement strand
TCGCCTCGAGGCCGTGGCGCTCGGCAGGCGGCATTATGTGCTGGTCTTTCCCGGGCTTTCGATCTCGACGCGGGCCGTGTTTTCCGATCCTGACCTGCCCAGGGACTCGCGACCCATCAGCCTGGCCGAGGCCCTTGCCGGTGGCGGGCGCAATGACTGCGAAGTGGTGGTCAGAAAGCGTTACCCTGCCATGGCATCCGCCCTGAAGAATCTGCGGCAATGGGGGCGGCCCGTGATGACCGGGACCGGTAGCGGAATATTCCTGCCCATGAATAGCGCGGAGCAGGCAATCAGCGCGGCACGGGAAATAAAAACTTTATATAATGTGCGCGCCGTCAGCGGTGTCGACCGCTCGCCACTGCGTGAGATGCTGGACGCACGCGGCTATTGATCTATATTTGCGGTTTCATTTTGCTGGGACGTCGCCAAGCTGGTTAAGGCACGGGGTTTTGATCCCCGCATTCGCAGGTTCGAGTCCTGCCGTCCCAGCCATTGATCTTTTCCGGGGCGGATACAAAAAAGGCGGGGCTGAAACGTGTCAACTTCCTCACTGATGATTTTTTCGGGCAATGCGAACCTGAAGTTGGCCAGCAGCATTGCGCATGAGTTGAACGTGCCGATGGGCAAGGCGGTGGTGGGGCGCTTCAGCGATGGCGAAGTGATGGTCGAAGTCATGGAGAACGTCCGGGGTCGTGACGTTTATGTCATCCAGCCTACCTGCGCCCCCACCGCCGACAATTTCATGGAACTGCTGGTGATGATCGATGCGATAAAACGCGCATCGGCTTCCCGCGTGACGGCCGTCATCCCCTATTTTGGATATGCCCGGCAGGACCGCCGCCCGCGTTCGGCGCGGGTACCGATCACAGCCAAGGTCGCTGCGATGATGATTTCCGCGGTGGGCACGGACCGCGTGGTCACGGTCGATCTTCACGCAGACCAGATCCAGGGTTTTTTCGATATCCCGGTCGACAATGTCTACGCTTCGCCGCTGACCCTGGCGGACATCTGGCAGCGCCAGGCCAGGCACGAAATCGTGGTGGTGTCGCCGGATGTCGGCGGCGTCGTGCGTGCCCGCGCGATCGCCAAACGCCTGGACGCAGACCTGGCGATCATCGACAAGCGCCGCCCGCGTGCCAACGTGGCGACCGTGATGAACATCATTGGCGACGTCGAAGACAAGTGTTGCGTCCTCGTTGACGACATGGTCGACACGGCCGGTACGCTCTGCTCAGCGGCGGGCGCGCTCAAAAAGGAGGGCGCCAAGCGCGTCGTTGCCTATTGCGTGCACCCGGTGTTGTCCGGGCCCGCGGTCGATAACATCACCAACTCGGAAATGGATGAACTGGTCGTCACGGACACGATCCCCTTGAGTGAGGCTGCGCAGCGGAGCGAGAAGATCAGGCAGCTGTCGATCGCCCAGATGCTGGCGGAGACCATTCGCCGCATGGCGCATGGCGAGTCCGTCAGCTCCATGTACGTGGACTAGACTTAACAGGCCCTGGCTTTTCGGGTTACAATAACCGGCTTTGTCTTTTGGCGCCTGACCTGGTCGCGGGTTCAGGCATTCCGGTCGCTTTGCGGCCACTTCCCGCCACGGCGGGATGAAGAACGAGGTTTGAAATGTCCGAGAAAACAACCATCATCGCGGAAATCCGTGAAGACGTGGGGAAAGGTGCGAGCCGCCGCCTGCGCAGAGACGGAAAGGTTCCCGCGGTTATTTACGGCGGTCATCGGGATTCCGTGGCGCTCACCTTGCAGCAGCGAGAGCTCTTGCACCAGGCGGAGAACGAGGCATTCTACGCCAGCGTCCTCGAAATCCAGGTGGCGGACGGCCGCACACAGCAGGCCGTGGTCCGCGACATGCAGCGGCATCCGTTCAAGCCACTGATCATGCACATCGACTTCATGCGCGTTTCTGCCGACGAAACCCTGCGCATGTCCGTGCCGCTGCACTTCGTGGGTGAAGAAAGTTCTCCGGCCGGCAAGGCTTCGGGTGTCGTGATTCAGCACCAGATGACAGACGTCGAAATCGAGGCGCTGCCCAAGGATCTGCCGGAGTTTCTGTCGGTCGATCTGTCCCGGATGGAAGCCAGCGATGTCGTGATGCTGTCCGACATCGTGTTGCCTGGCGGCGTCACGATTCCGGCGCTGACGGGGGCAGGCGAACACCACGACATGCCTATCGCCAACGCGGTACACGTCAAGGCTGACCAGGGTACCGGCGCTGCGGCGGCTGCCGAGGCGGAAGCCGCGCTGGCTGACGAGCTGGGTGAAATTCCGGAAGCCGGGGAAGCCGCGGAAGCCGAAGAAGGCGCGGAAGCAGGGGAAGCCGAAGAAGGCGACGAGTCGGCATCCTGAGCCGGCAGCTCGACTCCCTGACAGGGTTGCGGGCGGAGCGGCGTGTGTCGCTCTCGCCCTGCCAATGACCAATGAGCACACCCTTTCTTATCGTTGGACTCGGTAACCCGGGTAGCCGATATTCCGAAACCCGGCACAACGCCGGGTTTTGGTTTTTGGATCGGCTCGCCGAAAGCTGCGCTGTGCGTCTGCGGACGCAAACCCGGCTGCAATCGGAGCTCGCCCGTTGCGAGTTGCACGGTCACGACTGCCTGCTTGCCAAGCCCACCACCTTCATGAATCACAGCGGGCAGGCCGTGCGGGCCGTCATGGACTACTACGGGGCAGACGCGGCCTCGTTGCTGGTGGCTTACGATGAGTTGGACCTGCCTCCGGGCGTAGCCCGCTTGAAGCAGGGTGGCGGACACGGTGGTCATAACGGTTTGCGGGATATATTTCGGCATACCGCGGACCATGGCTTTCTCCGGCTGCGCATCGGCATAGGGCATCCCGGAAGCAAGGACGCGGTCACGCCATACGTACTGGGCCGGGCCACCGCGGAGCAGGAGAGAATGATGCGAGATTCGATCGCTGATGCGCTCGCGGTGTTGCCAGCGCTGTTGCGCGGCGACCTGCCCGGCGCAATGAAAGCGCTACACACGGTGAAAGAAGATGGGCTTTAAGTGCGGAATCGTCGGCTTGCCGAACGTGGGCAAATCGACGCTTTTCAATTCGCTGACCAGCGCGGCCATAGCGGCGGAAAACTATCCGTTCTGCACGATCGACCCCAATGTGGGCGTCGTCGAGGTGCCGGATCCTCGCCTGGCCGAACTGGCCGCCATTGCCCAGCCGCAAAAGATTGTGCCGACCACAATGGAGTTTGTGGACATCGCCGGGCTGGTGGCCGGTGCGTCGAAAGGTGAGGGGCTCGGCAACCAGTTCCTTGCTCATATTCGTGAGACGGACGCCATCGCCCATGTCGTCCGCTGTTTCGAGGATGACGACGTCGTGCACGTGGCAGGCCGGCTGGACCCGCTCTCTGACATCGAGATCATCAACACGGAGCTGTCGCTGGCCGACCTGGAATCCGTCGAACGCGCCATCGAACGCACCGGCAAGCGCCTCAAGGCCAACGAGAAGGATGCCCAGGCGCGCATGGGTGTCCTCGAGAGGCTCCGTGCCTGCCTCGACGAAGGCCATCGCGCCAGGAACGTCGAATTGACCGGCGATGAGCGTCGCCTGGTCGGTGACCTCCACCTGATCACGACCAAGCCGGTCATGTATGTCGCCAATGTTTCCGAGCAGGGCTTCCGGGACAATCCCTTCCTGGATGCAGTGCGCCAGAAGGCCGCCTCCGAGGGTGCCGAGGTCGTTCCCGTGTGCGCGGGTATCGAAGCCGAAATCGCGCAGTTGGACAAGGCAGACCGTGAAGATTTTCTGCGTGAGCTCGGCCTGCAGGAAGCCGGTCTCGATCGGGTCATACACGCGGGCTACGCGCTACTGGATCTGCTGACTTTTTTTACCGTCGGCAAAAAGGAGGTCCGGGCCTGGACGGTCTGGAGAGGAGCCACTGCCCCGCAAGCGGCCGGCCGCATTCACACCGATTTCGAACGTGGATTCATCCGGGCCGAAGTGATGGCATACGCGGATTTTGTCTCACTGGGGGGCGAGCAGGCAGCCAAAGAGGCCGGCAAGCTCAGGCTGGAGGGCAAAAGCTATATCGTGCGCGAAGGCGACATCATGCACTTCAGGTTCAACGTATGAGCAAAAGACCTTTTGAAAATCCGTAGAAATTGGGATATAAGCTTTCCTGTCGATAGGGCAGTTGGGGCCGGGAGGTTTCAGTTGTGGTCAGGAACACAGCGAAAAATCCAAACGGGCGGCGTAAAAAGTCTTCCGGCAAGTCAAGGGATGCGTCGCCGGAGCCCGAAAGAGATGGGTTTTCGGGGACTGGCTCCACTGCTGCAAGCGCTGACGGCCCGTCGTCGCAGTCCCGCCGCAATGGCGGTTGGCGCGAGATAGAGGCGCGGCGCGAGAAGGCCGCACTCAAGGCCTCTCTGGCCGATGTCTGGGACGAAGACTTCGACCTCGACGAGGAAATCCTCGCGGAACTGGATCACACTGCTGAATTCTTCACCACGCAGGAGGATCCGGAAGAAGAAATATTCGAAGACGACGAGGTGGAGGTCGACGAGTATTTCGAAGACGACGAAGTCTGAGCGCTGTTGACAGCGCACCTTCCGTAAGCGAAAATAAACGGCTTGCCTGCGGTCGTCGTCAAATCGACGACTTGCGGGCATTGTTGCCCTTGGCAAAACCGTGCTTTCGATGGGGTGTCATCGACGGCACGGGTTTGATTGGGTCACGTCCGTCGGGCCGCCCGATTTGCCAGGGGAACCCGTTGGACCATTGGTTTGGCGTACCGGAGGGGTACTCAAGCGGTCAACGAGGGCAGACTGTAAATCTGCTGGCTATGCCTTCGGAGGTTCGAATCCTCCCCCCTCCACCATCTCTTTGGGGGTGGTGTCGAAGCTGGCCTCCCCGTGAGGGGTGTGTCACGAGCGGAAAAATGAATAAGTTGTGTGCCTGTGAGGCATGTGCTGCCCTGGCGGGTGTAGTTCAAAGGCAGAACCTCAGCCTTCCAAGCTGATGATGTGGGTTCGATTCCCATCACCCGCTCCATCGTTTCTGGCGGGCACTTACGGGCCGAGCATTAATGCCCGCATAGCTCAGGTGGTAGAGCACTCCCTTGGTAAGGGAGAGGTCACTGGTTCGAGTCCAGTTGTGGGCACCATCAGATTGTGAGAGTGCGATTTTTTTGGATGTGACTGCATATTTCGGAGACCGGCATGTCAAAAGCAAAATTTGAACGTACGAAGCCCCATGTAAACGTGGGCACGATTGGTCACGTGGATCATGGCAAGACGACGCTGACGGCGGCGATGACGAAGGTTTGCGCCGAGTTGCGCGGTGGTGAGTTCACGGCGTTTGACCAGATCGACAAGGCGCCGGAAGAGCGCGAGCGCGGCATTACGATTGCGACGGCGCACGTGGAGTACGAGTCGGACAAGCGGCATTACGCGCACGTGGACTGCCCGGGACACGCGGACTATGTGAAGAACATGATCACGGGTGCGGCGCAGATGGACGGAGCGATCCTGGTGGTATCGGCGGCCGATGGCCCGATGCCGCAGACGCGGGAGCACATTCTGCTGGCGCGTCAGGTGGGTGTGCCGTACATCCTGGTGTACATGAACAAGGCGGACATGGTGGACGACGCCGAGCTGTTGGAGCTGGTGGAGATGGAAGTGCGGGAGCTGTTGAGCTCGTACGATTTCCCGGGCGACGACACACCGATCATCGTGGGTTCGGCGCTGAAGGCGCTGAACGGCGAAGATACCGAGATGGGCACGCAGTCGATCGTGAAGCTGCTGGAGCAGATGGACAGCTACATACCGCAGCCGGTGCGGGATACGGACAAGCCGTTCCTGCTGCCGATCGAGGACGTGTTCTCGATTTCGGGCCGTGGCACGGTGGTGACGGGTCGTGTGGAGCGCGGAGTGATCAAGGTCGGTGAGGAAGTCGAGATTGTCGGCATTCACCCGACCACGAAGACGACCTGCACGGGCGTGGAGATGTTCCGCAAGCTGCTGGACGAAGGGCGTGCGGGCGACAACGTGGGCGTGTTGTTGCGCGGCACCAAGCGTGACGAGGTGGAGCGTGGGCAGGTGCTGGCGCATCCGAAGACGATCACGCCGCACACCAAGTTCGAGGCGGAGGTGTACATCCTGTCGAAGGACGAGGGTGGCCGTCACACGCCGTTTTTCAAGGGTTACCGGCCGCAGTTTTACTTCCGGACGACGGACGTGACGGGTGCGGTGGAGTTGCCCGAAGGTGTCGAGATGGTGATGCCGGGCGACAACATCCAGATGGTGGTGACGCTGATTGCGCCGATCGCCATGGAAGAAGGTCTGCGGTTTGCGATCCGCGAAGGCGGCCGTACCGTTGGCGCCGGCGTCGTCGCGAAAATTTTCGAATAAAACGGAATTCCTCGGGTGCTTCTTTCATCGCGATGCAATGAAAACCGTCCCCTTGGAATGACATTGAAGACTTCGCTCTGGCGCTGCGCGCCAACCGCGAAGATGAATGTAGGAGCGCGCTTGGGCGCGAAGGTGTACTGAAATGGCTGAACAGAGAATCCGCATCCGGCTGAAAGCGTTCGATCATCGTTTGATCGACCGTTCGGCATCGGAAATCGTCGAGACCGCGAAACGAACCGGTGCTCAGGTGCTGGGTCCGATTCCTTTGCCGACCAAGATCGAGCGGCACACCGTGTTGATTTCGCCGCACGTGAATAAAGACGCGCGTGACCAGTACGAAACCCGTACGCACAAGCGCCTGATGGATATCGTGGATCCCAACGACAAGACCGTGGATGCACTTATGAAGCTGGACCTGGCGGCTGGCGTCGACGTACAGATCAAGCTGTACTGAACGCCTGCGATTAGCGGATAGAAGGCAAAGCAATGAAGATTGGATTGATAGGACGCAAGCGTGGCATGACCCGCGTGTTTACCGAGGAAGGCAACAGCATCCCGGTGACCGTGATCGAGGTCGACCCGAACCGCGTGGCCCAGGTGAAGAGCGAAGAAACGGACGGTTATCGCTCCATCCAGGTGACCTTTGGCCGCCGCCGCGGCAACCTGCTGAACAAGCCGGTGGCCGGGCACTTCGCCAGCGCCGGTGTCGAAGCCGGGGAAGGCCTGTGGGAATTGCGCTTGCCGCAGGGCGAGGGCGATGAGTTGGAAACGGGCTCCGAGCTCAAGGTAGATATGTTCGAGGCCGGTGAGCGGGTCGATGTGACCGGAACCAGCAAGGGTAAAGGTTTCGCTGGCGTGGTGAAGCGTCACAACTTCCGTACCCAGGACGCCAGCCATGGCAACTCGCTGTCCCATCGCGCGCCGGGTTCGATCGGCCAGTGCCAGACGCCGGGCCGCGTGTTCAAGGGCAAGAAAATGTCCGGACACATGGGTGACGAGCGCGTCACCACGCAGAACCTCGAAGTCGTTCGCGTGGATCTGGAACGTAATCTCCTGCTGATCAAGGGCGCAGTCCCGGGAGCGGCTGGGGGAACCGTGATGGTGCGCCCCGCGACCAAGACGGTTCAGTAGGAATTGACGGAGAGATGACCATGCAACTGACAGTAGCTGGCGGAAAAGACATTCAGGTCTCCGAAGCGACTTTCGGCCGCGAATTTTCCGAGGCCCTGGTCCATCAGGTGGTCACCGCCTACATGGCGGGTGCACGCGCCGGAACCAAGGCTCAGAAGAACCGCTCCGCCGTACGCGGCGGCGGCAAGAAGCCGTGGAAGCAGAAAGGCACCGGCCGCGCTCGCGCCGGCACCATCCGCAGCCCCATCTGGCGGGGCGGTGGTGTGACGTTCGCCGCCACGCCGCGCGACCATGCGCAGAAAGTGAACCGCAAGATGTACCGTGGCGCCTTGCAGGCGATCCTGTCGGAACTGGTACGCCAGGACCGTCTGGTGGTGGTTGGCGCGCTGGATCTGGCCGAACCCAAGAGCAAGGCCCTGGTCGCCAGGCTCGCGGAACTCGGTGTTGAAAAAGGCCTGATCGTGACGGCTGAGGTCAATGAAAATCTGTACCTGGCGTCGCGTAACCTCCCCGGAGTGTATGTACTGGACGTGTCGGGTATCGATCCGGTCAGCCTGGTAGGGGCCGACAAGGTGGTCATTACCGTTGACGCGATCGAAAAGATCCAGGAGTGGCTGGGATGAGCAACAACCGTTTATACCAGGTGATACTCTCGCCGCGCGTCACCGAAAAGTCGACGCATGTCGGTGAAGACAGCAACCAGTATGTTTTTCACGTAGTCAATGACGCCAGAAAGTCGGAAGTCAAGGGCGCCGTCGAGTTGTTGTTCGACGTCAACGTGGAGTCGGTCCGCATCGTCAATGTGAAGGGCAAGAGCAAGGCCTTCCGTATGCGGCCGGGCAAGCGCAGTGACTGGAAGAAGGCATACGTTCGCGTGCAGGAAGGTCAGGTCATCGACTTCCTGGGCGGTGAATCAGTGTAAGGACGAAGATTCATGGCAATTGTTAAGGCAAAACCAACTTCGCCAGGCCGCCGTGGTGTGGTCCAGGTCAAGCATTCGCACCTGCACAAGGGTGCGCCGCATGCTCCCCTGGTGGAAAAGAAATCCAAGACCGGCGGTCGCAACAACGCCGGCCGGATCACGACACGTCACCGGGGTGGTGGGCACAAGCAACACTACCGGGTGATCGACTTCAAGCGGGACAAGGACGGCATCGTCGGACGCGTGGAGCGCATTGAATACGATCCGAACCGGACGGCCCATATCGCCCTGGTCCTGTATCGGGACGGCGAGCGGCGTTACATCATCGCTCCGAAGGGCCTGCTTGCCGGTGACGAAGTGATCAGTGGCCGCGAAGCGGCGATCAAGCCCGGTAACTGCATGCCGTTGCGCAACATTCCGATGGGTTCGGTCATCCACTGCGTGGAACTGAATCCGGGTAAGGGCGCACAGCTTGCTCGCAGCGCCGGCGCCGCGGTCCAGCTGGTGGCGCGGGAAGGGCAGTACGCGACGCTTCGTCTGCGTTCCGGCGAGATGCGCAAGGTTCAGTCCCGCTGCCGCGCGACCATCGGCGAGGTCTCCAACTCGGAGCACAACCTCGAGAAGCTGGGTAAAGCCGGCGCGAAACGTTGGCGGGGCGTGCGACCGACCGTCCGCGGCGTCGCCATGAACCCGGTCGATCATCCGCACGGCGGTGGCGAAGGCCGCACGTCCGGCGGGCGTCACCCGGTGACCCCATGGGGTGTCCCCACCAAGGGATACAAAACCCGCAAGAACAAGACGACCGACAAGTTTGTCGTGCGTAAGCGTTCAGGCAAGTAACAGGTAAAGCCATGCCACGTTCGATTAAAAAAGGACCGTTCGTCGATCACCACCTGATGAAGAAAGTGGGTGACGCCGTCCAAACCAACAACAAGCGGCCGATCAAGACCTGGTCGCGCCGTTCCATGATCCTGCCGGAAATGGTTGGATTGACGATTGCGGTGCACAACGGACGCCAGCACGTGCCGGTTCTGATCAGTGATCAGATGATCGGCCACAAGCTCGGCGAATTCGCGGCTACCCGGACCTTCAGGGGTCATTCGGGCGACCGCAAGACCAAGTAGGTGTTGACATGCAAGTGACTGCACGATTGAGAAACGCGCGCATTTCGCCGCAGAAAGTTCGCCTGGTTGCCGACCAGGTCCGGGGACTGCCGGTGGAAAAAGCCGAGCAGCTCCTGGCCTTCAGCAACAAGAAAGCTGCGCACATCGTCAAGAAGGTTCTGTTGTCCGCCGTTGCGAATGCAGAGCACAACGAAGGCGCGGATATCGACGAATTGAAGGTAGCCACGATCATGGTCGACGAAGGTCCGACCCTGAAGCGTGGCCGCGCTCGCGCCAAAGGCAGGGGCACTCGAATTCTGAAAAGGAACAGTCACATTACCGTGACCGTAGCCGACGAAAAAACGGGACAAGCATAATGGGTCAGAAGGTACATCCAACAGGAATCCGGCTCGGCATCGCCAAAGACTGGAATTCGACCTGGTACGCCGACAAGGGCGACTACGCGGAGCAGCTGAAGTCTGATCTCGAGGTGCGTGCGTACCTGCAAAAGCGCCTCGCGCAAGCTGCTGTCAGCCGTATCCAGATCGAACGTCCGGCCAAGTCTGCCCGCATTACGATTCACACGGCTCGCCCCGGCATCGTGATCGGCAAGAAGGGCGAGGACATCGAGAGCCTTCGGCGTGACGTGACCCAGCTGATGGGCGTTCCCACGCACATCACGGTTGCGGAAATTCGCAAGCCGGAGCTCGATGCGCAACTGGTCGCAGAAGGCGTTGCGCAGCAGCTGGAACGCCGTATCATGTTCCGCCGCGCGATGAAGCGGGCGGTTGGCAATGCCATGCGGCTTGGCGCGCTGGGCATCAAGATATCCGTGGCAGGCCGTTTGAACGGTGCCGATATTGCCCGCAGCGAGTGGTACCGCGAGGGCCGCGTACCCCTGCACACCTTGCGAGCCGATGTCGATTACGGGTTTTACGAAGCCAAGACCACCTATGGCGTGCTCGGCATCAAGGTCTGGATCTACAAGGGTGAGATTTTCGACCTGTACGGTTCCGACGGCGAAAGCAAGCGCAACCAGGCGGCAGCCAGTTAGGAGATTGAAAGATGCTGCAACCCAAGCGAACAAAATTCAGAAAGCAGCAGAAAGGCCGTAACCGCGGCCTGGCGCAGGTCGGTAACCGGGTCAGCTTCGGCGAATACGGCCTGAAAGCCACCACCCGCGGTTTCGTGACCGCGCGCCAGATCGAGTCTGCGCGCCGGGCCATCACGCGTTATGTGAAGCGCGGCGGCAAGCTGTGGATCCGGGTGTTCCCGGACAAGCCCGTGACCAAGAAGCCGGTCGAAGTCCGCATGGGCAAGGGCAAGGGTAACGTTGAATATTGGGTGGCTCCGATTCAGCCCGGACGCGTCATGTATGAAATTCAGGGCGTGACCGAAGAGCAGGCACGCGAGGCGTTTCGCCTGGCGGCGGCCAAACTGGCTGTCCGGACCACCTTCGTCAAGAGGTCAGTGCTGTGATGAATGCGCACGATTTGAGAGCGAAGAAGGAAAACGAACTGCGCGAAGAGCTGAGTGGGCTTTTGCGCGAGCAGTTCAACCTGAGAATGCAGCGCGGTATTGGCCAGTTGGCTACGCCGCATGATCTGCGCCGCGTGCGCAGGGATATTGCCCGGGTCAGGACCGTCCTGAACGAGAAGCAGAGAGAAGGTAAGGCGTCATGAGCACGACTGAATCTGTAAAACGTACGCGAACTGGCCGCGTGACCAGCAACAAGGCCGACAAGACGGTCACCGTGTTGCTCGAGCGGCAGGTCAAACACCCGCTGTACGGCAAGTACATGAAGCGCTCCACCAAGGTGCATGCGCACGATGAAGACAACAGTTGCGCCGAAGGCGACCTGGTGAAAATTTCAGAATGCCGCCCGCTGTCGAAGACGAAAAGCTGGCGGGTGGTTGAGGTCGTGGAGCGCGCCGAGTAAGGCGGCGAGCCCGGAAACGAGCGTCGTAAAGGAAATCAACGATGATTCAGATGCAAAGCATGCTTTCCGCCGCCGACAACAGCGGCGCACGCCGTGTCCAGTGCATCAAGGTGCTGGGCGGTTCGAAGCGCCGCTATGCGCGGATCGGTGACGTCATCAAGGTGACGGTCAAGGAAGCCATTCCGCGCGGCAAGGTGAAGAAAGGCGAAATTTATAACGCCGTCGTGGTGCGGACCCGTTCCGGCGTGCGCCGCGGAGACGGTTCGTTGATTCGCTTCGATGGCAATGCCGCGGTATTGCTGGACAACAAGCACGAGCCCATCGGTACCCGCATTTTTGGGCCGGTGACCCGTGAGTTGCGGTCCGAGAAGTTCATGAAAATCGTGTCGCTGGCACCTGAAGTGCTGTAGGCAGGGGATAGGAAGATGAATCGAATTCGGAAAGGCGACGAAGTCGTCGTCACCACCGGTCGCAGCAAGGGCCAGCGCGGACATGTTCTTCGCGTGGTTGGCGAGAAGCTGTTGGTGGAAAACGTGAACATGGTGAAGAAACACCAGAAGCCGAACCCGTCCATGAACCAGGGCGGTGGCATCGTGGAGAAGGAATCGCCGATCCACCGTTCCAACGTCATGCTCTACAACCCGGGCACCGGCAAGGGTGACCGCGTGTCTTTCAAGAACCTGGAAGACGGCCGCAAGGTGCGCATTTACAAATCCACCGGCGAAGCAGTGGATATTTAAGGATCGTAAGATGTCCAGACTACAGGATTACTACAACGAGACCGTGGTGCCGCAGCTGAAGGAAAAGTTCAGCTACAGCAACATCATGGAAGTGCCGCGGTTGACCAAGATCACGCTCAATATGGGCGTAGGCGAAGCGGTCGGTGACAAGAAAGTCATGGACCGGGCAGTCGGCGACATGACTGCTATTGCGGGCCAGAAGCCGATCGTCACCTATGCGCGCAAGTCGGTCGCCAGCTTCAAGATCCGCGACGGCTGGCCGGTGGGCTGCAAGGTCACCCTGCGCCGGGAGCGCATGTACGAGTTCATGGATCGGCTGGTGAATGTCGCCATTCCGCGTATTCGTGACTTCCGCGGATTGAACCGCCGGTCGTTCGACGGCAAGGGCAATTACAGCATGGGCGTGAAGGAGCAGATCATGTTCCCGGAGATCGACTACGATCAAATCGACATGATCCGGGGCATGGACATCACGATCACGACCACGGCGAAGAGCGACGAGGAAGCGTTGGCCCTGTTGCAGGCGTTCAACTTCCCGTTCAGAGAACGCTAAAACCGGAACCCATAAGACTGGAAAACTCAGGACAGGAATCACGATGGCAAAAGTATCCATGATCAACCGCGAAAAGCGCCGCGAAAAATTGGTGGCCAGGTACGCCAAGAAGCGCGCTGCACTCAAGGCGATCATCACCAATCCGGATGTCGGCTTCGAAGAGCAGCAGGAAGCGATGTTCAAGCTGCAGAAGTTGCCGCGTGATTCGAGCCCGGTACGCCAGCGTAACCGCTGCGCGATTTCCGGCCGTCCGCGCGGTTTCTACCGCAAGTTCGGACTGGGGCGTAACAAGTTGCGTGAAGCCGCGATGCGCGGTGACGTGCCCGGCCTGCGTAAGGCCAGCTGGTAAAGAGGAACAGAATCATGAGCATGAGCGACCCGATTTCGGACATGCTGACACGCATTCGCAACGCCCAGGCGGTGCAGAAAGCGGTAGTGAACATCCCGGCATCCAAGATGAAGACCGGTATCGCACGCGTGTTGAAGGACGAGGGCTATATCAATGATTTCCGCGACGTGGAAGTCGATGGTAAGCCGACGCTGGAAATCACCCTGCGCTACATGAATGGCCAGGGAGTGATCGAGACGATGAAGCGCGTCAGCAGTCCCGGCTTGCGTCAGTATCGCGGCAAGAACGAGCTGCCAAAAATCCAGAATGGCCTGGGCGTCGCTGTCATCAGCACATCGAAAGGCATCATGACGGACGCCGCCGCGCGCGCTGCCGGCGAGGGCGGAGAAGTCATCTGCATCGTGACATGATGCGGATGAGGTTTGGGAGAAAGACATGTCACGCATAGCCAAAGCTCCGATCCAAGTGCCTAAAGGCGTTGAGATCGATATCAAGAGCGAAGAAGTAAAGGTGAAAGGCCCGAAAGGCGATCTGGCGCTTCGGCTGCACCCCGACGTCCGCATCGAAAAAGATGAAGACGACTATGTGGTCAGTCCCGCCAGCGACGCCGCCACTCCGATGGCGGGAACCTATCGTTCCCTGGTCAACAACATGGTGATCGGGGTGTCGGAAGGCTTCGAGAAAAAACTGTCGCTGGTCGGCGTCGGCTACCGTGCGCAGTCGCAGGGTAACGCCGTAAGCCTGGCTTTGGGTTTTTCACACCCGATCGAATACAAAGCACCCGAGGGTATAACCATCGAGGTGCCAAGCCAGACTGAAATAGTCATCAAGGGCTGCGACAAACAGAAAGTCGGCCAGGTTGCTTCCGAGATCCGCGCCTTCCGTCCGCCGGAGCCTTACAAGGGCAAAGGAGTTCGCTATTCGGACGAGCGCGTGATTCGAAAGGAAGCCAAGAAGGCTTGATAAAGCGAGGAATTTGAGATGGAAACGAAAAAGGTAGCCCGTTTGCGCAGGGCCAGAAAGTCCCGTGCGCACATACGCCGCCTTGGCAAGCCCCGGTTGACCGTGTTCCGCAGCGGACGGCATATCTACGCGCAGGTCATCAGCTCCGAAGATGGCCACGTGCTGGCGGCGGCTTCGACGCTGCAGGCGGACGTGAAGGCTGAGCTGAAGAGCACGTCGGACAAGGCCGCGGCCGTTGCAGTGGGCAAAGCGGTTGCACAAAGGGCCGTCGATGCAGGGATCAAGGAAGTGGCTTTCGATCGCTCCGGCTACCAGTACCACGGCCGGGTAAAGGAATTGGCGGACGCTGCACGTGAAGGCGGACTGAGCTTCTAGCAACAGGTAAAAATCATGGCGAATATGGATAAAGACACAGGCGACGGCCTGCTTGAGAAACTGGTAGCCGTCAATCGTGTGGCCAAGGTGGTCAAGGGTGGTCGGATCTTCGGCTTCACCGCCCTGAGCGTGGTGGGTGACGGCAACGGCAAGATTGGATTCGGTTATGGCAAGGCGCGCGAAGTGCCGGTGGCCATTCAGAAATCCATGGAAAAAGCGCGCCGCAACATGATCACTGTCTCGCTGCGCGACGGCACCTTGTGGCATGCGGTCAAGAGCACCCATGCGGGGTCTCGCGTGTACATGCAGCCAGCTTCCGAAGGTACCGGCGTCATCGCCGGCGGCGCCATGCGTGCCGTTCTGGAAACGGTGGGCGTCCGCGACGTGTTGGCCAAGAGTGTCGGCTCCAATAACCCCATCAACCTGGTGCGGGCGACGATCAAAGGCTTGCAGGCCATGCAGAGCCCGGAGACGGTGGCCATCAAGCGTGGCAAAACCGTTGACGAAATCATGGCGAACGTCGGGTAATCATCATGGCCAAGAAAAAACAGATCAAAGTAACGTTGGTTCGTTCTCCGATCGGCTTTCAGCCAAAGCACCGCGAGACCGTGCGCGGCTTGGGCCTGAAGCGCATGCACCAGACCGTCGTGCTCGAAGACACGCCCTCGGTGCGCGGCATGGTGAACAGGATCGATTACATGGTACGAGTGGAAAAAGCCTGAGCGAAAGAGATATTTGGGGTCAGAGTAAAAATTCTCTGAAACGCTACCAATATTGGAGAAATGGGATCAGGAATTTTTACTCTGACCCCAATTATCGGGAAACACGAACATGAAACTGAATGATCTCAGCCCGGCAGAGGGCAGCAAAAAAGAGCGCAAGCGCGTTGGGCGCGGTATCGGTTCCGGCCTCGGCAAGACCGCCGGGCGCGGGCACAAGGGGCAGAAGTCCCGTTCCGGCGGTTTCCACAAGGTCGGTTTTGAAGGCGGCCAGATGCCGCTGCAGCGCCGCTTGCCCAAGCGTGGCTTCGCTTCCCGCACGGCCCGCTATAACGCCGAAGTACCGCTCTACCAATTGCAGGTGATGAAGGCCGACGTGATCGACCTGGAAACCCTGAAAGTGGAGAACGTCGTGGGTCACGATGCCCGCAAGGTCAAGGTGATCAATACCGGCGAGCTGAAGCGCGCAGTAACGATCAAGGGCCTGGGCGTGACCAAGGGCGCACTGGCGGCCATTGAAGCCGCTGGAGGCAAGGTCGAATAATGGCCCGATCCCCGTCACAAATGGCGGAAACGCTGAGCGGGCTTGGTCGGCTGACTGAACTGCGGCAGCGTTTGCTGTTCGTGTTCGTCGCCCTGATCATCTACCGCGTCGGTACGTTCATCCCGGTCCCGGGGGTCAACCCCCAGGCGCTGCTGCAGTTCATGAACTCGCAGCAGGGAACCATTGTTGACGTGTTCAACCTGTTCACGGGCGGGGCGCTGGAGCGATTTTCGCTGTTCGCCCTGGGCGTGATGCCGTATATTTCCGCGTCCATCATCATGCAGTTGATGAGCAGTGCGATTCCGCAGTTGCAGCAGCTCAAGAAAGAAGGCTCCAGCGGACGCCAGAAAATCACCCAGTACACGCGCAATTTTACCGTCATCCTCGCCGGCATTCAGGCCGGTGGCGTGGCCTTTGCGCTGCAGGGCCAGTCGTCCGTGGTGCTCGCGCCCGGCTTCGGCTTCCTCTTCACGGCGGTGGTTTCGCTGACAGCGGGCACCATCTTCCTGATGTGGCTGGGCGAACAGATCACTGAGCGGGGCGTGGGTAACGGTATTTCGCTGATCATCTTCGCCGGCATCGTTGCGGGTCTGCCGCGGGCCATCGCCGGTACGCTGGAATTGGTCAACACCGGTCAGCTGAGTATCCCGGCAGTGCTGATCATTATTGCTTTGGTCTTGGCCGTGATCTATTTCATCGTGCGGGTCGAGCGCGGACAGCGCCGCATAACGGTCAACTACGCGCAGCGCCAGGGGCGGGTCGCGTACCAGAACCAATCGACCCACCTGCCGCTGAAAGTGAACATGTCGGGTGTAATTCCGGCGATCTTTGCCTCGAGCATCGTCATTTTCCCGTCGACCCTGGCCACCTGGTTCAGTGGTTCGGAAGGATTGTCCTTTTTGACGGATGTGTCGGCCGCCTTGACCCCGGGCAACCTGGCCTACACGATTCTTTATTCGGGCCTGATCATCTTCTTCTGTTTCTTCTACACCGCGATGGTGTTCAACTCGAAGGAAACAGCGGATAACCTGAAGCGTTCGGGAGCGTTCATCCCCGGAATCAGACCCGGACGTCAGACCGCGGAATACATCGATTTCGTGTTGACGCGTCTGACCATGGTGGGCTCGGTTTACCTGGTGGCGGTTTGCCTGCTGCCGGACATTTTCCGGGTGCTATGGCAGGTGCCGTTCTATTTCGGCGGAACATCGGTACTGATTGTCGTGGTCGTGATCATGGACTTCATCGCACAGGTCCAGGCGCACCTGATATCGCACCAGTACGACAGCCTGATGAAAAAGGCGAATCTGAGATCCTACGGCCGCTCCGGAGTGGTCCGCAGATAGTTGTTCGAATCGTTTCGGGTGGTAATTGTGACGGGCCGCCGCTGTTTAGCCGGCCCGCAGGATTTGGAGAAGAGTTATGAAAGTGCAGGCCTCAGTAAAGAAAATCTGTCGTAACTGCAAAATCGTACGGCGCAAAGGCGTGCTGTTCGTCATTTGCACCGACAAGAAGCACAAGCAGCGCCAGGGTTGAAACGGGGCTGAGACAGGCTGACGCCAGCCGGAAAGAGTGGATTGACGCTTTCACCGGCAGTTTGGTTTAGATATAATGTGCTGTTCACATTGGCGGCACGAAGCTGACAGGAGTTAACGAGAATGGCTCGTATTGCAGGAGTCAACATACCGGTTCAAAAGCACACCTGGGTGGGCTTGACGCACATCTATGGCATCGGGAAAACCCGTGCCCTGCAGATTTGCGCAGCGGCCGGTGTCGCCCCCGAGACCAAGATCCGGGATCTGACCGAGTCTGAGATCGAGAGCATTCGTGGCGAAATCGGAAGAATTCCGGTTGAAGGCGACCTGCGTCGTGAAGTCGCGATGAATATCAAGCGCTTGATGGACCTGGGCTGCTATCGCGGTCTGCGCCATCGCCGCGGCTTGCCGGTTCGTGGCCAACAGACGAAAACCAACGCGCGTACCCGCAAGGGCCCACGGCGTCCCATTAAGCGCTGACGATAAGCGTTAAGAGCAGATAACTATGGCAAAGCCCACCCCCAAAAAGAAGAAGGTCAAGAAGACAGTCGTGGACGGCATCGCCCACGTGCATGCCTCTTTCAACAATACGATCATCACCATCACCGACCGGCAGGGCAACGCCCTTTCCTGGGCTACTTCCGGTGGTGCTGGTTTCCGCGGTTCGCGCAAGAGCACGCCGTTCGCCGCGCAGGTTGCCGCCGAAAACGCCGGCCGGGCAGCCCTCGATTATGGGCTGAAGAACCTGGAGGTCCGTGTGAAAGGACCGGGCCCGGGCCGCGAGTCCTCGGTCCGTGCCCTGCACGCCGTGGGTTACAAGATTACGAATATCACTGACGTGACGCCGATCCCGCACAACGGGTGCCGGCCGCCCAAAAAACGTCGCGTCTGACCGGAGCGAATTAAATGGCAAGATACATCGGACCAACCTGCAAGCTGGCGCGCCGCGAAGGCGTTGACCTGGAGCTGAAGAGCCCGGCCCGTGGACTGGAGTCCAAGTGCAAGCTGAACCAACCGCCGGGACAGCACGGCGCATCGCGTCGCGTGCGCCTGTCGGACTATGCCCTGCAGTTGCGCGAGAAGCAGAAAGTGCGCCGCATCTACGGTGTGCTCGAGCGTCAGTTCCGCAACTACTACAAACTTGCGGCAAAGCAGCGCGGCGCCACGGGCGAGAATCTGCTGCGCCTGCTGGAAAGCCGGCTGGACAACGTTGTCTATCGCATGGGCTTCGCCGTGACCCGCGCCCAGGCGCGCCAGATGGTGACGCACAAGGCCATCGCCGTGAACGGGCAGACAGTCAACATTCCTTCCTACCGCGTGAAGCCAGAAGACGTGGTGGCCATACGCGACAAGGCGAAAGAGCAGTTGCGCGTGAAAGAGGCCGTGACCCTGAGCCAGGACATGAACCTGGTTCCGGCGTGGCTCGAGGTCGACGCCACGAAATTGCAGGGCGTTTTCAAGGCTTATCCGGACCGCGACGAACTCTCGGCCGATATCAACGAAAGCCTGATCGTCGAGCTTTACTCCAAGTAAAAGAGGCAGTTCCCTATGATGGGTGTTATTGATCAAATGCTGAAGCCCAGCGCGGTTGGCGTGGACGAAGTCAACCCGAACCGTGCGCGCATCACCCTGGAGCCGCTCGAGCGCGGTTTCGGCCATACGCTGGGGAATGCGCTGCGGCGCGTGCTCCTGTCGTCGATTCCCGGCTGCGCGATCGTCGAGGTCGAAATGGACGGCGTGCTGCACGAATACACGGCGGTCGAAGGACTGCAGGAAGACATCATCGAAATCCTGCTGAACCTGAAGGGCATCGCCCTGCGCATGCACGAGCGTGAAGAAGCGGTCCTGACCCTGAGCAAATCAGGCGCTGGTCCGGTCACTGCCGGTGACATTCAGCTCGACCACACGGTCGAAGTGGTGAACCCGGAACACCTGATCTGCAACCTGACGCAGGATGGCAGCATCAACATGCGCCTCAAGGTGAGCCGTGGTGTCGGTTACGTGCCGGCCACCCAACTCACCATTGGCGAGCAGGAAAGCCGTCCGATCGGCCGGCTGCAGCTGGATGCCTCGTTCTGCCCGGTCAGGAAGGTGGCCTACAGCGTTGACGCCGCCCGCGTGGAGCAGCGCACCAACCTGGACAAACTGACGCTCGACATCGAGACCAACGGCACCATGGATTGTGAAGGCGCCGTGAAACTGGCGGCCAACATCCTCGCCGACCAGTTGTCGGTATTCGTGGACTTCAAGGCCCGCCAGGCGGTCGAAGTCGAGGAAAAAGAGCAGGAAATCGACCCGGTGCTGTTGCGCCCTATCGACGACCTCGAACTCACCGTGCGTTCGGCCAACTGCCTGAAGGCCGAGAGCATCCTGTACATCGGTGATCTTGTGCAGCGCACGGAAGTCGAATTGCTGAAAACGCCCAACCTCGGCAAGAAATCGCTGACTGAGATCAAGGACGTTCTGGCGTCGCATGATCTGTCGCTGGGCATGAAACTGGAAAACTGGCCGCCGGAAAGCCTGGTCAGCGCCGCCTGAAGAACAAGAGATAGGACAAGACGATGCGTCACCTCAAATCCGGACGGAAACTGAATCGCGACAGCGCGCACCGCAAGGCCATGTTCCGCAACATGGCGTCGTCGCTGTTCGCCAACGAGATCATCAAGACCACCGTGCCCAAGGCCAAGGAATTGCGCCGGGTGGCCGAGCCGCTGATCACGCTGGCGAAGGAAGACAGCGTGGCCCATCGCCGCCTGGCCTTCGACCGCCTGCGTGACCGCGACGTGGTGACCAAGCTGTTCAACGAACTGGGCCCGCGCTACGCTGAACGCCCGGGTGGCTACCTGCGCATCATGAAGTGCGGCTTCCGCGCCGGCGACAATGCCCCGATGGCCTACGTCGAATTGGTCGATCGTCCACGTCTGGAAGAAACCGCTGACGCGGAATGATATCGTCGTAGGAGCGAATCCCTTCGCGATAAAAAACCCGGCATCGCCGGGTTTTTTGTTGTTTTCTCTTCCTCAATCCACCCGGTAAACAAAAGGCTCCCAATAAGACCTGTCCAGCTGGGCCTCGATTGGCGCATCGGGGTTGAACCGCGCAGCCAGCAGATAGGTTTTTCCCGCCGTGACCTCGAGCTCCAACTCCTTCCAGCCCGGTCCGCGAGGCGCCTCTGCCAGCTCGGGCTCCCATTGCACATCCAGCAGCATGCGCACTTTGATCGTGTGCTTGCCGGCCGGCACCGCATAACGGAGCAGCTCTTTTTGGGCTTCTCCGTCAATTTCCACGATACGGACCTTGTAAACCTGCTCGCCTGAAATGGCGTGCGGGATGCTCAGCATCCAGGCCCAATCGGCGGCCGGCGTCGGTTGTGCCGGTAGGATCAGAATCAGCAGGGTCAAAAAGCAGGTCAGTATGCGCATGATTTCACATTCCTTATGGTCACGCCGTAACCGGCCAAGTGGTTACTTGCATCGCCCATGGTAAACCCAACGATGCCTGGCGTGCATGGCAACAGTCGGCA
>Ga0316190_10000934_pt1 | contig 20774 bp, 13 predicted proteins | sample Eddworburrow2_MG_FD_204929 | JGI IMG/M metagenome (GOLD analysis project Ga0316190, IMG submission 204929) | Coastal sediment microbial communities from Maine, United States - Eddy worm burrow 2 | ecosystem: Environmental > Aquatic > Marine > Coastal > Sediment | place: USA: Maine | collected... | reverse complement strand
TGCCTCGCCAGCCAAAAAGGTGCCGTTCAGGTCCGTCAACTCGACGAGATTGAACACCTCGCCGCTGGCCTCGATCTTGGTGACTCCGAGGTCGATCACCGACAGGCCATTGACTTTGACCTTGTGGGTGGTGCCATCGTGCAGGGTCAGCGTGCCATGGCCCCACTTGACGCCGATCCCGACGGCTATCGAGGTGCTCTCCAGTTTGATGGTCCCGGACACCTTGGGCGCGGGCACCACCTGGACGGCGTAGGACTGGATATATACCGCCTCGGCCGTGTCACCAGCCTTGACCTTTGACAGATCAACATCTTCGGCAGCCTCGAGCGTGAGCGTCCTCTCCGCACCCTGCAGGGTCACCTTCCGATTCTTGTGGTCCACGGCCTTCACGACACCAACCGCAACGGTCGTTTCTGTGATACTCATCGCGGGCTTCTCACCGGGTTTGGCACGCGCTACCTCCACTGCTGACGCCTTTTCTTTTGCACCGCTTCCCTTTGGACCCAACGCCAGCGCAAACCCCTCGTAATAAGTCACTATGACCCGGTCACCGCGCTTTATCTGCGCAAAGTTGCGAACCTCGGGGCCGGCCGTAAACGTCCACTTGTCACCCTCAGGACCTTTCAAGGTGATATTTCGCGTCTTTTCATCAACGGCCACCACGGTCGCGACCGCAACGGCGGTGTCTTCCGCCATCACGCCGGGTTTACCCGAGGGATCGGCGGCAGAAACCGCCAGCGGCAGAAACAGTGTTGTCGCCAATAATACGAGTGTTGTTGCCGACCGTACAATCGATTTCAGGGTAGATTTCATAAGGCTCCTCTTTTAGTGTGATGCGTTTAGTTTGCTTCGTTAACCGCCGGCAATAAGATCCGACGATGCGATCCTAAGTAAACGAGTGCATAATTATCTGGCAATTTTGTAAATCTAGGGGCATCCTGCTTGTCTTCGAGATTGCCTGCCGTAATTCCTTTCTTTCCAGTCCGAAAGACCGGCTCCAGATAAGTGAGACAAGTTAATACACTTTTTTGCTAAAGCAATACCCCCAAAAGGGGTAAAAAAGATGCAAAAATAGGGCATTTAATGATTTATGACAGGAACAGGAGAGGAAATCCGGGGACACCTTGCTTGTCTTTGAAAATAATTGCTGGAACAAGTATGGTTGCGTAATATGAAATTTTGGGGCTTTGGAGACCCTGGAAAAACAGTGTCGAATTCGATACGGTGTCAACGGAATGAGACGCCGGGGTCGCGAATGGGCCCTTGTTCGAAACAAAAAACACCTTTTCCAGCCATGAAAAAACACGCCAATCAAACAACAGCCGGCCATCGGAACCCTGAGAACGGGCGGCCGTTCGTCAGCGGTATCGGCCCTGTCTTGCTGCTGACGACCATCTTCCTGTTGAACTTCTCGGCGCGGGTGATCTACGCGCCCCTGATGCCCGAGATCGAAAAAGACCTCCGAATGAGTTACAGCGCCGCCGGTGCCTTGTCGCCTTTTCAAGGGTTTCGGACCTGGCCATGGCCGTCGCGGGGAATTGAAGTGACATTCTATGAATTAATGCCTTACATATTTCGGGATTAGGCTAGTTTCCGTCCATAAATGGCCCTTTTCCCCAATTTCGGCGTCAATCACGCTAAAGACGTGACAGGTCTACGGAATCGCTTGTGCGGCATACAGAAGTATGCCTCCGCACAATTCCTTGATTTCCTTGAACTTGCGAAAAATTGCACATTTCTGGATCGGAAACTTATCAGTGCCCTTTTTGAAACCGCGGATGGGCACTAGGCTATCGCGCCAGGCGAAGTCTGGGGCGTTGGGATAGAAGGTAGAGGTAGATCTTCTTGAAATTCGCCGAAGGAGTCCAATGGGTTCAAATCCCATCCGGAAAGGGTTAGCCGCCCACCGGAAGCGAGTCTTGCCAGTGTAGGGAAATCCGAATCTGGAAGCGTAGACAGCGAGTGCTGAAGCCGCGTGAACCAGCCTCGAAATTGCCGATGTAGCTGCGGCCTTCGCCGTTAGCCTAGCGGGGGCAACACCGGAGCGTCGCAAGTGGCAAGACGTGACGGCGCGGCCGGGGTCTCATGAGCGGGGCAAAGGCACGAGAGGACTCCCCAGGAACCTGGGAGGCCCTCGTCGTTCCATCGCAATAAAATTCCGGCACAGGTGAGCCGTCGGGGGAAAGGCCGAGAACACCGGGCCTGCCAAGAGCCAGACCTGCAGGGGGTTGGCGGGAGATACGAAGAAGCAAGAAGCAGGGGCGATGGTACCGGCAGGCGGAGGCGACGAAGCCTGTGGGGATGACGGCAGGGAGTCTTAGCACGGGCATAGTACCGAGGAGGCTGGCGAATCCGACCCGGGAGAGCCGGCAGAGGGAAGGGCCGTGTCGGGGCATGGAACCGTTGGTGGGCAACACGGAGGATACATTGGGATCTGAAAGCGTGTACACGAAACAGCAACGGATAGCACAACTTGCAAAGCAGATGCCGCAGGCGGTGCTCACGACGCTGTCGCATCACGTGGACATGGACTGGCTTCGGGAGGCGTACAGGCGCACCAGGAAGGATGGAGCCGCGGGAGTCGATGAGGTGACCGCGGCCGAGTACGAGCAGGACTTGGAGAGCAATCTGGCTTTGTTGTTAGAGCGCTTCAAGTCGGGCAGTTACCGTGCTCCGGCGGTGCGCCGGGTGTATATTCCGAAGGAAGCCAAGGGCAAGCCGGAGCGTCCGATCGGCATACCGACGCTGGAGGACAAAGTGCTCCAGCGGGCGGTGGTGATGCTGCTGACGCCGGTATACGAGCAGGACTTTCTGGAGTGCTCGTATGGCTTCCGACCGGAGCGCAGCGCCCATCAGGCCTTGGACAGGCTATGGCGGGCTGCCATGGAAATGGGTGCACGGTGTTGGGTGTTGGAGGCAGACATTAAGAGTTACTTTGACACCGTGAGCCACGAGCACGTGCGGGAGTTTGTGCGCAAGCGGGTGCGAGACGGGGTGATCAATCGAATGGTGGGCAAGTGGCTCAAGGCAGGAATAATGGAGGACGGCCAGCTGCATTATCCCCAACAGGGCACGCCCCAAGGGGGAGTCATATCACCGCTGCTGGCTAACATCTACCTGCACGAGGTGCTGGACACCTGGTTTGAGCGGGAAGTTCGACCGCGGTTGCGCGGTAAGGCGGAGCTGATCCGGTTTGCCGATGACTTTGTCATCGTCCTTGAGGATCGGGACGATGCCCAGCGGGTCTACCAGGTATTGCCCAAGCGCTTTGGCCGCTATGGTCTCGAGCTTCAGGAGGCCAAGACGCGGCTGCTGAACTTCAGCCGTCCCATGGGTCAGGGTGACAAGCCCGAGGTGTTCGAGTTTTTGGGCTTTACCCACTACTGGGGCAGATCGTGCAAGGGCAACCGGGTGGTCAAGCGCAAGACGTCCGGCAAGAAGCTGAGGAAGGCGATCAAGCGGGTGTATCTGTGGTGCAGAGCAAACCGACACATGCCGGTCGAGGAACAGTGGGCGGCGCTGTGCCGAAAGCTCCATGGGCATTACGGATACTATGGGATCACAGGCAATATCCGCAGCCTGAAAGGCTTTTGCCGCCAGGCCGTATGCTCTTGGCAGAAGTGGCTGGATCGTCGGTCACGGGAAAAGGCAATGCCTTGGGACCGCTTTAACCAATTGCTGTTGCGCTACCCGCTGCCGTCGCCAAGGATTGTGCACCAATACTCGTAGCGAAACCATGCTTCGAGGAACCGTATGCGTTAATCGCGCTCGTACGGGTCTGTGGGGGGTTCGGGAGGGTAACCTCCCGTTCCTACCCGGAAGCTCACCAAATGCCCAGAAAAGCCAGAATAGACGCTCCCGGAGCGGTGCACCACATTATCATCCGCGGGATAGAAAGGCGGAAGATTTTCCGAAACAACACCGATAAGGACGATTTTGTAAATCGTCTGTCTCAAGTGCTATCAGAGACGAATACCCCTCCCTCCCTGCTACTCTTGGGCATTGCTTTCAAACCATCTGCACCTTCTGCTGCGGACCGGAAATGCTCCCATAGCAACCATCATGTGAAAGGTTCTCACTGGATACGTGGTGAGTTTCAACCGAAGGTATCGGCGAAATGGTCATTCTAAATCCAAGCAGACAACGGCAACGGGTCATGGCCCGGAGTGTATTATGTTACTGGGCGATCCGGGAGTTGGGTATGAGTGGAATTGAGCTTTCACATATTCTCGGGCTGAATCAATCTTCAGTCAGCCGGGCGGTAGGACGTGGTGAGAAACATGTTAATGACAGAAAGCTAAGACTGATTGAAGCATAATGCATTTATGCAGGTCCGTCACTCAAATTGCATACAACTCCGAAGCAATCTTTGTGTCTGACTGACCATGGTCAGCGGAATAGACAATATTTGATCAAAATAAGACAACTCGTGCATTGAATATCGAATGCCAAGCGGTGTTTTAGGATATTCATCAAGAAAAAGCCGCATGCTTTTTAGGGCGCCCCTCGCGCCGGCTTTCACCTCTACAGGTATCGGCATGCCGTCGATTTCTATGAGAAAATCGACCTCAGCATGGCTTCCTCGCGATTCTCTTGCCCAAAAATGCAACTTTTCGTCGGCGTAAGGATCTGCGTACGCAAGAAGTTCCTGGGCGACGACCTGTTCTGCTATACTGCCGGCGTTGATTTGCATAACAGAGTCGTCAAGTATAATTGAGTCTTGCGCACCCAGCGCGTTTTGCATCAGGCCGACATCGAGAAACGCTATTTTGAATTTACGTTCATTCGTGGTTGCCAATAGCGGTACCCCCGCACCGGATGCATGGCATATTTTAAACAGAAGTCTCGCATCGCACAGCAACCCGAGTGCCTCCTTCAGGAATTTGGCCTCGATGTTTGAATTTACATGCGAATACTTGTACCGTCGCCCTACCATTTTGGGGGCACTGACATACACCTCTTTCAGATATTTATGCTTTGCAGTTGATGCATATTTGGCGAAATCATCGGTATAAGTCCGAATGAGTCCGGACTGAAGTCGTTGTAGCTCGTCCATTAAGATCTTTTCCCCAAAGGCATCGACAACCCTGGGCATTCCGCCGACCAAAAGGTATTGCCGAAACACCTCTTCAAGTCTGGACGCAAAAACAGGCGCCACCCCCGTTTTCAAGTCAACCGTGCGAAGATGGTCGAGCAACCTCTCTTCACCAACGGCCGTGAGGAATTCTTCAAATGACATCGGATACATATATACGCTTTGTATACGACCGACCGGCATACGAAAATCCTCGGCGCGCAATGCAAACTCAATCAGAGAACCGGCGCCGATCACATGCAGTTCAGGCCATTTTTCATAAAAATATCGCAAGGCGGTAATCGCCTTGGGGCACTCTTGGATTTCATCCAGGAACAAGAGGGTTTGTCCGGGACAGATGGACTGGCGTGTTAAAATGGTCAGGCGGTCGATGATCCCCTTGGGATCAAAGTCCGAAAAGCAGCGGCTCAATTCCGGCCGTTCTTCGAAATTCACTATGACGATGTTTTCAAATGCGCGCTTGCCAAAATCGGTGACCGAATAGGTCTTCCCCACTTGCCGCGCACCTCTAACGAGAAGAGGTTGTCTGACGTGACTGTTTTTCCATTGTGTAAGAATCGGGTCGACTGTTCGTTTCATGACCCTGAGTATACACCGTACATCAGAAATATCAATTAGTTTATGGAATAATTTTCATAAAATACAAGGTTTTTATATGTAAAATTTTCACAAAATAAGGCTTTTCTTGCAGCTGATGCATCGACAACCATTACCGTACTTGGATTTCTCATGCTTAATGCATTACCAGTCCGGCCATTGCCAATCCCGGCGATCCTTAGCGTCAACAGGCAATTCAAGCTCTTCGGGATCCAGCAATCCGCCCCAGCTGGTACGCTCTATCATTTCGTTTCTGTTTTCTGTCGAAACGATTTCTTCACCTTCCCTGATCTGCCAACCGCCTCCCAGCGCCTTGTAGGTGGCCACAAGATCCGTGCTCACCTGGCCGCTGACTTCAGTCAAACGTTCTTCTTGCGTGGCCAGAAACCGTTGGGAATCCAATACTCTTTGATAGTCAACGAGCCCCTCTCTATATTGCAGCAAGGATAATTCTACCGATCGTTGGGCGGCAGTGACGCTGACTTTCAGAAACCGCTCCTCTTCTTTGGAGCGCGTAAACGCCACCATTGCATCTTCGACTTCTCGTTGGGCGTTTAAAACCGTATCTTTGTAGTTGACCACAAGCTCTTGAAGGCGTGCATCTTCTACCCTCACACTGTTTCTGATGCGCCCGTAATTGAGAATATTCCAGTTGAAACCAGGTCCGGCGTTCCAGAACAAGCTTTTATAGCTGAATATATCACCCAACGAATTCTGGACGGATACCGAATTTGTGTCTGAAGACCGCCATCCAATATTTCCAAACAGGAAAAATTGAGGGTACAGGTCTGCTTTGGCAATTCCGATCTGAGGGCTTTGGGTGGCGATTTGCAACTCAGCGAGCCGGATGTCCGGTCGACGCCTGAGAAGATTATTTGGAATGTCAATAATGACGGCCTCAGAGGCGACCGGAATCTCAGTCGGTCCAATGAGCATTTCTGTCAGCGTCCCTGGCAACACCCCCAGCAGGATGGCAAGCGCGTTCTGGGCTCTACGCAGACTTGATTCCAACCGGGGAACCAGGGCTTGGGTATCACTCAACAACGACTTGGCCTGGGTCACATCCAGCTCCGAAACGGCGCCCTCTTTGAATCGGACCTCCGCAATCTGCAGAGATCGCTCTTGCAGCTTAACATTATTCACGGCAACCACCACCTGTTTCTCCAACGTGCGGATCACGATGTAAGTGCGCGCGACTTCAGCCGTCAGCGATACGAGAACGTTGTCATAACTGGCGATCGTAGCCTCCAGGTTGGCGACTCCGGATTGCACCGAACGACGAAACCTACCCCAAATATCCAACTCCCACGAAGCATCGAAGCCGAGCCTCAGTTCATTAAAATTAGTATCGATAAAGGGAGTGTCCGCACTTGTACTGAGTTTGTTGGTTGTCAGTTCTCCGGAAGCCGATTGCTGCTGAGGGTACAAGTTGCCAACCGCAATGCCCAATTGTGCGCGCGCCTCATAAATACGGATGCCGGCGATCTGCAGGGAAAGGTTCTGCTGGTAGGCTTTTTCGACCAGATTGTCGAGCACAGGGTCGTCAAACACACGCCACCAGTTACTGTAGTCGGTTTGGCCGGCACTCAGGCCAGGCGCTTGTGTCTCCATCCAGTCATCCAGCAACGGTGCCTCCGGCTTGACGAAATCCGGTCCGACCATGGTGCAGCCACTCATCATCAACACAATTGTAACCCACACCAGCCTCCAGGGTTTCAATGGTTTGAGCCATCTTGCGAAGCACCCAGCCTGGTTTTGATCGGTTACCTCATTTCCTTTGCCAGTATGCATAGTGCTCTCCCTTTTATGACTTTGCCAATCCTGATCGACTACTTTTGCTTTTGGGTTCAGCCGGGCACAGTGTCTGCCGGTGGTTTAACCCGAAAAAAGATGCTGTAAAGTACCGGCACATAGTTTAGCGTAAACAAACTGCCGATGCCCAGACCGAAGAACATGACAGAAGCCATGCCGTAAAAAAGCGGATCATGGTTGATGATCAACGGCGAGAAACCAAGCATGGTCGTCGAAACCGAAAGCAGGATCGGTCTGAATCGGCTGACGGCCGAATTGACAACCGCATCGTAAGGTATCTGCCCGTCGCGCCGGTTCTCCTCAATTTTATCGATCATCACGATACCGTTGTTGACAATGGATCCGGCCAGGGCCAGGAGTCCGAGGATCACCATAAAGCCAAAATCGGCCTGCATGACCAGCAGACCGACCACTGACCCGACAATGACCAGCGGCATGGTCAGGAGAATGATGGCGGCCCGCCGGATGGAGTTAAACTGCCATACCAGCAAAAACACGATACCGCCAAAACACGGCAGCATCCATTTTGCCAGGTTCTTCTGGGCCTTGGCCGCGTCTTCCAGTTCGCCTCCTACCTCCCAGTAGTGGTTTTTCGGAAATTTCATCCCGGCCAGGGCCGGCTTGAGGGCAGCGAAGATCTCGGAAGCCTTCAGTACCTGGTTTTTAGCGCTGACGGTTATCGTGCGCTCCTGATTGTAGCGCACGATACGGTTTAACTCTCCTACGGCGTACACATCGGCAATCTGGCTGACCGGCACGCTGTCGCCGGATGACGAACGGATGCCGAGCGTGCGCAGGCTGTCGGGGGAATCCCTTTCAGCCACGACCCCACGCCCGACGATGGGAATTTGTACATTGCCCTGATGATAACTGGTGGTCGTCGAACCGTCGACAAAGAAATCCAGGGTATCGGCCACATCCTTTGATGTCACCCCGGCGCGGCGGGCGCGGGCCTGATCGACATCCGCGATGGCCGTAAACACCCGGTTGTTCCAATCCTGTTTGATATCGATGGTGCCGGGGATCTTCCGGAGTGCGGCCTTCAACTGCTCGGCCTGCTCCAGCAGCACCCCTGTATCGGGACCGCTGAGCCGGATTTGCATCAAGCCGGTTTCACTGCCGCCAAGCCACATGGACTTAACCCTGCCGCGTACATTGGGAAAATTATTCAGCAGGTATTGGCTCGTACGCGAGACAAGTTCAGGCACCTGCTTGTTGGTCTCGGTATTGACGATTAGAAATCCGACGAACGGATCCGGGTCCACCGGTGATAAGGAAAGAAAAAAACGCGGCCCGCCGTTTCCCACATAAGCAATGGTTCCCGTGATTTCAGGGTTTTCCTTTTTATCCTGCAGCCAGGCGCTGAGTTCCCTCACGCTCCTGTCGGTCTCCTCGATGCTTGTTCCGGCGGGAAGGTCGAGATAAATCAAATACTGGTTTCTGTCCCCGCTCGGGAAAAAGGCCTGCGGTATGAACGTTGCCGCATATATGGCTAAAGCAAACGCGCCGCCCGTAAAGGCCAGCACCAGAATCCGGTAGCGCAGGGAAAATTTCAGGACTTGACGATAGAGCCGATAGAATTTCCCCTGGTACGGATCGCTCTCCTGCTGTTTATCACCGTCGCCGGCCGGTTTTGTCTTTAAAAACCAGTAGCACATGCTGGTGGATGAAAACATGGAGAAAAACCACGATGCCATGAGCAAAATAATCATCACCGATCCCAGCGAGGAGGTATAGTCACCCGTTGAACCGATTTGCAACAGAATCGGTCCAAAGGCGAATACAGTCGTCAGCGTACTGGTGAGCAGGGGGACCGCAAGGGAGTTGCCGGTTTTTAAAACGGCATCCTTGCGTGCCATTCCCGTTTCCAGATTCACTTTAATGTCATCGGATACCACAATGGCGTTGTCCACGAACATGCCCAAGGCAATAATCATCGTGGCCAGCGACATCCGTTCCATATCGATCCCCAGCGCGTACATCGTCAAAAGGCCGAAAAGCATGACCAGGGGGATGAATGAGCCGACAATCAATCCGGTTCTAAGCCCCAGCAACAGCATCACCACCACCAGGACGATGACCACGCTTTCGATCACGTTGATCACCATGCCGCTGACGGCTTTTTTAATGAGCTCAGGCTGGTAGGTGGCAAATTCGAGCGTGTAGCCCCAGGGAAGGGACTGCTCTATCTCTTGGACTTTTTTCGTCAACCGCTCGCCGAACTCGACAGCATCGACCCCCCTGAGGATAAAGACACTTAAAACGATGGCCGGATGACCATTGAAGTAGGCCGTATTGTGGATCGGCTCCACGTAAGCTTTTCTGATGGTTGCGATGTCACGCAGCGGAATCGTGGCCTGGGTGCCGGAAATCGGGATCAGGACCTCTCCGATCTCCTCTATGGACTCGAACCGGCCCCGGGTCTCCACGATGATTTCCACGTCGTTGACGTTTATCCTGCCACCGGGCAAAAGAATGTTCTGATCCCGCAGACTTTGACCGATAACCGCGATATCGATTCCCAGCTGCGCAATCTTGGCATTTGACACCTCGAGATAGATGCGCTCATCCTGCACACCGCTAAGATCGACCTTCTGGATTCCCTTCAACAGGTTGAGGTGCTCTCTGATTTGGCGGGCGGTTTCATGCATTTCCGCCATGCTGAATCCATCGCTCCAAAGCGCAATGGTGGCCACCGATGTATCACCGAAAGTATCGTTGACCATCGGTCCGATAGTGCCATCCGGCAGCTCGGGTTTGACATCATCCATTCTGTTGCGCAGCAGTTTCCATGTCGCCGGGAGCTGTTCGGCGGGCACTTCATCTTTGATGGTCACATGGATCAGGCATTCGCCGACTTTGGATGTGGAATCCTTAATCTTATCTATTTCGCCCATGCTCCGGATTTTCTCTTCGATGGGCCGGGTAATAAGGCGTTCGACCTGCTCCACCGGCATACCGGGGTATTTTGCCACCACCAACGCCTCGCGAATTGTAATCAAGGGGTCTTCCAGTTTCGGAAGATTTAAAAATGCATAAAAGCCTCCGACGATTACCAGCAATATGGTCATGATGACGGTTCGCGAATTATTCAGTGCAAATGCGGTGATCCCTTTCATTATCAGTTCCTTTTGTCCCGGAGATGATGAAGATTATGCCAACATCGCATAAATTCTTCTCGGCAGGATGGGCATTATTATTACTGTTTCATCAGTTTGACTTTCATTCCATCGGCTAAAAAACTCACACCGGCCACGGCGATGATGTCCCCGACCGCCAAGCCCTCGTCCACGATGGCATATTTTTGATCTGTGCCGCGGAAGTGGACCGGCGCTTTTTTGACCGTCGATGTCTGGGGGTCATACACAAAGGCATACCCCTGGTTTTTTTCCGGGGCAGGCAGGAATGCCTGGAGCGGAACCGTGTAACCGGGCTTCCGGTTTTTTTCTTTTACAATTAGATTTGCTTCAGCGGTCATGCCGGGTTTGACTTTTTTATTCGGACCCATCAACTCCACTTTGACCGGAAAAGCGTTGGCCTCAACAGCGGCGGAACCGATGTAGGAAATACGACCCTTTGTGGATTCACCCGGCAGCGTGGAAAAGGTGATCGTCGCTGCGTCATCGATGTGTATCCGGTCGATGGCGGTCTCCGGAACGGCCAGCTGCACCTCCATATTACCGGTGGCATTAATTTCGAACACTTTCTGCCCGGCTTGCACCTCCTCGTGCGGCTGCACGGACCGCAAGGCGATGGTACCGTCGTAAGGAGAGAGCAGCTTCGTTTTGCGCAGGTTGCGATTGGCAAGATCCAGCCTTGCCATCTGAAAATCAACCGCGCTCCTGGCGGCCTTGAAATTATATTCTGTGACATCCATATAACTTTTTGCCCCCGCTCCCTGCTCGAAAATCCGCTTATGCCGCTCGTACTGTGACTTTGATTCGGCAACTTTGTCCCTGGCCTTTACAAGCTCAGCCTTGATCGCATCCACCTCCAACTGATAGGGCTCCGGATCAAGAACAGCGAGCACCTGTCCATTTTCCACCCGATCTCCGATGTCGACTTTCACCGACGCCACCTGCCCGCCGACTTGAAAACTGAGGTCAGAGGAATCGACCGCGGCGACAAGCCCGGAAAATTTGAGTGTCTGCTCGGCAGCCTGCTCACCGACGGTCATCGTCTTGATAGGCCGGACCACTTCAATAATTTCAGCTTTTTCTTTGCATGCCGTCAGGACAATCGATAGGCTAAGCAGCCAGATCATCTGCTTGAATCTCTGTATTGGCATATTGGACCTCTTTTTTGAGCACTATATGTTTGTAGCAAGGATGCCCATGCATCTGTAGCAGTTGATTTGTTTCACTTTATCCCGCATCGCTCTCGGCGGTCGTACCCTCGAAAACCAAAACGGTTTCAAAGGCAAGACCGCCGGAACCGACCCTAAACATCTCCGCAAAACAGATCGATACGCACTATTTCAATCCGACTTGCTTTATCGCTTCTTTGCAGCGTGAACTGACCTTCGCGTCGTTTTTGTCAATGCATTTCAGGAGCCACCCCCTCCCCGGCACGTACATTCTGGCAGAATGGAAATTGTCTTCATGATCTTTTCCTTCTTTTGATTTGTTTGTTCCAACCTTGACTTGACCGCAACGTTGCAAAATCGATCCCATCCTTTGAGTTCACCGGTGGGTGATATCCTAAAATTATTGATTTTGCAATGATATTGGTTATAATTACGAACCATTGGCTATCCTTGACATGTTGTTTATACGATTAAGGAGTTGCCTCCCAGGCCGTCCTTTACGGCTTAAATGACAGTTTACAGTTCAGTGCCCATCCGCGGTTTTTTAAAGGGCACTGATAAGTTTTAGATCCAGAAATGTGCAATTATTTGCAAGTTCAATGAAACCAAGGAATTGTGCGGAGGCATATTGCTACCTATGCCGCACAAGCGATTCCGCTGGACCTGTCACGTCTTAAGCGTGGTTGACGCCGCAATTGCGGAAAAGGGCCATTTGTGGACGGAAATTAGCTATCGGTCGAGAGTAATTCGCCTGGTGATCTTGTGGAGCTTATGCCGTTGGTCGGGGCTGCCGAGATAGTAACTGAGATTAACGGTGATATCTGCTGATCTGACGCCCGCGGGGAGAACGAGTTAACAGGACTTTTTCATTTTCAACCACCCGCGCCGAACAGCGCCTTTGCCAGAAGCTTATCCCGGCCGTACACATCCTCGTAGAAATAAAGAGCATTGTCCTCCGGATCCACATACGCCGTGCGGTACAATATGTAAACCGGCACAGGTTGATCCAACACGACCACTTGCCGTTTGCCGCCGGCGATGACCTCATTGACGCGTGCCAGACTCCACCTTTTCTCTTCCACGCCCAGCACCCAGGCGGCCATTTCCGCAGGTCGGCCCATGCGGATGCAGCCGTGACTAAACGCACGCTGCTCCTTTTTGAACAAGCCGTGAGCCGGTGTGTCGTGCAGATAGACGTTGTATTCATTCGGAAAGACGAGCTTTACGGTGCCGAGGGCGTTATCCGGCCTCGGGTCCTGTCGAATGCGGTACCTGTTCATGTCCTTCTTCGAGACGCTGCTCCAATCAATGGCCGTGGCATCCAGTTCCGGGGCGTCTGGCCCCCAGCCCTGCTGGCGCGGCAATGGCGCGATATTCGGCCAGCTTTTTTTGAAGTTGGCCGTATTGAGGAAACGATGGCGCCTGTTGCTCATGAAAGGCTTTCATGTCCGGCGCCTCGAAGGCCGTTTTCCTAAGGGTATTCCCAGTCCACATCCACATCACGGGCAGTGGCAAAGAGCATGGCATCGACCTTGTGCGGCTCCATGCGGCCCTCCTGTTGATCGCCAACGTAGCGCATCATGCCTAACGTCAGAAGGATATCGAGACGCACCAAACCGGTCGTGTCCTTGCTGTCCCAGTATTGGTGAATCTCGTCTACTAAATAATGCCTGAACGAAAAGTCGCCAATTTTTAGGTCGATTGCAAGGCTGATGGATATTTATTAAATTACTACCATTTAGTACACCAACAGCGGAGTGCAATGCAGCATTGAGCAGTATTTCTTTAGAAATTGGGCATACCTATCCGTCTGTTGTTTTAGCTTTAAGAAAGGTAGCTGCTTTTTATGCAGCTTTTTTCCGCTTTTGCCGTGTTAATTCTTTTTGCTGTATCAGATGACCTAATATCTGTATATTTCGCGCCAACACCGACAGGGCTACGTAGCGCTTAAATCCATGAAGGCCGTGATCAAGACAGCGGTCCAATCCATGGTTCTCCAGGGCATTGATGCAGGATTCAACGGCTGAATGCTTACGCCGGGATTCAATGAATTCCGCTGACTGCTCTATCTCTTTGTCTTGTGCGGATAAACGTCCCTTTTTGGGTAGAACAACTACGTCCAATATGTCTGATAACTGCTTCCTGTTCTCGGGGCTGTAAAAACCTTTGTCATAGCTGCAGGCGACAAGATTTTCGAACCTGTCCTTGGCCCCCTGAGCCATGGCAACCGCCAGTTGGTTATCGCTCTGACGCTCTAATACGTGGTGATGAAGAATGAATCCGTACTGATCCTTGAGCACGCAAACACTCAAGCCCAACTCTTGCGGCACACCGGCCTTGCCCTTGCTGATCCACTCGGTGTGCGGTTCAAAAATGGAGAAAACCTTTTCAGCGTGTGGTATCTTCTCATCTAAAACAACGCGCCTGCGAATCTGGTCGATTTGTCGCTGTGCATGAGCAATATAGTGTTCAACCGTATCCAGCCTTAAATCCTGGGCCACCGATAAGATCCCAAGGCCTCGCAGGATCCGGATCGTCTCTTTGGTCTTTGATACAAACCCCTGGCATACGGTGATGTAATTCTGGTGCTCGCTGACAATGAACTGCTCTCTTTTTTGCTTTTGAACCTCATCCTTTGATGTGGAGCGCTTCAGTCTCTGGATGCCCCGCAGCAAGCGTTTAACCTTCAGGATGTTGTGATGGCTCTGACGCCAGGTCGTCACGCCGATCTCCGAGCAAATGATGGCAATCAGGCTGATCATTTTTCGGGTTGCATCGAAGAGCAGGTTGGTGTCGGTCGGATAGTGCACATCGGTTTCAACGACAAAGGAATCACAGCTGCCCCGCAGTTTTTGATCCTTCTTTGTCGAGATCAAGTCGTGGCCGGCTTTGACCACGACCTGATTAATCTCATCGAGTATCGAAGGGGTCAGTAGACAAATATTGTCCTTTATGGTCTGAAGGGGGTAGCTGGAAGCGGAGTCTTTTTTGCCGTGCCCGAGCATTTGGCGTAATTTATGGTGATTGTTGGCCATCTCCTGGACTTTGTCGTAATCCCAGTTGCAGTTTAAACGCAGAGTACCCAGCACCAGTATTTTCCACAGATCCATGCCGGGTCTGCCGGTTTCATGGCTTTGTTTCGGAACGATCTGTTTGAGGACATTGAAAACCTTCTCACGGATGTGCGCTGTGCGATAGATGAACTGCAGCCCCATAAGCAGTTTGGGAATTTCATCTCGCGATTTAAGGTCAAATTCAATGTCGGCGATGTCTTTTTTCCAGAATTCCATTTGCAAATCGATGACTTTTCGCATAGATTGTTCCCACGAAGATTTTTCAGGTTTGACTCGTTGCCAACTTTCTACTGTGCCGGTAGAAAGACGGTTTTTGTTGTTGATTCAAATAGATATCTACCGTCAACGAGTAAATAATGCAAGTCAATTTTGCATCAAACTGAAAAATCTTCGTTTTTCTTTTATGCGTATTTGTCAACAATTACAATACGTTCTGTATACCCGTCCGAACACTAGTTAGAATTATAACAGTATTTACGTATTATCTCTCCTGACGGCGATGGACCCTTTTAGATAGGTATGGATAACCCCAATACGCCTGTTTTAAGTGTTTTGTCGTTAAATGATGAAATTACTTCCACCACCGATAATCCACTCGACCGCATCAATCGACATACACGACCACATACTGGTTATTGTAAGGCTGGTAGTAAGTCCCACCACATTGTTGCAGCGTTGCCCCTTCGATGACCACGGTCGTGCAACCCGTTGGCAACGTCGCCCTGTATATCGTCGATCGACGGATAGTGCGCCGCGTCGTCCGGCGGGCCACCCCGGCAACGCTCACCGGGGTCAGCGGACGCCCGACTCTGGCTTCGGCCGTCGACACCAAACGCTGAGCCCCCGGGAGAGAAATCCGCTCTCCAATCTCAGACCCGAAAGTCATGATGACCCCGGCAATCAGAACGACACCCAATATCTTAAACATGTTCATTTTGCGTCTCCTTTCATGAAATGGTCTGGTAAATCATTCGCACCCTTGAGATCCTTCAGCTCGACCTTCTCGGCCTTGGTTGGGTTCTTGAAGCTAAAATCGGTTGCTGCTACCTCGCCTCCCGTCTTCCAGTTCCTGGTTTGAACCGTGTATTGCGGTCCGCCGCTAATGCGCTTTGACGTAATGACATATCGGCAAGGATAAGGGCGCTTCCCTTGTGCAATCCAGATCTGAAAATCAACGTCGTCCTTTCTAAAAGCGAGGTAGTCGCATTCAACGCCGCCGACCACACCGCTGCCAAGGTCCTTTACGTCGACGACATCGAGCATCAGCGCATCGTAGGAATTCGACAACAGCAAATCCGCGGCGGGCAGCGGCCTTTGGTATGTATCCCTCAGTTCGTCTACCAGATGATCGAGCGTGCCAGGCACATCGAGCTGCGTATAGAGATTGAGGTTTTTTCCCAGCAGCGTCAGCGTTTTCCCGTCAAAGGACATCTCCACATCCGCAAACCCGCCGGCGCGCGTGACACGGATCTGGTCAGGCCGGTTGAGAGCCACGGTGCCTGAACTCGCCAGCGCGAGTTTCTGCTCATCTTTGGTGACGACCTCGAGGGTGGCATCGAATTCAAACGAGAGCGACTTCTGCGCTCCCATGTAATCGGACATGGCCTTAAGGATCCTCTTGGCATCTGCTTCATCGGCGCTCACTCCTGCGGACGACCCCAATAGAACGATCAGGGACAGCGCCACGGCGACCATACAGCGTACAAATATTTTCACTGATTTAGGACTTTTCTTGTTCATCTGAGTGTCACTCCTTTACAAATGTTATCCGAACTTTCTCCCGACTACCCGAGCCGCACGCCTTCTGTCTCGAGCCCGCCTCCCTCAGCCAACTTGCTCCAGCTCTTTTTTTCCCATTCCTCCTCGAGCCATTCCCTCACCCCCTGCTCCAGGAACTCCGGCGCAGCCCACTCGTCCACATCGAAGTCGTTCTTAATGTAGCCATGGCTGAGCATAAAATCCTTGCCGATCTTAATGCACTGCATATTCTGCGCACTTAAGCTCGGCACCATCTCGACGTGTTTGATGCCCTCGTATGTATCCACGGGGTCCAGGTAGAAGGTCTGCCGGTTGAGGAGCACCGCTGCAGCGCGCTTGTGCTCGTTGGCCCAGCGCCCGACCTTGACCATGGCCTTCATGTAGGCGACGACCAACTCGGGGTGCTCCTTGGCCATCACGTCGGTGCAGGTGATGACAGCGGGGGTGTTGGCTACCTGCACGGTCCAGTCCGGGTACCGGGTCAGGTCCTCGATCATCTTGATCTTGCCTGTAGCCTCCTGCAGGTGTTGGAAGACCTTGCTCTGGGTGTAGATCGCATCGACGGTGCCATCCAAGAGCGCTGTTTCCAATGGACGAAACGCCAGGTCGCGCTTGTGGTCACGGCGCATCCACAGTTCAGATGGGTTGTTCATCGGCGGGACCAGCATCTCGGGTTTGTCATACCAGTCATCCGGGTAGGGGAACTCCACGAGTTCCACATCATCCATGGTCATGTCGTTCAACATCAGCATGTTCTCGATGCCCATGTGTTCCTGGATGCGCCACCAGTCGTTCTTGATGGTGTTCAGGCTCTTCGAGATACCGAACTTCTTGCCTTTCAGATCCTTCATCCTGAAGATCTTGTCGGTGGCGCGCACCGCCATGCAGCCGCCTTCGTAGACCCACGTCGCTCCCAGCAGCACGGTACGGCGGATGTCCGCGTGGACGTGGATCGGGGGATACAGGCCGCCGAAGCGGATGAGGTTGTCGAGGTTGTGGATGTAGTGCGGGTACCAGTTGTTCTCGGGTGCGTGGCGGAAGTAGGCGTACTCAACACCGATCTTCTTGAACTCCTCGCGGCACCATCCCAATTCCTGATCGACGTTGTTGGCGGATACCATGGGGCAGTTGGTGAACCACACCTCTTTCCAGTTCAATGGTACTGTCGTACTTACTTTTTTCTGTTGGGTCATGGGTTACTCCTTTCTTGTGAGGTTTCCAGGAAAACAGACGGTTGGTTCGCCGTTCTTTGCCGCTTTCTGATTCACCATTAGACTCCTCCGTTTATTTATGATTTTTTGCTTGCTCATCACCGGACCGGCGGCGATGGCGGTTTCTCAAGAGACACGCCCGGCAGCGTAAACCATGCTCTTTTTTGACTGCACTTCCGACCGAGCTTAGTCGATTCACTGGCTGTCTCTCCTCATGAAAAATAGAGCCAATAACTTGCCCTCTCCACCCAGTTCGCGACCCACCTCCCTCAAGGCGAAAAAGGGGATAAACGCCGCGAAGATGACCAAACCCCCGGCGAGCACTTCGTAGGGTCCCTTCCCAAGGAACTCTATGACACCTTCCACGGCCCCCTTGCCCTTTAACAGGCCCTTGACGGCATGTTCGATGAAGACAAAGAGGCCGACAAAGAGAGTGAAAATAGCCGTCTTTAGAAGGGTGGAGAAAATCAAGGGCTTGTGTTCAAGGCCGCGACCGAGGTGGAGTACATCGCCGATCATAATGACTTTGGCAAAAATAAAGGCTTCAATCAGGGCCACCCCGTATTCGGTGTAGGTAATACCAACGTCGGCGAGAATGAGCCTGCGGTACTGGGTGAACGCCCCGAAAACCAGGGTTAGATAGCCGACATAGACCCAATACACCTTCACTTCATGGAGTAGTTTTTTCTTCAGGTTCCCTTTGTTTTCGTCAGGGCTGCTCATAATCTATGGCCTTCCCGGGAAACCAGGATGACATCCATGGTTCACCTTTTTTAAGTCAACCGGTATTACTTTTAAAGCTGTCCGCAATGAGAGCCTTCAATATATTAATTCACCCAGAGCGTGCATTGCGCGTGACAGCATGCCGCCGGAGATATTTTTTGCTTTGAATCCGTTCTGCAGAAGGATGCGCGTAGCATAGTAGGCGCGCTGGGCCGAACGGCAAATGACGTGGATCTCGCGGTCGCGGGGGAGCTCCCCTATTCGTGTGCGGAGATGACCCATGGGGATGTTGAGCGCGCCCGGCACGTTCTCCACGACCAGTTCCACCGGCTCGCGCACGTCGAGGAGGAATGCACCGTCCAAGGAATCCCAGTGACTGAGCGGCATGTCGCCATGAAGGACATTCGCTGCGACCATTCCGGCGAAGTTGACCGGATCCTTGGCGCTGCCGAACTGGGGCGCGTAGCAAAGCTCGGCTTCTTCGAGGTCATAGATCGTCGCACCCATCTGGATGAAGCTGGCCAGGGCGCTGATGCGCTTGTCCACCGCCGGGCCGTCCTGGCCCAACGCTTGCGCGCCGAGGACTTTTCCGTCGGATTTGCGGAAGAGGACCTTCAACCCGAGCATTTTGGCGCCCGGATAGTACCCGGCGTGGGAATTGGGGAACAGGTAGATCTTCTCGTAGTCCGGGTCGCCGATGCGCTTGAGCGTTGTCTCACTGACACCGGTCCATGCGGCGGCACCTCCGAACAGCCCGATAATCGAGGTGCCTTGAGTGCCCCGGTAGCGGGAATCACGTCCGGCGATCACGTCAGCCGCGATCCGGCCCTGGCGGTTCGCCGGTCCGGCCAGCGCAATCAAACTCCACTGGCCGGTTCCGAAGTCCTTGACTTCGACGGCATCGCCCACGGCAAAGATATCCGGGTCGCTGGTGCGCATGTGCTCGTCCACGCGGATGCCGCCACGGTCGCCGATCGTGAGCCCGGCCGACTTGGCCAGGGCTGTGTCCGGACGCACGCCGATGGCCAGGATCACGATGTCCGCCGGATACGTCTTCCCGGAACCTGTCTGAACCTCGACAGCGCCCCCGTCCAACTGCTTGAAGCCGACCACGCCGTCGTTGGCGACAACCTTCACGCCATGACGGATGATATGCTCCTGGACGAGGACCGCGATCTCCGGGTCCAGCGGGGTCAGTACGTGATTGGGCTTCTGGATGAGGGTCACGTCAAATCCGGCATGGATCAGATTTTCCGCCGTTTCGAGACCGATGAACCCGCCGCCGACCACGACCGCGCGCCGCACCGGCTTCACCATTTGGATGCCCGAGTATTTGAACATTCCCGTCAGAAACGTCGTGCCGCGTTCGATCCACTCCCGGATCGTCCGCGCGTCCGGCACGGTCCGCACATGAAATATCCCCGGCAGATCGATTCCGGGTAGGGGCGGATGGACCGAGGCCGCGCCAGGCGACAGTACCAGCTTGTCGTAGGACTCGGTCGTGACTTCGCCGGTCTCGGTGTTGCGCAAGTCCACGGTCTTATTCTTCGGCGAAATGGAAACCGCCTCGCAGTTGGTCCGCACGTCGATCGCGAAGTGCTCGCGGAACAGCTGCTCGCTCGCCACCAGAAGGCTCGACTCTTTTTCAATCACCCCTCCGACGTGGTAGGGCAGCCCGCAGTTCGCGTACGACACATAGGGTCCGCGTTCCACCATGAGGATTTCCGCATTTTCATCCAACCGGCGCAGGCGCGCCGCACACGATGCACCACCCGCCACTCCGCCAACTATGATGACTTTCATTGTTTTACCTCCTTGTTTTGTTAGTCTTACCCAATGCAGGCCTTGGGCCGCAACCAAATCAGTGTTCAGGTTTCGGGTTTCAGGATTTGAGGTTTGCTGACACCTGGCACATGAAACCCTATTCCCGATAAATCAAGTGGTTTAACTTTAACAACACATCTTCGCATCTTGCGGAGAAGTTACAATCTAAGACTCTATTGTAATGGTAACCGCATGTTGAAGAACGCTTACTGCCGAAAGATCGCTGCGATCAAAGCCAGAATACCAGAAGCCGAGAAGGCAGTATCTTCATCTCGTGTGGCTTCGTGCCTTTTCGATGGTCTCGATACCCGTCGAACTCGAGATGGTATCGAACCTGATCTCGGGCTGTCTGAGTGCCATTTCCAAGACCAGGA
>Ga0316190_10000931_pt1 | contig 20785 bp, 19 predicted proteins | sample Eddworburrow2_MG_FD_204929 | JGI IMG/M metagenome (GOLD analysis project Ga0316190, IMG submission 204929) | Coastal sediment microbial communities from Maine, United States - Eddy worm burrow 2 | ecosystem: Environmental > Aquatic > Marine > Coastal > Sediment | place: USA: Maine | collected... | reverse complement strand
CTGGCTGGGCTTGCTATTCCAGCTGATCTTCGGCGTCTGGCTTGGATGGACGCCGATCGCCGGTAGGATCGATCCCCAGATTCCGTTGGAACGTACGACGAATCTGCTGATCGTCGACTCGATCATCACACTGAACTGGGCGGCCCTTCGAAGTGTGCTCGCGCATCTGATCTTGCCGACGCTCACGCTCGGGCTGGTCCTGTCCGGCGTATTCCTGCGCCTCACTCGTATCAATGTCATCGAGACGAACCAGGAAGAATACGTTGCGGCTGCGCGGGCGCGCGGCATCAGTCAGGGCACGATCACCCGCCGCTACGCGCTCCAAAATGCAATGATTCCCGTCATCACACTGATCGGGCTCCAGGTGGCGATCCTCCTTGCCGGAGCCGTGCTCACGGAAACCGTATTCGCCTGGCCCGGGATGGGACGCTACCTCATCCAGCGGATTCTGTCTCGCGACTTCACTGCGGTGCAAAGCGTGATCGTCTTCTTCGCCCTCTTCGTCGCGGTAATCAGTTTGGCCGTCGACATCCTGTACTCGCTCCTCGACCCGCGCGTGCGCTACTGATGCCCGATCCTGTCTTGACGGAGCTTCCTGAAGAGGAGGAGTGGCAGGTCGACCTTGGGCAAGTAGGCCTGTTCCGCAGGGTGCTGAATGGCCGCAAGTGGTACGGCGTCGACTGGTGGATGGTCGTGATCTCCTCGGCCATGGTCGTCTTCTTCATCGTCATCGCCTTCTTCCCGGGATTGCTGGCGACATACGACCCGCTCGAGCAGGTTGGACCCCGATTCCTCCCTCCGGGGGAAACTCCGGACGCCGAGGTGCTCGTCTTGCGCCCGGACTCACCTTTCGAGTCACTCGAGGACCTCGCCGGATTGGGTCGGGTACCGACCGCCGTCGTGCAGGGCGCACCTTCGAGTGAAGACGTCCGCTCCGAGGCGGACCGCATCTCGGACGAGCTGGACGAAGCCGGTTCTGATGATCAGGTGCGCCTCAGAATCGTCCGTGTCGAGACCATCGAGGACATGATCGCAGCGGTGCAAACCGGTGAGGTCGAGCTTGGGGTTGGCTCGTCCGCGGAGCTGGAACCGCTGCTGGCCGACAACCCTGAGGTGATCATCGCCGGGCCGATCACCGGAGAGAAGGGCGGCAAGTCGTTCCCGCTCGGCACCAACCAAATCGGTCAGGACGTGCTGAGTCGGCTCGCGTGGGGAGCTCGTGTCGCCCTCACGATCGGGTTCACCGCTTCGCTTTTCTCGCTCTTCATCGGGGTGCCCCTCGGGTTGCTTGCCGGCTACACCGGCGGTAAGTTCGACCGGGGCCTCACGCTCATCATGGACAGCCTCTACGCGTTCCCGGGGCTGATCCTCGCGATCGCCATTGCCGCAGTCCTCGGACCCAGCATCGTGAATGTCATCGTTGCAATTGCGGTGCTCTACATCCCCACCTACTACCGCATCGTGCGAGGCCAGACCCTCTCAACAAAGCAGGGGCTCCACGTCGAAGCTGCACGGAGCATCGGCGCGACGAAGACCTCGATCATGAGAAGCTACATCTTCCCGCTTGTGATCCCCTCAGTCGCCATCATCTTCTCCGTCAACATTGCAGATGCCATTCTCACCGGAGCGGCGCTGAGCTTCCTCGGCCTGGGCTTGCCGCCGACTACGCCCGACTGGGGCATCGACCTGGCGCGGGGCCAGGAGTTCATCCAGCGTGCATGGTGGTTGATCACCTTCCCAGGCATCGCCGTCATGCTTGTCGTCCTGGCCTTCACAATGCTGGGAGAGGGTCTCATGGAAATCTTCAATCCGAAACTCAGGAAACAATGACCGAAGAAACCATCTACTCGATTCGCAATCTCGACGTCGAGTACGACACGCGCGTTGGCGGGGTTCGGGCCGTCGACGATCTCACTCTCGATATCCGCAAGGGCGAGATACTGGGATTGGTTGGAGAGTCCGGTTGCGGCAAATCGACGCTGGGCAAGGGGATGATGCGAACGATCTCGACGCCGGGACACATCGTGGGCGGCGAGCTCTGGTTCGAGGGAGTCGACCTCATGACGCTCAGTGAGAAGCAGATGGCCGACGTTCGCGGCAACAGGATCGGCATGGTGTTCCAGGATCCCATGACCTCGCTCAATCCGCTGATGCGGATTGTCGATCACCTCACTGAAGCCATCCGAGCCCACTACCCGGACGTTTCGGAGCAGGCAGCCAGGGAACGTGCAGTTGAGATGGTGAAGGAGCTTGGCATTCGTCCGGAGCGAATCGACGAGTACCCGCATCAATTCTCCGGCGGCATGCGACAGCGCATCATGATCGCCCTTGTGCTGGCACTCAATGGGTCTCTCATCATCGCTGATGAACCAACGACCGCACTGGATGTGATCGTGGAGGCTCAGTTCCTGGATCTGCTCAGGAAGCTACGCGAGGAGTTCCAACTCACGATCCTCTTGATTACGCACAATATCGGCGTGGTGGCGGAGGTTGCCGACCGGGTGGCAGTGATGTACGCAGGCAAGATCGTCGAGGTGGGATCGGTCGATTCAGTCTTCCTCGAGACAAGACACCCGTACAGCCGGGGACTCCTGAGATCTGTTCCCAACATCGACGTCGACCATCAGGAGCTGTACAAGATGGAGGGTGCGCCCCCCAACCTGGTTGCTCCCCCCACCGGTTGCCGTTTTCATCCTCGGTGCCCATACGCGGTCGGCCTTTGCTCCACGGGCGAGCCGGACCTCCTTGCGACGGACAACCCGGAACACCGCGCATCGTGCTGGATCTACTCTGATCGGGACGATCGCCCAAAGGACCGCCTCGCATGACCGACCAGGATCCCCTCGTTCAACTTGAGCACGTTGAGAAGTTCTTCCCCGTGCCGAGAGGGTTCATCGCCGGCCTTCGGTCGCCGGGGGAACGGCCCGCCGTCCGAGCGGTCGATGATGTCTCGCTCGAGATCAAACGCGGTGAGGTGCTCGGTCTCGCCGGCGAGAGCGGCTCCGGAAAGTCCACGGTTGGCCGCCTTGTGCTACGCCTTCTGGATCCCACCGGCGGAAAAGTCCTCTTTGACGGAGTGGACCTCGCAACCCTCAAACCAGAGGCGATGCGGAAGGAGCGAAGCAGGATGCAGGTCGTATTCCAAGACCCGCTTGCCTCGCTCAATCCGCGGATGACCATCGGCCGCGCAGTTGCGCACCCCGCCCAGATCCACATGCCCGAACTCAACGCGAAACAACGCAAGGAAGAGGTCTTCGAGATCTTCAGCGCGGTAGGGCTCGACCCGCCGAGCTACTACTACGACAAGTACCCGCACCAAATCAGCGGCGGGCAACGACAGCGTGTCGTCATCGCACGAGGCCTTATCACTCGTCCAGACCTCATCGTGGCGGACGAGCCGATCGCCATGGCCGACGTCTCCGTCCAGGCGCTCCTGCTCGACTTGATGATGCGGCTCAAGGACGAGTTCAATCTCACCTATCTCTTCATCACCCACGACCTCGCCACCACGAAGTATCTGTGTGACCGATTGGCGATCATGTATCTGGGAAGGATCGTCGAGATCGGCACACTCCGCGAGATCTTCCAGAACCCACAACACCCGTACACGCGTGCCCTCCTCGCGGCCGTCCCGGTGCCGGACCCTCGGCGTCGAAGAACCGGGTCACTTCCGCGGGGCGAGATTCCGAATCCAATCAATCCCCCTTCCGGTTGCCATTTCCATCCTCGATGTCCGATTGCACAAGCTGGGGTCTGCGACACGGAACGACCGCAACTCCTACCCGTGAACCGAGTCGACGACCATGCGGTCTCCTGCCACCTCCGAACAGGGGCTCATCAGAACCTGGACCCGGAGCGGCTCGACGCGTAGGCGAAGCCAGGCTGAACCAGTGCTGGTCAAAGCAGAGCGGATGCGGTTGGTCGATGACGACCTGCTACTCGCCTGCAATCCTCTTTGCCCTGGACATCAGTCGGGGTCAAGAATGACCCTCGACCGGAGAGTGGACGCCGTGCGGCATGCCGATTCAAGGCCGTCGCACGCCTTCTCACCATCCCATTCAGTGCCGTGCCCGAGACCAGGCGGGTTTCCCAAGTCCGCGTTCGGATCCACAACGGGCCAATCCTCCGGGTTCGCCAAGTGCGCGTCGCCTCGCCCGACTTCGTCGTCACCCGGTGATAGGAGTGAATCAGGACCGGACGCACATCAGTGTCCCCTCCGAACGTGCCCGGACATCTCGCGATCCGCGTGGACCCGTCCAGACACGGTCGGTGCCCTCAACGTTCGATGACCATCTTGGTGTCCGACCGCCTCCTGGCGGCGATCACCAACACCCTGTACGCTCAGATTGGAGGAGCCATGAGCGGAGACCTGATCAGTCTCGATTGTGCGGTTCCGATCTGGGATCGTTTCTATCTGGCACGCCCGCTCGTCATTGTCGGCACGACCGAGCCGGACGGCGGAATTGATCTCGCCCCCAAACACATGGCCGGACCGGTGTCGTGGGAAAACCTCTACGGATTCGTCTGTTGTGAAGCACACGCCACGTATCGCAATGCCGTGAGGACCGGCGTATTCACCGTGTCGTATCCCACGCCCGACCAGGTTGTGACCGCAAGCCTCGCCGCAGCGCCCCGTTCGCCCGATGACTCAAAACCGAGCCTCAAGGCGGTTCCGACCGAACCCGCGAAGGTCGTCGAAGGTGTGCTGATCTCGGGAGCACGGGTCCACCTCGAATGCACACTGGAACGCACCGTCGAAGACTTGGGGCCCAACACACTCGTCATCGGTCGCATCGTCGCCGCAGCCGTCGATGAAGCAGCCGTCCGACTCCTGGATCGCGAGGACTGGCACACGATCTCAGAATCGCCGATTTTGGTGTACCTACAGCCCAACCGTTTCGCCACCATCAACGACAGCAGGAGTTTTCCGTTCCACGCCGGTTGGTCGAGGTAGGCCGTGCCGGTCACCGTCGACCCCGAGCGGATTCTCGAGCACCTCCAAGCGCACGAGGAGGAACTCATCGATCTCTGCGGCGAGTTGGTTGAGATCGAGAGTCCATCGCCCGATCCCGGCGCAACCCGAAAGATGCTCGATCGCCTAACCAGAGAGTTGGACCAGCTCGGGTACCGGTATCGGATGTCCCGGCCGCACAACTCGGGCGGCTACCTCTACGCCCGGCCGGCCAATCGGCCGCACCACCGGCCGGCGCAGCTTCTTGTCGGGCACGTCGACACCGTGTGGCCGCTCGGCACGCTCGCGACCCGTCCATGGTCGGTGGAAGACGGTGTGGCGCATGGCCCCGGAGTGTTCGACATGAAGGCCAGCGTCGTGCAGATCCTGTTCGCCCTCCGGGCCGTCGAAGCCCTCGAACTCGACCCGCCAGCCGTTCCGCTCGTCGTCTTCAACAGCGACGAGGAGATCGGAAGCCGGGAGAGCACCTCGGCAATCGACCGGCTCAGCCGGATCGCCTCCCGCGCCTTCATCTGCGAGCCGGGACTCGGCTCATCCGGGGCCCTCAAGACGGCGCGCAAGGGTCTCGCCAAGTACACCGTGACGGTCCACGGGCGCGCCGCCCATGCCGGGCTCGATCCTGACGCCGGGGCCAGCGCAATCCTCGAACTGTCATCCATTATCCAGCGCCTTTTCGACTTGAACGATCGTGAGCGGGATGTCACCGTGAACGTCGGGACAATCGAGGGCGGTATCCAGGCAAATGTGATCGCCCCGCACAGCGAGGCAGTCGTCGACGTGCGGGTCCTCAACACCGAAGACGCAACGAGCGTCGACGCGGCAATTCGGGCGCTCGAGCCGACCACCCCAGGGACGTCAATCGACGTAGCCGGTGGGTTCGGGCGGCCTCCCATGGTGCGTTCCGAACGCAACGGAGTGTTATTCGAACAGGCGAGGCGAATAGCGGCACGGCTCGGAATGGAACTGCACGAGGTTACGGCCGGCGGAGGATCCGACGGCAACACGACCAGTCAGCACACGGCAACACTCGACGGGCTCGGAGTCATCGGCGATGGTGCGCACTCCCCGAGCGAGCGCATCGATCTGCGGAGTATGGCTCCACGGACCGCACTGCTTGCGGCGCTGTTGATGGAGCCGATCACCAAAGGGGAGGGGGCGCAGCCATGATCAAGTACTTCTTCTCATCGTTGACGCGGATCTCGGACCTCGCCGAAGAGGCGTTCTCGGTCACACCCTGGGAGCACAACGATTGGGACACCGGCGACTACGTAGTCGGCGAGGTGGTCGGCCGGGCCGGCGAACTCTCACGGGTCGAGTTGCGCAGCGGGCGCATGATCGAGGTCGTTGAGGGGGACCTCGTCGTCGGGGCTTGGGGCACGCGCCGGGCGACACTCGAAGCCGTTGGCGACTGGCGTGACATCACCGGGGACGGCACCTTCCATGCCATGACCTCAGCAGGGCTCTTTGGACGGGTCACGTCGCTGGCGCCACTCATGCCACCGATCATGCGCCTCCGCTACGTGGGCCACGTGACGCGGGACGGCAGCAAGGTCACCATGGATGACTTTGTGCCGCCAATCCCCGACGTTGTGTATGACGTGCCAACGCTCCTGATCATCGGAACCTCGATGTCGGCGGGGAAAACAACGGCAGCCAAGCGGATCATTCGACATCTCAAGGGACTCGGACTCCATATCGCAGGCACGAAACTGACCGGGGCCGGTCGCTACCGAGACGTTCTGGCAATGTGGGACGCCGGAGCCGACGACATCTACGACTTCGTCGATGTCGGGCTGCCGTCGACGATCGTCGAACCGGAGGAGTACCGCCGGCGCCTGCGCCAACTCCTCTCGCTGATCGCGGCACGCCGGCCCGACATCGTTGTCGCCGAAGCCGGGGCGTCTCCCCTCGAGCCGTACAACGGGGAGGTCGTCCTCGAGGAACTCGGGGACCATGTTCGCTGCACGGTGCTCTGCGCATCTGATCCCTACGCCGTCGCCGGGGTCATCGAGGGTTTTGGATATGAGCCGGACGTCGTCGCGGGGATTGCCACGAACACCACTGCATCGGTCGAGCTCGTCCGCAGGCTGACGGGGCATGAAGGATTCTCATTCATGATCGCCGAAGAGTCGGACGACGCCTTCGAAGTAATCCGAACCCGCTTCGGCGTCTGAGTCCGCGTACCCAGGGTTGTAGACGTCCTATTTGGCGTCCCCAGCCCGCGGAATGGGCTGCGCTGCGTACCCAGGGTTCCCCACGTCCTATTTGGCGTCGTGGGCCCGCGGAACGGAGCGGTCCGAAGGTGCCGAGGCGGGGGCAGAGTGGGTACGTGGGTGAACGTGCCACTAGCGTTGAAGCATGGTCGATTTCTATCTCGGCGGACCGGTTGATTCCACGACCGGGAAACGCGCCCCAGGACAGACAACCCGATACGAGGCATCAGACCTCACCACCCACGGCGTCATCGTCGGCATGACGGGTTCCGGCAAGACGGGGCTCGGAATCATCTACCTCGAGGAGGCCCTTCGCTCTGGCATCCCGACGCTGATTCTCGACCCGAAAGGGGATATGACGAATCTGCTCCTGACATTTCCGAATCTCGCTCCGTCCGACTTTGAGCCGTGGATCGATCCGGCGGCGGCGCAGGACTCATCCGTTTCGGACGTTGCGGCCGACACGGCGCAATTGTGGACCAACGGCCTCGCAAGTTGGGATCTGACCGGAGCCGACGTCGGCGCACTGCGCGCCCGTGCTGGCTTCACGATCTACACGCCCGGCTCGACGTCGGGTGTGCCGATCAACGTCATCGGATCGCTGGACGCACCTGAAGGGTCCTTCGATGATCGCGCCGAAGCTCTGCGAGATGAGATCCAGGGCTTCACCGCGGGACTCCTGGGGATGGTCGGAATCGATGCTGATCCAATCTCGTCCCGTGAGAACGTGCTCATCGCCAACCTCATCGAACACGCGTGGAGGAACGGGCAGTCTCTCGCCATGGACACCCTGCTCGGATGGATCCAACGGCCACCGATCCGCAAACTCGGCGTCTTCGACATTGAGGCATTCTTCCCAGCCGACGACCGGCTCGACTTGGCAATGAAACTCAACGGACTTCTCGCTTCACCCGGCTTCGGTACGTGGATGGACGGCGCGGCGTTGGATATTCCGAGCCTCCTGTGGGACGCCGATGGCACGCCGCAGGCAGCCGTGATATATCTCGCCCATCTCTCCGAGGAGGAACGCCAGTTCGTCGTAACACTGATCCTGTCCAAGCTGATCACCTGGATGCGCGCGCAGCCGGGCAGCGGTGATCTCCGAGTACTGGCCTACATGGACGAGGTTTTCGGATTCGTACCGCCGACGGCGAACCCTCCGGCCAAGCGGCCGATCCTCACCCTATTGAAGCAAGCCCGCGCGTTCGGTGTCGGCCTGCTCCTGTCGACCCAGAATCCCGTGGATCTCGACTACAAGGCGATGTCGAACGCCGGAACTTGGTGCATCGGGCGGTTGCAGACGGAGCGAGACAAAGCGCGCATTCTCGAGGCGCTGACTTCGGTTTCCGGCGACGTCGATGTCGCACAGCTCGACGGCCAGATCTCGGGACTCGCCAAGCGATCGTTCCTGCTGCACAACACGCGGGACAGCGAGCCTCAGCTATTCACTACTCGATGGGCCATGTCGTATCTGCGCGGTCCGCTCACTCCAAAGCAGATCACCAGCTTGACCCCGGACCGGCCTATACCTGCGAAGGCCGTTCCTCCGAACGGCACGCTGGAGACAACAACGGCGCCGGCGGTTGACGACTCGAGGGTCGCGGTCATGCCGCCGGTCGCCGATGGCATCGCCGTATTCCACCTCGACCCGGCTGCAGAGTGGTCGGAAGCGGTGGGATCATCCGCAGTTCCGACGCACTACGAGGCCGGAGCTGCGGTGCGCATCGTTGCGCGCTACGACGACACGCGTGCCGGCGTCGACCACGTCGTCGAATGGGAAGCGGTGGTATTTCCCCTCACAGATGACATCGGCGACCCCATCGAGGTCGATCATGACTCGCGTGACTTTGTCGAGGAGGATGGCGCGTCCGTCCCATATGAGTTGCCCGCAGCGCGGATCGACACGAAGACATTCTGGTCTTCGCTCTCGTCCGCCTTGAAGGAACGGATGTACCGCGAAGGCAAGGTGACGATCTTCAAGAATGCGACCTTGAAGATGTACTCCCGTGTCGGCGAATCGCGAGAGGATTTCGTTCTCCGGTGCGACAAGGCCGCTGACGACGCGGCTGACGATGCCACGGCGAAGCTAAGGGGCCAGTACGAGAAGCGACTTCGGCGCATTCAGCTCGCCATCGACAAGTACGGAGCGCAGGCGGATGCGGCAGCGCAGGACGCGCGGTCGGGGGATATCGATTTGGTCACCGGCACCGTGTTCGACATGCTCGCCGGCAGGAGCCGCTCTCGCAGCATCTCATCGGCGACGAAAGCCAGAAGAACGGCCCAACGTAAGGTTGATGCGGCCACGGACCGGGTCGAGGCGAAGGTCGCTGAGTACGAAGTGCTCCAGGAGGAGTTTCAGGACGAGGTTGCAGATCTGGTCGCTGCATGGGACGAAGAGGCGGCGGACGTCGAAGAAGTCACGATTGGTCTCGAGAAGACCGACATCACCGTCTCGGACGCGTTCCTTGTCTGGATCCCAAGGGACTAGTACGCGTACCCAGGGTTGGCGACGTCCTATTTGACGTCGTCAGCCCGCGGAACGAAGTCCTGGGTGCGAGCGGTCCGGGTCCAAGAGCCGACGAACCGTTTCGACGACCTCGCCCGGGTGCTCGGTGACGTCACTCCAAGTGAACCGGACGACCCTCCATCCGTGAAGCAGCGCTTGTCGATCACGCTCCCTGTCGCGCGAGAAGGCGTCTGCGAGTTCGTGCCACCGTCTCGAGTCCCACTCGATGGCGAGGCCTTCGCGAGGGAAGGCCACGTCGAATCGTCGGGTGGAATCCCAAGGAATCGGAAACTCGAAACGTGGCTCGGGCAGGCCGCCAATGCGGAGCAGATCGGCACCCCGCCGTTCGAGCGGCGAGCCGTTGCGGAGCACCTGACCTCGGTCTTCGAGGATTGAGCGGATCTTCCGTATCCCCGGCTTGCCGCGCCGGCCCACCTGATCGACAACCCGAGCAACCTGATCGATGGCAATGCGTTGGTCGGCTACCGCCGACTCCAACACCGCTGCAAGGTGAGTGTGGGTCAGCAGTGGCGAAAGGTCGACGATGGTACGTGGCATCGTCGTGACGGGAAGGTCAGAGATCTCTTCAATGTGTTCGTCGATGAGATCGTGGCACCGATGGACGGTGACGCCCGGGAACACATGCGTTGTGCGAGAGTGAACGAGAACGGTCGCTACTCCACGCCTCAGTTTCGGCAGGTCGTGAAGCTCGGCAGCAGCGTCATGTGAAACCACGGCGCTTGGAAGAGCGGTCACCGCGGCGCGAACCAGATTCATGGCGCCCGGCATCTCGATGACCTGGTAGCCGTAGCGGCCGAGCGGTCTCCATCGACCGTCGCGCACCCGCTGGTCGATCTGGCCTTGGGAGAATCCGCAGGCTTTCGCTTGGTCGCTTCGAATCGCTCCGCCCTGGCCTGCGGCGATGTCGACAATGAGTCGATCAGGGTTCATTGCGACAACGTGCCACATCACAGGTCCGATTTCCAGGGAGTCGACGGCCCGCCCATTCCGCGGGCTGGGGACGCCAAATAGGACGTGGCGAACCCTGGGTACGCGGATTAGCTCTTGCGGAGAGCCCAGAGGACGTCTCTGATGTCGACGATCCCCAGCAGCTCTTCACCGACCGTCACCGGCAGATGGCGGTACCCCGTCTCGAGCAGCCAGTCCGCCGCCTCAGAGACGCTGACCGTCGGCGGCACCGTGTCAGGCGAATCGGTCATCCAGGCCGTCACCGGATCATCCAGGTCCGCACCCTCCGAAACAGCACGCACAACGTCTCGGTCGGTGAGGATCCCGATAACTCGACGACCGTCGACGACGGCGAGTGCGCCGATGGATCGGGAGACCAGCACGTGAGCGGCGTCGCCGAGGGTCGTCTCAGGACCAACCACGTCCGATGCTCCGCTCACCAGTGCTTCGACCCGCAATGCGACTCCCTTCGGATGCTCTGCAAGTCAGGCTAGCCATCCCACACCTGTCGATGTCGGGCCGGTGTCTTCAGGGCCCGCTAGACGAGATCCTGTTCGCGAATCCCGAAGCTTGGATGGCGGAGCCTGCACAGTGCCAGTTTCTCGAGCTGGCGGATCCGTTCACGTGTCAGGTTGAACTCGTCGCCGATCTCTTCGAGCGTGCGCGGCACGCCGTCGTAGAACCCGTAGCGCAGTGCGAGGATGCGTCCTTCCCGCTCAGGCAGACGTTCGATTGACTTGCGAAGACTGTTGGCAATGTCCATCTCTTCGGTCACCCGAACCGGATCGACGGCCTCCTCGTCTTCGATGAAGTCACCAAGCTGCGCGCCGTCCTCGCCGATCGGCTGCTCGAGAGAAACGGTGTCGGCGACGCTCAGAGCGAGCTCGACCTTCGTGACATCCACACCCGCCTCTTCGGCAATCTCCTCGGGCTTCGGGTCGCGGCCGAGTTCAGCCTTCAGGCTCGCCTGGGCAGCGCGTACCGCAGCAAGTGTGTCGTGCAGATGAACGGGGATACGCACGGTACGTGACTTGTCCGCAATAGCCCTCGTTATCGCCTGCCGGATCCACCACGTTGCGTACGTCGAGAACTTGAAGCCCTTGCGCCAATCGAATTTCTCAACCGCGCGTATGAGTCCGAGGTTTCCTTCCTGGATCAGGTCGAGGAAGTCGATCCCGGAGGTGTTCGCGTATCGACGAGCATTGGCGACGACGAGACGGAGGTTGGCCGTTAGGAATGCATCCTTGGCCTCCTGCCCGCGCCGGGCCTGCCGCCGCAAGGCAATCTGCTCAGCTCGTCCCTGGTGTTCGCCGGCGTCGAGGCGGTCCTGGGCGGTCTGCCCGGCCTCGATCTTCTGGGCGTAGTCGACCTCTTTTTCCGCCGTCAGGAGCTCGTATTCGCCGATGGCGGTCAGGTACTGGCTAACCAGATCGGTGGTCAAACGACCACGTTCGTCGGTGAGCTTGCTCCGGTCCCGGTCGCGCCGGGTACGAGTCAACGTATCGCGGTCAACCCGCTCCTTCGCTTCCTCGCGTTCTCTCGCCGCGCGATTCAGGACGGCCTTGCTCGGATTCGAGCCGTTTGTCATCGAGTGATCCTCCACCAACGTTAAGCACTCCACCCGTTCCCGCTTTGTGAAGCGCCACAAATCGGGAAACAATTCAATATCACACATCCCGACCGATTTGTGAAGCCCGAATATTCCAGGCCTCCAATACCACCAGGCGGTCAATTGCCTTGCTCCGCTGAGGGTACGGAGCAACGGCGCCTAGCGCGACGTCAACGGTCGAGACGCTCACATTGCCTGCGGAGACGGTCGATTCGCGGCCCAAAGGCCTTGCCGCCAAGGTCTTCCTCGTCCGCGAGCCGGTCGCAACGGCGCTCCAGGGCATCGAGCGGCGCCTCCTGGCTCGGCTGCGAGTGGGACCCTTGCCCGCGCGTCCGTGGGTGAACGCCGAGTTCGAGGACGTCAGACTCATCGGCTACCACGGACTCGTCAATTGACCCGATGTCTTCCAACATGTGTCCCGGAACGACTCCGAACCACTTGCCCGAGAAACCCCCGCTCATTCCTCCAAGTATTTCGGGAGCTGCCCCAGCACACCGGTCCGCCGCGTGCCGCAATGCCGACTCGTCAAACTCGCCTTCCACCAAGGAGCTCGGGATCGAGATCGTGAATCCACCGTCTCGCCCAACCTCAACACGTGGCACGTCCGCGCCGTGATCAACCAGACACTCCGTGTAGGAATCCAGCTCCCGGACCAGCGGTGGCGCCTGCGGACGATCCTCCGCGGCCACCGCAAGAAGGAGCCCAAAGGCGAGGAACAGGCCAACCGCAAGAGCGACCAACACGGCAGGAACCGCCCAGTCCGTGACGCCCACATGGCGGTCGTCCATAGTCTCTCCTCGCCGTCTCCCGGCACAACAAACGCTCGGCCGGCTGGCCGCCGCTCTCTAGGCTACGCCCCTCCGGCGGCGAGGACAGTTCTCGACGTCCCCGCCATTGGATCGAGATGTCCCGTTCGAAATGCTTGGATTCCTCAGGTCCGTCCGTATCCTCATCGCCGATGGCAACCTCGACCCACCTCCCCCTCTGTGTGTACTGCGGAACCGCTCGATCAGCGGACGAGACGCGGTGTCCACAATGTGGTCGCCCCTGGATCGACGTTCGCGTCGGCTCCATCGGCGCAGCACAAGACCAGGCTCGGATTCACGCCGTGGTCGGCGCCACTTCGGCGGCCGCTGCCCCCACAGTCATCGACACCACCGACGATCACAGGCCGAGCGACAACGCCCCCCCTGCCGGCGCCACCCTCGACGACACCACGACCGACGACACACCACCCCAAGACACCATCAACAACAGCGCCACAGCTGCCGCCACCACAGCTGCCGCCACCACACCCACCGAAGACACCACGACCGACGACACGCCACCCCAAGACACCATCGACAACAGCGCCACACCCGCTGCCGCCACCACACCACCGCCACCATCAACGACAGCGGAAGATGCCGAGGTCGTTCCCCCACCCCCAGACGACGTCGACGACGAGGCCCAGCCAACCGATCCGAGCCAGCGGTTCGTGTGGCTGATACCGGCGTTGATAGCTGCTGCGGCCGTCATCGTGATCGCCCTCTTCGGATTCGGCTTTCTCGACGACAACACCGAACCGGTGGCTGCCCCAGAGGCCATTGCGACCCCGGTCCCAACCACCGCGGCCCAAACCACCACCACCCAGGCACCCACGACAACGTCGGCCCCCAGCACCACAACCACCTCGACCACGATTCCTGGCGTTGCATCGATTGAGTCTGTTGGGACCGCGATCCCGATGTCGTCGCTCACACTGAAGGCCGGTGGGATCGGCCCGTTGGTGATCGGAGACGCTGCGCCCGACGCCATCGGGCGTCTCGTGGCCAGCCTCGGCCGACCCGAGGAAGTCGGTGTCGCCGGTGCGGAGTTGGGCTTGTGCCCAGGCGAAAACGGAAGATTCGTGCGGTGGGCAGGTCTCACCATCGTCGTGACCGGCACGCTCGCGGATGGGGTGTTCGCCGGGTATCGATTCGAGGAGCAGGGGGTCCCAACCATGCATCTCGACCTCGCCACGCCATCGGGGCTTCGGATCGGCGACCCGCTGTCCTCCCTCAACGAGGTCTATGCCGCATACCAAATCGACTACGTCTCCGATGGCGGAACCGATCTGTTCCAACTCTCAGACGAAGAGGGCGTGCTGTTGTGGGGACCGGTATCGTCGATCGAGGACTCCGGACGTGTTGAAGGAATCCACTCCCCCGACGCCTGCTCATCGTAGGGCCGATAGCCGCTCCTCAAACTAGGCTTACACCGTGCGCATCCGACGACGGGGGTTCGAGTGAATTCTGCAGACACACCGTGGTGGCGTCGCGTGTTCTCTCCCGCGAACGTCGTTTCAGTAACGGCGGGTGTCATGGTCTTCGTGCTCGGCCTCATCGCATGGAACACGAACCGCGGGGTGTTCGTCGCAGCCCTTGCCGGTGCCATCGTCACAGGCGTTGTCTGGCTCATGTGGTGGTACGTCGCCGGCCCGACCGACATTGATCGACTGCTGGGTACTCCACGTCTCGGAACCATCCCGGACAACGACACAAGCCCTGCGCCAACCCTCACTGACGCCTCATCGACATCGAGCAGGGCGTATCGCGAACTGCTGACTCAAATCGAGGGCCGGACCAACGGTCAGGTTCTGCTCGTTTCGTCTCCCGCCCCCGGCCAGGGTGCTTCGACGGTGGCCCTGAATCTCGCCGTCGCGGGGACCCAACGCGGCCGGCGGATTGCGCTGATCGACGGCGACATCGACGGGAACGGTGTTTCGCGCTTCCTCTCGACCGGCAGCGACCCGGGTCTCACGGACCTTGCAGCCGGCGCCGCCACACTTGCGGATGCCTCGAGACTATGGACCATCGGCCAAGGCAGCGTTCTTCCGGTTGTGCCCTCTGGGTCGTCGACCAAGCCCTCCGAAACCGCTCTTGCCGGGCCTGGGCTGGCCGGTTCGATCGAACTGATTGCCGAGCGTGCCGATGCGGTTCTGATCGACGCACCGCCGATCGCTTGGGACGGGGCCACGGCGCCACTCGCTGCGCACGCCGACGGCACCATCCTCGTCGTCACCGAGGGCGCAACCGATACGAGTGTTGCCGATGCTCGCGACCGACTTGCCACTGCCGGGGCGCCGGTCATCGGCTACGTCGCGAACCGCTCTGCACCACCGTCGGTCTGGCGGATTCCATTCGTCCGGATGCTCAAGCGCATCGCAGTCACATTCGCGGCCATCGCCGTCGTGTATTCAGCATTCACAGCTCTCCAGATCTATAGCTCATGGTCGAACGTCGATCGGGAAGCCCTTGCCACGTCTGAAGCAGGAGCTGCGCTGCCGTCAACGTCTCTTCCGCCGGTGTCCGATGTTGTCGCAGATGATGATCCGGACGTGCAACCCCTTGAAGATGTTGTGGTTGCCGCTCCGACCATTGAGGGTGCGTATCGATCGCTGCTCCTCATCGGCAGCGACGTTGCTGCAGACCTCGCAGACGTCATCCTTCTCACCGTCCTTCCTGCCGACAAGGATCTCCCACCGTTCATGGTGTCGCTCCCCCGTGATCTCTACGTCCCAAATCGTTGCACGAACGGCTACGGGCGCATCAACACGGCGTACCGCGAGTGTGGTGATGTCAATGCTCCCACGATGCTCGCGCTTGCGGTCGAAGACTTCACCGGTATCAAGGTCGACAACTTCGCACTCTTCACCTTCGGCGGATTCGAGCAGGTCATCAACGGAGTTGGCGGTGTCGAGATCTGCTCGGAGTACCCGTTGCGCGACGCGAAGTCCTACCTCGATTTCCCGGGAGGATGCGTGAACGCGGATGGTGCGATGGCGCTTGCGTGGGTGCGGTCGCGCAAGACCCAGCAGCTCGTCAATGGGAGTTGGCGTTCCGTCCCGGGTGCCAGCGATCTGCTGCGTAACGAGCACCAGCAGGACGTGCTCATCAAACTCGCGACCAAGTTGAGGACCTTCGAATCTCCGACCGACCTTTCGAAGAAGATCAACGAGCTCTCGAATGCGTTCGTGGTCGACGACGGACTCAGTCTCTCCGACACGCTCTCGCTCGCCTGGAGCCTCCGCGACATCGACGTCGCCACGATCCAGCGGCTCGTGGTGCCCGTCAAGCTTGGGCGCACCACATCGGGCCAATCGATTCTCAGAGCAACCAAGCCGTTCGACGAGGTTCTCGAGGAGTTCTATCCCGAGCTCCTGGTCGTCGATGCCGACGAGATCGAGTCGGCAGCGTCACCCGCGCCGTAGGTCACTCGACGGCAAAGACCTGAGCATCGCCGAATCCGGGCGCTTGGATCCCTTGTAGTCGGCACGGTTCACGCCGCGGCGGCTTGCGACGATCATGCGTGAGGGTGTCGTGTCGATGCGGGTGATCGACAATGGTTCGGGTGTACCTGCGGACATCGAGCCCTATCTGTTCAAGCGCTACCTCCACGGTGGCGGTCGCGCCCTCCTGAGTGGCAGTGTGGGACTCGGCACGGCGGTTGCGTCCGCATACGCTGAGTCGTTCGGAGGAACGATTGAGTATCTCAGACACAACGACCGAACCATCTTCGAGGTCCGCCTTCCTGCGGTGGTCTCCCACACCGTGCCGGCACTCGTGTAGCGTCCGGACCGCCTGATCGCCGCTTGACCCATCCGTTCGCACCAGCTGCCATAGAATGGGCTGCAATCGCTTGGAGGATCGAACCGACGTGAGTGACCCGAAAGACCCCTACGGCAATCCGCCGGGATGGACCGACCCGTACGCCGATCTGACGGACATCTCCGGGAACGACCCGATCCCGCCCCTCGAAGATCCGAACATCCCGCCGGCAACTCCACCAGGGTCGCCGCTGCTGACCGGACTCGTCGTTGGCCTCCTCCTCGTTGCCCTCTCCGTCGCGGTGTTCCAACTCCTCAAGGACGACGACACGACGGCGACCGCGGAGACGACCACGACAACCGCCGGCGAAGGGTCTGAGACGACGGTCCCGGGCGAAGACTCGACCACGTCGACCACCATCGGGACGATAACGCCTCCCTCGGAGCCGTATCCGCCAGTCGGTACCGCGATCGAAGTCGACAATATGAAGCTGAAGAGCGATCGCATCGGCATCCAGATCAACGACGTTCCTGACCTGAAGTTCGGCGACCCTGCCGACATCTCGATCGGTCGCCTGACCTCGAGCTTCGGCGAACCAGACCAAGACACCGAATGGCAGGTGTCGACCGGTCAATGGGGCGTCTGCACCGGAGAGCTCGAACGTGTGGTCCGGTTCGGCCCATTCGCCGCGATCGTCACCACCGACGGGACGTCCGAGGTCTTCAACGGCTATCGGCAGGACCTGAGCTTCGGTGACCTCGACTCGGATGCCACCCAACTCACGACACTCAGCGGCCTGAAGGCAGGCGATACCGTCGAGCGCCTCGAGCAGATCTACGCATCTGAGGACATTCAGTTCTCAACGGACTCGGCACTCGGCGACATATTCGAACTTCGTGGTTCGGATACTGGCACGCTCCTCCTATGGGGCCCCGTACGCGGGACCGATCCGGACTCGCTCGTCGTCGGTGTCTACGCGCCGGATGTCTGCGGCCGGAGCTGAACCCAACGTGTGGCGGTGAAGCCGGACGGGCGCACAGGACAGACACACGGTGGACGTGTGGTCTGCCGCGGAGCGAGCGCGTTTGACGTCTCGTACCGCGAAACAGCCTGAACGCTGGAAGTCAGGCCGCTAGTATCGCCGCCGTGACGACTCGCAATCCCGCCGTTCCGTACCTCGTTGGTTCCGTTGCCGGTGTTGGCGTCGCCATGGCCTTGTTCACCGTCATCGTTGGAGCGACGACCATCACCACGGTGTCCATCGGCGATGCCGCTACGGGTCAGACCCTGCCCGAACTAACCGCCACCGGATCACTGATCGGCCTTCTCGTATTCCTCGCCGGCGCTCTCGGTGGGTTGCTCGTCAGCGCGGTCACCTACGCCGTTGGCCGAGCCCAAGATCCGGACACACCGCGGTTCTCGTTTCCCGTCATCGCGCCCATCGGGATTCTGCTCCCGGCGGCGCTCGCATTCGCGGTTGTGAGCCTTGGCCTTTCGCTGTTCGGAAGCTCGTTGGATGGCGTCGTCGCAGTTCCGATCACTGCCTTCGTCAGCATTTCGGCCGTGGCGGGACTCGTCGCCGGTGCGGTGACCGTCCCGATCGTGGATGCGCTCTCTCGCCACTCCTCGATCGGCGATCCGAACGAGGCAACACCCTCGACGGGTGAGGCGTTTTGGTCGGACTTCGGTCGAGCGGTCGGCATACCTGCTGTGGCGATAGGGATTGGTGCGCTGTTAGCCGTTGGTCTCGCGGAGATCCTCCTCAGCGCCGAATCCACGGCGGTAACCGTCTCAGTGTTCTCCGTTGTGGGCGCAATCATCCTGGGAGGGACCACGTTGCTGGCGCTGCGTCCGTGGGACAAGGAGTAGAGACTCCCCAACCGAAGGACTCTCGCCACTCGGGTCACCGCACATAGCAGTCGGTAGCGAGACACGAGACTTGAGACGTGTCGCCATTCCCGTGGCCGCTCCGCTGAGACTCGGCTAGTGACCGACCGAGGTGCTCGGCACCACGACCGGACCTGTCTCCAGCTTCTGTTCGCTGTCGTACCACGAGAAGAAGACCCATGCAATCGCGACCCACAAGATCAGGCCGCCGCCGATCTTCATGATCAAACCGGCGATGATCTGGTCGGTCATCACATCTATCCCCCACAGCCGCGGGAACGTGGTGTAGATCTCGTACAGGGGACTCTCACCCAGGGTCATGAACGAGGCCGGGATGGTCGGGACCAACGACTGCAGGAACAGATAGCCCATCTTGCCGAAGGGGGCGAGCGTCTTCGTCTCGGGAATCGGATCCATCACCGGCCACCACATCAGGACGGCGGACACGAAAAGCACGAGGTGGGCGAAGAAGTGGAAGAGATCGCTGGTCAACATCAGTTCCACGATCGACGGCACATGGATGAATGCGAGCCACGCGTTGAAGAACACCAGGGTGAAGAGCGGGCGGGTGATGACCTTCAGGAGCGGAATGAACGGCTTGACGTAGGCATGCATCAGCCAGGACGGCGTTCCCCCGAGCAGCAGCGGGGGCACCACCAGCGTGATCAGCATGTGTTCGGTCATGTGGAACATGTACAGCCGCTGCTCTCCGATGTCATGCAAGGGCCAGGTCGAACTGACCACCAAGAAGACAATGCCGCTGTAGAACATCACCCGCTGGAGCGTGGATACCGGGGGTTGTCCGGCCGGGGCATACCGGCCGGCAAGCTTCCGAATGCCGTACTCGTACGCGATGGCGAGAGCAATGGCGACCCCATACACGTCAAGGTGTGGGTGGAACGTGATGTCCATCGGTCAGAGTGCCCGGAATACCGCAAGCAGCACGATGAACAGGAGGATCGCGACCACCACGGCTATTCCGAATACGTAGCGGTATCCCTTGAGGTCATATCTGAGGTGCATGAAGACCGCGACGACCGTCACGAACTTTGCAGCGCCGAACGCGATCAGCAGGGGTGCACGCACTGGGTCAAGGACCTCGATGTATGGGATTGCAATCTCGATGGCGGTCGCGACGGCGAGCGCCGCAGCAATCAACCAGTAGGTCTTCGGCGTCGGATGAGCGTGCGAAGCGGTTGACATGGTCAGATCTGCAGCAGGTAGACGACGGTGAAGATCACGATCCAGACGATGTCCACGAAGTGCCAGTAGAGAGCGACGAGTTCAACGTTCATACCGTGGTCGGGAGAAAGCCGTCGACGCAGTGAGAACGCCACCAGGAGCGCAATCATCAGCACACCGCCCGCAACGTGCATGCCGTGAAAGCCGGTCAGCATGTAGAACGACGAGCCGAAGGGACTGGTGCTGATCGTCAGCCCCTCATTGACGAACTCGGTGAACTCGAAGATCTGGCCGGCGAGGAATGAGAGGCCGAGAAGCGCGGTTCCGATGAGCCAGATCCGCCCTTGGCGCTGATCGGACTTCTGGAAGGCGTTGTCGGCGAGAACCATGGTCAGAGAACTCATCAGCAGCACGAAGGAACTCGCAGACGTGAACGGGATGTTGAAGATCTCGGCACCCGGTCCTCCATCGGTCGTGTGCCGGTACAGGAGGAACGTCGCGATCATCGCCCCGAAGAAGAACACTTCAGACCCGAGAAAGACCCACATCGCGGTCTTTCGCGTCCGATGAATCGGATCGCCGGTCGACTCGAAATCGGTCTGACCGTCAACCTCGAAGACGTCGTCGGTGGCGGTAGCCATCAGTGCATCTCCCTCGTGACCGGTTCCGCAGCCCATCCCACGATGCCCCACAGTGCCACGACCGCCCCAAGCGCGATCACGGCAAACCCGATCGGGCCCGACGAGATGAATACAAGACCGGCGCCCAGCAGGGCAACACCGGTTGCAGCGATAATCGGGAAATACGATGGTGACGGCATATGCATCCCGTGTTCCTCGACGACAACGTCGGGTTTGCCGGCTTGTTCGGGTGTGAGCT
>Ga0316190_10000930_pt1 | contig 20801 bp, 17 predicted proteins | sample Eddworburrow2_MG_FD_204929 | JGI IMG/M metagenome (GOLD analysis project Ga0316190, IMG submission 204929) | Coastal sediment microbial communities from Maine, United States - Eddy worm burrow 2 | ecosystem: Environmental > Aquatic > Marine > Coastal > Sediment | place: USA: Maine | collected... | reverse complement strand
TACAAGAACTTTGGATGTTCCGGGCAGCACAATCTCGCTGCCATGGTCGCCAATCCTGAAGATTTTGAAACACCGCGTACGTCCACTTCGGCAAGCGCAAGCCGGCGTAACGAAGTCTTCAAGAAATACATAGGTGGTGAGGACACTACCGCAGCCCAAGCGTCTCAGGCACAAGCCAAATCAAGCGACGTGGCACAGTAACAGTTGACTAGACAAGAGTGGAAACCATGACCCAAACTGAACCACAAGCCCCTGCGGCTGATACCGGAGCACCGGTTGTTGCTGCAGTGCCTCGCATCAATATTTCGGTGTTTTGTTCAACACAAGCGACCATAGCGACAATGCAGCAGGTGGTTGTTGACCGCCGAATGGCACGGGCACATGTTGATGTGCGCAATGGCGGCATAATGGCAGCTGCTCAGGCCTTCAGCCAGGCAACCACGCCTGATGTTCTTGTTCTGGAAACGGAAGGACATCGCGATCAGGTCCTGTCGGAACTCAGTCAGTTGGCGCAGGTGTGTGATCCGTCCACAAAGGTGGTTTTGATCGGCCACGTAAATGACGTCATTCTGTATCGTGAGCTGATCCGCCAGGGCCTTAGCGAATATCTTGTGGCACCGGTCCATCAGTTGCAGGTGATTGACGCCATCAGTTCGTTGTTCAATGAACCCGGCGCTGATCCTATCGGTCGCATTGTCGCTTTTATCGGGGCAAAAGGCGGAGTTGGGTCCAGTACCATTGCCCACAATGTGGCAGCACTTGCCTCTGGTCAGTATCAGGTCGATACGATTGTTACCGATCTTGACCTGGCTTTTGGTACGGCAGGCTTGAACTTCAATCAGGACCCCGCTCACGGCATCGCAGAAGCCATTGCTTCATCTGATCGCATCGACCAGACCATGCTTGAACGGTTGCTGACAAAATGCAGTGACCGGTTGAGCCTTTTGTCGGCACCGGCACAGGTCGAAAAGTCGCTGGGTATCGAAGACGACACACTTGAGCCGATCATTGATGCGATTCGCAGCAGCGCGCCGCTGATCATTCTCGACATACCCAATCTTTGGACCATCTGGTCGAAGCAGCTTCTCATGGGTGCTGATGATGTCGTTATCACCTCCACTCCTGATCTTGCTTCGTTGCGCAATACCAAGAATATTTTTGACTTCCTGACTGCTGCGAGGCCCAATGACAAGGCTCCGCTGATCATTCTCAACCAGGTCGGTGTGCAAAAACGCCCGGAAATACCGGTTGCGGAGTTTTCAAAGGCAATTGGCGTTGAACCGACTGTGGTCATTCCGTTTGACGCGCACGTGTTCGGTACTGCGTCCACCAATGGGCAGATGCTCGGCGAAGTCGGTCCGAAATCCAAGGCCGCTGAACAAGTCGCAACGCTTGGCCAGTTGCTGATTGGCAAAAACCCCGAAGCGCCGACAAACAAGGGTGGTTCTGCGCTTTCCAGATTGTTGCCAATGCTGAGGAAGAAGTAATGTTTGGTAAACGGGGAGAAGAGGCAACACCTCAACCGCAGGCTCAGCCGGTTGTGCCGGACAGCCAGCCGGCACAAGCAGCGCCTGCGGCGAGCCAGGCACAGGTGATACCCGGGTTGGATCTCGGCGGCACGGGCGCTGCCCAATCAAGCGACGCTGGGCCTGATGCAACTGTAGCCGCGGCTGCGCCTGCAAAGGCGGCGCCGCCAAAACCTGCACGTGACAGCAAGAACGGGCGTTCGGAAAACTACTACGATATTAAAACCTCAATCTTCAATGCGTTGATTGACGCGATCGATCTGACCCAGCTTGGGCAGCTTGAACGCGATGCGGCGCGTGACGAAATTCGCGACATCGTCAACGAGATTATTTCTCTTAAAGACGTTGCAATGTCGATTGCCGAACAGGAAGAACTGCTCGAAGACATTTGTAATGACGTTCTTGGTTATGGACCGCTTGAACCCTTGCTCGCGCGTGATGATATCGCCGACATCATGGTCAATGGCGCAGCCACCTGTTTCATCGAGGTTGACGGAAAGATGCTGGATGCCGGTATCAAGTTCCGTGACAATGCCCAGTTGCTGAATATCTGTCAGCGTATTGTTAGTCAGGTCGGCCGCCGCGTCGACGAGGCCAGCCCGATCTGTGATGCCCGTCTGATGGACGGCTCACGTGTCAACGTGATTGCCCCGCCGCTTGCAATCGACGGTGCTGCGCTCACCATTCGTAAGTTTAAGAAGGATCGACTTCGCCTCGATGATCTGGTTAAATTCGGGTCCATTACACCTGATGGCGCTCAAATTCTGCAGATCATCGGCCGGGTTCGCTGCAATGTCCTGGTATCCGGTGGTACGGGTTCCGGCAAGACAACGCTGTTGAACTGTCTTACCGGTTACGTTGATCATGAAGAACGCGTCATCACCTGCGAGGATGCCGCGGAGCTCCAGCTTCAGCAACCGCATGTCGTGCGTCTGGAAACACGTCCGCCGAACCTTGAGGGTGAAGGTGAAATCAGCATGCGCGATCTGGTGAAAAACTGCCTGCGTATGCGTCCTGAACGGATCATCGTGGGTGAGGTTCGCGGGCCTGAGGCCTTTGACCTGCTGCAGGCAATGAACACTGGCCATGACGGTTCGATGGGCACGCTGCATGCCAACTCGCCGCGTGAAGCCTTGTCGCGTCTGGAATCGATGATCACTATGGGCGGGTTTTCTTTGCCGTCCAAGACCATCAAGGAAATGATTACCGGTTCCATTGACGTGATTGTTCAGGCTGCCCGCCTGCGTGACGGCTCGCGCCGCATTACCCACGTGACCGAAGTCGTCGGCATGGAAGGTGATGTGATCATTACGCAGGATCTGTTTGTGTACGAAATTGTCGGTGAAGACGCCAATGGCAAGATCGTCGGCCGGCATCGTTCGACTGGCATAGCGCGACCGAATTTCTGGGACCGTGCGCGTTATTACGGCGAGGAAGCGCGGCTTGCAACGGCGTTGGAAAACGCTGAAGTGGCTGATGAAGATTACAACGGCTGACCGTCGTGACACTGGAGCGACATGAGTTCAACTGAACCGTTCAAGTTGCTCTAGAACTTTGGAAACGATCAGTTTCATGATTTTTGATTGATTCAGTCAGAAATCATGCTGATCCAAGAGGCAAGACAGGAAATGGAACTAAGTCCGGAGTTGACGAAAATCGCGTTTGTGATCTTTGCTGCCTTGAGCGTAGGCGGGCTGGCAATAGGTCTGCTGTTCCCCTACTTCTCGGGTCAGGCTGATGTCAACCGGCGTGCCCGGCGGGTCACATCGGGAGAAGTCGGTACCAAGGCCAAGACTGGTGGCAAGGATAGATCCGCCGCGCGCCGCCGTCAAATTCAAGACACCCTGCAGCAGTTTGAAATGGCGGAGAAAAAGCGCCGAAAGAAACTGACCCTCCGTCAGATGATTGGCCAGGCAGGGCTTGAAATCTCGATAAAGGCTTTCATTACTGCCTCTATCGTTGTTGGGGTGGTTTTCTTTTTTGGCTCGTTTATCGCTGGCGTCCCGATCTATGTCTCTGCCATCGGAGCCCTGGTTGGAGCGTTTGGCTTGCCCCGGTGGTTTCTGAACTACCTGGCAAAACGTCGTCGCGAAACATTTCTGCGAGATTTCGCCGATGCAATTGATGTGATGGTGCGTGGTATAAGGGCAGGACTTCCGGTGTCTGATGCGCTTAAGGTCATTGCAAAAGAAACGCCGGCTCCTGTGGGGCCGGAGTTCCTGGATGTGGTTGAGGGTCAACGGGTGGGGATTACCATCGATCAGGGCCTGGAGCGCATGTACGAACGCATGCCACTGGCGGAAGTCAACTTCCTGGCCATTGTGATGGCCATTCAGGCCAAGACTGGCGGCAACCTGGCTGAAGCTCTTGGAAACCTGTCGCGCGTATTGCGTGATCGCAAGAAAATTAAACAGAAAATCGACTCTGTTTCGCAGGAAGCCAAAGCGTCTGCGGCAATCATCGGTGCTTTGCCGTTTCTTATTGGCGGAGCGATGATGGTGCTTAACCCGGCTTATCTCCTGCCGCTGTTTGAGACGAAACTCGGCAACGTCCTGCTAATGGGATCAGGGCTATGGATGAGCTGCGGCGTGCTTGTCATGCGCAAAATGATAAACTTTGATTTCTGATCAAACTGGAAACTAGACCATCATGATCGAATTTATTTATTCCCTGCTGGAGCCGCGCAACCTCATTACGATTCTTGTGGCACTGTCGGCATTTGCCACTGTCGTGACGTTGACGGCGCCGTTGCTCCAGGGTGACCAGATGCAGGCCCGCATGAAAACCCTGGCAGTGGAGCGCGACAAGCTGCGCACTCAAAACCGCCAGAATCTGCAGGACAAGGACAGCAGACGCCTCAGAGACAATGCGCCAAAGGGCGTTGCCGCGCAGATTGTGGATGCGCTGAATCTCAAGAGCATCCTGCAGGCGGAGTCTTCCCGGCAACGGTTGCGGCAGGCTGGACTTCGCTCGGAAAAGCATCTGGTGACATATCTTGCTGCCAGGGCAATCGGGCCGATAGTCGCCGGTGTTGTCGTGTTCGTGTATTCTTCAACCGTGTTTGCCGATCAGGTTACTGGTTCCATGCGCATAGTGGCTGCGCTGATTGGTGCGATCGCCGGTTTCTATGTGCCCAACCTGTTTCTGACCAACATCGTCAAACGGCGCCAGCAGTCGATTCAGCGCGCCTGGTCCGATGCACTGGATCTGCTGCTGATCTGCGTCGAGTCAGGCATGTCCGTTGAGGCTGCTTTGGCCCGTGTGTCGCAGGAAATCGGCTCACAGTCGGTTCCACTGGCTGAAGAACTTACGCTAACAATTGCAGAGCTTTCATTTATTGGCGACCGCAGCAAGGCCTTTGAAAACCTCGCGCAACGAACCGGCATGGCGACGGTGAAATCAGTTGTGACCAGTCTCGTGCAGGCGGAACGCTATGGTACGCCGGTTGGCGTTGCGTTGCGCGTGCTCGCGCAGGAAAACCGCGATGACCGCATGGCCATGGCTGAAAAGAAGGCCGCAGCATTGCCGCCAAAGCTGACAGTGCCAATGGTTCTGTTCTTCCTGCCGGTTATCTTTGTCGTGTTGCTTGGCCCGGCCGGCATCCTCGCCTTCGGAGGATAAATCGAGGCATTGATCTGCCCCAGGCAAAAAACTTGTACAAAAAAGGCCGCATCCTTCAATAAGGGATGCGGCCTTTTCATTTGGCTGATTGAGACCAAAATCACCTTGATCTTGAATTTAGCTGGCGGCTTGCATCTGCTGCCAGGTGTTTTTCTGGTTCAGCATGCGTTTGAGAAACGCCAGGTTCTGCTCGACCTGATCAGGCGGCAAGTCGCGGCTTGCAATTTCACTTGCTTCCTTGAACCTGCCCTGCAGTCCGACCGACAGTGCCAGGTTCTGGCGCAATGTCTGATTGAATTCACCCTCGGGCAGTTTTTGTGCTGCCCGCAGTGCAGCCTCGGCCTGCGTGAGATTACCCTCAAGGATATAGGACATACCGATATTGTTGTGGATTGAAACCTTTTTCGGTTGCTCGACCAGCGCACGTTGGTAGGCCGCTCGGGCCTGGCCGTGTTTGCCACTCTGATCGTATGCCGATCCCAGCGCTGAATACACCTTCCAGTTGTTTTCACCGGCAGCAATGGCTTTGTTCAATTGTTTTATCCCGGCATCCGGGCGGCCGGACAAAACCAGTTCCTTGCCCAGATAGGCGACCAGTTTTGCGTCATCGGGATTGTGCGTCAGTGTTGTCTCCAACACCTTGATCACCGCAGCCTTGTTGCCACCGGCATCCAGCAGCCGCGCATAGGTCACGGCGCGTCGAACACTCTGCGGTTTTTCCCTCCAGGCGTTTGCAGCTTCCGCTGTCGCACGGATTGATAGTTGCGGATTGACCGACCCGGTGACAACGGGGTCTGCCGTTCCGGACGAGAGCCTGTTGTCGCCGGCACATCCGGTGAGCAGTAGCGCTGCCGTACAGGCAGCAGCTGTCAGTTGTTGACGCAGTGTCATTGTAAATCGTTGCCGCCGCATATGTTCACCCCTATCGATGGAATCACCGACTGGCTGTTAATCTCAAAAACGATCTTGGAGCGCCAACTCTCAATAAACTGTTAACCATGATTGACGGTTTGTTGCCCTGGCACTTTGAAAGCGGTCAGTTTTCGGATTTGTGATTGATTCAATCAAAAATCATGCTGATCTGGCCGCCATTTTGTGAGACACAGTCGTTTTCGCGGAGCAAATCACACCCAGTGTTTGCCGGCTCCACCACCCAGTGAGGCGCACCAGCCATGACAGCTGCAAAATCAATTCTTCTGAGCGCGTCAAACGCCAGGACGGTCGTACCTGTTCATGCCGTGACGCCTGACACACTGGCGGCATTCGTCAAACCCCTGTCAACTGTCCAGAAAGCCTGGATTGAGGCCAATGGCTTTGAGGCCAAGCCAAACAGTCATTTGGGTGTTGCCGACAAGGACGGTGGCCTGGCGATGGTGCTGTATGGAATCGGCACCGCAGAGACTGTTGATCCTTTCGAGCCCGGTGCATTGTCGTGCGCGCTGCCTGCCGGTGACTATGCACTGGCGTCCGGATTTTCCAATCCGGATCTGGCTGCCCTGGGATGGATATTGCACAGCTATGAATTCACCCGGTACCTGAGTGGTAAGGGGAATTCCAGATCCCGCAGACGCGCCCGGCTGGTGTGCCCCGACAATGTAGACCGGACCAACCTGCTTGCCCGCGCCGATGCGGTTATGCTGGGGCGCGACTTGATCAACACGCCGGCAGAGGACATGGGACCGTCCCAGCTTGAAACCGCAATGCGCAGTCTCGCCCGGCAGTTCAAGGCGGCGGTGAGCGTTACCAGGGGGGCGGCACTCGAGAAGAAATTTCCACTGATCCACATGGTTGGACGTGCCGCAGACGATGCACCGCGCCTTCTGGATCTGCGCTGGGGTACCCAGCGTGCGCCGAAGATCACGCTGGTCGGCAAAGGTGTGTGCTTCGACACTGGTGGGCTGGATCTGAAACCGGCTGCGGGCATGGCCTTGATGAAAAAGGACATGGGCGGTGCTGCAGCGGTGCTGTCGCTGGCGTCCATGATCATGGCGGCACAGTTGAATGTCCGGCTGCGCGTGCTGGTCCCGGCGGTTGAAAACGCCGTGGCAGGTAATGCCTTCCGGCCGGGCGATGTCCTGACCAGCCGAAAAGGCTTGAGCGTGGAAATTGGCAATACGGATGCTGAAGGCCGTCTTGTGCTGGCCGATGCTCTTGATCTGGCAGATGCCGAACGCCCGGATATGCTGATAGACATGGCAACTCTTACCGGTGCTGCGCGTGTAGCACTTGGTCCGGATCTGCCGCCGTTTTACACGGATGATGATGAGCTGGCGGCCCAACTGGCACGCCATTCCATGGCCAGTAATGACCCTGTCTGGCGGCTGCCGTTCTGGCATCGCTACAACGACATGTTTTCAAGCAGGATTGCCGATATCAACAATGCCGGTACCGGTGGCTTTGCCGGCTCCATAACAGCAGCGCTGTTTCTCAAGCGGTTTGTCGAGAATGCCGCATCCTACGTACATCTGGACATATATGGCTGGGTACCGGCCGCACGTGCCGGAAGACCTGCAGGCGGTGAACCGCAGGCGGCACGTGCCCTGTTTTCCCTGCTGAGTGAACGCTACCCCCGAGCTTAGGGCGCAATGGCTTAGACAAGGCTCAAATCCAGCGCGTTTGCGACTGAAATAGTGCTTGTCTTCCACCTGGAATCACGTTTAAATGAAACGGGTCCGTAACGATTTTGCAGACGGTCAGCCAGGTAACTGATCGGGCCAGGTTGTTGTGGTGAGTTGCGATTTGAGCAAGTGAGTGGCAGCCGTGCTGGTAAAGGCCGGTTGATGAACCGAATGAGTATCCAGCTGACAACGGCAGAAGTACTGGGTCTGTGGCACAATGTGCACCTGGCGCTGGTTCGTGATGACGAACCGGATTTGTCGGCTCGCCAAGTAACCATACTGTTGACCGTTTATCTGGAGGCTCCGCCACATACGGTTCGCGACCTTGCCGCGCGCCTTGGTGTGTCAAAGCCGGTGATTACCCGCGCACTGGACACGATGGGGAAACTGGGCCTCGTGAGCAGGCGCCGTGACGAGAAAGACAAGCGCAACGTGCTGATCCAGCGCACCGTGGAAGGAGCGTTGTTTGTTGAACGCCTTGCCGATACAATTTCAGTGCGCGCACAGGAGTTGAGAACAGATTTATGACCCTTGATCCCCGTCTTCATGCATTTCGCGAAGATATTGCCGACACTGCATTGCGGGGCAAGGTCGATGCGCTGCGCTTCGTAACTCCCGAGCTGCGCCAGATTTCGGTGTCCATTGCCTCGGTTCATGCAGAACCGCGCATGGATGCAGCGACGGTAACCGAGGCCTTGCTTGGCGAGCAGGTCAATGTATTCCAGGTCAAGGACGGATGGGCATTCGTGCAGCTGGCCATTGACAGCTATGTGGGCTACCTGCCGGCACGTTGTTTGACCAATCAGGTGCTGGAAACCACTCATCGTATCGCGGTGCCGTCAACGCTGCTTTACGTCAAACCCGACATCAAGTCGAACCCCGTACAGCACGTCTACATGAACTCACTTGTCTCCGTGATCAAGATCGAGGGAGATTTTGCGCGCCTCAGGGATCACCGTTATGTCTGGCTCAAGCACCTGATGCCGTCAGGCACGACCTGGGATGACCCGGCAACCATTGCTGAAGCCTTCGTCAATGTGCCGTATCTGTGGGGCGGCAAGAGCGCTGCCGGGCTGGATTGTTCCGGTCTTGTGCAACTGGCGTGGCAGGCGTGCGGTTTTGACTGTCCGCGCGATGCCGACATGATCCAGATGGGGTTTGGAAAGCCGCTGAAGCGGGACCGTGACCTCAGGCTTGCGCGCAATGACATGGTATTCTGGCAAGGCCATGTCGGTCTGATGCTGGATGCGACAAATCTGATCCATTCCAACGGCCATCACATGCAGGTCGTGGTTGAACCCTTAAGCGGTGCGATCAAGCGCATCGCCGACCTGTACGGCCAGGTAACCGGTGTTTCCCGGGTGCCGGAGATGTACAAGCCGGAAAGCGCCAGCGAAGCGGCTCAATAACCAGTTTGGCGGTTGACGGTATTCTGCAGGTCGCCACCCGCCTCATGCCGCACGATCTGACCCAGAATGTACCTGCACAAGGCTTCAGGATCGCTGTCGGCGGCGTTATGAGGGGTAACTGTCACCTTGGGGTGTTTCCAAAGCCGGCTATCTTCAGGTAGCGGTTCGGTTTCAAACACATCCAGGGTTGCGGCGCCGAGTTCGCCGGCATCCAGGCTCGCCAATATGTCAGCCTCCACCTGGAGTTTGCCGCGCCCGGCATTGATCAGCACCGGTGCGCCCAATGGTCCGTCAGACTTGAGCTTCCGGAACAGTTCGCGATTGAGTATGCCGTGGGTATCCGGTGTATGCGGCAGCAGGCACACCAGTATGTCGGTCGCGCCCAGAAACGCATCCAGTTCGCCCTTGCCGGCATATGCAGTGACGCCGTCTATCTGTTTGGCAGAGTTGCTCCAGCCGTTGACCTGAAAACCCAGATGAACCAGTTTTTCCGCCGCATCACGGCCAAGTTCGCCCAGGCCCATGATGCCGACACGCATGGCAGACGCTGACCATTGCGGTCTTTCCGTCCAGTCGATGTTCGCCTGATCTGCATCCATGAGCCTTTGCTGGCGATGATGCATCAGGACATGCAGGCAGACATACTCGCTCATGCGCATGGTCAGGTCCGGGTCAACCACCCGCACCAGCGGAACATCGGGCAATTTGGGTTCGCGCAAGATATGATCAACACCTGCACCGAGCGAAAAGATGGCCTTCAGGTTTGAAAAGCCGGCAAGAACACCTTCCGGCGGTTGCCAGGCCAGCGCATAGTCTATGTCTTCAGGTGCCGTGTCGTCGTCGGGCCACCTGCAAACATCGAGTTCCGGCGCGAGGGCTGCAAACCGGTCGATCCAGGGTTGCGGATCCCATCTTGATATGACCAGGGCGAGTTTTGTCATGTTTACTGTGCAATCTCCGCGACAGGATCTGTTTTCAGATCGAATGCGGCCGCCAGCAGCGCGCGGGTATAATCGGTTTCAGGCTTGTCAAAAATCTGTTGTGCCGGGCCTTGTTCCACCACCAGGCCATTGCGCATGACAACGACATCATTGGCCAGTGCACGCACGACCTTCAGGTCATGGCTGATGAACAGGTAGGCGAGTTCGTGATCCTTCTGCAGCTTGCGCAACAGATCGACGATCTGCGCCTGCACCGACATGTCGAGCGCACTGGTTGGTTCATCCAGCATGACAAACTTCGGCTCCAGTACCATGGCCCGGGCAATGGCAATGCGCTGGCGCTGGCCGCCGGAGAACTCATGGGGATAGCGATCCATTGCGACGGCAGGAACCGTGACCTCCTCCAGCACTTTCGCAATACGTTCGGTGCGTTGATCATAGGAGAGTTCGGGTTGCTGGATCAGCAGTCCCTCCTCGACAATCTGGCGTATCGACATGCGCGGCGACAGCGAGCCATAAGGGTCCTGAAATACCACCTGCATGTCCCTGCGCAGCGGGCGCATGTCCTTCTCTGTCATGCCGTCTATGCGGTTACCCATATAGACGATCTGGCCCTCTGAGCTGATCAGCCTGAGCAGCGCCAGGCCCAGTGTGGTTTTACCCGATCCCGACTCGCCGACCACACCCAGCGTCTGGCCTGCCCGCACAGTGACGGACACGTGGTTGCAGGCCTTGACATGGCCCACGGTCCGGCGGAAGAAGCCACGCTTGATCGGGAACCAGACCTTCAGATCTCTCGTTTCAATCACCACGGACGCAGTGGCGTCCGCCTGCGGCGGTTTCCCCTTCGGCTCCGCTTCCAGAAGCATCTTCGTGTAGGCGTTTTCCGGTTTGGTGAAAAGCGCTTTGGTCGCTCCTGCCTCGACGATCCTGCCTTCCTGCATGACACACACATGGTCCGACACATTGCGCACGATACCAAGATCATGGGTGATCAGCACGATCGCCATGCCGAACTCTTTCTGCAGGTCGCGCAGCAGCTCAAGAATCTGTGCCTGTACCGTGACATCAAGCGCCGTGGTCGGCTCATCGGCGATCAGCAATTCAGGATTGTTGGCCAGTGCCATGGCAATCATCACGCGCTGGCGCTGGCCACCTGACATCTGATGCGGATAGGCGCCAAGCCGGCTCTCGGCATCGCGAATGCCGACCTTTGCCAGAAGTTCCAGCGTGCGTTCGCGCGCCTGGGTTTCACCCATGCCCTGATGGACTTCCAGAATTTCGCCGATCTGCTGCTCGATCGTATGCAGCGGGTTGAGCGACGTCATCGGCTCCTGGAAGATCATGGTAATGTCGTTGCCGCGAACCCGGCGCAGATCGCTTTCATCGCTGTCCAGCAGTTCTTCGCCCTTGAACACCACGGAACCGGACGGATGATGGGCCGCCGGGTAGGGCAGAAGCTTCAGGATGGACAGCGCGGTGACGGACTTGCCGGACCCGGACTCACCCACCAGCGCCAGTGTCTCGCCGCGTTTGACTTCGAATGACACGCCCTTGACGGCGTGGGTCACCGTGTCGCCCTGGCGGAAATCCACCGCCAGATCCTGGACGCTCAACAGCACTGTGTTGTCACTGCTCATGAGAACGTCTTTCGTGGATCAAACGCGTCGCGTACGCCCTCGCCGATGAACACCAGCAGTGACAGCATGATCGACACAACTGCAAATCCAGTCAGGCCCAGCCAGGGTGCCTGCAGGTTGGCCTTGCCCTGGGCCAGAAGTTCGCCCAGCGAGGCTGAGCCGGGCGGCAGGCCAAAGCCCAGGAAATCCAGCGCGGTCAAGGTGGTGACCGAACCGGACAGAATGAAGGGCATGAACGTAACAGTAGCCACCATGGCGTTCGGTAAAAGATGCTTGAACATGATCTTGCGGTCGCTGAGACCCAGCGCGCGTGCGGCCCTGACATACTCGAAATTTCGGCCACGCAGGAATTCCGCCCGCACTACGCCAACGAGAGCAGTCCAGGAAAACAGCAGCATGATACCAAGCAGCAACCAGAAATTCGGTGTCAGGAATGCCGCCAGAATGATCAGCAGATAAAGCGTGGGGATGGATGTCCAGATCTCGATAAAGCGCTGGAACAGCAAGTCTGTCCAGCCACCGAAATAGCCCTGTACAGCTCCTGCCGCCACCCCGACAATCGACGACAGCACCGTGAGGACGAGCCCGAACAGGACCGATATCCGGAAGCCGTAAATCAGCCTGGCGATGACATCGCGGCCCTGATCATCGGTGCCCATCCAGTTCATGTTGCCGAAGACGCAATTTATGTCATCAACGCCTTTGTCGTAGCGTGCGCAGGCTTCTTCCTTCGACAATGAGATGGCCGGTGGTGACGGGGCAGGGCTGGGCAGTTCATTGTTGACGGTCTGATAACTGTAGCGGATCGGCGGCCAGATCATCCATCCGCTGCCATTGACCTCTTCCTGGATAAACGGGTCGCGGAAATCGGTTCGCGCAAGAAACCCCCCGAACTTGGACTCCGGATAATCGGCAAACACGGGCAACAGTATCTCACCCTTGTAACTGGCGATAATCGGCCGGTCGTTGGCGATAAACTCCGCCAGCAACGACGCGATGAACAGGAACAGGAATATCCAGAATGACCAGAAACCGCGCTTGTTTGCCCTGAACAGGGCAAGCCGGCGCTGATTGATGCCGGACAGCCGTGATGGCTTTTGCGGTTTCAGTTCGACCTGATCAATTGTGGTGCCTGCGTCCATGGTCACACCTGCCGCGATTCAAAGTCGATGCGCGGGTCAATCCAGGTGTAGACCAGATCCGTCACCAGGTTCATGAACAACCCGAGCAGGGAGAAAATAAACAAGGTGGCAAATACCACCGGATAGTCCCGGTTAACCGCAGCTTCAAAGCCAAGCAGTCCGAGCCCGTCCAGGGAAAATATCTGTTCGATCAGCAGCGAACCCGCGAAGAACGCCGAAATAAACGCACCGGGGAAACCGGCGATTACAATCAGCATGGCATTGCGGAAGACATGGCCGTACAGCACGCGTTTCTCGGTCAGTCCCTTGGCCCGGGCCGTCATCACATACTGCTTCTTGATTTCGTCCAGGAACGAATTTTTCGTCAACAGTGTCATGGTGGCAAACGATGAAACCGCCAGCGCTGTCAGTGGCAGCACCAGATGCCAGGCATAATCCAGGGCCTTCTGCCACCAGTTGAGATCGGCAAAATTGTCTGACACCAGGCCTCGAAGCGGGAATATGTTCCAGAATGAGCCGCCGGCAAACAGCACCACCAGCAGGATGGCAAACAGGAACGAGGGTATGGCATAGCCCACGATAATGACGGCAGACGTCCAGACATCAAACCTGGATCCGTCGCGCACCGCTTTTGCCACGCCCAGCGGAATTGAAATCGCGTAGGACACAAAGGTCAGCCAAAGTCCCAGCGAGATTGAAACCGGCAGTTTTTCCTTGATCAGTTGCAGTACCGGCACATCGCGGAAATAGCTCTGCCCGAAATCGAAGGTTGCGTAGTTCTTTAACATGATGAAAAAGCGCTCGTGGGTCGGCTTGTCAAAGCCGAACTGCTCTTCGAGTTTCTTGATGAATTCCGGATCAAGGCCCTGTGCGCCGCGATACTTGAAGCTGCCTTCGCTGCCGCCGGCACCCGGCGCCTGGCCGCCGCCGACCTCGCCGCCACCGGTGCCGCCGCCAATGCGTGCGGTTGCGCCAACGTCTGTACCTGCCAGTTGTGCGAGTACTCGCTCAACTGGCCCTCCGGGTGCAAACTGGATGATGGCAAACGAAATCAGCATTATCCCGAACAGTGTCGGGATCATCAGCAATAGTCGTTTGGCAATATATGCGCCCATGCACTTTTCCGGATCTGGTTGCGGTTTTTCTGTTTAAGGCAGGTTTTCGTGATTCGCTGTTAGGGGCCGCGTTTCACACTAGCGGCCTTGGCAGCATCAATCCACCATGTGTCGAACACGGCCCTGGCGAAGCGCGGTTTGGTTTCGGGTTTTCCGAAAATGTCCCAGTAAGCAAGGGTATGAGCACCCTTGTACCATTGCGGCACCCAGAACTGCTCGGCCCGCAAGACCCGGTCCAGCGCTTTTGCTGCGACCGTCAGTGATTGGCGGTCATTGGCCTGCATGATCTTGTCTATCAATGTGTCCACTGCCGTGCTCTTGAGGCCGGCAAGGTTGAAGCTTCCGGGCGTCTCGGCATTGGCTGAACCAAAAAACGCTTTCAGTTCGACTCCGGGCGTTTCGGACATTGAAAACCGCTGTACGGCAACATCAAAATCAAAATTCTTCAATCGTTCCTGATATTGTGCAGCTTCCACCTGGCGGATCGACGCAGCAATGCCCAGCAGCTTGAGGTTGCGCACATAGGGCCCGATGACCCGCTCGAAAGTTGGTGCGAATATCAGAAACTCCACTGTCAGCGCTTTGCCCTCAGCGTTGACACGGGTGCCGTTCTTGACCTCCCATCCGGCTTCGTTCAGCAGATTGGCGGCCTTGCGCAACAGCTTTCGATCCTGCCCGGAGCCGTCGCTGACCGGCGGTTCATAGGCAGCATCAAACGCAACAGCCGGCAGCATGTCTTTCAGCGGATCCAGCAGCACCAGTTCTTCAGCCGTTGGTTTGTCAGACGCGCGCAGCACCGAGTTTTCAAAGAACGAGCCCGTACGCTGGTAGGCACCGAAAAACAGGTTCTTGTTGGTCCATTCAAAATCAAACGCCATATCCAGCGCCTGGCGCACCCGAATGTCGGCAAACTTGTCGCGCCGCATGTTCAGGAAGAAGCCCTGTGCGCCAGATGCCCGGTCATCCGGCAGGGTTTCCCTGATCAACCGGCCTTCTTTCACTGCCGGAATATCGTATTCGGTGGCCCAGCTTTTTGAGGTGAATTCTTCACGCAGGTCCAGATTGCCCGCCTTGATCGCTTCAAGTTCGGCGGTCCGGTCACGGAAATACAACAGTTTGATCTCGTCGAAATTGTATCGCCCGCGATTAACCGGTTTGTCTTTGGCCCAGTAATCGTCCCGTCGCTCATAGGTTATGAACTGGCCCTGCTTGAGTTGTTTGACTTTGTAAGGTCCAGACCCGAGTGGCGGTGTCAGCGTGGTCTTGTCAAACTCATTGGCTTCATAAAACGCCTTGGAGAAAATCGGCAATTGCGCAACGGTCGCGGGAAGGTCACGAACATTGGAGCCCTTGAATTTGTAGGTGGCCTGGTTTGCGGCATCAACCGTGCAGCTTTCCACATCGCCCAGTGATATCTGGTAACTGGGATGGCCTTTGTCTTTCAACAGGCCGAATGTGGCACACACATCATCTGCGGTCAGTTTTGATCCATCGGAAAAAGCGGCTGCCTCATCCAGCACAAACGTGACACTCATCCGGTCTGCTGCAACATCTGCTGTTTTCGCCACCAGTGAATAAACCGCGTCCGGTTCGTTCTGATTGCGCACCATGAGCGTATCGAACAGCAATGACAGTTCCTGCGCCGCGACGCCTTTCAGGATAAAGCCGTTCAGGCTGTCGAATGTGATGCGGCCCGCCGTACCCAGCGAGGTAATCCGTCCGCCCTTGGGTGCGTCCGGGTCAACGTAGGGAAGCCGGTCAAAGCCTTCAGGCAGCGCCAGTTCACCAAACGCGGATATGCCGTGGCGCGGTTCCGCTGCCACAGGACCGGCTATCAACAAGGCGCCCAAAGCGCCTGCAAATATTGCCCGCATCAGGATTTTGCCTTTGCTGCTTTTGCTTCGTCAAACCACCAGATGGACGGAAAGCCGAGAGAATGATCCGGCTGTACGTCCGGTTTGCCGAAGCGATTCCAGTAGGCAACGCGCTGATAGGGAATATGCCACATGGGTACGACGAAATGGTTCCACAACAAGGCACGGTCCAGTGCTTTCGTGGCGGCGACAAGTCCGTCCCTGTCCTTGGCGAAGATCACCTTGTCGATCAACTGGTCAATAGCCTCGTCCTTGATGCCGACCAGGTTACGGCTGCCATTGCGGTCGGCAGACACTGAGCCCCAGAAGTCGCGCTGCTCATTGCCCGGTGACAGTGACTGTCCCCAACTGCCGACGACAATATCGAAGTCGAACGTCTGCACGCGCCTTGTATACTGGCTGTCGTCGACCGTACGCACACGGGTCTGGATGCCGAGCAGATTCAGGTGTTGCACATAGGGCAGAACGATGCGCTCGAACAGTGGGGACACCAGGAGAAACTCGATTGAAAATGCTTCGCCTTTGGCGTTGCGCAATACCCGCTTGGCATCAACCGTCCAGCCGGCCTCCTGCAGCAGTTTGGCGGCAGACCGCAAATTGCTGCGCTTGTTTTTCTGGGTGCCATATACCGGGTTGGTGTACTCGCTGGTGAACACTTCAGGCGGCAGCTTGTCTTTCAGGGGCTCAAGTATGGCCAGTTCGGCAGCGCCCGGTTTGCCGGTTGCGGCCAGTTCTGAATTCGAAAAAAAGCTGTTGGTGCGTACATACTGGCCAAAGAACAGGTTTTCATTGGCCCATTCAAAGTCGAATGCCAGGTTGAGCGCCTGGCGCACACGGACGTCTGCAAATTTCTCACGCCGGGTATTGATGGCGAAACTCTGCATGCCTTGTGAGTTTTTCAGCGTGATCTCTTCAGTGATCACATCGCCTCTTTTTACGGCCGGAAAATCATAGGCTGTTGCCCAGTCTTTCGAGGAATTTTCCACTCGAAAATCATACTCATCGCCCTTGAAAGCCTCCAGCGCAACGGTGCTGTCACGGTAGTAGATGGTGAAAATCTCATCGAAATTGTTCTGCCCGCGGTTAACCGGCAGATCCTTGCCCCAGTAATCATCAGCACTTTGCAGTGTTATGGATCGCCCCGGTTTCACGCTGGCCACCTTGTAGGCGCCATTGCCCAACGGTGCCTCCAGTGTTGTCTCGTTCAGCTGGCGGGTTTCACCCTTGTCGTTTTTGCCTGTCCACCAGGCTTTTGACAGCACCGGCAGTTGCCCGACGATCTGCGGCAGTTCGCGATTGCCGCTTTCGGAAAATTTGAACGTCACTTCCAGGTCTCCGGTTTTTTCACCGGACACCACGTTGTTGTAATAAAAATTGTACCTTGGATGGGCCTTCTTCAGCTCGATCATCGACCAGATCACGTCTTCGGGTGTAACCGGCGATCCATCATGGAACCTGGCTTGGGCACGCAGTTTGAATGTCACCGAAGAAAAATCTTCCGGCATTTTGACAGATTCTGCGATCAGCCCGTATTCCGAACTGGCTTCATCCAGCGATGTCGTCATCAGACTGTCTATTGTCAGCCCGACCAGGCCGGTCGCATTGCCCTTGAAGGTATAGGGGTTGAGACTGTCAAAGGTGCCGACAGAAAACAATCGGGCTCGTCCACCCTTGGGCGCATCCACGTTCACATAATCGAAATTTTCAAATCCGGCGGGGTATTTCAGATCACCGAACAACGACAGGCCGTGCCGCCATTCATTTGCCTGTGCGAGAGCTTTGTCTTGCCCCGAAAACGGCAGGCCGGCAGCGCCTGCAGCGGCGGTAAGCTGGAGTAGGGTTCTGCGATCTATCAAGGTCAACTCCTGTGAACGGCAAAAGCATGAACAATTGCGTTACGTCATAAATGTGAAGTCTATGGGCATCACGCACAAAATAAAACACCGGCAGCAGGCTACCGGTGTGAATTCTTCGTAATCATGTCGTGAACGCATTGGCCCTCATGTGGACCAATTTATTCCTTGGGCTGTTCTGCTGCAGGTTGCGTTGCCGTCGGCTGTTCAGCTGAAGTTTCCGTCTTCGTCGGTTGGTCTGCCGCAGCTTCTTCTGCTTTCGGCTGTTCTGTTGAACTTGCCGCATCCACCGGTAAGTCCACAGGGTTTGCAGACAATGTGCGCAGATAGGCCAGAAGGTCGGCTCGCTTGGCATCGCCCTTCATGCCGCCATAACTCATTTTGGTGCCGCGCGCCCAGTCCTTTGGCTTGGTTATGAAGGCATTCAGGTTTTCAAATGTCCATTTCTCGGACGCCTTTTCCTTCAAGGCGTCGGAATAGGCAAATCCGTCGCGGGTGCCGATGGCATGATCAACAATGTCGTAAAGGTTTGGACCGACCTTGTTCTTGCCGCCATCTTCAACCGTATGACAGGCAGCGCACGCCTTGAATGCGTTTTCGCCCTTTGCAACATCTGCAGACGCCAGCAGGCTGGCAAGCGATACTTTGGGCGCGTCGGTTTCGGCAGCCGTTTCGGTTCCCTCAGCTTCGGGAAGCTCAATAGCTATTGCCGTTTGTTCAGGCGCTTCGGCGTGATAAACGCCGTCTGCGACGATATTCAGTCCCATCACAAGCAGCACAGCACCCAAACCGGCGCCGGCGATCTTGTTGATAGTCATTGTGTCCATTCCGAACATATTAGCCCTCAAACCATCTGCTGTGACATTGGATGCAGCCATCCAATGACATTACCCCTTCCAATTCCGCGCGGAAACTAATTGTTTCTATAGGCCTGCGCAACACTTATAAGGCGCAAAGTGTCCTTATGCCGCGCTGCTGTCCGGCAGTACATCGCAACAGATTGACGAAGAAGGTTTTTAACATGGCGGCCAACAGCCAAAAGATTGCCTATCAGGGCGAACCCGGTGCCAATTCACACCAGGCATGCATGGAAGCGTGTCCGGACCACGAACCGTTTGCCTGCCGCACGTTTGAAGATGCATTTGCCGCAGTCGCATCAGGCGATGCGGGGCTGGCCATGATACCGATCGATAACACTGTCGCAGGCCGGGTAGCCGATATCCACCATCTCATGCCGGCGTCTGACCTGTTCATCACCGGCGAGCATTTCCTCAGGGTTCGTCACCAGTTGCTGGTATTGCCCGGCACAAAGCCTGAAGATCTGAAACGGGTCACCTCACACACCCATGCCTTGGGTCAGTGCCGCCGGTTGACGGCGGAAATGGGGCTGGAAGCAGTTGCGGCCGTGGATACCGCTGGGGCCGCCGCTGCCCTGGCCCAGTCGGGTGATCGTTCAACTGCCGTGATTGCCTCAAAAAAGGCGGCAGAGATCTATGGCCTGGAGGTCATGCGGGCTGATATTGAGGATGAAGATCACAATACGACCCGGTTCGTCATCATGTCTGCAAAACCCGATGATGCAGCACCTGAAGATGCTCCCGTCATCACATCGTTCATCTTCACCGTGCGCAACGTGCCGGCAGCGCTGTTCAAGGCCATGGGCGGATTTGCCACCAATGGCGTCAACATGATCAAGCTGGAGTCCTATGTGGACGGGTCATTCAACGTGGCGCAGTTCTATGCCGACATCGAAGGCCATCCGCAGGACAGGCCGGTCCGGCTTGCGCTTGAAGAGCTGGACTTCTTCACCAAATCCCTGCGTGTGCTGGGTGTGTACAAGAGTTCGCCGCACCGGCTGGAACTGGCCAGACGGCGCGAGGAAATGGACACCACTGCGTGAGCACGGGTTAGTTGTCCAGTATCTGCCTGATCAGATGATGGGCAATTGAAATATCCGGTGGCAGTTGCAAACCCTCAGGGTGGCTGCCATCGCCCATTGCATTGACTTCGTCGAAGCTGAACCAGCGCGCATCATCGAGTTCGTCGGGATCGATGGTGATGGCTTCGCTCAGTGCCTCGCCGGCCATGCCGAGCATCAGGTTTGCCGGAAACGGCCAGGGCTGGCTCATGATATAGCGCACCTCACCAACCCGGATGCCGGATTCTTCGAACACTTCTCGCCGTGCCGCGTCCTCTGCCGTCTCGCCGGGTTCCACGAACCCGGCCAGGGTCGAATACATGCCACTGGCAAATCGTGCCGAGCGGCCCAGCAGCATGGATCGACCCCGGGTGATGGCGATAATCGCAACCGGGTCGGTGCGCGGAAAATGTTCTCCCGAACAGGTGTCGCACACCCGCTTGTATCCGGCATCGTCGGGGCGGGTCGATGCACCACAATTTGAACAGAACCGGTGGCGCACATGCCATTGCAGCAGGGAACGTGCCTGCGCCGCCAGCCCGAGGCTTGCCTCACTGACCAGCCCCTGCAGTGCAATGGATCTCAGGTCAAGCGCGACCATGCCGTTGGCCGGTTCAAGTTCGTTGTCGGCGGCCTGAGCAGCGAAATGGTTGACGCCGTCGGCATCAATGCCCAAAAAAACCGGGTCGATACCGTCCACCAGGGCGGGCAGGTTTTCGCTCGAGTGCCATTGCATGCCGCCGCTGCCCGCGGGTCCGGCATGAACCATCAGTCTGTCAGCCGTAAACACTGCAATTCTGGTAGCCGGCGCATTGAGTTTTTCCGAATACCATCCCGGTTCGCTGCGGTGGCCGGACAAACGGTCAAGTTTACCATCCATGAATGCCGGTTGGGTCCTGACCATAAGCACGCCTTTGTTGAGTGTCGTATGAATTGATGAGATGAAATTACCTGCATCTGTTCCGGGTGTGCCATGCACCTGCATCACTGGCAAGACCTTTGCCGGATTACTTGCCTTGATTTCATGGAACTTGTCCCCTTGCATCGCGCCTCAATCCGTCCGATATAAGGGGTGGGAGGTTGGCAGCAGACGCATCGCTCGCCAACCGGGTCAGGTCCGGAAGGAAGCAGCCCTAGTGAGTTT
>Ga0316190_10000929_pt1 | contig 20807 bp, 23 predicted proteins | sample Eddworburrow2_MG_FD_204929 | JGI IMG/M metagenome (GOLD analysis project Ga0316190, IMG submission 204929) | Coastal sediment microbial communities from Maine, United States - Eddy worm burrow 2 | ecosystem: Environmental > Aquatic > Marine > Coastal > Sediment | place: USA: Maine | collected... | reverse complement strand
CAGCAGGCTCTCCGGGCCGAAACCCGCCACGGCGGCGGGGATGCCATGGTGTTCCACGACAAAATCCCACTCCTCTGGTCCCATCACCGTAGAGACATGACCGGGGGCAACCAGGGCGTCGAAGCCTGGTTTCTCGGATTCCAACAGCATGGCCACCGCGGGCCAGGTCAATCGTCCGGAAAGCAGCAGGGAGAGGTTCTCCGGCACGCCCTGCACCAGCAGGGCTGCTACCGGGGCAATGGTGGTCTCGAAGCCGGCGGCGAAAAAGACAACGGGTTGTTGTGGATCCTCTTCTGCGATCCTTAGGGCCTCGGTAGGGGACGCAATGGGACGGATGTCTGCGCCTGCCCCTCGGGCCTGTTCCAGGGTGCGGATCTCGCCCTTGGGTACATTGACCGGTACCCGCAGCATGTCGCCAAAGGCCACCAGGGTGACCTTCTCATCCAGGGCCAGGCGAATGGCCCGGTAGATATCCTCCTCCGGGCAGACGCAGACGGGGCAGCCTGGGCCGGGGATCAGCTCGATCTCAGAAGGCAGCAGGCTGCGTAGCCCGGCACTGGTGATGCTGCGTTCGTGGCCGCCGCAGACATTCATAATGCGCACCCGCCCCGGCAGGGGCAGGGCACGAATCAATTCCAGCCACTCCTGTGCCGAGCGTGCCATTAGCCGTGGTTGTGTGTGTGGGTGGCAGGGGGGTGCTGGGTGCGTTTGGCAAGCTGCTCCTGCAGCCACTCCAGCCAGGCGTCCAGTCCCTGTTTGCTTTTGGCGGATAGGGTGAGTGTTGGTGCCTTGGTGGCCAGATTACCCAATGCCTGGATTGCCCGCTCTGGCTGGAAGTCATCCATGTAGTCCAGCAGATCGGCCTTGGTGATGAGCATGAGATCGGCGGCGCGAAACATGACCGGGTATTTGGCCGGTTTGTCATCCCCCTCGGGTACCGAGAGCAGCACCACATTGGCATGCTGGCCCAGGTCGAAACTGGCGGGGCAGACCAGGTTGCCTACGTTTTCTATAAACAGGAGGTCCAGTGTGTCCAGATCGATCTGGTGGAGCCCCTTGTGCACCATGGCGGCATCCAAGTGGCAGGCGCTGCCGGTGCTGATCTGTACTGCCGGCACCCCCTTGGCGCGGATGCGCTGGGCGTCGTTCTCCGTCTCCAGGTCGCCCACGATAACGCCGATATTGAATCTGCCTTCCAGGGCCTCGATGGTGGCCTCCAACAGCCGGGTCTTGCCACTGCCGGGAGAGGACATGAGATTGATGGCCAGTACGCCGTGGCTCTCCAGGTGCTCCCGGTTGTGGGTGGCCTGATGATCATTTTCGGCCATCAGGTGCTCCATCACAGCCAGGGTCTGCGGACTCTGCTCCGGGTTATTGTCGTCTGGCAGATTACAGCCGCAGGTGTCGCACATATCTATTCCTAGACTTCCTTAAAAGTTTGGTTGGCCACAGAGGCGCAGAGGACACGGAGGTTTATTATTGTGTTTAAGATTTTGAATGAATAGTGCCACTAGTCATGGTTTAGTGTTGCATGGTATGGCATAAAAAATCTCTGTGTCCTTTGTGTCTCTGTGGCAACTGGTTTTGCTGTTACTCTTCCTCAAACTCGAGGCTTGCCATCATCAGTTCATTGCCGCTGATGAGCTGGGTGTCCTGGCTGCCACACAGGCCGCAGATAAGGTAATTGGCCTTGACCTCACTCTCCGCACCGCATTTGCTGCAGCGTACCTGGACGGATGTCTCGTGGATGCGAAGCTTTGCCCCCTCCGCCATGCTGCCCTGGCTGGCGCCAGGGAAGGCCTCGGTCAGCAGATCCGGATCTATTCCGGCCAGGGGGCCAACCTGTACACCGATCAGGGTTACCTTCTTGGCTCCCTCTCCCTTGGCAATCTCCTCGGCTTTTTTTATCAGGAAACGGCAGACGCTCAGTTCATGCATGGTCTTCGAGGTTTCTCATTTGATCGTGGAGTTCCCAGGTGGATCTGGCTTCTTGCGGGGTCAGTTTCTGAATGGCATAGCCTACATGGGCTACGATCCAGTCACCAGGCTCAAGGGCTTCATGCTGCAGCATAAAGAGGTTGATGTCCCGCTCAATGCCCTTGGCCTCGCAGCGGGCGTCATAGCCTTGGATGTGGCGGATCTGCATAGGGATGCCAAGGCACATGCTGTGTGAGCTCAGGGTATCTCGACGCCTTCTTCCGCCAGCATATCGATCAGGCGGATGAGGGGCAGGCCGATCAGGGCATTGGGGTCGTCACCTTCCAGGCGGTCAAACAGGGCAATGCCCAGTCCCTCGGACTTGAAGCTGCCGGCGCAGTTGAAGGGTTGTTCCCGGTCCACGTAGCGCTCGATCTGTTCGTTGCTCAGCTGGCGGAAATGCACATGGAAAGACTCGCAGGCGATCTGCTCCTGGTTTGAAGCGGTGTTGAACAGACAGAGGCCGGTGTAGAAGGTGAGGCGTTTACCGGCAGACTGCTGCAATTGGATGATGGCATTCGCCCGATTGCCCGGCTTGCCCAGGATCCTACCGTCGAGACAGGCAACCTGGTCGGAACCGATCACCAGAGAGTCCGGATGATTCTGGCCTGCGGCCCGGGCCTTTTCCTCCGCAAGCCTCAAGACCAGGTCCTCAGGGGTTTCGCTGGGCAGTGCATCTTCATTGATGTCGGGGGACTCAGTGACAAAAGGGATACCGAGATGTGCCAACAACTCCCGGCGGAAGGGAGAGCTGGAGCCCAGGACCAGTTTTGGTGTGGTGGAATCTTGATTCGGGGATGTTGGAGTTTTATTCATGATGCCTGAAAGCTGTAATGGTCAGCTCATTATAGGACTGTTTTAAAGTGGGTGTAATTACCGAGAGTAGGCCAGATGGCATAAATCCATATTCAAGTGTGGAAATTGTAAATTCAATAAAAACAGTAAGATAGTAAAAAAACAGGGATTTAATTGCTTGACAAAGCCAAGCTATTCCCCTAGAAAAGGCAGCCGAGCGGAAGCCAGCCTATTGTCTGGTGGATTAAGAGCGACCGGAGGAGAACAAGAAAATGCCCATGTCAGAACTGTTGATGCAAGGGGGCGAACTCATGCTGTTGGGCATGGGAATCGTTTTTACCTTCCTTGTTGTTTTAGTGGCGGTGATGACTGGGATGTCCCGTATGGCTCAGGCCATTGAGGGCGCCCAGCCCCAGGTGGCAAGTGGCGCTCAGGCAGCAGCCGCTACAGGCGAGGCCGATCAGGCCCTTGTTGCCGTGATCGGTGCCGCCGTTGCGCGCTATCGTGCAACCCATAATAAATAAGTAGTCAGACTACTGGCCGTCTTTTCCTGATTTTAAATACAGCGATCTTCCTATGACTGAACCTAAACTCGGAATAACAGATGTCGTCCTGCGCGACGCCCACCAATCCCTGTTCGCAACTCGTATGCGTATCGAGGACATGCTACCCATAGCCGCCAAGCTGGATCAGGTCGGTTACTGGTCCCTGGAGACCTGGGGTGGAGCGACCTTTGATTCCTGTATTCGTTATTTGGGTGAGGACCCCTGGGAGCGTCTGCGCCTGCTGAAGGCCGCAATGCCCAATACCCGTCAGCAGATGCTGCTGCGTGGCCAGAATATGCTGGGCTACCGCCACTATGCCGATGATGTGGTCGAGGCCTTCGTGGAGCGTGCCGCTGAGACCGGCATGGATGTGTTCCGAATCTTCGATGCCATGAATGACATGCGCAATCTGGAGACCGCGGTCAAGGCCGCCCTCAAGACCGGCAAGCATGCTCAGGGCACCATGTCCTATACCATCAGCCCGGTGCATACCATGGAGACCTGGGTGGATTTGGGGCGCCGCATCGAGGATATGGGTTGCCACTCCATCTGCATCAAGGATATGGCCGGCCTACTCAAGCCCTATGTGGCCTTTGAACTGGTCAGCCGCCTGAAAGAGGCCTGTAGTATCCCCATTGCCATGCAGAGCCATGCCACCACCGGTATGAGCACCGCGACTGCGGTGAAGGCCGCCGAGGCAGGCATCGATATGGTGGATACCTCTATCTCCTCCATGAGCATGACCTACGGCCATTCCGCCACCGAGTCGGTGGTGGCTATCCTGCAGGATACCGAGCGGGATACCGGTCTGGATATCAACCTGCTGGAGGAGATTGCGGCCTACTTCCGTGAGGTGCGTAAGAAATATGCCAAATTCGAGGGCAGCCTCAAGGGTGTGGATTCCCGCATCCTGGTGGCACAGGTGCCTGGTGGCATGCTCACCAATATGGAGAACCAACTGCGTGAGCAGGGTGCAGCTGACAAGCTGGATGCGGTGCTGGAGGAGATACCCAAGGTGCGCAAGGACCTGGGCTATATCCCACTGGTCACCCCCACCTCCCAGATCGTTGGCACCCAGGCGGTGCTGAATGTGCTGACCGGTGAGCGCTACAAGAGCATCACCAAGGAGACCGCCGGTATCCTCAAGGGTGAGTATGGTGTCACTCCCGCTCCCATGAATCCTGAGATCCAGGCCCTGGTGCTGGCGGATGGTGAGGAGGCCATCACCTGCCGTCCAGCCGACCTGCTGCAGCCTGAGATGCAGAAGCTGACCGATGAGCTGGTGCAGATCGCCGATGAGAAGGGCATCAAGCTGGCCGAGAACGTCATCGATGATGTGATCACCTATGCCCAGTTCCCTCAGGTCGGCCTCAAGTTTCTGGAGAACCGGGGCAACCCGGATGCCTTCGAGCCGGCCCCCGGCAATGAACCTGAGCCTGCCCCGGCTGCTGCAGCACCGGCCGCCTCCGGCAGTGTCGAGAGCTACCATGTGGTGGTCAATGGCAAGGGCTATGATGTCAGCGTTGGACCGGGTGGTGCGGTACAGACCGCTGCGGCTGCACCCGTAGCGGCGCAGCCGGCTGCAGCGCCGGCACCTGCTGCCGGAGGTGGTGCGCCAGTGGCCTCACCCTTGGCCGGTAACATCTGGAAGATCCAGGTCAGCGAAGGCCAGACCGTGGCGGCCGGCGATGTGGTCATTATCCTCGAGGCCATGAAAATGGAGACCGAGGTGCGTGCCTCCTCGGGGGGTGCCGTGGCCTCCATTCAGGTCAAGGAAGGTGATGCGGTGCAGTCGGGTGATACCCTGCTGACCCTGGCCTAATCCATGGATATCAGTATCGGAACACTCTGGCACTCCACCGGGCTTGCCAATTTTACCTGGGGCCAGCTCATCATGATGGTGGTGGGCGGGCTGCTCATCTATTTGGCCATTGCCAAGAAATTTGAGCCTCTGCTGCTACTGCCCATCGGCTTTGGTGCCGTGCTCAGTAATATTCCCGCGGCAGGCCTGGCCGAAAGTGCGGTGGAGCAATTGCTGCATTCCGGAAATCCTGAACACCTGGCCATGCTTGCCAAGTCCCTGGGTGTGCCGGTGGCGGAAGCGGCGGATGCCTGGAAACATGCCACTAGCGCGATGCAGGCCATGGGCAAGGGTATTGCCACCGATCTGGGCTATGACAATGGCATGCTGTACAACTTCTACAATGTGGCGGTGGCCAGTGGTATTGCGCCCTTGCTGATCTTCATGGGGGTAGGGGCACTGACCGACTTCGGCGCTCTGATTGCCATGCCATCGACCCTGTTGCTCGGCGCCGCGGCCCAGTTCGGCATCTTTGCCACCCTGATTGGGGCCCTTGCCCTGAATGTGCTGCCGGGCTTTGATTTTACCCTGGCGGACGCCTCTGCCATCGCCATCATCGGTGGTGCGGATGGACCGACGGCCATTTTCCTGGCCTCGCGTCTGGCCCCGGACCTGCTGGGGGCCATTGCCGTTGCTGCATACTCCTACATGGCCCTGGTGCCTATTATCCAGCCGCCCATCATGCGCGCCCTGACCAGCGAGGCCGAGCGCAGCATCGTGATGCAGCAGCTGCGGCCGGTGAGCAAGCTGGAGAAGATCCTGTTTCCCTTTTCGGTGCTTGTACTCTGCATCATGTTTCTGCCATCCGCCGCACCACTGATCGGTATGCTGATGTTTGGCAACCTGTTGCGGGAATCCGGGGTGGTGGAGCGCCTGAGCAATGCGGCCCAGAACGAGATCATCAATATCGTCACCATCTTTCTCGGCCTCTCCGTGGGCTCCAAGCTGTCGGCAGACAAGTTTCTCACCGTCGAGACCCTGGGCATCCTGGCCCTCGGCGCCTTGGCCTTTTGTATCGGTACCGCAACCGGCCTGCTGATGGGCAAGGCCATGAATAAATTTACTGGTGGCCGGGTGAACCCACTGATCGGCGCCGCCGGTGTCTCCGCCGTGCCCATGGCGGCGCGGGTGGTCAACAAGATCGGACTGGAAACCAATCATCACAATTTCCTGCTCATGCATGCCATGGGGCCAAATGTGGCCGGGGTGATTGGGTCGGCGGTAGCGGCCGGCGTGCTTCTGGCTGTGGTTGGTGGTCAATAAGACCCCTAGGGCCTGTTAACATTAATCCAATCAGCACTGCTGGGACTATTTTTTCGTCCAGCAAGGCAGAATGAGCGAAGTGTAGTCATCACTCTACATGAGCGAATGATAACGCCGCTGGGCGGAAAAATAGCCCCAGCCCTCCGGGTTGCGCCTGAAAACGCACCACTCGTTGTTGCTTGTCGCTTATTTGGAATAACCAAACTGCACTCCTCGCGCCTAGATTGGCGCTTTTTCAGGCACAACAGAGCCGATTGGATTAGTGTTAACAGGCCCTTATTGACTGGCTTTTTCAGGTAATCAAAGGGCGGCCCATTGTGGCCGCTTTTTGCATAATCTGGCCTGTCCGCATAACCTCGTGAACCCACTAGTTTTTTTGACAAATTACGCCGCCGCGTAATATGATTGCGCGCTTATGTCGTCACGCTTGCCCGAGTTTGTAGATCCCTGGCGGGCGGCCGATCTGGGGAAGGTCTTTTCCGGTCGGTCCGCCGTGGCAAAACTGCCGCGTCTTTCCGAGGCTGTTTTGGCCCCGGATGGGGAGGTTGAACTGGATTTGACCTTCGGCCGGGATGAGCGGAAGCGGGCGTGTGTACAGGGACTTGTCCGGGCAACCTTGACCTTGGAGTGTCAGCGTTGCCTGGGGCCGATGCCGTTTCCGGCTGAGGCAGAGGTAAATCTGGCCTTGGTGGAAAGCGCGGCTGAGGCGGAACGGCTTCCGGATGTATATGATCCTTTGCTGGTAGAGGAGTCACGAATCCGATTGTTGGATATCGTGGAGGATGAGTTGTTGCTCTCCATCCCTCTGATACCCAAGCATGAGGTGGGAGCCTGTAGTACAAAGAATGTGGCGTCGGTATCGCAACAAGGTGATCAGGATGAGTCCTTGAAAAAGGACAACCCTTTTGCGGTGTTGGCAGAGTTGAAAGACAAACAGAATTAGATTTTTAGATATTCGGAGCTAGAACCATGGCGGTCCAGAAAAGCAGAAAAACCCCTTCCAAGCGCGGCATGCGCCGTTCACACGATGCACTGTCTGGGAAGACCCTGTCCATCGATCCCACCTCTGGTGAGACCCACCTGCGTCACCATGTGACCGCTGACGGTTTCTACCGTGGTCGCAAGGTTGTCGAAGCCAAGGGCGAATAAGTTCCAACTGTGGGCAATCTATTGCTCAATCCCCTATCGGTTGGTTTGCCGAGGATTCCTGTTGTGCAGACAATCTGCAGCTAGGACTCTGTGGCAATGAGCAAGCGTGTAACCATAGCCCTGGATGCCATGGGTGGAGACTTCGGGGCGAAGGTCGTAGTGCCTGCCGCCCTGGATTTTATCCAGCAGGACTCCGATGTGGATCTGATCCTGGTCGGACGCGAAGAGGTCATCAAAGAGCATCTCGGCAGCACGGGACCGAGCGACCGACTGCGCATCCACCATGCCTCGGAAGAGGTCGGCATGGATGAATCACCCTCCAAGGCTCTGCGTGGCAAGAAGGACTCATCCATGCGGGTCGCCATCGAACTGGTGAAGCAGGGTGAGGCCGATGCCTGTGTCAGCTCCGGCAATACCGGCGCCCTGATGGCCACCGCCCGCTTTGTGCTCAAGATGCTGCCCAATGTGGACCGTCCCGCCATCATCTCCGCTGTGCCATCCATCGAGGGTCATACCTGGATGCTGGATCTCGGGGCAAACGTGGACTGCAATGCAGAACATCTGTTCCAGTTTGCGGTGATGGGTTCGGAACTGGTTTCAGCCGTGGATAATCTTCCAGCACCCCGGGTGGGACTGCTCAATATCGGCCAGGAAGAGATCAAGGGAAATGAGCAGGTCAAAGGCGCCCACGAACTGCTTGAGCACAGCTCCCTGAACTACATCGGCTATGTGGAAGGCGATACCATCTATAAGGGTGGTGTGGATGTGGTGGTGTCCGATGGCTTTGTGGGTAATGTGGCACTCAAGGCCAGTGAAGGCGTTGCCAAGATGATCACCCATTACCTCAAGCAGGGCTTTACCCGTAATCTGTTTACCCGCATTGCAGCATTGATTGCGATGCCGGTGTTGAAGCGATTTCGAAGCTTCATCGATCCCCGCACCTATAACGGCGCCAGCCTGGTGGGCCTGCGGGGTATTGTCATTAAGAGCCATGGTGGGGCAGATGTATTGGCCTTTGAAAATGCCATACGTATTGCCAAGAAAGAGGTCCATGCAGACATCTCTAACCGCATCGCTTCCCGTGTTGAAGAACAACTAGAATCAAGGGCCTGCGCGTGAACTACGCTCGTATCATAGGTACCGGCGGCTATCTGCCGGAGAAGGTGTTGACCAATCATGATCTGGAAAAGATGGTCGACACCTCCGATGACTGGATACTGGAGCGCACGGGTATCTCAAAACGCCATATTGCGGCAGAGGGTGAGACCACCTGTGATCTTGCTGAGCAGGCGGCACGTCGTGCCATGGAAGCGGCCGGCAAGGGGCCTGAGGATATCGACCTCATCATCGTTGCCACCACTACACCGGATCTGATCTTTCCCAGTACCGCCTGCTTGTTGCAGCAGCGTCTGGACATTCACGGCTGTGCGGCCTTCGATATCCAGGCGGTATGCACCGGTTTTGTCTATGCGCTGGGTGTTGCTGATAATTTCATCAAGGCAGGCAGTGCCCGTTGTGCCCTGGTAATTGGCGCCGAAACCCTTTCCCGCATTGTCGATTGGACCGACCGTGGTACCTGCGTGTTGTTCGGCGATGGTGCCGGTGCCGTGGTGCTGGAGGCCAGTGATGAACCGGGCATTATCTCCACCCACCTGCATGCCGATGGGGAATATGAAAGCCTGCTGCGGGTGCCGGAGGGTATCTCCAAAGGTGTTGAGCGGTTGGCCGATGGTGCCTTCATCGAGATGCGTGGCAACGAGGTCTTCAAAATGGCCGTTACCACCCTTGGCCGCATTGTGGATGAAACCCTTTCCCACAACGGGATGGAAAAAACCGACATCGATTGGCTGATCCCGCATCAGGCCAATACCCGCATTATCAATGCCACGGCCCGAAAGCTGCGCATGTCCATGGATCATGTGGTGATGACCGTGGATGAGCATGGCAATACCTCCGCCGCCTCTGTGCCACTGGCCTTGGATGTTGCCGTTCGTGATGGCCGGATCCAGCGTGGTGAGACCCTGCTCATGGAGGCCTTTGGTGGTGGTTTTACCTGGGGCTCGGTCCTGGTGAAATATTGATACCCTATAGAACGCGTATTATCCAAATCTAAGAATCATGTCCAAAGAATTTAGTCTCGTTTTTCCCGGTCAGGGCTCACAGTCTGTGGGTATGCTGGCCGATCTGGCTGCGGCCTTCCCCCTGGTTACTGCCACCTTCCAGGAGGCATCTGATGTCCTTGGTTTCGATCTGTGGCAGTTGGTGCAGGATGGTCCAGCTGAAGAACTCAATCTGACCCACAATACCCAGCCGGCCATGTTGGCAGCGGGTATCGCCGTGTGGCGGGTATGGCAGGCGCAGGGTGGAGCCAATCCAACGGTGACTGCCGGACACAGCCTGGGAGAGTACTCTGCCCTGGTGGCAGCGGGCGCACTGGGTTTTTCCGATGCCGTTGCCCTGGTGGCGGAACGAGGACGTCTGATGCAGCAGGCGGTACCTGAGGGTACCGGCGCCATGGCCGCTATCCTCGGTCTTGAGGATGATAAGGTCCGTGCGCTATGCAGTGATGCGGCTCAGGGCGAGGTGGTTGAGGCGGTGAATTACAACTCCCCGGGTCAGGTCGTGGTGGCGGGTAACAAGACGGCCGTTGAACGCATGATTGAACTGGCCAAGGGTGCCGGTGCCAAACGTGCGCTACCCCTGCCGGTGAGTGTGCCTTCCCACTGTGCCCTCATGAAACCCGCTGCCGAACAATTGGCTGTGCGCCTGGCCGGGGTGTCTATCTCCGCACCTGCTATTCCGGTGATTCATAATGTCACCGTGGCCGAGTGCGCCGAGCCGGATCAGATTCGCCAGCTGCTGGCGCAGCAGTTGCATAGCCCAGTGCGCTGGGTAGAGACGGTCCAGGCGATTGCCGGGCGTAATCTGGACACTGTTATTGAGTCAGGCCCCGGCAAGGTCCTTGCCGGCCTGAATAAACGTATCGATCGTTCAATCAAAGGGTTGGCTGTGTATGATCCTGCCAGCCTGGAATCAGCAATGGAGACTGTGAATGCCTGATAATGCTATTGCCTTTGTCACGGGTGCCAGCCGTGGAATCGGCCGGGCCATTGCCCTTGGATTGGGTCAGCAGGGTGCCACCGTTATCGGAACCGCCACGACTCAGGGTGGTGCCGATGCGATCAGTGGATACCTGGCTGAGGCGGGTATTCAGGGTAAGGGCTTGATGCTTAACGTGGCCGATCCGGAATCTGTTGATGCGGTGGTCAAGGCCATTAACGCCGACTTCGGTGCGCCGACCATCCTGGTGAACAACGCCGGCATTACCCGCGACAATCTGCTGATGCGCATGAAGGAGGAGGAGTGGCAATCCATTATGGACACCAACCTGACCTCTGTATTTCGCCTTTCAAAGGCCTGTCTGAGGGGCATGATGAAGGCGCGCAAGGGGCGGATTATCAATATTGGCTCCGTGGTCGGTGCAACGGGAAATCCAGGCCAGGCCAACTACTGTGCCGCCAAGGCAGGCATGGTTGGTTTTACCAAATCCCTTGCCCGGGAGGTCGGTTCCCGCAACATCACCGTGAATACGGTGGCCCCTGGTTTTATCGATACGGATATGACCAAGGAGTTGCCTGAAGAGCAGCGTACTGCCTTGATTGCGGGCATTCCATTGGACCGTCTGGGACAACCGGAAGACATCGCAAATGCGGTGGCATTTCTTGCCTCAGACAATGCTGGCTACATCACGGGTGAAACCATACACGTCAATGGCGGCATGTTTATGGGTTAAGTTTCCGTATGCCTCTCCAAAGGTCATTTGGAGGAATGTGGCATAACGTATTGAAATAATAGATTTAGTATGAAAATGTCTGGCTCTGCTTGTATGGCAGGTAAGGCTTTTATCTTTTTGGGTTTGTCACTAAAATAGCCCAGCGGTTGCGGTTGCACCGTCATATTTATCGGGAGGGTTAAAATAACATGAGCACTATCGAAGAACGAGTGAAAGAAACTGTTGTTGAGCAGCTGGGTGTCAAAGAAGACGAGGTGACACTGGAAGCCTCTTTTGTAGACGACCTGGGCGCCGACTCACTCGATACGGTGGAACTGGTTATGGCGTTGGAAGAAGAATTCGAAACCGAGATTCCGGACGAAGACGCTGAAAAGATCACCACTGTTCAGCAGGCCATTGACTACGTCAACAAGCACTCCAGCTGATAGAACGCCTATTCAAGCAGGACCCTTGTTTTTTAACCAAGGGTAAGTGACCGCAGCATAGGGATTTGCGGGGTTTTGGGATAACACAAAAAAAGGTGGATGGGTTAAAGCAAGCAGCACCTATGTCTGTCGTCGCATCGTGTAGATGTGGCAACAGCAACAGGAGGCTTGGGATGATCCTCCACTCTTTCGTGTGTCCGGCTCAACAAACGGACTGTAAGGCAGGGCCTTGATAAGGCGCACAGTGAGTTTTGGCGTATAACGGTCTTTACTCATATTTGTATGAATGCGAGACGAGAGAGGACAGTAAATGTCTGACAGAAGGGTTGTCGTAACAGGGCTTGGGATGATCGCGCCTGTTGGTTTTAGCGTGGATACCTCCTGGGAGAACATTCTCGCGGGCAAAAGTGGTATTCAGCCGATCACTCATTTTGACATCGAGCCATTCAGCACCCGGTTTGGTGGTCCAATCTACGGCTTTGAAATTACCGACTATATCTCGAAGAAAGAGGCCCGCAAGATGGATAAGTTCATCCATTACGGGATCGCTGCGGGGTGTCAGGCGATTAAAGATGCGGGGCTGGAGGTTACGGATGAGAATGCTCACCGCATAGGCGTTGCCATTGGTTCCGGCATTGGTGGTATTACCGGTATCGAGACCGCCTACGGCAATTACCTTGAAGCTGGGCCGCGCAAGATTTCTCCGTTCTTTGTGCCAGCCAATATTGTCAACATGGTGGCGGGCAACCTCTCCATCATGCACGGCCTCAAGGGTCCAAATATCTCCATTGTGTCAGCCTGTAGCACCGGTTCCCATAATATTGGCGAAGCGGCGCGTATGATCCAGCACGGTGGTATTGACGTCATGGTGGCCGGTGGCGCTGAAATGGCTACATCCCCTGTTGGGCTGGGTGGCTTTGCCGCAGCCCGGGCGTTGTCGACCCGCAATGATGATCCTCAGGCAGCCAGCCGTCCTTGGGATAGGGATCGTGATGGCTTTGTGCTGAGTGATGGTGCCGGTGTGGTTGTGGTTGAAGAACTGGAACACGCCAAGAAACGTGGTGCCACCATCTACGCAGAACTTGTAGGCGTGGGTATGAACTCCGATGCCTATCATATGACTGCACCATCACCTGGTGGTGAAGGGGCAGCAGAGTGCATGCGTTTGACCCTGGCGGATGCGGGAATCAACCCCGAGGAAGTGGATTACGTCAATGCCCACGGCACCTCGACACCAGCTGGTGACCTGGGTGAAACCCTGGCCATCAAGCGGGCCTTTGGTGACCACGCATCCAAGCTGGCCGTCAGCTCTACCAAGTCCATGACCGGCCATATGCTGGGTGCGGCGGGTGGTGCCGAGGCGGTATTCACCATTCTGGCAATCCATGATCAGGTGGCCCCGCCCACCATCAACCTGGAAAATCAGGATCCCGAATGTGATCTTGATTATGTGCCCAATACCGCACGAGAGATGAAGATTGATGTCGCCATCTCCAACTCCTTCGGTTTTGGCGGCACCAATGGCACCTTGGCCTTCCGCCGTTATACCGGGTAGATCGCTGGATCTGACCTTAGGTTTGATAAAGGGCGCTCCTAGGAGCGCCCTTTGTTTCTCAGCGCGATTTCCCCAGGGCCTCCCAGTTTCACCTTTCTTTTCCCAGTCCATGCCGGGAGACCTTCGGTGCGGGTAAATGGTGCCCAGTCAGATGTCATTGGGGTAACCGACCGCGGCCTTCAGTACGGCGATGGTCTATTTGAAACGATTGCTGTGGTGAACGGCCAGCCATGTTTATGGCAGGTACATATGGATCGGTTGCAGGCAGGTTGTTCGAGGCTGGGTATTCCCATGCCGGATAGAGATCTGTTGCTGGCAGAGGCCAGGCAGGAGATCGGTCAGCAGCCGCGTTGTGTCCTCAAGATTATCATTACCCGTGGTGTTGGCGGGCGTGGCTATCGGCCTCCGGTAGAGACCGCGTGCAGCCGCATCCTGTACAGCTCCCCTTGGCCTGATTACCCTGCCGCTGCGGTCAAACAAGGTGTGAAGCTGCGTGTCTGTAACACACGCCTGGGCTCCAATCCGACCCTTGCGGGCATCAAGCATCTGAATCGCCTGGAACAGGTCATGGCCCAGGCCGAGTGGGATGATAGCGCTATTGCTGAAGGCGTCATGCTGGATCATGACGAGCGGGTGGTCGAGGGCACCATGAGCAATCTTTTTGTACTGCAGGATGGGCAGTTGCTAACGCCGGACCTGAGCCGTTGTGGCACGGCAGGTGTGATGCGGGGTTTGGTGATGGATATTGCCGCCTCACTGGAGATTCCTGTTACTGTAATGGATATGAAACTGGATCAGTTGTGGGAAGCGGATGCCCTGTTCCTATGTAACTCCTTGATCGGTATCTGGCCGGTTCGCCAGCTTGAGGATAGAGCGTATGACCTGAGTGCCATACCGCCAATACTGAGAGAGGCCATCACGGCGCAGGGGTTTGTGCCCTAGAGCTATTTTGCTGAAGTTTGAATCATGTTGCATCGCATACTAGGCATACTGATCCTTGGCATTAGCCTGCTGGCTACCTGGCTGCTGCTGGATTTTCGCCAATTTGCAGAAACCCCCCTGAATCTGCCTGATGATGGCGTGCTTTACACATTGACCCCCGGCAGTTCAGTCGGTGTCCTGGCGGCAGATTTGCAGCAACAAAATATTCTCGAAAAGCCGCTTTATCTGCGCCTGTTGGCGCGCTGGGAAGGGCAGGCAGCCAAGCTTCAGGCAGGCGAGTACCGAATTGCCCCTGGGACCAGCCCAAGCGCACTCCTGAGTCTGATCGCCGGTGGTAAGGTAACCAGCTATGAACTGACCCTGGTGGAGGGCTGGACCTTCAGGCAGGTCATGGTGGCGCTCAGTGGCCATGAGGCCTTGAAACAGACCCTTGAGGGGCTGCCGGACGATGAGATCATGCGACGCCTGGGGTATGAGGGTGAACACCCGGAGGGGCGCTTTTTCCCGGATACCTATCACTTTCCCCGCGGCACTACCGATACGGCCTTTCTGCAGCGGGCATATAACGCCATGGACCGCTTTCTGCGGCTGGAATGGCCAAGCCGTGATACCGGGCTGCCCCTGAAAACCCCCTATGAGGCTTTGATCTTGGCCTCCATTGTCGAACGGGAAACCGGCGTGCCGGAAGAGCGGCCAGAGATTGCCGGGGTCTTTACCCGCCGATTGCAGAAGCGGATGAAGCTGCAGACCGATCCAACGGTAATTTATGGCATGGGAGCGTCCTTTGATGGCAATATCCGGCGCGCTGACTTAAAGGCCGACACGGCTTACAATACCTATGTTCATCGTGGCCTTACCCCAACCCCGATCTGTATGCCAAGCGGGGATGCCATCCGGGCGGCGCTCCACCCTGCGTCTGGCAGCACGCTTTATTTTGTCTCCAAGGGCAATGGTAGCCATCAGTTTTCCGCTACCCTCGAGGAGCACAACAGGGCGGTACGCAAGTACCAGCTGAAAAGAAAAAAATAGAGCCTCACATACATAGATTGAAAACATGACTGAACTGGGAAAATTCATCACCGTAGAAGGCATCGAAGGGGCGGGCAAAAGCACCAACCTTGCCTTTATACAGCAACTGCTTGAGGCAGCCGGGCAAGAGGTGTTGTTTACCCGGGAGCCGGGGGGCACCCCTTTGGGTGAGGCGGTGCGAGAGCTGCTCCTGGGGCATAAGCATGATGGCATGTCGGATGACGCCGAACTGCTGTTCATGTTTGGGGCCCGTGCCGAGCACCTGGCCCAAAAGATCAGGCCAGCCCTGGAGGCCGGTACCTGGGTGTTGTGTGACCGCTTTACCGATGCCACCTATGCCTATCAGGGGGGCGGGCGAGGCATTGAGCGGGAGCGCATCCAAATGCTGGAGCAGTGGGTGCAAGGGGATCTGCGTCCCGATCTGACCCTGCTGCTGGATCTGCCGGTGGAGATCGGCCTGGAGCGGGCGGGCAAGCGTTCGGCGCCGGATCGCTTTGAAAGCCAGGCCTCTCACTTCTTTAACGCCGTGCGTCAGGAATACCTTGATATTGCGACGGCCGAGCCGGGGCGGGTGAAGGTGGCGGACGCTTCACAGCCGCTTTCGGACGTGCAGGCCCAGATCGAGACTGTAATAGCCGAATTTTTACGACAGGCTCTGTAGATTGCCCATGCTCCCCCCAGAATCCCAACTCCTGCCCTGGCACCAAGAGATATGGCAACGGCTGCAGACTGCGCATCAAGCGGGTCGCTTGCCTCATGCCCTGTTGCTCAGTGGTGCCGAGGGGCTGGGTAAACGCCGTTTTGCAGAGGCGCTGGCTCACTCGCTTTTTTGTGAAACCCCCGCTGAGGATGGCCAGCCCTGTGGTCGCTGTCGCGGTTGTCACCTGTTTCAGGTGGGCAATCATCCGGACTATATGAGTGTGGAACCAGAAGAGCCGGGAAAGGCAATCCGGATTGATACCATCAGGGCCCTGGTGGAGAAGGGCGGATTAACCGCCCAGGCCGGCGGTTACAAGGTGGTAGTAATCGAACCTGCCGATGCCATGAACATAGCAGCGGCCAACAGCCTGCTTAAGACCCTGGAAGAGCCAGTACCCTGGACCGTTATCTTGCTGATCACCAGCAGGATAAGCCGCTTGCCCGCCACCATTCGCAGCCGTTGTCAGCAGATCACTTTTCCCGTTCCCCCACGACCCCAGGCATCGGCATGGCTTGGCGAGAGGCTTGAGAAGACAAATGATCTGGATCTCCTGCTGGGTCTGAGCAATGGTGCTCCATTGAAGGCGCTGGAGCTTGCTGACCGGGAAACCCTTCAAGAAAGGGGCCAGATGGTCGATGAATTCTATGCGGTGCTGAACGGCGAGAAGGATCCCGTTGCCGTGGCAGGACGATGGGAAAAGATTGGTATTCAAAGAGTTATGGGCTGGATGAGTGGCTGGCTGATTGATATGCTGCGTATGAAATCCAGTCCGAAACCCCCGCGACTGTATAACCCAGATCAACGCCAGCACTTGCAATCTGTGGCCCAGCGGTTAGATTTTAAAGTAATCTATGGCTTGTTGGATCGGGTGTATGAGGCAAACCGCACCCGTGATTCGCAGTTGAATGTGCTGATGGTTTTAGAGAGTCTGCTATTGGCCCTGGCCAACAGCAAGCAGTTACCAAGAGTTTGAAAATATTATGTTACCGAATATGCCGGGTGGCAGGCAGGGCATCCTGTCTCTTACCATCAAAGACAAAAACGCCCTTTATGCTGCCTATATGCAGTTTATAAATAATGGCGGTCTTTTTATCCCCACCAATAAGAAATATGAGCTGGGGGATGAGGTCTTCATGTTGCTCACCCTGATGGAAGAGACCGAGCGGGTGCCTGTAGCCGGCAAGATCGTCTGGATCACGCCCATCGGTGCCGAGGGCAACCGTGCCGCCGGTATTGGTGTGCAGTTTAGCGACCAGGACGGCGGTGCTGCGCGCAATAAGATTGAGGGCTACCTGGCGGGTGCCTTGAAGTCTGAACGTCCCACCCACACAATGTAATCGTCTTGTTTTGTAAATCTGTCAGGTCGCCTTGGGGCGGCCTGCTTCATTTTTTATTACACAATATTACAAACGACCATGCTGGTAGATTCCCACTGCCATTTAGATCGGCTTGATCTGAAGCCATACGATAATTCCCTGTCCGCATTGCTGGATGAAACCCGGGATGAGGGGGTTGGTCATCTGCTCTGTGTCTCCATCGATATGGAAAACTATCCAAGTATGTTGGAACTGGTGGAGGCCTATCCCCAGGTCTCTGTCTCGGTGGGTGTCCACCCCAACGAAAAGGATTGCCGTGAGCCAGAGCCGGAAGAGCTGGTGGCGTTGGCCAAACATCCAAAGAATGTGGCCATCGGTGAGACCGGACTGGACTATTTCCGTAGTGAAGGGGATCTGGATTGGCAGCGTGATCGCTTTAGGCGTCATATTGCGGCGGCGCGGGCCTGTAACAAACCGCTGATTATCCATAGCCGGGCGGCCAAGGAGGATACCCTGGAGATACTGCGTGAGGAGGGCGCATCCGATGTGGGTGGTGTTATGCACTGCTTTACCGAGGATTGGGAGATGGCAAAACAGGCCCTGGACCTGGGTTTTTATATCTCTTTCTCCGGCATCATTACCTTCCGTAGTGCCGAGGAGCTAAGGGATGTTGCGAAGAGAGTACCTGCGGATCGACTGCTGATCGAAACCGATGCACCCTATCTGGCGCCGGTCCCCCACAGAGGAAAGCCCAACTATCCTCGATATGTGGCCCATGTCGCAGATACCCTTGCCCAGCTGCGCAGTATTCCACGGCAGGAGTTGGAACAGGTTACCCATGATAATTTCTTTCGACTCTTTAAGGCGGCCGTTCCTGCCCTGTAGTTGGCCTGTGCAGGAATGAAATCGATTGGACTTGCCAACCAATCAAGAACAAGGCAGTGTATGGCGCTGCTTTTTTAATTCAATTATTTAGGATAAGTAAATGAACGCGATATTCCGATTTTCCATGTTAGCACTTGCCATGACCTCCACTGCCTATGCGGCAGAGTCAGGCCTTGAGACGGACAAGGAGAAAATAAGCTACGTTATGGGCTTCCAGGTAGGGAGCCAGATGATGCAGCAGGGCTTTGATGTTGATGTGAAGGCCTTAAGCATGGCGGTTGAGGATGCCCTGAATGGCAAGCCACCCCGTCTCAGCGAGGACCAGGCCCGTGAGGTGATGATGCGCCAGCAGGCGCAGCTTGCACAGAAGCAAGAGGAGCAGGGGGCAGTGAATATCGAACAGGGCAAGGCCTTCCTCGCCGCCAACAAAGATAAGCCGGGTGTTACCACTCTGGATAACGGATTGCAGTACAAGGTCACCACGGCCGGTACCGGCAAAAAGCCGACCGCGACCGACAATGTGACCGTGCATTACCGCGGCACCCTGATAGATGGGACTGAGTTTGATAGCTCCTATAGCCGGGGTGAGCCCACCTCCTTCCCGGTAAATCGCGTTATCCCTGGCTGGACCCAGGCCCTGCAGCTGATGGCAGAGGGTGCCAAGTGGCAGGTCTTTATTCCTTCTGATCTTGCCTATGCTGAACGCGGTGCCGGCGCCAAGATCGGCCCGCATGCCACCCTGGTTTTTGATATTGAGCTAATCAAGATTAATGACGCAGCCCCAGCCGCCGCGCCTCACTAGAGGTAGCAGCGGTATGCGCTTTCCCATGCAGGAGACGAAATAGCAGGGCAGTCCCCTTCGGGAGAGTGAATGTTGTAATTAAATGGCCGGGTTATCCCGGCCATTTTTGTTTGGGTAAAAAATGTTGGGATAATCGCACTATTAACCCGGCAACTATTATTTGGATATGTAGGGTGGACTTCAGTCCGCCATGGCTGGCTAAAGCCAGCCCTACAGGGCTCGGTATTTAATTGCCGGTATTAATAATACATACATGAGATTAACCAGAAGAAATCGGGAGCACGGGGTGCAGATTACTACTGATTCCATCCCTGCACCCCGTCTCCCTACCGTGCCAAGCCCGGCTACGGAAAGCCTCATATCTGATTCCCTGCCATTTGTATGGTCCACACAGATTCCGGCTTCTGTTGTTATAAGTGCAGGTTTCGGGCCAATTTATTATTACTAATAAAAACAGCAAGTTATAAATTAATTCGGTTTTTTGATTGGTTGAGGCATGCAATAAATTGCAGGGTGCATTTGCAGATTGCAAAAAGCTATGGGAATGGAGGGAAGTGACTGCGGTTTGCAACTGAGCCTGATTCAATACCTGGAAAGAGAACCAGGCATAAAAAAACGCGACCGGGAGGTCGCGTCAAATGGGCATTATAGGTAGGAGGGCAAATATTCCCCGGGCCTTTCAATGGGGGGGCAACCCAAGGCCCGTTGATTAAAATATAGCTCAAATATCCATGAATGCAAATGCGAAGTGTTATCGTTGCCTGTGTTGGGAATCTATGGACTATTTGTGGATAGGCCGGCCTGCTTGATGGTTGGCTTCCGCAGCTTGGCCTAAGGATTCCATCGGCCTCTCCACACGGCCATGAACAATGCCTTGTTACATGTTGTTACAGGACGTTACCGGGGTGAGAGGCTTTATCTCTTCCCTGTGGCCACACTTAAACTGTGTTCAATTGAGTGTGAGGAGAAGCATGATGAAGATTGCAATTATCGTCGCCGTTTTTGGGTTGTTATTGGCAGGCAGCCTGGCCTGGGCCAAGCAGGGGGGTGGGTTTGGCCCTGAGAACCGTAGTGAGCGTATCGTGGAGAAGGTCAGCAAACGTCTGGATCTGGATGACACCCAGCAGGCCAAGCTGGAACACTTTGCCCAACAGATGACCGGTATGCGGGAGCAGAAAAGGGAACAGCGCAAGGAGGGCCGCCAGGAGCTGATGCAACTGCTGGATGCCTCTACTATTGATCGCAACAGGGCCATGGATCTGCTGGATGCAAGGCATCGTGAGTTCAAGTCCCATATGCAGGAGTTGGTTGATGCCTTCTCGGATTTCAGTGACAGCCTGAATATGGCTCAGCGTGATGAGCTGAAACAGATCCTTGCGGAACGCATGGAGCGTCGCCATCAACGCAAGCGTTGGGCCAAGTGATCGGCCCAATTGCCCGCCCGGCCATGGACGGCCTTGGCGTTAGGGCATAAAGTGATAAGTACCTAGGCTGAAATAAAGATAATGAGCAAGATACTGCTGATCGATGATGACCAGGCCCTGGCACCACCGCTACAGGAGTATTTTGCTCGCTTTGGCCTTGAACTGATCAATGCCATTCACCCGCAACAGGGGTTGGAGCTGTTGGCATCCCAACGCCCGGATCTGGTTATCCTGGATGTCATGCTGCCGGACATGGATGGTTTTGAGGTCTGCCGCACCATACGCCATGACAGCAGTGTGCCCATCATTATGCTCACCGCCCGTGGTGAGGTGATGGACCGGGTGG
>Ga0316190_10000928_pt1 | contig 20817 bp, 18 predicted proteins | sample Eddworburrow2_MG_FD_204929 | JGI IMG/M metagenome (GOLD analysis project Ga0316190, IMG submission 204929) | Coastal sediment microbial communities from Maine, United States - Eddy worm burrow 2 | ecosystem: Environmental > Aquatic > Marine > Coastal > Sediment | place: USA: Maine | collected... | reverse complement strand
TTCCGGCCACTCGAGAACCGGCTGATACTCACCCTTCTCGGGTAGCTCTGTGGCCGCTTCGGACACGGTCTCGGCGGTTCCTTCGTCGGCCAGGGCCGCACCCATCGTCCCCAGGACCAGCAACGCCGCCAGCGTCATGACCCCCCAGCGTTTCACCATCTTCATCGATTGCTCCCATCGCAAGGCAATACCACTCCCAGTGGTTATCGCCCGTTCGAAGAAACACTTTAGGTGGTCCATAGCCCTACGGCGCCACGCCACCGAACCAGCGCGTATGGTGGATCCATGACAGTTCGCTCCCTTCGGTTCCACGGCCCCGGTGATCTGCGATCCGAAGAGGTCGACCTTCGCCCGATAGAGCCGGGCGACGTTGTGGTCGCGGTCGAGGTGTGCGGCGTGTGCGGCTCCGACCTTCATTTTTTGGACGGCTCGGCGCGCACCGCGTTTGTCCCGATCACCCTCGGACACGAGATCGCCGGAAGGGTCATCGAATCCGCCGATCCTGCCTGGGCAGTCGGTGATGAAGTGGTGGTGGCAGCCGGTGTGACCTGCGGATCTTGCCTTGCATGCCGCAGCGATCGAGAGATGATCTGCGAGCGGCTGGCCATGACCGGCATCGACTTTGACGGCGGCCTGGCAGACAAGATCGTGGTGACGGGTACTGCCCTGCTGGCCCGGCCGCCGGGAGTTCCCGCCGAAGTAGCGGCCACCGCCGTCGACGCCGGAGCAACCGCGTTCCATGCGGTGGTCTGTCGCGGGCGAGTGCAAGCCGGCCAGGCGGTGCTGATTATCGGTGCTGGAGGGTTGGGTTCCTACGCCATCCAGATCGCCCGGGCCCGGGGCGCCGCTCCGGTCATCGTCGCGGACCGCGCTCAGGCGGCGCTGGCCCGCGCCCGGGACTTACAGGCCGACGAAACGATCCTGGTCGAGAAGGGAATGTCGATCGGCCGGGCAGTAAAGCTGCTCACCGGTGGGGGCGTCGACACCGCCATCGAATTCGTCGGGCGGGCAGCAACGCTCGACGCGGCCGTCAAGTCGCTCCGCCCAGGGGGAACGGCCGTTGCAGTCGGCGTCGGGATGGAACCACTCACCACCCTTCCGCCCGTACTGTGGGCTCGCCACGAGTATGCCCTCCTGGGCTCGTTCGGCAGCCACCGGCGCGATGTTCAACAGGTTCTCGAGTGGCTGGCCGACGGCACGCTGCAGGCGCCTGCCCTGGCGCAGACTCCACTTGATGGGGCCGAACAGATGATCATGGCGCTGGCGAGTGGGTCCCGACCGGCGATCGGCCGCTTGATGGTCAGCCCCTAGAGCCCTTCAGGACTCTCCCCAATGCCGCTTGGCGGCTTCTTCGAGCAAATCGAGCCGTGTGTAGTAGTCGGGAAACTCGTTGAGGTGGGCCAGAGCGATCTTGCCGGTGAGGACCGGATCGTCCCCGGTGACGTTGGTCTCCGGATCCCGGGTCCCGTGCTCGAGCTCCACATTCAAGCCCATGTGAAACTGCTCGATATCGAAGTCGGCATCCTCGAACTCGACACCAATGGCGTCGGCGATCTTCTGTGCATCTTCCAGCGTGAATGACATCGGGCCTTCCTTTCTTTTCCCCATTATCTGTCGGCAAGGTGATCTGTGCCACCGTCTGACGTCACATAGAAGGGGACGAAAGACTGGTTCACAAAACGAGGTCGGTGCCTTCCCAGACTTCGGATAGCCGGGCATAAGCCCCGTCCCGGGCAATCAGATCGTCGTGGGTCCCCACTTCGACGATCCGCCCGCCGTCGACGAGAACCACTCGATCTGCCCGGCGGGCTGTTTGGAGCCGATGCGCGATGACCATCGCCGTTCGGCCTTCGAGCAGAACCGAAAGGGCGCTTTCCACCCGGGCTTCTGTTTCAGGATCGAGGTTGCTGGTCGCCTCATCGAGAACGATCAGGGCGGGGTCGGCGATCAGCGCCCGGGCCAGAGCCACCAGCTGTCGTTCACCCGACGACAAGCGACTGCCCCGCTCACGCACCTCCGTGTCGAGCCGTTCAGGCAGGCTGCGGACCCAATCCCCGATCCCCATCGTTGCGCACACCTCCAAGATCTCGTCATCAGAAATGTCCGGCCGCGCAAAGGCGAGGTTGTCGCGCAGCGTGCCGCCAAACAGATATCCCTCCTGGGGGACGAGAGCCACATGTCGCCGGAGGGTCGCAAACGAAAGCTCTCGGATATCGAAACCATCGATGGTGATACTGCCCTGGGTTGGATCGTAGAAACGGACCGCGAGCTTGGCCAGGGTGCTCTTTCCTCCGCCCGTCTGTCCAACTACGGCGACCCGCTCGCCGCACCCGATTTCGAGGTCGATACTTTCGAGCACCGGCGTTTCGGGGTCGTAGCCGAACGTCACACCTCGGAAACTGATTTCGCCGCAGGCCGGTTCCGCCAGCGTGGTTGGGTACTCCGCCTCCGGGACGGCAGTCTTGGTGTCCAGTATCCCGAACAGCTTGCTCAGAGCCGCCAACGCAGCCTGGAGGAGGTTATACACATTGGACAATTGGACAATCGGTTCAAAGAAGTACCCCAAATACAGGAGAAAAGCCACCAGCGATCCAAACGACATGTCACCGTTGAGCACCCGGCTACCACCAACAAACAAGATGAGAGCGATTCCGAGGCTGGCCAGGAAGTCGACGGCCGGGAAATACGAAGCAATAGCCTTGGCGGCCGAAAGATTCGCTTCGAAATAGCGCTGGTTGACCCGCCCGAACTCGATCGCCTGGCGGGGCTCCTGGGTATACGCCTGCACCACCCGCACCCCCGAAATGCCTTCCTGCAGAGCACCGAGAACTTGCCCGATCTGCTCTCGGATAGCCTGATAGGCACGATCGGCGTAGCGGCGGAAGACCAGCGACATCACGATCAGTAGCGGCATGAGGGCGAGCACGGAGAAAGCCAGAGTCACGTCGACCAGAAACATCGCCACCGTCACGCCGATCACCATCAGCACACTGGACACCACCGAAACAGCTCCCTGATTGGCGAATTCGGTCAGGGATTCGATGTCGGACGTCATGCGGGCAACGAGCACGCCGGTCTTCGACCGTCCAAAGAACCCCATATCCAGGCTGATGAGATGACGGAACACCCTGACTCGCATCGACCGCAGGTAGCGTTCGGCCACCCAGGCAACGGAGTAAACGGAAACCCTTTGCGTGACGTACTGAGCGGCCAGGACCGCCAGCAGGATCAACGAGGCGGTAGTGATGACCTGCAGGTCACGGGCGATCACTCCCTGGTCGATGCCAAATCTGATCACCAACGGGCTGGCCAACTTGGCCGCAGTAGATGCGACGGTCGCCGCCATCGCGCCGGCGGCGGGGCCGAAGAGATCCCTGCCGTATCCGCCTGCCCGGCGAAGTAGCCGGAGGGGTCGCTCCACGTTGTGGTCACCCCCAAACCGGGCGTACATCATGGCGCCACCTCGTCGGCCGGCAACACGCCGGTCTCGGCCAAAACCTCCCGATAGCGGGGCACATCGGCCAACAACTCCTCATGGGGTCCTGAGGCGACCACCTTCCCATCGTCGAGGAGGATGACCCGATCGGCCAACGTGAGGGTTGAGGTTCGATGGGCAATGATGATGGTTGTCCGACCCTCCATAACGTGCTCGAGGGCCACCCGGATTTCCCCCTCAGTTATCGCATCAACAGACGAGGTGGCATCGTCGAGAATCAGGATCCGCGGATCACGGAGGATTGCTCGGGCCAGGGCGATGCGCTGCCGCTGCCCGCCCGACAGGCTGTAGCCCCGCTCGCCTACCACGGTCTCGTATCCATCTTCCAGGTCGGCGATGAACTCGTGAGCCTGGGCCAACCGGGCTGCCAGCCGAACTTGCTCTTCGGTGGCATCCGGGTTCCCGAAAGCGATGTTCTCACCGATCGTCGCCGAAAACAGGAACGTCTCCTCAAACACCACCGCTACCTCATTGCGAAGGTCGTCGATCAACACCCGGGTGATGTCGACACCGTCAATACGAACCGAGCCGCTGCTCGGGTCGTAGAAACGCGGTAGAAGGTATGCGAGGGTCGTCTTGCCGGAACCGGTTGAACCGACCAGGGCGACCGAGGAACCGCCCGGGATGTGGAGGTCGACGCCGTCCAATACCGGAGGCCCGTCCGGATAGGAGAACGAAACGGAAGCCAGGCGGACATCGCCCGGGCCATCCGGCAGGCTGGTGGCACCTTCGCGGTCCCTGATATCGGGGGCAGTTCGCAGGAGGTCGGTCACCCGGGAGGCGGAGGCGGCCGCACGGGGCAACTCGGCGAAGAACCAACCGGTGATACGTAAGGGGAACTGGAGGGCGACCAGGTACTGGGTGAACGCAACGAAATCGCCCAAAGTCATCGAGGCGTCGACCACCCGGCGACCGCCCACGTACAGCACCAGTACCGTGGCGACGGCAGGTATCAGCTCGAACAACGGCACATAGATCGAGCGCAATCGGAGCATATCCATGGTGCGAGTGAAGATACGATTGGCGGCCCGGCTGAGCCTTCCCACCTCCTGGTCTTCCTGCCCGTACGATTTGACCACCCGGACACCGGCAACGACTTCTTCGACAACGTTGGAAAGATCGGCCAGCCGCTGCTGGACGTCCCAGGAAACCTTGAGAACCCGGCGAGCATATCGATTCGCCAGGAGCAACAGAGCCGGAACGGTGAGCGCAGCCAGAAGGCCAAGTACCGGGTCGAGCACTACCAAGACGATCACCACAACGATGAACATCACCAGGTTGGCGGTGGTGATGGGCAGCATCGCGAAGATCAATCGCACCTGAGAGAGATCGCTCGACGAGCGGGCCATCAATTCGCCGGTCGGCACCCGGTCGTGAAAGGAGAACGCCAGCCGCTGCAAATGCTCGAAGAGCCTGTTGCGAAGGTCCGTCTCGGCCCGGTACGACAGAGAGAAAGCGAAGAATCGACGGCCCCCGATCCCCATGGCTTTCAGCATGCCGGCGGCGACCACCAACCCCACCAAGGGCAGCAACATCTCGCGCTGTTCGCCCTCGACGGCCCGATCGATCACCAGTTTGGTGAGGTAGGGGGTGAGCACCACCATCGTCATCCAGAGCAGTGCGCTGGCGACACTGAACATGGATTCCCGCCGGTACTGCAGAAGGGTCTTGCCAAGCAGTCGCAAACCGGACCGCACCGCCGGGTCTCGCAGCGTGGTCGTCACCTCGCGTCGTTCCGGCGTCGACCGACGGCCTCTTGTTCGAGCGTCTCGAGTCCGAGCTTCATCTGTTCGGTGGTATCCGCAGATCCACCGGAGGGTCGCCGCCGACGGCGCCGAGCGGTGGCCGCCGCCACCGACCCGGAGACGATGATCAGATACGAGACAACATACAGCCACAAGAGCAGCAGACCGACGCCGCCAAAGATCGCGTACGTCGGCCCTAGCCCACCGGCCGAATTGACATAGTGCTGCAGGCCGAGCGAGAAACCGACCATACCTCCGGTCGCCATGACGGCGGCCAGCCAGGCCCCCGGCAGCCGGCGCGGTGGAGCGAACCGGTACAACAGCCAGAAGAACCCCAACAAGCCAAGCGAAGCCACGGGAATCCGCAGGGCGGCCCACAGTTCGACCGGCCAGGTCACTTGGGTGATCTCCTGAAGCCAATCTCTGATCGCCCGTCCGGCGATAATCAACACCAGCGAAAGAGCCAGCGCAAGACCAACGGCGATCGTGAGGCACGTGGCGATGAGCCTCGTTTGCCACCAAGGCCGGTCGTCTTCGATCCCCTCGACCCGGGTGAGCACCCGCATGATCGTGAGCACCCCGCGTGTCCCGAACCAGAGAGCCAACACGGCGCCAAGCACGATGACAACGCCTGTGCGGTCGGCAACGATGCCGGAGGCGTCGCTGAGGGCGGTGCCGATGAACTCGGCCACCTCGACCGGGGCGATCAGCGAGATGACACGAACTGTTTCCGCTTGCGCTTGATCGGTCCTCCCAAAGAACGAGGCGGCAGTCAGCAAGACCACCGCCCCGGGAATCAGAGCGAAGATGATGTTGTAGGCGATGGCCCCGGCTAGTACGCCCGGACCCGCGGCGCTGAACCGCACCCAGAATTTGACGACCGGCATCTCGCCGGTCCGTTCGATGAAGGACGGACGCGCCATTTCCCAAGGTTAGGGCCGATGGTCCCGCGGTCTGCCAAGTTCAGGGATCGGGTGGTCATATACTCGTGCCGATGCGAAGGACTTCAGCCCTCTTCTTGGTGGTAGCACTGTTCGCCACGGCATGCAGTCCTTGGCTGGATGCCGGCAACCCTCCGACCGTCAGCACAACGATACAAGCCACGGCTACAAGCTCGGCGATCTCGACCGCGACGACCACCAGCATTGCCACCACCACCACCATTGCCACCCCGCTCCCCGACCGAGATCCGGGTACGGTTCCCGGATGGATCGTTGGAGAGCGCTGGGGAACGGTGGACGGGCTGACGATGTTTCGGGGAAATCCCACCCGGACGTACTACGGCGAACCGCCGGTGCCGTCCGATCCCGAGGCGCTGTGGAGCTACCCGGCCGGAGGCCAGTTGTGCGGTAGCTCGTCCGTCGGTGAAGAGACCAAGGTATGGTGCGGAACGGGATGGACCGGACAACCGGTGGTGTACGAACGCGCCGACGGTGTGACCGAAGTCATCTTTGGGGCGTACGACAAGCAGGTCCATTTCCTGGATGGCTCGACCGGGTTGCCGACCAGACCGCCCTTCCTGACGGGAGATCTCATCAAGGGATCGGTCTCCCTCGATCCGGACGGCTTCCCGCTGCTCTATTTCGGCTCGCGAGACAACAAGCTGCGGGTGGTGGCGCTGGACCGCCCGACACCCGAGTTGTTGTGGAACCTCGATGCTTCCGCCGTGGCAGGGATTTGGAACAACGATTGGGACGGCAACCCGGTGATTCTCGATGACTTGCTCCTCGAGGGCGGTGAGAATTCCTGGTTCTTCATCATCAAGCTCAATCGCGGCTATGACGCTTCGGGCAAAGTGAGGGTCGACCCTCAGCGGCTCGTCGAGATCCCCGGATACACCGATGAGCTGATTGCGCGGGTAGGCCGCAATGTCTCGATCGAAAACTCGCCGGCGGTCTTCGGGAGTCGGGTGTACTTCGCCAATTCGGGTGGACGGATCGTGGGTTTGGATCTGTCCGAGGCGTCCAGCGGGCAAGCTCCCATCGTGTTCGACTACTGGGTGGGCGATGACGTGGACGCAACGATCACCATCGACAGCGAAGGCATGTTGTACATCGCTGCTGAATTGGAGCGATTCAACGATCGCTCCAAGGAGCTCGGCCAGTTGATCAAGCTCGACCCGTACGCCGCCGAACCCTACGTGTGGGGGGTTCCGGTCCCGCCACGAGGTGGCGGAGATGGTGGAATCTGGGCAACTCCGGCACTCGGGAACGGAGTTCTCTACGCGTCAACGCATCCGGGCGAGCTGCTGGCAGTCGATACTGAAACCGGGCAAGTGCTGTGGCGGGACGAGATCGGCTCACACGCCTGGTCCTCACCGGTCGTCATCGACGACACCCTGCTGGTCTCCGTCAATTGTGAGGCGGGTGGCGGCTTGCGAGCGTACTCCGTAGCTGATCCAGGGAACCCCTCCAGACTGTGGCAGTACGACCACGCGTCCGGTTGCATCGAGAGTACCCCCGCCGTGTGGAAGGGAACCATCTACGTGGGCTCACGGGATGGAAGGTTCTACGCGTTTGGGGAAAAGTGAAAGAGCCAGTAGCTAGTAGCCAGTGAAGGCATGCCAATTCTGCTAACCGCCGACTGGAAACTGGTGACCAAGAACTGGCAGCTGGAAGGCGCCTATTCCCATTTGAACAGGAAGTACGCCGCCCCTGCCGAGACGACCCCTATGGCCAGCACGGCCACCGAGTAGCCGGCCGCCCACTCACCGCTCAGCCAGGGCTCTTGCAGCATTCTGATGACGGGGGTGAGCGGTGCATACTGGCCGATGGTATTCAGAGATCCGGGCAGAACCTCGGGGGGCGGCCCGGCCCCCGAAACGAACATGAACAGGAACCAGAGGAGCAGGCCGGCCGACTGAGCGGCCCGGGCGGAGGGCAGCACTGTGCCCAGCAAGATCCCAAAGGCGGAGAAACAGATGGCTCCAAGCACAAAGGCTGCCAGAAAGAGCGCCGCCGACTCCGGCCCCTCAACCTCAGTCGTTGGAAAGGCCAGCGCCAGCAGCAAGACGCTCCCGATCGTTGAGATGAGAACGGCCACGATCAGCTGCGAGCTCAAGAACATGGAACGCGCTACCGAGGACGCCCGGAACCGCCGAAGCACCCCTCGCTCCCGATACTCGGCAAGGTGAGCCGGCACGCCGATCATGGCGACGCTGGCAATCGCCAGGCCAACATAGGCGGGGGTATACCAATTGGTCGGGCCGTAGCCGCCGTAGACCACCATGTCTCCCTCGCTGCCGGGATTCGCCTCATTGCCAAACACACCCCCCAGGACATAGAGGATCATCAAGGGCAAGGCGAAGGTGAACAACACCGTTACCGGCTCGCGCAGGAACAGCTTGGCCTCCACCCAGGTCATCTTCAGGAGGGAGGTCATCGTCGTCTCATTCCGCCAGCCCGTGTCCGGTCAAACGAAGAAATACATCCTCCAAGGTCGATTGCTGGACGCGCAGGTCGGTTGGCACGATTCCGTTACGAACCAACTCGGCGCCGACCAGCGCCAGAACCGGACCGTGCCCGGCGACGGTCACGTGAGGACCATGACGGGAAACGGCATGCACCGATTCGATGGCATCGAGAAACGAGACGTCTGGCCGGTCCGTGCTGAAATGGATGAGCAGATCTCCCCCATGCTCGGCAATCAGACTCTGCGGGCTGCCCGTTGCGACCACTCGCCCTTCATCGACGATCGCCAAACGGTCGCAGAGCTGCTCGGCCTCATCCATGAAGTGGGTGACCAGCACGAGCGTCGCTCCGCCGTCACGGATCGCCTCGATGAGTTGCCAGGTGGCACGCCGGGCTGCCGGGTCGAGTCCCGTTGTCATCTCATCGAGAAACACGACCCGCGGTTCATTGACGACCGCCAGGGCGACGAGCAGTCGCTGCCTTTGACCCCCCGACAGGCTCGAAAACGAGGCCGAGGCCTTACCGGTCAGATCCCATCGTTCCATCACCTCCCGCCAGTCGGGCCCGCCCGGGACCAGGGACGCAAAGAGATCGAGAGCTTCCCAAACCTTCAACCGGCCGGGAAGGGCGGACTCTTGAAGCTGGGAACCGACCAGCTGCCGGAGCTGAGAACCCTGCGTGCGAGGATCGAGACCGAGCACGCTGATATCCCCGGCGTCGGGGACTCGCAAACCTTGCGCACATTCGACAGAGGTCGTCTTGCCTGCCCCGTTTGGTCCAAGCAAGCCGAAGATCTCTCCCTCCTCGACTTCGAAGGAGACATCCTCGACCGCTACGAACGTTCCGTAGGTCTTGCGGAGGCGATCGACGGAGATGACGGAAGCCACCACCGGAAACTAGTCCGGCGACCAGCGACCGGCGACCAGCAACCAGCAACCAGCAGCCAGCAACCAGCAACCAGCAACCAGCAACCAGCAACCAGCAACCAGCAACGGCATACCATTCTCGGGAACTGGGAACTGGGAACTGGGAACTGGGAACTGGGAACTGGGAACTGGGAACTGGGAACTGGTAACTAGAAGCTGGGAGCTGGGAGCCTGAAGCGGGCAGCTCGGGACCTTCTAGAGTGATCGTATGGAGTTCCAAGCCGACAATCTGCTTCCCGCCCCCGAGATCGATTTCGCCATCCTGGCTGATGGGGTACACGCCTCGGCCGGCAAGATCTACGTCCTCGGAGGTGGCTGGGACACCATTTTTGTGCGCCAATTCCCGGCCCGCCACCACACACTCGGATTGGGTCTGAGAATTCGAGTCCCGTGGACCAAAACTGACGAGGAGCTCACCCTGTCGGTAGATTTGGTCGACGAGGATGGCAAGAGCCTCTTTGGGGAACGCCAGCCGGTTCAGAACTTTCGGGTGGCGCGACCGGCCGGGCTGCCAGACGGCAGCGATGTCGGTTTCGTGCGCACGATGACGTTCAACGGGCTCGTATTTCCAAAACCGGGCGGCTTCGCCTTCCGCGTTCTCATCGACGGAGAAGAATGCAAGCGAGTCCGCTTTCGCGTCCTCGCCAGGAACACCGACTGATCGGGCTAGAACCAGACCACGCGTAGCATTCCGTCCCATGTCCATGGAATTGCCGATGTTTCCGCTTGGATCCGTGCTCTTTCCGAACACGGTCTTGCCGCTCCGTGTCTTCGAGCCCCGCTACCAGGCCCTGGTCGATGATTGTGTGGCCGGAGATGGCAGGTTTGGGGTCGTACTGATCGAACGAGGTTCTGAGGTGGGCGGGGGTGACACACGATTCGAGGTCGGCACGATCGCCCACATAGCCGGAGTCGCCGATCTCGAAGATGGTCACCGTCTCATCCTGGCAGTTGGCATCGGCCGGTTCGAGATCAGCCGGTGGCTCCCGGATGATCCCTACCCTCGGGCCGTCGTCAATGAGCTAACCGAGGAGATGGCCGAATCCGCCCAGCTTCCCATCGCGGAGACCGAACGGAAGCTGCGACGAACCCTGGCCTTGATGTCGGAAGCCGGATACGACGTCGGTGATACAGGTTTCGAACTCTCAGACGAGGATGTGGCTGCCACGAATCAGCTGTGCGCACTGGCTCCGCTTTCGCCGCTGGACGCCCAGGATCTCCTGGGCGCCGAATCCCCACCCGAGCGGCTGGCCCGGCTGCAGGCGCTCCTCGACGAAGAGATCGCCGTCCTGCAACAGCAACTTCAGACCGGGTGAAACCGGCGCATGATGATCTAGCCTTGCCCGGTCATGAGGCTCATCCAACACTCGGCTCGATTGGCCACAGTCAAGCTTCCCCCGGACTCGCCGGTCCCGGCCTGGGCACAACGGGGCCGGTTCTCGTCGATCACACGGACTCCTGAGGAGCTCTCGATCGTCTGCGAGATCAGCCTTGTGCCGTCCGATATGGCTCGTCCCGAAACCTGGGTGTGGTTCGAGGTAGAGGGACCATTGTCCTTCTCGCTGGTCGGGGTACTGGCGGCGCTCACCGTACCGTTGGCGGAGGCGGGTGTCAGCGTGTTCACCATTGCAACCTTCGACACCGACCACCTGTTGGTCCGGAGCCGCGAAGAGCAGTACGCCTGGGAGGCTCTGACAGACGCGGGCCACGAGATCGTTACCGCAGAAGAACTCCGGCCCTAGCATCAGGTCCGTGACTACCGCCACCGACTGGTACAAAGACGCCATCATCTATGAGGTCCATGTCCGGGCTTTCCGGGATTCCAACGGGGACGGGACGGGCGACTTCCGCGGATTGACGGAGAAGCTGGACTACTTCCGCGACCTTGGCATCACCGCCATTTGGTTGCTCCCCTTCTACCCCTCACCCCGTCGCGACGATGGCTACGACATCGCCGACTACAACTCCGTCCATCCCGCCTACGGAACCACCCGGGACTTCCGCCGTTTTCTGCGGGAAGCGCACAAACGCGGCCTGCGAGTGATCACGGAACTGGTCGTCAACCACACCTCAGACCAGCACCCCTGGTTCCAGCGGGCCAGGCGCGCCGAACCGGGGTCGGTTGAACGCGATTTCTACGTGTGGAGCGATACCCCGGATCGGTACCAAGAGGCGCGCATCATCTTCTCTGACACGGAGACCTCGAACTGGGCCTGGGATCCAGTGGCCCGCGCCTACTACTGGCACCGGTTCTTCTCCCATCAACCGGATCTGAACTACGACAACCCGTCCGTCCGCAAAGCCATCTACCAAGTGCTCGACTACTGGCTCGACATGGGCGTCGACGGCGTCAGGCTGGACGCCGTCCCCTACCTCTTCGAGCGAGACGGAACCATGTGCGAGAACCTCCCGGAGACGCACAAAGAGCTCAAGGCCATGCGAGCCCACATCGACGCCCGTTACGAAGGCCGTATGCTGCTCGCTGAGGCCAACCAGTGGCCGGAAGATGCCGCCGCCTATTTCGGCGATGGCGACGAGTCCCACATGGCCTTTCACTTTCCGGTGATGCCGCGCTTGTTCATGGCCGTCCGCATGGAGAACCGTTTCCCCATCATCGACATCCTGGAGCAGACGCCGCAGATTCCGCCGGGATCACAGTGGGCGCTATTCCTCCGAAATCACGATGAGCTGACACTCGAGATGGTCACCGACGAGGAACGCGACTACATGTATCGCACTTACGCTGAGAACCGGCAAGCGCGCATCAACCTGGGTATTCGGCGCCGATTGGCGCCATTGCTCGGCAACAGCCGCCGACAGACCGAACTGATGAACGCGCTGTTGCTTTCCCTACCGGGGACTCCGGTCCTCTACTACGGCGACGAGATCGGCATGGGGGACAACATCTATCTCGGCGACCGGGATGGCGTCCGCACCCCCATGCAATGGAGCAACGACCGCAACGCCGGATTCTCCGAAACAAATCCGCAGCAGTTGTACCTGCCGGTCATCATCGACTCCGAATACCACTATGAGACGGTCAACGTCGAGGCGCAGGAGCGCAACCCGAACTCCCTGTTGTGGTGGACCAAACGCATGCTGGCTCTCCGGCGACGCCACCCCGTATTCGGGCGAGGGACCATCCAGTTCCTCCATCCGGAGAACGCCCGGGTCCTCGCCTTTCTCCGGCGCACCGAGGAAGAAACCGTGCTGGTGGTTGCCAACCTGGCTCGGCACAACCAATACGTAGAACTGGATCTGTCAGAATTCCGTGGCCTCCGTCCGCTGGAGCTGTTCGGGCGAACACCTTTCCCACCGGTCGGCGACCAACCGTATCTGCTGACCCTGGCTCCGCATAGCTTCTACTGGTTCTCGATGACGCCGACCGCCGGCGACCTACATCTACCCCGGTGGGAGGGCGAACGCGAGCAATTGGAACTGACCGGCGGGACGGAAACTGCTTTTCAGGATCCCCTCCGCGCCGACGTCGAGGCGCTGCTCGCCCGCTATGTCCCCGGCCGTGCCTGGTATCACGGCGGCGACCGCAAGATCCGGCACGCCCGCCTCGTCGATGTGATACCCCTTCGAAGAGTGCTTGCCGACACGTACCTGGTGTTGGTCGAGATCGACTACCTCGACGGCGACCCACAGCAATACCTCGTGTCGGTCGGGTTCGCTTTTGGGGAGCAGGCTGCCGCGATATGGGATCAACGCCCTGACTCCATTCTCTGCCGGGTAGAGGGAGACGCCGGAAGTGGAGTCGTCCACGACGCCGCTCCTTCACCCGAGTTCGCCGGAGCGCTCATCGGGCTCATGGGCGACCGAAAGCCACTATCGGGAGCTGCCGGGGTGATGAGGGCTGCCTCCACCCGCCGGCCGACCATGCCGGCCAGCTTCGACCATACGGAGGTACGGTCGACCGACAACCGGGAAGGGCACACCTCAATCGTCTTCGGTGATCAGTTCGTTCTGAAATTGTTCCGCCGGATTGAACCGGGCATCAACCCCGACCTGGAGATAAGGAGGTTCCTCACCGAGAAGACCTCCTTCGAGAACCTGCCGGCGGTCTTGGGTTGGTTGGAATACCAGGCTGGAGGTGAGGGTCCCACCACCTTCGGGATCATCCAAAGGTTCGCACCCCACGAAGGAGAAGCGTGGGATCGGGCGACCAGCTCCCTGGGCCGCCTTTTCGAAACCGTGCTGTCAGACGATCAGCTTCCCAAACCGGAGCTGCCGCCCGGGAACCTCATCGCCCTGGCGCGCCGATTGGCTCCCCCGGCTCTCGCCGAACTGTTCGAGGAAGACGTGCAGTCCGCGGAGACCCTTGGCACCCGAACGGCCGAACTGCACAGAGCACTCGCATCGGATACCGATGACCTCGACTTCCGCCCCGAACCCTTCACGACCCTCTCGCAGCGGTCGCTCTACCAATCCCTGCGCGGCGAGATCCGACAGGCCCTTGCGAAGGCCCGCACCGCATTCGGATGGCTTCCCGAGGAGGCCCGCACCGAGGTCGAGCAAATCGCCGGCCGCGAGGAAGAGGTGATCGACCGAATACGGCAGTTGACGTCGATCAAGATCAACGCCAAACGTATCCGACTGCACGGGGACTTCCGGCTCGAAGAGATCCTCGCTTCCGGAAACGACTACATGTTCTTCGACTTCGCCGGTGACACCACCCGGCCCATGAGCGAACGCCGACTGAAGCATTCGCCTTTGAAGGACGTAGCTGATCTGCTCCGTTCATTCCACTATGCCGCACTCGCCGGCCTGTATGAGCAGGTCGAGATCGGCACGATCCCGGTCGAGAAACTGACCGATCTCGAGCCCTGGGCGACGAACTGGTACCGCTGGATCAGTGCCGCTTTTTTGCGCACCTACCTTCAGGGAATGGCCGGAACCGACCTGCTCCCTCCCGAGGAGATCACCACCGCGGTTCTGCTCGAGGCTTTCATGTTCGAAAAGGCCGCCCGGGAACTCACCTGGGAGGTCCACAACCGTCCATCCTGGGCCCATATCCCTGCCAAGGGAATGCTCGAAACCTTGGGCAATACCTAGCGGCGCGGAGGCGGCTGGGCGGTCGCACATGCCCTCTAGCGACAAACGGAGCGGATCACCCCTTGTCCATCCCGCCGGAAGGCAAGTAGGGATTCGAGTACTGCCGCCACGTGCGTCTGGGTATCGACCCGGAATTTGGCGTGGGTCGTTTCCGGTCCGACCTTGATGCCCACATCGACCGGTCGCAGCAAGGCAAACGCGTCTTCATCGGTCACGTCGTCTCCAATGAAGACCACGACGTCGGCCCCCCACCGGTTCCGCAGGGTCAGCAACGCTTGCCCTTTGTTCGTCTTGGACCCGACATACTCGATGACCCGTTTGCCCTCGAGCATGGCCAATCCGGGATAATCGAGGCCAATTCGGCGAGCCGCCGCCTCGGCCGCCGGCTGCCGGACCGTTTCAACATTCCGGTAGTGGAAAGCCACGCCAGCCGGCTTTGCTTCTACACGAGAGCCCGTGAACTCGTCACAGAGGGCGACCATGCGGTCATGCACGCCGGCGAGATCCTCGCGTGCTTGCGAGTCGATATCCGGGACACGACCGGACTGCTCCGCCCCGTGGCTGCCGACGAGCTCTACCCCGGGGGATCCACCCGTGAGCCGCTCGAGCACCGCGACTTCGCGACCTGACAGCATGGCGGCATGAGTGCCCGGCAGGGCGCCCAGCGACACCAACGCCGCCAGTGCCCGAGAATCTGGATAGGCGTGATCGGGATTCGCGACAATCGGGGCCAGGGTTCCGTCGTAGTCGCTGGCCACCAGGACCACGTCGGACGCCGCCGCTACCTTCAGCGCACGCGTCAACGGCGTCATTGCTGAATAGCCTCGATACAAGCGCGGGCCCACCGGAAGACGTCGTGCCGTTGAACCTGACGTCGCATCGCCTGCATCCTGGACCGTTCTTCTGCGGGTGGCAGATGCAGCGCTCGCCACAGCCCTTCGGCAACCCCATCCACGTCATATGGGTTGACGAGTAGGGCTTGGCGCAGCTCCTGGGCGGCCCCGGCGAACTCGCTCAAAACCAGCACCCCGTTGTCTCCTGGGCGGGCGGCAATGTACTCTTTCGCAACCAGGTTCATGCCATCCCGCAGCGGCGTCACACACATGATGTCGGCCATTCGGTAGTAGGCGACCAGCTCCTCGGGTTCGAGGCTCCCATACCGGTAGTGCACCGGAACATGATGTAGTGCGCCGTGAGCACCGTTGATCCGACCGACCAGGCCCTCGACCTCGTCTCGCATGGTCGCATAATCGCCAACCTCCTCGCGGCTCGGAACCGCAACCTGCAGGAACAAGACATCCTCAGCCCTTTCCCGGTGGCGTCGCAGGAGGGTGTCGTACGCCCGCAGCCGTACGTCGATCCCTTTCGTGTAGTCGAGCCGGTCGACCCCCAGAACGATCTTCCGATCAACTCCCAATTCTTGACGAAGCTCGGCCACTCTCGCCTGGACCGCCGATGATGCAGAGAGGGCCGCGTAACCGTCCCTGTCGATGGATATCGGGGCAGACATGAGGCGCACGTTCCGGTCCCCGGCCCGGAGCCAGCGGGTGGTGCCCTCGCCACCCAGGAACCGGCGGACGGCCCGGCCGAAGTTGTGCCGACCAAGACGGGTCTGGAAAGCAACCACATCAGCACCCATCAGACCCTCCAATATTTCGCGGCGCCACGGCAACCGCGCCAGGATCTCGACCGGAGGGAATGGAATGTGGAGGAAAAAACCGATCCGTACATCCGGTCGCAGACGGCGCAGCATCGCAGGCACCAATTGGAGCTGATAGTCATGGATCCACGCCAGATCTCCCGGTCGCAGCGTGTCTGCCGCCTCGGCCGCAAAACGACGATTCAGCTCCACGTAAGGATGCCACCAATGCCGGTGAAACTCGGGCGGGCGGATGGCATCGTGATAGAGCGGCCAGATGGTCCCATTGGAGAATCCCAGATAGAAATCGTCGATTTCCGACTGAGACAGCCGAACCGGTCTTTGCTCAATCCCGTCATGCACGAATGGCGCAGGGGCATCATCGGGAGCTCCCGTCCAACCGACCCAGCTCCCGCCGTGTTCCTGGAGGAAAGGAGCAACGGCGCTCACCAAACCCCCCGGGCTGGTCTCCCAGCCATCTTCGGTCCGCCGCAACGGCAACCGGTTGGCGACAACGACAACCCGAGCGGTCACGATCACCCCTTCCTGGATCTCATTCGAGGTCGGGCGGGCGGCGCCCGGCCTTCTTGTCAGAGCGGCGGTGTTTCTCCTCTAGGCGTCGCTCCCGTGCAGCCCGGCCCGGTTTGGTTGGGCGACGCTGCTTGGGTTGGCGCATAGCCTCTTGCAGCAGAGTAGCCAGACGCCGGCGAGCAACCTGCCGGTTGCGCCATTGTGACCTGGAATCAGTGGCCGTTACTCGGACGATCCCTTTTTGCTCCCTAGCGGCCAGCCGCTCGACCATGTGATCACGAAGTTCGTCGGGAAACACGTTTGACGATCGCAGATCAAAACTCAGCTCAACCCGGCTGCTGGCTCGATTGGCATGCTGTCCCCCGGGGCCACCAGAAGGATCGAACTTCCACTCGAGGTCCCCGGCCGGAATCCGGTATCCGTTTACAGCGAGATCATCCACACCCTCAGCGTACCGGCCTCCCGGACGACGGTGTCATTCGGGAAGCTTGACACGCGATCGGTCGATCTTACCGAGACTCGTGCGCGGGATCGATGCCACGAAGGTCCAACGAGTCGGGATTTTGAATCCTGCCAATCTGCTCCGCAGGAACCAATCGAGGTCTTGATCATCGACGCCGGGAGCGACCACCTTGGCGGCGACTATTTGCCCCCACTCGGGGTCCTCGATTCCATACACGGCAGCTTCGACAACTTCTGGGTTCTCCTCGATGGCTGCCTCGACTTCGACCGGATAGACGTTCTCGCCCCCGGTGATGATCGTGTCGTCTGCCCTGCCGACGATTTCGAGATTGTGGTCGGCGTCCAAGCGGCCTAGGTCGCCGGTGGTGAACCAGCTGCCGGGAGTTCTAGGACGGTCATGCAGATATCCGGGCGAGATTGCCGGTCCCCGGATTTGGACCCGGCCGGTGGTCCCCGTTGCAACCTCGCCGGCCGCCTCATCCACGATGCGCAGCTCCATTCCCGGCACGGGTCTCACCACCTTGTGACGGGCGAGGGCCGCCTCCAGCGGCACCGTCGCCACCTGCGAGGCAGCTTCGGTGAGTCCGTAGGTCGAAAGCACGGGTACCCGGCCGGCGGCTGCCCGAGCCAGGAGCGATTCGGAAACCGGGCCTCCTCCCAGCAACACGGCACGCAAGTCCGGGAAGGGACCGGGGTAGACATCGAGCAGTCGCGACAGCATGGTTGGAACTAACGAAACAAGGGTTATGCGTCCTCCCCGCAGGTGGGCGGCCACCCGATGGGGATCGAACCCGTCGAGCACGACCGCCCCGCCCTGACGGGCGGACCGGATCAGGATCGACATGCCACCAACGTGGTAGAGCGGCAGGACCGCCAGCCATCGATCCTTTGGACCGTGGCTGAGCACCTCGGCCGATGCGCCTGCCGCCGCCTCGAGGTTGGCCCAGGTGAGAATCACACCCTTTGGGTTGCCCCCGGTTCCCGATGTGTATACGACCGAATGCGGCGTGTCGGCGTGAGGGGGATCAGCCCGATAGGGAACCCCGTCGGCCAGCTCGTCGAGATCCAACGAGGGGACGGCGAGGGCGGGTCGGTCACCGTGACCCAGGACGAGCGAGACCGCGGCGTCGACAACCTGGGAGGTAGCTTCCTGCTCGGTAAGCCGGGTATTGATGGGAAGCAGCACCGCCCCGGTCCTGGGCACCGCCCACATGGCCCGCACCGTAGCAAGGTCGGGCGCCCCCCATACGGCAACCCGGGATCCGGCTTTGACCCCGGCGCTGACCAGCGAACCGGCCGCCCGGGCAACCTGGTCGTCGAGATCGGCAAAGGAGACCTTCTGATCACCGACGACCACACACAGACCGGACGCATCTTCTGCTGCTCTCGCTGCTAACCAGTCGTGCATGAGTTGCTTTCCTCCAGCATCACTACAGTAACTGCCTGCCTAGTTAGGGAGAGGCAACCTATGTCGACGGTTGAGGTTTCCGGACTTTTCGACGCTTCCGCGTGGAAGGTCGTCGATGAATTCGAGTTCCAGGACATCACCTACCACCGGGCCGTCGAGCATGGGTCGGTCCGGATTGCCTTCAACCGGCCGGAGGTCCGCAACGCCTTTCGCCCCCAAACCGTCGATGAGTTGTTCACCGCCCTCGACCATGCCCGAATGAGCAGCGATGTTGGTTGCGTGCTCCTGACCGGAAACGGACCGTCTCCCAAGGACGGTGGATGGGCCTTCTGCTCGGGCGGTGATCAGCGGATCCGGGGAGCGGACGGGTACAAATATGCTGGCGACGAAGGAATCGATCCGGCCCGGCTGGGCCGGCTGCACATCCTGGAGGTCCAACGCCTCATCCGGTTCATGCCAAAAGTGGTGATCGCCGTCGTACCGGGTTGGGCAGTCGGCGGGGGCCACAGCTTGCATGTTGTGTGCGACCTCACCATCGCGTCACGGGAACATGCCGTGTTCAAACAGACAGACGCCGACGTCGCCAGCTTTGACGGCGGGTATGGCTCTGCGCTGCTGGCTCGCCAGGTCGGACAGAAGCGAGCCAGGGAGATCTTCTTCCTGGGGGCCGACTACTCGGCCGATGACGCCGTCTCGATGGGCGCAGCCAACGCGGCCGTCCCGCACGCAGATCTTGAGAAGGTTGCCCTCGAGTGGGCAGCTGAAATCAACCGCAAGAGCCCGACCTCGGTCCGCATGTTGAAGTATGCATTCAACCTGCCAGACGAAGGGCTGGTCGGCCAGCAACTCTTCGCCGGAGAAGCGACCCGCCTGGCCTACGGGACCACCGAGGCAACCGAAGGGCGGGATGCCTTCCTGGAGAAGCGGGATCCGGATTGGTCGGATTATCCCTGGCATTTCTGAGCCGGCCATGAGCAACGCCCGCTCCTGGTTGATCGCCGCCCGACCACATACGTTGTGGGCTGCGGTGGTTCCCGTTTTGGTGGGCGGAGGGCTGGCCTGGGGCGATGGTGTATACCGTTGGGATGCTTTCGGCGCGGCACTGATCGGTGCCCTGGCGATTCAGGTCGCCGCAAATTTCGTGAACGACATCTTCGATGCGCGCAAAGGCGCAGATACCGAAGCGCGCATCGGACCGACCCGCGTGGTGGCTTCTGGTCTCATGACCGAGCGGACGGTGTGGATGGGCACCGCCGTGGTAGTCGTGGTTGCCTTGGTGGCCGGCGTCTATTTGATCGGCATCGCCGGTTGGGTCGTCGCCGTGATGGGCGTCACCTCGCTGCTGGCCATGCTCGGCTACGTCGGGGGACCAAAGCCCTACGGCTACTTCGGTCTGGGCGAAGTGTTCGTCTTCGTGTTCTTTGGTTTGGTCGCTACGGTCGGCGCCCGATACGTCCATGACATGACCGCTCCCCTCGATGCGTGGTTGCTGGCCATTCCGATCGGCTTCCTGGTGACGGCCATCCTGGTGGTCAACAACGTTCGAGATATCGACACCGACCGGGCTACCGGCAAGAACACCCTGGCTGTATACCTTGGAAGAAACCGCACCCAGGCGCTCTTCTTCGTTTTGGTCTGGGGCGCGTTCATCAGCATCCTGGTGTTTGGTGTGAGCGAGTGGACACCCCGGTGGACCCTTCTGGCGTTGATGGCGGCGCCGCTCGCCGTTCCGATCGTGCGCACGGTTCACCGGGAGATCCAGGGTCCGCCCCTCATCAGGGCATTGAAGGGCACAGCCAGACTCCACCTCGTCGTCGGTGTCCTGCTCGCCATCGGCGCCGCTCTCGGGTAATCGGTTCGGTCGTCGTGGCCGTTCTCACCCGGATTGGGCGCGGTTTGGTGTCGGAGTTCGCCTGATCGCTCAAGGCGGCACTCGAAGTCCCAGAACCGATAGACCGGCAAGATTGAGCGCATTCAACACTCGACGATCGCCACGGTGGGTGCTCGCCGCCGGCCGAGACGGGAGGGCACGACGTGCCGCTCTGTACTCGTGTGGGAAGTGATCACTATGACGCGAGAATGGGGCGATCTCGTGCGGATTCGACGTACTTCAGGGGAAACAATTGACGGCGACGTTGAGCG
>Ga0316190_10000926_pt1 | contig 20834 bp, 20 predicted proteins | sample Eddworburrow2_MG_FD_204929 | JGI IMG/M metagenome (GOLD analysis project Ga0316190, IMG submission 204929) | Coastal sediment microbial communities from Maine, United States - Eddy worm burrow 2 | ecosystem: Environmental > Aquatic > Marine > Coastal > Sediment | place: USA: Maine | collected... | reverse complement strand
GCGGATTCCTGTGAAATGGCTAAGTCATGCTACCTATCCACGGAGTGGAATATATGACCGTAGCGATACAACAGCCGTGCTAATATTCTGGTAACCAATAAATGTCCTATAATTTACTTTAGGAATGGTAATTACAGGCACACAGTCATCTGATGCGACAACTGGAGCGACAACAAAATGTATTCAGAAATCTCGAAATCTGGCATTGATGTTAAAAGCAAGATTGGATCTCTACCAGACTTCAACCCTCGCATGCCTTGTGAAAAAGTGGGAGAAACCAACAGGCCGAAGTGCTTTGGAAGCAGCGACCTGTTTTTCTGTAAACACATGGAATGCCCAAGCAGGAAAGCGTGCGAAAAGCTCGTCTCTCCGTGGAACTTTGATTAAAGCATGGCGTGACATTGGAGATAATCCTTACGCAGCTGGTTGAGCATTATGGTTGGGAAGAATTGGGGCGAACCGTCAACATCAAATGTGTTAACAAGGAACCAGGCATTAACTCCTTTTCTCGGATGATGCGTAGTGATGGTCCGATACACACGCCCCATCTTCCTTCCAACTCTGCCCCCTTTTTCTATAGCATCGCCATCTCCTCGTTGGCGAAGTTCCTGTGGTAATGTCCCATATAGGCAACTTTTCGTTCCAGTGCCTTGATCACTGCTTCGTTGAAGTTGACCCGTTCGAACTGCTGCGCACTGCCTAAACCACCGGGACTGAAAACGTTGATCTCCATCAACTTGTCGCCAACGATATCCAGACCCACCAGAAACATACCGTCCTGAACCAGTTTCGGACGCACGATCTCGGCCAGGCGTAAATGACTGTCCGTGATGATGGCCCTGGCCTTCTTGCCACCCGCATGGATGTTGCTGCGCAGATCGTCACCCAAACGCAAGCGACGAAAGGCCGCATACTTCCCTTTGTACCTTAGCGGCTTGCCATTCATCATGAACAGTCGAGTATCGCCCTCGGCCGCTGCCGGCAGGTACTCCTGGGCGATAAGATAGCCCTCGCGGATCAGGGTGTCGATCATTTGATTGATATTGGAGCGGTCATCCACCTTCGCCATGAATACCCCCGCACCGCCAGACCCCGACAGGGGTTTGATCACCGCGTTGCCCCCCATCTCGGTGACGAAGGCCTTGATATCGTCCCGATTTCGCGAGATCAACGTGCGTGGTCGCACCTCCTCGGGGAAATGCTGGAAATACATCTTGTTCATGGCCTTGAGCAGGCCATCCGGATCATTGACCACGATGACACCACGACGTTTCGCCACCCGGGCAAAGGTAATACCAGCAGTCTGCGCCCAGACACGGCTACCGGTGTCGGTAGAAGGGTCGCTGCGCAGCATCAGCACATCGAAATCATCCACAGTGACGCGTTTTTTTACTGCATCCTTCCCCTGCAGATCCCGCAGGTAGGCCTCCGGGGTCTTGTATTTTTCCTTCGGCGCTGCCGTGCCTTGCGCGTAGATAATGCCATCAGCCCCGTAGATAAAATCAGCGGCGCTAAAATACCAGACTTCATCGCCACGGTTGGTAGCGGTCTGGGCAAGGCGGGTTGTAGTGTAGGCGGTCAGTTCCGCAGCCACGTCATTAACAAAAAATCCTAGTCGCATATTGAAATTCTCCTGCTGCTCAAAGAGTGGCCATGTCGACATTATCGAAACGCCGACGGTAGAACGACATATAATCGACCTTGCGCTCCAGCGCCTCGATTACCGCCTCGCTGAAGTTCACCTTTTCGAAGGCCTGTGCCGTTACCAACCCGTCCGGACTGAATACGTCGATATCGATCAGCTTGTCGTCGACGATCTCAAGCCCCGCCAGAAACATCCCGTCCTGAACCAGGCGCGGTCTTATCGCCTCGGCGATATGGTAATGGGCAGCGGTCAACTGAACCTGCTCCGTGGAGCCGGGCAAATGTATATTGGAGCGCATGCCGTCCCCGGTCCGCACCCACTGGAATGCGGCCACCTTGCCCTTGTGCCGCAGGGGTTCACCATTGACCAGAAACATGCGGACACTCCCGCGTTCCGCTCCGGGCAGGTATTCCTGGGCGATGACATAACCGTAGTTGACGATAGCGTCAATCATCTGGTTGAGGTTGGCACGATTCTCTGCGTTCACCAGAAATACCGCCTGCGAACTGGAGCCCTGAAAGCCTTTCAGTACTGCTATGCCACCCAGTTCCTGTATGAATGCCTTGATCTCCCTGCGGTCGCAAGAGATGAGGGTTTGCGGGCGGATGTGCTGGGGTAGCAGCTGCATATACATCTTGTCCAATGCACCGGCCAGAGCCGTGGGGTCGTTTAAAACGATGACACCGCTGCGTAACGCCACATTGCCGAAGATGATGCCTGCGGTCTTGGCCCAGGCACGGTTGCCGACGTCCTCGGCCGGATCATTTCTGAGCATCAGGATATCCAGGTCGTCTACGGTGATCCGTTCCGACTTGGCTCTGCCACTTTTTAGCTCCTTGAGGTAGGTGCTGGTGGTTTTGTATTTTTTTCTGGCGGTGGAACGCGCCCGGGCACGGATCTTTTCATCCGCGTCGTAGGCAAGATCACCGGCGTTTATGATCCACACCTCATGTCCACGATTGACTGCGGTCATGGCCAGGCGGAGTGTGGTAAAGCCGGCTTTTTCAGTCTCAATATCGTTGATAAAAAATCCGATTCGCATAAGTTATATTCCTTTTACCAGGTCCTGCAAGTTGATACCGTGCCGAACAGCGTCCAGCTTTGCCTTGGCCTCCGGATTATCGAGGTATCTTGGTTTTAATCGTGGTACAGAGAGCACCTTCCGCCATTGTAACTCACGGATGATGTGTAAATGGTCGGCACCGAACTTGCCAAGCAGTAAAGGTTCGAAAGCACCGCCACTGCCGAGGTATTCCAGCAGCTGCATCAGCCCTCGCAGGTAGACCATATCCTTCAGCAGTCCACCACCGCGAAAGATTCGCAGGGTTATGTTGTAAGCCGTTTTTTGGGAGAAGCCATAGCGGTCATCCAGTTCACGGAAGACCTCGGTGAACCCGGCACCCTCCGTAATCATATTGGCGGCCAGCACCCGTGCGGCCAGCATGCGCAGGCGCGGACCGGTCAACCCCCCGGTCAGATACTCCGCCAGTACCGCCAGCCCCTCCTGCAGTTCTTCGTAGTCGGGCAGACCGGCATAGAGCTGGCGGAACGGTTGAGCCATGCCATTGAAATAGGTCAGTACGTGGGTGCCGATCTCGTGGGCCAGCAATGATTCTACCCGGTTTTCTGCCACTGTCTGGTGCCTGTTGACCAGGAGATTGCCGTGGGATACCAGCACCCCGACGACATCATCACGGATCTCCACCCGACTCCAGACCTGCGAGTCTCTTTCCCGGTAGTACCTGATTTCCTCTTTGGCCCTGGCCGCGAATTCCACTGCATTAAGCTGTCTTACAGCAGACCTGCCCCGGCTTCTGGCAGGAACCCGATCGAGTATATAGTTAGCAGCCTCCAGTAACCGTGCATCGACGCGACCATAGAGTTGCAGGCTGCCATAGAGAAAACGCCGGCTACCACGATCACTCAACATGGTGAGCTTGCGTTCCAGCTCCATGCGTTGCGCACGGAACAGAGCCTCCAGCGCCGGGTCCTCGATCTTCTCGATGGGAATGCGATAGAGCTGACGCTTCACCAGTGCCGGATCAACCGGTAGCGGGCGGTAGATAAATCGTGGCTCGACATCGAAACGCTTGCGTTTGAAGTCACGCCAGGCCTGATCAGCATTGACCGGCGTGACGCTCAACAGGAAATCAAAATCGGTGGTGATCTCGGCCAATTCCCGATCGACCTTCCACACCAGTTTCACCAGACTGCGCGGCCCTAACGCATGGAAGTGAGGTGGACGCTGAGTCGTCTGGTCACGGGTAAACTTGAAAACGGCACGGCGTATCGCGCGCCCAACGCCGCGATGCAAGATCCTTTGTATCAGAGGAAAGGTTTCACCGGTCCCGGCTTCCTCATAGACTGGCCGGATGCCGATCCCCAGGTAGCGGCAGTCAATCCGCCTTGCCAACGGTGCAGGAACCAGCCGGGGCAAACCGGGTGCCCAGGGTTTAGCGCTTTCGGTTTGTGTGACCTGTGCCTGAGTCTGTTGCACCCTGATCTGGGACAGGGCCTTGTTCAGGGTCAGAGTCGAAGAAGACAGGATATCACTGCGTTGTGTGAGTATCCGGAACGCAGGTCGAAACTCAGGCGTAATGGCAGCAAATTCCTCGGTCTCATCAGACCAGATTTCAACAATCAAAAAGGCCCCGAAACTCCCGGCCAGACTTTCAGCAATAGCCGAAACCAGCGTCACCGTGCTTTTATTCAGTCGGCGCCTGCCGTCGATGATGAGATAGGAGGCTTCGCCCCGCAGCAGCTGCTCGGTAACGTGGGACGTCTCCCCGACTGGCCGGCGGTAGACCAGCAGGAAAGGTACCTGGCGGTCCAGATGAAGATAACCACCTGAGGGCAACTTGCGCCGCACCGGCTTCCCCGCTTCCAGCCGTTTAATGATCGCGGCGATCATGGGATCGCTGACTCCTAAAGAAGGAACCAGTGCCTCTGGAGGTCTGGGGCTCTCTTCAGGGCGGTTTGATCGATTCTCTTTCACCATCAGCCTGTCATGCCCAACATGGTGGCAATGCTGAGCATGCGCCTTTTTTAATGGTCCAGAATGAGCTGTTCATAGATTGATCATGACCTTGACGAAGTTCTGTCTCTCATTTGAATACGTGTACTTAGCTCTCTTAATTACCGAAAACATTCTTTCCTTCCCTGCATTCAGTTAATACGATTATTCGGTTCCATTTACCGACACCTCAGCATCTGGCGAGTGTCTTTGATTTGACTATGAGACCTGGAGCCGAGTCGAAAAGTCACATGTCACGAGCTCTTTGTCATGTTTCATTCTACGCTTATACACTGACACATTGACAAGTAACACCTGTTCACTCCATGTGACTTTTCGAGCCCTTCCGGCGGCGAATCAGCATCCATTTCCGACAACGCGATCACGTATCATGCCAGACATAACAATCAACCTGATCGCCTGGAAGGCCGCTCAGGGTTGCCTGAATCATCAGGTAACATGGACAAGCCAGACTGTCTTAAAGTCTGCATTTCCGGGAGCAATGAACACACGGATACGAGTAGTCACGAAAGCATGTCATTCCGTGAAAGCATCGACCGCATGGTCGACCGCGCTTCACTGGCCATCGGCTTCAACCCCGAGACGGCCAAGGTAATCCAGTCCTGCAATGCCGTCATCCAGCTCAAGTTCCCTGTGTGTATTGGCAGTAAGGTGGAAGTCTTCACCGGCTGGTGGGCCATTCACAGTGCGCACCGTTTACCTGCCAAGGGTGGGCTGCGTTTTGCATCGGTAGTGAACCAGGATGAGACCGAAGGGCTGGCCGCCCTGATGAGCTACAAGTACGCTATCACCGACATACCGTTTGGCGGTGCGAAAGGCGGCCTGCTGATCAGTCCGGGCAACTACACGGAAGACCAGCTGCGCGAGATTGTTCGCCAGTTCACCGATGCATGAGGCTTTCGGGAGTCATTACACCGAGGACACAGGTGTAGACAGAAGTGCGCCTGATTGGCTGGCAGATAGCGGATACAGCAGCAGAAATTGAAGTCAATGACCGGCCAGGCCTGGTGCGACCGCGCCACCGAGATCAGCCAGCAGCCGCTTGTAGTCTGGATTATTCCGCAGCAGCTCGTGACCGGCCTCGATCAATTTGTCCACCTGCTCTTCACTCAGGGAAAAGCTGGTCGGAATGTCATTGAAGAAACTCCGCTGATCGGGCTGTTCGATGTCGATAAAGCCGAGTTTGACTAAATACGCGGTGACCGGCCGGTCCGGTGTTGACAATATCTGCATCCATTGCGACAGGCTCTCCTGCATCAGGTCCATGGTCGCATCGTTGTAGCGGTGGAGCTGTACATTGCTCATCGAATCGATGGTCTCCTTCACTGACGGCTGTTGGTTAGATAAGTCCATTCCGGGTTCCGGGTCAGTAGACGCATTGACGGAGATAATTGCTACGTAGCGAGGGGGCTCGCTGCCTTCTTTCTTATAAAACTGCTGCGGACCACCCGCGAGCATCATCACGTCATAGATGGCACGCAGACCCAGATTGTCGGTGATGCCCCCGTCCACAAGGTGGGCGTATTTGCGCGTTTCCTTATTAGAGTAGGTTTCCAGACTCCGTATGATCTGGGCCAGTTCCGGGTTATTCGCCGCATGATTTTTTGATTTTTCCATCCATTCAGGTGTCCCGGCTATTGTGCAATCGTAGTCCTCGATCACCACGGGATTGAACAGCAGGGGTACCGCGGACGAGGCGGCGACAGCCCGCGCCACCGTGAACGTGGAGAGATCCGAACAAAGCAGGTCAAAATACTCCTGAACGAAGGAGAAACGCACCCCGTAGCCCAGATCCGAGGCGTTGATGAAAATCAGTGGACCACCCGCGCGCTGCAAGTCAGCAAAGGTCGCACCATGGAACAGCTCATCCTCGTATAGCTGCACCGCCATCTCGGTGCGCCCCTTGGTACTGAACCACATCAGCGGGTTAAACAGCCCCTGGATCAGCTCTCCTTCGACGTCACGCATCAGGAAAGCATCCTTGAAGTCCTCGAAGATCCGCTCACCATACAGGCCGTAGTAGGCAGATGTGAAACTCCCGCCAGAGACGGAACTGATGTTATCGATCTGGTCGAGAAGCCGGTGTGGCTGTCCATCGATGACTACCGTGGTGTCGCGCAGCTCTTCCAGCACCCCGTAGGCCAGCGCAGCGGCCCGTGTGCCCCCACCCGAGAAGGCGAGCGTCAACCCAATATCACCCGACCCTTCTCGGCCGTAAAGTGCCCTGATCGAGTAGGGCTCGGCGGGAATGGAATCGGCCGTTTTTTCAGCGTTGTCGATGACCCCGTAGGAGACACAGCCGGAAACCAGTAATAACCCGAAGCCGACAGCAAACAGTTTTAACATAGAGCACATCAACTTACATGGTGTTTAGGGATTGTACTCCCCGGTTGCTGGTGATTACAGGCTCACAAAATCTGCGGCAGAACTGACTATAGACAAATAGCGGTCCGAAGGCCGCCATCACTGTCGACAGTGCATTGCGCCTGCAGCCAGGCATGCGGTCGGCCTCCTCATCCCTGGTGTTCTATGCATATCTCTTTTCTCCTCTCCGATGTGCAGTTTCATGGGCTGTACTCGGCTGCTCACTCGAGCTCGACGGTAAATTCGCTGGTAAAATAACGGGCCGCTTTCAGAAGTGGAAGCGGCCCGCGTGGCTCACGAATGAAACATCGTAAAGGTGCGGACTAGTGCGGCCCGCTCTGCATGTGATGAATCGGATTGCCGTCCACTGCCGTGGCTGCCGTATTATCCAGCTTCTTGATGTCCTCCTCGGTAAGCTGTGGCCTGTCCACCTTGATCGTCAGCTTGTTGAGCTTGGCGGTCAGTGCAAACGGCGGTTTGTAGTCAGCATCGTTCACACCAGTCAGCGTGTCAGAGCCGATGTCAAAGCTCTCGTCCCATTGCAGGATCATCGGCAGCGTGCGCTTCATTTCCCGGGTGGCCACGACCTTGCCATCCACCTTGAGCGTGCCGGTACCGGAGCGGCCGAGACCGCTCATGTTGTTGAAGGCAAGCGTGCCGGCGCCGAGGCCGTCATACTTGAAATCAAACTCGACGGTATGTCTGCCGGGTGAGAGCGCCTCCGGGCCTTCCCACTTGATGCGTTTCAGGTCGATGAGATTCCAGAGGAACACCGGCTTGTTTTTCAGCAGGTAAAATCCATAGCCGGCGAAGCGTCCGCCCGACGTCAGGATCATGCCCTCCGCACCACCCTCGGGTACGCTAATGTCCGCGGTGATGGTGTAGGAGCTGTTGAGAATGGACGGCGAGTCACCCTGTGGCAAACCGACCATCGGGTGAGTGTAAACGAACTCCGTGCGGCCGGCGGTGATGTTTGGCCGCGGGGCCACTATGCGGGCTGCCACCGAGGCGTCCATCGGGAAGACCTGGTACTTCTTCGCTTCCTTGATGAACAGCTCCTTCAGCTCCTTCACCTTGTCCGGGTGCTGGTCGGCGATGTTCTGCGACTGGCTGAAGTCGATGTTCAGGTCGTAGAGTTCGAGCACCTGGTTGTTGAGCGGGTCCGGATTGGCGGCGCCGAAGGCCTCCCATGGTGCGCGGTTCACCTTGGTGCTGAGCAGCCAGCCCTCGTGATACAGTGCCCACTGGCCCATCATCTCGAAATACTGGGTCTTGTGCTGCGAAGGCTCCTTGGCGTTTTCCTTGTCGAAGGTGTAGGCGAAGCTCGTGCCCTCGATCGGCGCCTGCTTGATGCCGTCGACCTTTTCGGGCGCGGGAATGCCGGTCACCTCGAGAAGGGTGGGCACCACGTCAATGACGTGCATGAACTGGTCGCGCAGGCCGCCCTTGTCCTTGATGCGCGCCGGCCACGATACCGCCATGTTCTGGCGGATGCCACCGAGCTTGGAGGCGTTCTGCTTGAACCAGGTGAAGGGCGTATCGAAGGCCCAGGACCAGCCCGCCGACATGTGGTTATAGGTCTGCTCGGTGCCCCAGACGTCGTACCACTTCATCTGGGTCTCCACCGGCATCTCGTTGACGCCGTTGAAGAACGCGACCTCGTTGGGTGTACCCAGCGGTCCGCCCTCCGCGCTGGTGCCGTTGTCGCCGTTGATGTAGATGACGAGGGTGTTGTCGAGCTTGCCCATGTCCTCGATGGCTTGAATGACACGCCCGATCTCGTGATCGTTGTAGGCGGCATAGGCGGCGAAGACCTCTACCTGCTTGATGAAGAGCTGCTGCTCCTCGGCTGTCAGCTTATCCCAGGGCTTGAGGACTTCGTTCGGCCAGGACTCCAGCTGGGTGTCCTGCGGGATCACGCCAAGCTTCTTCTGGTTTTCGAACATCTGCTCGCGAAGCTTGTTATAGCCTTCATCGAACAGGTGCATGTTACTGATCTTATCCACCCATTCCTTGGTCGGATGATGCGGCGCATGCGTGGCGCCGGGCGCATATTTGATGAAGAACGGCTTGTCGGGCATCGTTTGGTTGACGCGATTCAGGTAATCGATAGCGTCGTCGGCCATGCCGGTAATCAGGTTCCATCCCGGTTTGCCCTCAAAGGGATATATCTGGGTGGTGTTGCGAAACAGGTTCGGCTGCCACTGGTTCGCATCGCCGCCGACGAAGCCGTAGAAATACTCGAAGCCCAGGCCGGTTGGCCACTGGTCGAACGGACCGACCTGGCTGGCGGCAAATGCCGGGGTGTTGTGATCCTTGCCGAACCACGCGGTGGCGTAGCCATTATCGAGCAGCATCCGCCCGATGGTGGCCTTGTCCTCGGCGATGATGCTGTTATAGCCGGGGAAGCCCGTGGCCTGCTCGGAGATCACGCCGAAACCGGCCGAGTGATGGTTGCGCCCGGTGATGAGTGCGGCCCGCGTTGGCGAACAGAGCGCGGTCGAGTGGATGTTGTTATAGCGCAAACCCTCCTCTGCAACGCGATCCAGTGTCGGCGTCGGGATGACGCCGCCGAAGGTGCTCGGCACGGCAAATCCGGCGTCATCTGTAATGATGAGCAGGATATTGGGCGCCTGCTTTGGCGGCACGATGCGTGGTGCCCACCACGGTTTCGATTGCAGGGCGTCCTGTTTAATGTCGCCGCCGAATTTCGGCTCGGGCGCAGGCAGTTGCTTGCCACTGATGGTGGTCGTGGCACTGGGTGAGCCGAGTACGCCGGTGACCTGCTCCGTGCCAGCAAGGCAGGAACCGACCACGGTACACGCCCCCAGCATACTGATAAGTAACATTCTCCCCTTCATAATCCTTCTCCTGTATTGAATTCACTATTCATTGTCCAAAAGCGCGCCACTCTGGCCCACCTTGTAACTACCCCGCCCTGGCGCTCGGCGCGAAGCTTGTTCGGCCGGCTGATGGTGACGCTCGCCGAGGCGTCGATATCGATCCGCTGTCCCGAGTCGAGCATATCCTCAAGGGTGTTCCGGGTATGCACACTGAATTGTTTCAGGCTGTCGAGGTAGTCGGTCATCCACTTGAGAATCCGGGTAGCCGCCGGATCCACCGCCGCCTGTGCATTGACCTGCGTGGGTACGGTCATCAAGAGCGCGAGCACCGCGAGCACAAGTCTGGCTGATGCCACCCTGGAATTTACTCTTGTTATCTTGGTCTCCTTATTTGTCAAATTGCTTCGACTGCACCGGGGTGCAACGCTCGGTAGATTTGATCGGTTCATTGCCTGACCATTCTTTTGGAATGATCGGGTTACTTACCGCAGGCTGCCGCCGCGACCAGCGCCATAAGCGCCATGATTTTTAGTCTTGTCGTCATTTTGTCTGCCTCTCCATAAGTTAGTGTTATGGCGAGCGGTGGATCCGGCACGCGCTGCGAGCGCTGTATCATGTGCTGGCAGAAGCCCCTTCAGGGCGTAATTTATAGCATGTTTGTCTTCGACTTCATTGCCATTTTCCGTCAGAAGGCTGACAATTTAAGACTTACGCGTTCAAGGATTGCAGATGAGGGGAAATAAAAAGCCAGAGCAGCCATTCTGGGAGACGCACTCCGCACCAAGAGTCCACACCGTCAGGATTGGCCCCATGGTGAGCATACCCGCCACTCTGCGCTCGCTCGGTTACGAGCCAGGCCCCATCCTTCTGAGCAGCGGCTTCAATCTGGCCCAGTTTGAGGATTCAGACATCAGGATTTCTTATATTTCCGCAGGCAAACTGCTGGCGCGCTGCGCCGCTGCAACAGGATGCGAGCACTTCGGACTACTGGTGGGCGAGCGTTCTATTCCTTCCCACCTCGGCATTGCGGGGTACCTGGTCGGTAGCGCACCGGATGTGCATACTGCGCTTTGCAGCGTTGTCAAGTATCTTGATCTGCATGATCAAGGCGGCGTGCCTGCACTTACCACCAGCGGTAACCGTACCTTGCTCGGCTATGCTATCCACCTGCCAGGGGTGGCAGGCACTGACCAAATATACGACCTGGCGATCACCGTTGCCTGCAACATCATGCATACCCTCTGTGGCAGGAACTGGAACCCCACCGAGGTGCACCTGACACGGCGGACACCGCGTGACCTGACCCCCTACAAGGGTTTCTTCCGTGCACCCCTGCACTTCAACACCGAAGAGAGTGCCATCGCATTTCCGACCCGGTGGTTAAGCCACCAGTTGCCCACTGCTGACCCCCTGCTCCACCGCCATCTTGTAATGGAGGCCGAGGCGCTTCATGCCAGGCAGGGAGCTGGCCTGGTCGACGATTTACACCGCCTGTTGCGCCAGTGCCTGATATCACGTCACTGCACTGCTGCAGATATCGCCCTACAGCTCGGCAAAAATGAACGCACACTGAATCGGCGGCTCCATTTGGAAGGTACCAGCTTTCGGGATGAACTCGAAAAAGTGCGCTACACGGTGAGCCAGCAATTACTCGCCGGGACCACTGCGACCCTGGCGGAGATTGCCACATCACTCGGCTACGCGGACGCAAGTTCATTCATCCGCGCATTCAAGAAGTGGTCCGGCATCACGCCAGCGAAGTGGCGCGCTCAGCAAGCGGTCATAGAATGAACACACGATTGGTAAGTAACGATGGTATTTCGAGTAAAGCGGAAGACGCCTGCCTGACAGCGCACCCAAGACACTGGGGCAGGAGTAAGATGACCAACTGCTGAACATGCTTAGCACCAAATCGGTGATCTCTTGCGCGAGACGGGGCCGACCCGGTCCCGTCCTGGCATAGGTCCACTTCTGCGCGATGAGCTTACGGTGCCAGGCAAGAAGCGTATCGGATGTCACAAGTGTCTCGCGCTCATCAAGTAACCGGCGGCCAAGGAGCTTGGCTTTCACAGCCAGATTTACAATTATTGTACATTTTCTTTACATTTATTGTATATTTTTGTACAATTATTGCATAATTATTTTGCCGCTGCAGCGACGCAAAACGTGCCGCTACGGCACCAGCCGGTAATCCCGGTGGCCTTACAGGAGATCAAGCGGTGGCTACAAGACATCCTTCAGAGACGCTCATTGACAAGCCACAGCCGGTGGTATTCTTCGACGGGTCCTGCCCGCTCTGCCGACGTGAGATTGCCCACTATCGACGCATTGACAGGGCTGAACGGCTGCACTGGGTAGACGCGAGCAGCGAGCCTGTCGCGCTGGCCGGCTACGGTCTCGACCTGCAGCGCGCCATGGCTGAACTGCACGTACTCGACGGCAGCGGTCACTGGAACCGTGGCGTGGATGCCTTCATGGTCATCTGGGACCATCTGCCGGCATACCGCTGGCTGGCACGACTGGTCTCGACAACCGGTATGCGTACCCCGCTCGGGTTCGCCTACCGCCGATTCGCGGCATGGCGCTACCGGCGCCGCTGCGGCACGGGTGGCTGTGCGATCTCGACCAATACCCGATGACCCCGACGAGAGAGGAGTACACGCTGTGAAAGTCACAATTTTTGGCGGCACCGGCTTCGTCGGCAGCTACCTCATCGACGCACTGCTGGAACAGGGACACCAACCCGTGTTACTGGTTCGCGCCTCCAGTAAACACAAGGTACAACAACCCGGGCAATGCATACTGGTTGACGGCGACATCACCGATCCTGTCGCGGTACGAGCAGCCATCGCCGATGCGGATGCAGTGATCTACAACATCGGCATCCTGCGTGAGTCACCGGCACGCGGCGAGACATACGAGGCGCTGCATTTCGAGGGTGTAAAACAAGCCACTGATGCGGCACAAGACGCCGGCGTAAGGCGATTTATCCTGATGAGCGCCAACGGTGTGAAGCCTGATGGAACCGCTTACCAGCGTAGCAAGTACCTGGCAGAGCAGTATCTTGCCAGCAGCGGACTGGACTGGACCGTGTTCAGGCCCTCCGTGTTATTCGGCGATCCGCGCGGCCGCATGGAGTTTGCCACCCGACTGTACCGTGAGGTGGTACGTTCGCCGCTGCCGGCACCACTTTTTTACGACGGTATGCTACCGACGGCAGCCGGTATGTTCCGCATGTCACCCGTGCACGTGAAGGATGTCGCCGCGATCTTTGTAAAATCCCTGCAAATGCCCGCTACGACAGGACAGGTTTACGCGCTCTGCGGACCCCATGCCCTGACCTGGAAAGACATCGTGCAGACCATTGCACAGGCCACCGGGACTGGCAAATGGGCGCTTCCCGCTCCCGTCATGCTTATCAGGGTCGTTGCCACGGCGCTTGACAAGTTTGCGTTCTTTCCGATCACCCGCGACCAATTGACGATGCTGATGGAAGGCAACACCTGCGACGATGAACAGACAGTCGAAAGCTTTGGTGTGTCAGCGATCCCCTTCAACGAGGCAAGCCTGTCTTATTTACAGGTTGAACGCTGAACGAAGGACGAAGGACGAAGGACGAAACAAGCTTAATTACGGATATAGAGGTCAGCCAGCCTAATGGACAGCAACTCATGCCTTGCACAGTCGGGTTCATGTCAGTAATGGCATCACCGGACATTCACATACGACACGCCAAACAGGCTGATCTTGGCAGCATAAATCGTGTCATCGAAGCGGCGCTAATGACATGGGCCATTCCGGAGCGGGTCAAACGTCTATCACTACCGAGCTACCGTTATGACGCACTGGACCTTGACCATTTCGAGATCATGCTGGCCGAAAATGACCGGGAAAATACCATTGGTATTGCCGCCTGGGAACAGGCTTTTGACAAAGACATACCCGCAGGGAACAATAGGGCACTGTTGCTGCATGGCATCTATGTCGAGCCGTCACATCACCGCCAGGGGATCGGTCGCCAGCTCTTCAAGGCGGCTGAAGATGCCGTCTGCAAACAGCAACATGATGGCTTGCTGGTTAAGGCCCAACAGGGCGCCAGCGGTTTTTTCATTGCACAGGGGATGCACAGCCTGAAGGTAGAGAATCCCGCGCAGCACTATGGGAATCGTTTCTGGAAGAGCAGAATGACTATCGAGGAAACCACCGGGCAAGTGCCATGCTAGGCTTTTCAGTTGAAGCATGGACGATTCAGCCCCTTGTTCGAGATGCGCCGCATGCTGATCCTGATAACACTGGCCGCCTCTATCAGCCCGGGCAGCTGAGGCGATCGCAAATTTAGCTTCGTGCATCAGTGACACGGCATGCAGGTCACGGCAAACTGGCACAGTGAAACAACTCAGCGCACTGACCTTCGACCTGGACGACACGCTCTGGGATAACCGACCCGTGCTGATGGCGGCCGAGCAGACGCTGTATGACTGGCTATGCCTGCACTATCCGCGCATCAAGCTGCGCTACAGCCTCGAGGATATGTGGGGACTGCGCCGGGAGTTACTGCAGCAAAACCCGGAACTGCGTCATGACGTCACCACACTGCGCAAAAACTCGCTGCGCGTTGTGGCGCAAACCAGCGCTTATGATGACGGCCTGGTGGAACCTGCGTTTGCCGTTTTTCTCGATGCGCGCCACCGGGTCACCCTCTACAGCGATGTCGAGCCTGCGTTACGGAGATTGCGCAGTGCCGGTTACTCCCTGGGCACGCTCACCAACGGCAATGCAGACGTGGGACGCCTCGGTCTTGGGCACCTGTTTGACTTTTCACTGTCAGCAGCATCCTCCGGCAAGGCCAAACCCCATCCTCGCATGTTCGAGGAAGCCTGCCGGCGTGCACACGTGGGCGCTGCGGAACTCGCACACATCGGCGATGAACCGGGTACCGATGTTGCCGGTGCGCAGAATGCGGGAGTGACCGCTATCTGGATGAACCGCCAGGGTGTACCGGCTGACCCGGCGATACACAACCACGCAGAAGTCCGCAACATGACGGAACTTCTCACCTTGCTGGGCCTGAGCTGAATCAAGTCATGCAGCGGGTCAGGTGCTTTTCACGCCCAGCTCCAGGTCGAACTCGGCAGCCCCCACCGTGACGATTCCCAGATGACCGTCGACGGTCACGAGGTCGCCGTTTTTCAGGGTCTCGGCCGCGTTGCGGACACCGTTGACACAGGGGATACCGAGTTCACGTGCAATGATCGCACCGTGGATCAGCATTCCGCCACGGCGTTCGACGATGGCACTCGCAAGCGGCACCAGGTGTGTCATCGTCGGCTGGATCGCATCGCAGACGAGGACTTCGCCGCGTCTGAACTTGCCAAGATCGCCAGTCCCGCGAATGCAGCGTACTGTGCCGGTCGCAACACCGGGTGAAGCGGGTTGTCCGATCAATTGCCGCGGGGTCTCGCCAGGCTGAGTGAAAGACGACTGCCTGGCGGGCACTTTAGCAGTCGCTTCAAGCTTGACGGGAGCGGTCGATGCTTCGCGCAGGGCTCGAACTATCGAGTCGACATGCGTGTCGTTGGGGCGCCCCTTGCCAGAAAGTCTGCCGAGCTCGCGAAGACGTTTCGCGGCCACATCCAGTGCGCGCAGCAGCTGGCTCTCCAGCCGGGCCACCAGCAGATTATCGTCGTCGCGAAGTTTCCAGCTAACGCGCCCGGTTTCAACAACCTCAAGCGCCTCTTCACGTCGTTGCGGGCCAACTGCATCCAGCAAACGTTTCCGCAGTAACTCAGCAGAGTCGCCCGCCAGCTGCTGATTGCTGCAGGACGGGTTCGGAGCCTGTGACAACTCGATCAGGTTTCGCAGCATGGATTCAGATTGATCGTGCAGCCGCTCCTGATCGTAGGTGATATCGAGAAAGCGGTCATTCATATCGTCAAAGCCACGGACAAATTCCCCGGCGCCATCGGCGATCTGCATCAGCGCATCACGGAATGTCGGCCACCGCAAGCTACCGGCATATTCTGCAAGCAGGCGTTCAATTGCTGATCGCAGCATTACGTTTGCTGCCAGCTGTTGAGCGAGATTGCCAATGGCATCGTTACGTTGCGTCGCAACCAGCGGTTGATTCCGGAGCAGACCCACGAATTCGTAGGGGTCTTGCGCTCGCACCGCATCGTTGTAATACGTTGCAAGGCGGCGCACACCATGCGCAAACGGGATGAAGTCGTCCCAGTATATTTTCTTCCACCTCGCGATGGCTGCGGCGCGTGCCTCGATCGCATCGGCTAGCGGCAGATCAGCGAGCAACTCGAGCTCTTCGGCTGCGAGCGCCTGGCCCAGTGCCTGCAGTTCCGGGATAAGCTTTTCAGCGACACGCGTGCGCAGCTCTTTCAAGCGGACATCACCGAGTCGCAAGCTGAGATACCAGGCTCGTTTCTCATTCTCGTCAGAGACCGCTGCAGTAATCGGACGGGCCTGCAGGACCGTGAGTGAACCAGATTTCCCGGTCCATTCCATGTCGGGAGACCAGCCAAACAATTGCTCGACAGACAGTAATGTGTCCAGAATCTGCTCGAGATCGCGAGTTTCAAGCAGCGGAGCATGCTGCTGCATATCATCGCGCTGACCGGGCAGCCATGCGATGATACAGCCAGTTTTGCGGTCGAGCTCCCAGTGATCGGGATCAACCAGTCCATCAACGAGCAGGCCACACGGGCCGGGAACTGACTCTATGACCACGCATTCCCTGTTTATGTTGCGCGGGTCGCGGGCAAAGGCAACGCCTGAAGAGTCGGCATTGACCATCTCCTGAACGAGCACGGCCATGCGGCTGTGCACCGGATCGAGACCAAGTTCCCTGCGGTAAAGCAAAGCTGCATCCGACCAGAGCGACGCCCATACAAGTCGCACTGCATCTTCCACGGCTTGCTGGCCGCGCACTCCGATGATCGATTCATGCAAACCTGCAAAGCTGCGCCCGGCGGAGTCTTCACCGATTGCCGAGGAACGAACCGCAAGCAGCGTGGAAGCATCAAAACCGCGCAGACCTTCAGCGACAGTTTCACGCAGCAACCCGGACAGTCGCTGGGCGAGAAAGGTTGACCGAATCCGCAGAGCGGCATCCCAGATTTCTTCCCAGCGCATGTCCTCCATCGACTTGCGGCCAAGCTCCATGCGGATAGCCGCAGTAATCCCGGCTTCTTTCACAAATACTTCATACGCCCGGGTCGTCAGGCAGAAACCCCTCGGTACTTCGAAACCGGCACACATGAGCTGTGCCAGCTTCGCCGCCTTGCCACCGACTAGCTGCTCGTCCCATTGTCCGGGCGCGTCGAGCGGGATCAGGAGCGGGCGGTTGGAACCCATTGACTGACCTCCTGGAATCGCGCCACGTGCAGAAAGCGCACAACATCGACACGGAACAATGCACAGCTGGCCGCATTCACAAATGACTTCAGATATGGATGGCGCGTCACCAGCAAGCCGGAACAGCGCTCAAACTCGCGCCCGCGTTCGATCATTTGTGACCGACCCGTGATGGTTACCGCCTCTATATCCATCAGATCATCTGCCTTGTTCGAGCGATTATCGATGACAAATGCGACATGTTCACACTCTCTGAGAAGACGGTACTTGCGGGTTGCGACCGGCGTGACAAACACTGCATGCCGCAGATCATCCGAGAATGCAAAGGCCACCAGCGCTCCATACGGCTGGTTATTGCCCTGCACGCAAAGCACTGCGTAGGGCTGTTTATCGACAAGGCTTTGTATGCGCTCCCGTACAGCCGGGTCGGCCTTTGAGAGTGGAGATTCTGACATGTCGTTGTTATCAATGAGCGGTTCGTCAGGATTATTCATAGCATTACGTAACCATTTCCTTCTCTATTCCAGACCCACACGACGACAGTAACCCCGATAATTGTATAAATCCAGACCTGAAATCTGCTTTCGCCACATGATTTACAGGATGAAATGAATATTTCATCCTGATCCTGGAGTTCACCACCAGTCCGAGGGCATGCAAGCTTTGCAGCGAACAGCCTTGCAGATGTGAATCGTAGCTTGCCATCAGGTCAAGAACATCAGTGTCTTTGCGGATCAAACGCTGGTAGAGGGCATTGATAGTCTCCAGCGCACATGCATCGAGGTGTTGCAGCATACGGGGAACGCTATAGAAGACAGCGTCATCCCGTTCATCCATGCGCGCCATTGCGTGCAGAGCGTCACCGTAACAAGTATCCAAACCACCCTGAACGGAAAGCGCGCGAACGGATGATTCAGGTCCATATGCATCGTCTCTTCGTCAGTGCCGTAATCCTCGCTGGCACGATGGACTCGCGTACTATTCCTGGAAGCCGTGTAAAAAGCCCTGCGGATAATACCTGCGGTTGAATCCGGCGGGACTTCCGGCAACTTCTCGGGCAACATCCCAGCAGCCAGTCACCTCTCCGACAGACAACGCCGCCTCGGCAGAATCTCCGGCTCGCATTCCTGGAATCCTCGAACCGATTGCCGCGGGTAACAAGTCTGCTTCACGCCAGACACTGAATTTTACGAAGTGCATTTGATCTTCATGCTCTGCCCGATCGTCCGACCATAGCAGGGTGAATGTTACTGCTGCCAACCCCTGATTATCGAGTACTTTGTCTTCCCCGGGGTTTTGAATGCTGGTAGCGTTCATGCAGATCTCCTTGTGGCCATGGATGCCTCGTCTAGCCTGCGGCACCGGCAGCCTGCGCACAGGTTCGGGATTTCGTCAGCTCAGCCTCGAGACGACCGCGGTCAAAGTCAGCGCTGGTTTCAGGCCATCCCGCGGCATGCTGCAGGATCCGCGCGGCCTGCAAACCTGCATGCGCTGCAGCGTCATTCAAGGCCGGAATATAGTCCAGGCGTTCACCCCCCGCCTGCAGAAAACTGTCCCGCCCCTGCATGGCAATTTCCTCCAGTGTCTCCAGACAGTCACTGGCAAAGCCCGGACAAACAACCGTCAGACGCTTCACCCCTTCTGCGGGTAATTCCTCGAGTCGTTTGGCGACGTAGGGCTGCAGCCATGCCGCCCGCCCAAAGCGCGACTGAAACGCCATTTCCCAGTATTGTTCCGCAAGACCGAGTTCTTCTGCAATCAGACGCGCGGTTTTATGGCAATGGCAGTAGTAGGGGTCACCCGCCTCCAAGGTGGCTTTGGGCATGCCATGAAATGAAATGAGTAATTTATCACCGCCACCATGGGCTTCACGGTGTGCACGAATTGAATCGGCAACGGCCTGGATGTAGCGCGGGTCGTCATGATAAGCGCTCATGAAGCGCAACTCGGGCACCCAGCGCCAGTGACTCAGACTGGCGAATACTGCATCGGCAACCGAACCGGTCGTCGCGCCCGAGTATTGGGGATACAGCGGTAATATCAGAAGTCGTTCTGCACCTTGTTCCTGCAGTTTCATTAGCACCTTGTCGATGGCAGGCTCGCCATAACGCATGGCAAGTACAACTGAAACACGTCCACGCACAAGGCGTTCCAGTTGTTCCTGCACCTTCACCGTCAGCGCCTCGGAAAAGACACGCAGTGGTGAACCTGCATCCATCCAGACACTCGCATAGGCGTGTGCGGATTTTTTCGGACGTACCCGCAGGATGATTCCATGCAGAATAATTTTCCAGAGCAGACGCGGGATTTCGACCACACGGGGATCGGACAGGAATTCGCCCAGATAGCGCCTCACTGCGTCAGCAGTAGGAAATTCCGGCGTACCCAGATTGACCAGCACAACCCCCAGTTGCGGCATGCGCCCGTGCTTGAATTCTCTCTGTCCCTGGTATGCGGGTTTCATCAAGTCCTGTCTCCGTAAAGTGTGTGCGAGTGTGTTACCAATGGTTGTACAAATTGCCATACAAAGTCAATATATTTGTACAATACTTATACATTGTGTAAGCTATAGCCTCAACAAGCATTTGTACCACTACTTACCTGGAGAATCTGCAACATGATTACTACAACACTGGACCCAATCTCGCTGAACGATGTTACCGATACAAGGAATGCGCCATACCTGGTGGAAGGTGAAGGCGAAAATGCCTTGAAGATTTATTTCGAATCAGAAGAGAACAAACTTGAGTATATCAATACACCAACTCATGGTTCGGATGATATGTCAGGACTGAAAAATATCTACGACGAGATGGCGGACAACCCGAACACAGGATCCATCAACTAACACTGCCCGACGAGCCAGACCCGCGAGCAGGAGGTGATTTGTGAACATCAACCCGTTCATCGTACCCTTTGATCAACTCCCCGATACCCTGCCGGTCTTTCCGCTACCCGGAGCCATAGTGATGCCCGGGAGTGAGTTGCCTTTGAATATCTTCGAGCCACGTTATCTGAACATGGTCAGTGACGCACTCGGCAGCCACCGCATGATCGGCATGCTTCAACCCGACCCGAACGCCAAAGATGACGGGCTTTGCCACACAGGTAGTGCCGGACGCATCACACAGTATCGCGAAACCAACGATGGCCGGATCGAAATGGTACTGTCCGGTGTATGCCGTTTTGATCTCGGCGAGGAACTGCCGACTACACGCGGCTATCGGCTGGTTATACCGCAGTGGTCGCGCTTCAGCGACGACTACACCGATCATGAAGATACGCTGAGTAGTGCACACGATCTTTTGATACAGACACTGAAAGCTTACCTGCAGTCCAAAAACCTGGATGCTGACTGGGCAATGCTTGAGCGTCTGTCAACCATGAGATTGTTAAGCAGCATGTGTATGGCACTACCACTCAGCGAAGCAGACAAGCAATTACTGCTGGAAACCGTCCACCCTGCAGAACGCCTTAACACATTCATCGCAATACTAGACAGCGAGCAGAGTTCACCGGGGTCCGTCACCCGACATTAAAGATTTTCATCCCCGGGAACGGATGATAGAAAAATCGGCTAAAC
>Ga0316190_10000925_pt1 | contig 20837 bp, 12 predicted proteins | sample Eddworburrow2_MG_FD_204929 | JGI IMG/M metagenome (GOLD analysis project Ga0316190, IMG submission 204929) | Coastal sediment microbial communities from Maine, United States - Eddy worm burrow 2 | ecosystem: Environmental > Aquatic > Marine > Coastal > Sediment | place: USA: Maine | collected... | reverse complement strand
ATTTTTACCATCTACCCAGCCTGCTGTGGCTGAATGCATCCCATGTCTGGAGGTGGCCATAATTTCCCTTGCTCCGTTACGAAGCCCCATATTTCCCTATTATTGCAAAACAGCGAATTAACAACATCGTCTACTACACCCATATACGGTCTTCTTAAACCATGATATTGAACATATGGTCCAATCGGTTTAAGCTGCAGGCCAAGCTGAGACAAACGTTTATTTAATGAAGGCTCCATCCCTGCGATCCAATATCTAATATCATTATCACTACTCATTTTTAATATCGCTGCCAACAAACCGATAACAGGATGAGTAACGAGACGATTGGCTCGTGTTATTTGTTTATAATCTTCGTATGTCCCACCTGTAAACTTAAAACTTCTAATCCGCGAGCGAAACTCTTTTTTTATTATTAATCTTGATATCTCTGCAACCTGATGCGTAGCAACTTTTCTGAAATCGGAAACATCGATAGCATCATGCGCATATTTAATCATTGGAAAGGTATGCAGACCATCAACCCCACCACCGAATATAAGCCTTACTGTACCAATATAACGATCACTTTCCAGATGATGTACTAGATAGTGACTAGATCGCTCATCATAAACATCTTTCTCAAGTCGATCTGGATAATCAGCAGCAATAAAGCTGGAAAATTTCTTCTCCAGACACAATACTTCATAACGAAGTTTATATACCTGCTCCAACAAATATGGATTTGTAGCTGGTACTATCTGAAAATATTTATAAAAACTGTTACCCAGATCGGACACCATAATACCTCGCCAAATAGACAGGAAGTGGATTCGCGACACTTACCAGGCATCCATACCCACATCAATATTAGGAGAGGTGTTAATCTCTATTTATTATTTCCCGAGCAGGAATAACTATCCTATTCTCTATTGCGACACGATTATTTGTTGTTGATCTTAACGTAGTATTAATCCTACGAATGTGCGCCATCTCTCAAATTGGCCAGTTTTTCAAAAATAACTAGTAGCATCAATTTGACATATAAAATAGAGAAATTATCCCTCGCGAGACAAAAATAATACTAGTTATTACTAAGCCTTATAGTGCACTCCAGCACCAAAAGAACATATGGCATTGATTATATTGGAATTATTTATGTAAAAGACAGGTTTTTGCGGCGTTAATTCAGCGCCAAATGATTGATATACTCACGCTGTTTGATGCTGATATATTCATCCCTGCCCATCTCAAACAGCTGGCGCTCATATCTGGTACTCAGATCAAACCAGCGTTGCAGTCGCTGATCATACCCCCCAGATAGGGCATCCATATGCGCGCGGATAGCAATAAAATAGCGCATGGTATTGCGTTCCAAAGCCCCCTGCATACCCGACACATATATCGGGTCACCCAGTGTATTGTATCCATGTACGCCAAAACCGACCTTGGCCCGCCCCAATGTCGCCAGATACGCCTTCATTGCCATCCTGGCAGCCAGGCCATATTGATAGGAATAACTGAAATGTATAAAACTTGTATCATCAGTGACAGGGATAAGTTCTACCTTGATGAGATAGTCTCTGGTTCCTAATGGGCCCTTATTGGCCTGTAATTGTAGATCAAGATAATTTGAAGCCCTATTATTGACCTCATAATGGTACTGGATATGATAAGCATTATCGGGATGCTGATAATATTTTCGCCCGACATACAGGTTTAACAAACTGCCATCAGTCCCGCTGGCATTACAAGCCTTGACGTTAATATGCATCAGGGTAATGTCACACCAGCGCTCAGATATAGACAGTTGTTCTGCGACGCTGCTATAAGGATGATCCAGCACAGCATAAATATGCCCCTGAGCCAGATTGTCGCCTATTGATGATTGTAAATAGAGCGGTGCCGAAAAGGCATTAATGGATAACTGCGGCTGGATATCATGATATGTTGCCATTAACCCGGCATATCCTGGTGCTGGAGCAGCAACCACGGCCTGACATAGGCCAGTAATAATAAATAAAGCAGTCAGTCTGAAATAATCACACAACATGGTAGTAATGCAGCGAATTGAAAAAATATCCATTAATAGCGATCGTATAATTCTACACTGTTCATATTGACAATGGGGAAACAAACAGCAAACCACAACCCCCTACTACCAGAATTGCCCGTCAAATTCCTGTCCCTGGAACCTCAGTAACAACAGAGAGATTTATAGCTGCCGCTGACCAAAAAGGGTTTTACTATTCGCAGATATTGACTGGTGATTTGGACAAAAGTTCATATCGTCTATACGTCGCCCATCACGCAGGTGATTGTCACAGGCATCATTGGTGCGACATAATGAACACCGGTGAATTTGTCGATTGATATCGGCAATCGGGACATGGCGAAGGTACGCATCCACATCAGCGCCCAGGAATTCCAGCATCTTGTGAAAACGCAGTTGTTTTACCCTGTTCAACAGGGTTTGATGAGCATGTTCATTTTGTTTATCCCACATCAGTCTTGCTACGGTCTGATACAGTAAGATACTTGCCAGAACTAAGAGCAATAGCCATAGCAGGGCACTCATGATGACACCTCCAGCAGCCAATGATTATCGACAATGAGTTTTATCGTTATTTATAACTAGCGGCCTGGATCGGTGAATCTTTACACGAAAGCGGGAATATAATGTCAGAACCGGTCCATTTGCAGGCCAATAGGCAGGAAAAAGCCTTGATTAACAGCCACTGGAGAACCATGGTGGAAAACAGCCAACTTAGGGCCAGTAGTCTAACACTCAGGTTTACCAACCAGGATGATACCTGATTTCTGACGCGTTAATTCATAGAGCGTCAAAAACAATAGAAGGAGTGGCAACAACCACATCTGGCCACCGCCTCCGCTACCACCTCCTCCGACGATAATATTAGCTGCGATATTAATGCGGTTGCCGGGTCACCAAAAAAGTCATAAGAGTCCAGCGTATCCCCACCAGCCCCGGCAGAAAGTGCCTGTATGCGAGCCTGTGTTGTCACGGCACCTGGCCGCTGATTACCCTGCTGTTTGATTGAAGCAAACAGTTTTTTTGCAATGATCCTGTGATCCGGCGTAAAACCAAGATAACTTGCCGCCCATGCAGCAATGGCTCCACCTTTATTTGAAGTAACAAAGGCCTCGGCAAGAGAAAGTTTATTGGCAGCCGCCTGATTCGGCAAAACAAAATAGCCATTGGGGCAATTCAAGGCTACCAGAAATGTCAGGCGATCCGGGTTTGTAGCCTTGTCAACATTATCGGATGTAAACAGGGCCTCGGCCGCCCACTGACCTGGTGAACCATGGCCGGTATAGGTTGTTAGGTATCGATGATCGCCAGACGTTCCTGCTGATTTGTTAAAACTGGGTTCAGGATTACGCCGGGCTTGAGCGAGGTTGCTGCCTGAACAAATGGCATCACAGACAGCACTGCAAGCATAGTAACTATGCTGCGGAAATGTTTCCGGTATTTTGATATTTCATGCGCAACCAGCTACTCCCCAGCCTCCCCTAAAAGCGTGAAAATCTCAGCAACCTCTCTCCCGCTTAGTTCATTGCATGTAGACGGAATTGAGACATTAGATTTTTATGGCAGCCCAAGGTAAAAACGATATCTCCCTAAGATATCCCCCTGACGGTTATTTGCACCAATCCATTGGACAAAAAAACCGAGCTACCGATACAGCTATATCCCAATACTGGGACATGCTGACCTCGGTAGCCCGGCTATCTGTTCTTTAGCACTTCCTTGACAAAACCATAGACTTTGCGCCCTGGAAATCCCACCCAAGTTGCCGCGATAGAAGTGCTAGTACGGCAATAATACTATAATAAAATAACTAATAGCTCAAGCAAAATTGACCGTAATGCTGTGCCGGAAATACACGATGTGAAGCCATACATGATAATGATATATAGATATTTTCTCTCCCAATTGGGTGTCTGGTAGGCACACAGTCCCACAGGAATGATCCAAACTTGAGGCCAATAATCAATACTCACGACGAGTACTTTACTCCAAGACTATTGCTGCGGCTTTTACTGTAATATGTCTATCGGCTCCTGGTTTATGTTCAGGGTACACCTTAATAATATAAGTGCTGAAATACTGGCGCCCCTTACTTTAAGCATCCAACACAGGAATTAGTAGTCGACAAACAAATCCATAATCACATACCATCCCCATATGACGATTACACACACAACTCGCTTTTACAATCAGCCTCTCACTCTGCAGCCGCTGCTAAACCTTTCTGCTCTTGTATTGTTGATAATTTTTAACAATCCCGCAGCCTCTGCTGATTTTCAGCTTGGATTAGATGCCTATCACGAAGGTCGCTATACAACCGCAGCGGAAGAATGGCTCCCCCTTGCAGAACAGGGCGACGCCAGGGCCCAGTTAAACTTAGGCTTGATGTACTACAATGCCATGAGTGGGGCGCAAAACTACCAGGCTGCTGCAAAGTGGTTATCGCTAGCCGCTGAACAGGGTCATGCCAATGCCGATGCTTATTACGCCCTGGCTCTTATGTACAGTAATGGATGGGGCGCTCATCAGGACTATCAGGCTGGGGTTAAATGGTATGCTCTTGCGGCTGAACAGGGTCATGCCGACGCCCAATACAATCTCGGCCTTATGTATAGCAATGGACTGGGAGCTCCAGAAGATCACAAGGCCGCCAGGAAATGGCTATCCCTTGCTGCTCAGCAGGGGCATGCGGATGCTCAAAATAGCCTGGGGGTCATGCACCTCAATGGCGAAGGTGTACGTAAAGACTATGTACAAGCATACATGTGGTTTAATGTCGCGGGTATAAATGGAAGTGCCGATGCCACCAAAGGCCTTGATACGGTCACAAAAAAAATGACTTCCGCTCAAATAGAGGAAGCAAAAGATCTAGCCCGCAAATGGATCAAGAACCACAACAAGTAAATCAAACAGCTCTAATAAAGTGAAACCGGGCTAATCCAGTATACCTTACGGCACGCTGGCTATTAAGGCCCCAGTCTCTGTTTAATTCACTCCTACCCCCGATTACCTGGGCCCAGTACCCCGGCCTATAACTCATTTGCGCGGAGATATACACCCTCTGTCTGTGCTAATTAAACACTTGGCTGGGCCTGATTTAAGAACTTGCTACGCGGTAGTCAGGCACTATAGTAGCGGCATCGTAAAACGAGCGTCATCAATGTCCGGGTTCACATCCACATTCTTCACGGTAATAAAATGAGATTCATTGTCACCCTCGGTCCTGGTTACTTGACGGCGAGATATGAGTAAACCATCTGTTTCAACCCAATCGTGAAAATAGGTTTCTACCCGACGTTCTTTACCTGAAACTATTCGCTGTGTTTCCAGTTTTACCTCAAGCGCGGATTCGGCATCAAGGTAAAGCCAACGCACGGCTCCTCTGGGTGTAGTGATTTTCAACTTAAAGACTTCTCGTCCCGCTACCTGCTCACTACCCAGATACTTTATTTTATTTCCACGTTCAGCATAGTTATAAAGTAAACCATAGAGATCTACCGAATCAGAAGCTTCACGCAACTCATCCCCGGACATAGGTTCAGGTGTTGACCGACCACGAAATGGAACAATCTTCCAACCTGAATCACCATCAGAACATTGAACGGCGGTATCACCATCAAAAACAAATTCAAGGCACATCATCCCTGGTCGTTTTTGATCAAGCACATATGGTAAATGAACTCCCTGGCCAACATCCATTTCCCCAGTGAAACGCAATGATGAAATGTCACTCCAGGCCTCGGCACCACCACGCGCTGAGATATTTCGATCGACGAGACCATCCACGAACCTGGCCTCTTTAAGAGTCGGCGAAAAATAATAAAATACCGACAACCCCAAAACAATAGCAAGCGCGGAAATATATTTTATTTTAGTCATTCTATTCTCCGTTCACTTATTATAAGACGACAATATTTTCGACAAGATAGTCGCCAATATTGATATTTACATGCTCACCCGGCTTAACAAGCTTTCCCGGATTTGCAAAAAACATCCAGTAAGTCTGCCCGGCCACCGGCGGTTTTGAATTACGCAACGCCCCGACCTTTGCCGGCGCCGGGACGATGAGTTGCGCCCCGCTTTCTACGTGGGCTAACACTGGTTTTTTCTGATGGTCAAACAATGCCTTCGCCTTCTTCGCATCATGGACCTTATAACGGAATTCAAGCATATACCCGGCAGCAGTCTGGCGTACGTAAAGCACCTCGACTCCCCACTGGCGTCTCATGAAGCTTTTATCGCGCAGATGCTGAGAGCGAGTTGCCCTGGACAAATCATTCGCAGTGTAAACACTTATTGCGTCCTGGCCACCCCCTTCATGAGCCTGCACAGCAATTGTCAGCGCAGGAGCAAGAAAAAATGCCAGGCTAGACGCAATGTATCTCACCAATGATTTATTGCATCCAATCAACCTCTTCATATGATAAGCTCGATTAATGTTCATCAGCACCAATATCGTAAAGCATGTCAGTAATATCAGGGCGAACATCATTATCGTAGTCATGTCTCGGGGCATTTAGAGACGAGCCTGAGTTTATCGCTGGCGAAGTGGCACCAACATGATAGTCCCTGCCACTATTTGGTCCTGCCTGTGTCAGCGGACCAAAGTGCACACCAATCCATGTTGCACCACCCTCATCCAGAGCCGGCAGCGCAGATAATACTCCAGGACTGCCTATAAGGCGACGGCCACCGTTGCAGTAAGCATTAACTAACATGGGGTCAGCTGCACTATTATTGAGCCTGCGTTTATTGTAGCCAGTCGTGTCTGTCAAAATCGAGTTGACCGGGTTGAGGGCAAAAACTCCGCCAATAACACCAAGATCCCAGTAAAATGCACCCGCAGCACATTCACCAACAGTACTTTGACTCAGCACTGGCTCGAGGCCGGCTCCAGTAGGTAAAGTAGCGTTATAGTTGAAAGCGCGGTTTTTCCATACAATATTATTCGACAATATTGGATTGGAAAAATCACGCAGGTTCCTGGTATTTCTTTGCGGTAAAATTGCAGCATTTAGCTCAAGACTGTGAGGCTCAGAGACTATACCTGCCGGCTGTTTCGCAGAGAGGTTTACCCCAATCAAGGCAGAGGAAATCGTCGCCGTACTATCATTGTAGGCGACAGTATTGTTAATGATCTCGCTGTTAGCCGTATCCTGCAGTGATATACCACCACCAGCGCCACCAGCAACATTATTAACAATCATGTTGTTGGTGATACTCAGTTTATGCCAGTTTATAGGTACAACCTGTCCATTGGCATTTACCGTGTCAATGACGTCCTGACCATTAACAAGCTGCGTACGAATTCCACCGCCATGCCCTGCTTCAGCATGATTCCCCTGGATAAGATTCGCATCAACCGTGACATCGCCCGTACCCAGACTCATAGCGCCAATGATAGGAGGCTCACCTGCAATTAACAGCCCGCCTCCAGAGCGACTCGTTTGCTGAAAAAATGAGTGATTATAGAGAATACGATTGTTCGCGATCAAACCATTATCACTGAGGCCAAAGTGGGCAATACCACCACCATCGCCAGTGGTAAAATTACCACAAATGAAGTTGTTAGTTACACGGTATTGACTGGAACCGGTATTGATCGATAAACCACCGCCGGCCCCACCCAGACCACCATTCTGGACGATCGAGTTACGGTGTATATTGATCTTCTTATTAAATTCAAATGGTAGATTAACACCCGTGTAATTTACGAAGGGTCTGCCTACTCGAATACCACCGGCATACAAACCCTGGTTACCAAAAATATGGTTGTTTGAAATTTCCAGATTATCCGCATAACCGTTGACATATATGCCACCGCCAACGTCGCCACCGGTAATCGAGAAACCATCAATACGTGAATAATTCCTTCTCCTGCTAAAACTGTTAGCCGGTCTCGGTATTTGACCGGAATCATAAACGCCGACAACGGTTATCGCTGCCCCCTCTTCAGTAGCAAAACCACCCGCCCCTTCGTCCTGGTTAGGAAGACCATCAACTTCGCGCGTACATCCTGTCCCTATACCGAACAGGCAATCCATCCTGGCCCGCCACACATCAATTGCTACCGTCGTACGATTCGCAGCATTAATGACGGTTGAACCCGCACCGGCACCCTGCAAGCGCACAGGCTTCCACATAATGATCTGTTCCTCGTAAGTACCAGGATCAACAAGGATAAGACTACCGGGTCTCGCAGCATCGATCGCAGCCTGTATGGATTCACCATTGCTTACGCGAATGGGCGTACTATTATTGACTGTGAGCGTAACGGAATGTTCTGTGGAATTACCATTAGCATGTGTCACAACCAAATCACCGGTAAGTGCCCTATTGGGTGCAGTCGCTACAATCGTATCAGCATTCCAGCTGGCAATAGCCAGCTCTACACCATCAACCGTGACATGACCCTGGGTTGCACCAAAACCATAATCACGCTGAATGGTCTTTTGACCTGCCAGGCCAGTGCCGTTCGGCCCTTCATAGGCAGGATTCAACACTGTATACGAAGTGCCGAGCGAGGTAATCGTGATCGATCCACCGGGAGTTACCCACGGACCCGTCCCAGTGCCGTCTACCCGTTCGATCATCGGCACCCCATCATCAAGCGAACAGTCCACCGGATTATAACCGGAGGCAAAAGCCGACACCGGAAGTACCGGGGTATCAAGATAAGTCGTCGTTCCAGGCATATACTGGAAGGTGTAGCAGAAATTGCTGTACGCCGGGTTGTACTGAGGGTCAACAATTGACTGACCATAAGTAAGTGAACCTGGTCGCGTATCAATAATCGGACCCGGATCGTTCATACAGGTCACCATCATTGCCGGCGAAAAGCCGCTCGGTGAAGGCATGTTTGCAGTAAACGTCGACGGTAAAAGTCCGTTCATCCGCCCCCATTGGTCAGAGTAAACACGCGATATCTCATTATTTTGATAATCGCGGATAGAAACCGGAACAAAAGGAGGCGCCCATTTTTCACCGAACTGTGGCGAGTAGGGGCTAAACTCCTGCGCCGTGTCATCAAGAATCATACCGACAAAGTGGCCGGCGATAGGTGTTCCGGTAAAGAGGAAAAAGTCGGCTGCTGCCTGGCCCTGATCGGCCAGGATGACTTCTTTTCTATCACAAAGTGGTCGCATGGCACCGGCAAACGGCGCCTCAGCATATTCATTAGGGAACAGGCTCAAATAAGCGGGAACTTCACGCTCGACACCCACACACGGCGGCTGGGCCAGACCTGGCTCGGGAGCCATAGCTGCCTCAATTGTAGCCGGGTCAGGTACAAGCGGGGTCACAACAGCACCGTTCGGCAAAACGGTAGCAACAGGACTGTTAGCAAACACATCGCCGTAAGCTACGTTGTTGTCCTCTTCTTTCAAGAGCTCGTATCCGGGTGGCGGCACCATTTCAACTACGTATTTGCCTGGAGGGATATCCATAAAGGCATAACCGCCATCAAAGACAGCAGGTCGCGCCTGATTAAAGTTGCGCAGCCCGTCGTAGCACTTGTCCGCAGCCCCCCCTGTGATGACCACATCTGTTGCATGCGCGCCAGGGCATCCGGTTGGCAGGCTCTTGTCCCAGCTGTCGGTTTCAGTTTCCTGTACCAGGGTTAGTGCTGTCCCCCCAGCCGCTGTTTCAACCTCACGATATAGCCGGATCTTGACAGATGGTACACCTGGCTCCCATGGTTCACCAGCAGCAAGTCGTGGATCATTTTCGGCACGCGTCGAAGCATAATATACGATTCCCGAAATACCACCATTTTCACCAGGCTTGTATGGAGCTTTACCCCAATCAAATATACTGGTTTGCCCAAGGAAACCCTGAAAACCCTGCGTGAGTACCGGGCCAGTTTCGGTACGCTGGTTTGGATTAGTATACGCAGCGCCTACCGACACACAACCATTCAAATTATTGTCGACATCATACTGTGTACAAGGCCCCTGTTGTTGCGGAGCGAGTATACCGGGATAAGGCCCTGTACTTACATCACCACCGGCATCAACGGTGACAGTTAAACCGGTTGCCTTGAATCGAGTATAATCAACCTCCAAAACCTGCCAATGAAAGAAGGGGAAGGTCTGGTCGAAGGGTACAAACCCTTCCAGATCTGTTGGAAATGACTGATTAACAGTACCATCACGCCAGCGCAGATTTATGGCCTGTTCAATAATGGGTGATTCACCAGCATCAAAAACACCGTTTTCGTTTTCATCGAGAAACACATTATGTTCAGACCGCGCAAACCACTGGAACACAGGTATGTTACCAACATCTCCACCTGCCCCTTTATTTAGTGTTACACCGCGAAAAGCAATGACCTGATCCAGATAGCTGTCCCAGACCACAATATTATAATTTCCGTCAGGGACATCGTTAATCGTAAAAGTACCATCCTCATTGGCCTGAACGGCGGCAATATTGCGTCCTATGCCACCGTCAGAGTTAAGACCGACCCATGCCCTGGTATGGGAAAGGGCGGCATATGAGTCGCTGTCTACCAGTTGTTGATTCGGTGGACGAGACATATGCAGATTGGTGACCTTACCCGTGACCGTGTTTCCACCGCCTGGAGGCAACACCAGGTGATTAGGATTTAGGAAGCCAATAAAGGCATGCCAGCCCCCCGGCCCGAACTCCCGGAAAACGGCGGGTTCACCCGCCTTAACCCAGGCATCGATGACCTTGGTGCCTTCAATGGTCGAGGTCTGTGTCCAGGCCTCCCCTCCTGCAGCCGGTGAAGCAATAACACCATACTTGCCGGGATACAGGTTTTTAACGAGTACCTCTCCTACCAGACCAGCATCCCTGTTCTCCGGGGTATCAGGACAGGTCAAAATAACCCCCTCAGGCGGAGGCGAAGTACCGAAGCAGTCAAGGGAATTTTTCAGCAGATCACCATTGGCATCCTGTGACAACACACCACCCGAGATACCATACCGCCCCCCGGCCTCCTCAAGGGTAATCTGGAAGCCGCCGAGGCCCAGCTCATTACCATCAACAGCACCATTGGTTGGCCAGATATCTTCAAAAACAAAGATACTGATTTGCGCATAGGGAAGTGGCTGTTTGTTAACATTAACTGTCAGTGCTGTACTACCGGGATATAATCGGGCTCCTCCTATTGTATGACCTACGCCAGTAGCTGCATCTGCAGGCAGGACCGACACGTAGTAATGTTTCGCTGGATCCAGTGCGAGCTGAGAAAATTCAACGGCGCCACTCCCCTGAGCTACAACCGGCATATGACTGGTATGAAAATTTGTCGCCAGTGTCTCGACGGGGGGAGGAATTATGCTCGGATCGGGCTGCCACATGGCCTCCTCTTCAACTACCCAGCGGTAGTCCGATAACACGACGCCATCAGGGTCCTGTACAGTTAAGGCAATATTGGAAACCGGCATGATCTTTAACGATACATTAACAGGATCGCTGGACACACCATGAATATCTGTAGCCCGATAGGCAAAGGATACACTGGAACTGGTACCGGTGTATTGAAGCGAACCATCACTATTGAGTGTAAGCCCAGCTGGTGCCGCACCATCAATCGTGGCCGTCAATGCATCACCATCAGGATCCGAGTCATTAGCCAGTACACCGGGAGCTTTAATATCGATACTGGGACCAATATTGTTAACATAAGGCCCATCGGCCGCTGCCACCGGGCTATCGTTCTCGAACGACACATTGAGTGCGACGAAAGCAGGATATGTATCTCCATTTATTGCAGCGTTATAGGTAAAACCATCACTGCCAGAAAAATTTGCATTTGGCGTGTAATCAAACTCACCATTACTATTTAGCACCAGTGATCCATTTGATGTTCCTTGCAGCAGGGTTACCACCGCACCGGCCAGACCTACATCGTTGTCAAGGACGCTGATCGCACCGACAAGTTGCGTGTCTTCAACAACCGCATAGGCATCGTCAACAGCATAAACTGTTGGCGGAGTAACTGGCACAGAACCGGTACCAACTTGCAGGTTGAAAAGTGAGTCGCCCACCGTCACACTATCATTGCTGAATGGTCGCATCCGATCAAAAAGAGCGATCGTAATATCGGCATTGGGCATAGAAACCAGGGCATCTATCGTCTTGCCGGGTGGCAATAAAACGGTGTTTTGCTGGCGTGGCAAACCAGGATAATTATTGCCATCTTCTGCGATCAAATCCATCTCAAGACCAACAATGGATGGTGTGTGTGGACGCAGGCCGGCGTTAAGGAAGCGCAGTCGCGCAACATTACCAGGATCCCCAATGGCCTGTTCTTCCGTAAGTTTACCGTTGAGCAATAAATATAATGGGTTATAGTCAATCGTACATGGGTAATCAGTAATCGGAGATGCGGCATAACTGGCAAGAGAAGTACATGCCGTTGTTGGCGATAAGCCGGCGTCGGCCGCATCGGCAACACGCAAGTTTTGTAACGGATCAACTTCACTAAAGAAAAGCACGGCATCACTGGAATAACCCGGATCAACTGGATCGGGGTTTATGACCAGAGCACCATACAACCCCATAGGTACCTGAATAGATGGATATGTTCCGCTTTGATAAAGATAGGTGCCCGCGCGCAAGTTACTCCAGCTATACAGCATCGGACTTGTTGCACCCGGCAATGCCTCGTGTGTAAATGACTGAACACGCTGCCTTCCAAGCCCGTCATTCATCATCACAGGATTACCTGCGCTACCCAGACCAGGGATCACGATTGAAACCGGCATCGGGAGCGTATTCATAACATAGATGTTAAGCGTAGTATCACCGGCTGCAAGATTGAGAGTAATCTGTGGCCCCGGCGCATCTGCAACAGGATCACAGGTAGCAAAAGTCGCATCACATGATACAAACCCCCACATCGGAACTGTAAGGGGCGAAGTGCCGGTAGATAAATCCTTATCGAAGGCCTGCGCCTTAAGATATACATCAGTAGCGTACGCAGCTTGCGATATAAATAGGATGCTCGCGACAGCGATTATGCTAAAGCTAATTTTCGACACTCTAAACTTCATCGCTCTTCTCCTATTCTGTTATTGCTACGCCGGGGGCTTCAATAATAAGCATCGTCATCATCCCGCCCGGGAAAATGTCGTTATTAATCATCTCGCGCTCGGTGTGGGAATGCCACATGTATGAAAACCCTGCATTCGGGTTAAGCCCACCTTCACCTGGAGGCAAACTGCCCATAGCACCCAGGTAAGGGCTGCCGCTGTAAAAACCACCAAAAGAAAGCGAACTCAGAGCCGGGATATCTACAGGTATCGGCCGCAGATGGTCTTCACACCACTCCTGTGAACCATGAATATCAAATCCATCAGAACCAGGTATACAACTGCTGCCATCACCCGGCGTGTGCCCGTAAATGTCCCAGCCGAGATCCTTCCCTGTCCATTCGAAAATGGCATCGGTAGTTCCACCGGGAATAGCGGGGATTGTAAATATTGACGGCCCAGCAAGCTTGCTCGGATCGGTAGCACTCAGTAGCAAGCGGCCATCATTGGCAATTACGCGCACATGGTTTCCATGGGTATGAAATGGATGAATAATTCGACCTGAACCCACTATGCGGAGCAGCATCTTTTCCCCGGGGTGCATACGTGCCAATGCGTTATAAGGTTGATTTGGAAGCAAAGGACTGTATTTTTCAGACATGGTGTCCGGTGCTGCACGCCCGTTGATCATAAAATATTCCGGACGATACTCACCGGGGGAAGTAATTATCGGACCTTGTCCCGCAGCTTGTTGTTCAGCAGCCTGATGTAACTGAAGGTCCATTGTACTGAGCAAGAACAGGTACTCACGGTCAAAACAGCTTTCAGCCAGGTCGTAGCCACAACCAGGGTCTGCTGGCCGTACGATCAGCGCACCGTACAATCCCATGTCGACCTGAAAGTCTGTACGTGTACCACTATAATATTGGTAGGTTCCAGGCTGATCCGCCGTGAAGCTATACGTTACCGATCCACCAACAGGTGCTTCCTGAACCAGATTACCCGGGACTCCACCCGTGGTCGAAGTTACTGTGTGCCCTGGAAATACAATAGAAACATTACCTGCTGCTGCAGGCAGGGCATTGTGTAGCGTGACTGTAACTACCTGACCTGCAGTAACAATCAATGTTGGCCCAGGCAGCTGCATAGCCCCACCCGTCGAGTAACCCCAAGAATAAATGGATCCCCCATCAGGCATAGAGACATAACCCTCTCGTGCTGTAAGATCGACTGGGCCGGAGACGATCACACCATCGACTACAGCGCGCGCCTGAATCGGTGCCAACAACGCCACAAAGACAATTGTGGCCGAAAACAGTCGGGCTAATCCGATAACGAGCCTACTAGATTCAAATATTGTCATTGTCGCGCTCCTATTGAATCCGTATCTCGGTCATCATACCGCCAAAATTTTCTGCATCGTTGGCTAGTTGGTCGAGATTTTTTGTGTAAAGAAAGTAGGTTCCAGGCGTTGCTGGAGCTTGAATAATCACGTCTGCTGATTGGCCACCACCGATCGTAATCGAGTTGGTATTGTAATACATATTATTACCCGCCCCGTCACGTAATAGCCGGGCATCCAGACCTACAACCTCCATCGACAAACCACTGGTGCCGAGTGTATATACATTGGTAACGTTTAAATTAGAAATGCGTAACAGGATACGTTCACCTGGCGCTGCCTTGATTAGGCTGGACACCGGCTGTGATTGCCGCATCACCCCTGTTGCTGGGTCTGGTGTTTCAAGAACTCCGTCAACTACGGTATCCGGATAACCACGACCATTCAATAAGAAATACCTGTCCTTCATACCGGCAAAGGGTAATGGTTGAACATTTAAACTGGCATCGTGAAAATCAGGATCAAATGAGCCAATTTGAATCGGGTAATCCACATCATAGCGTGTCGATCCATCGCCATCATTAAATGCATACGTATGCCCCGTCCTGTGGTTATGACTCCCGAGCAAAGTATTATCATTCAGCTTGTTTTGCTTGGGTAATACGTATAAATTTCCGAGCATACCCATTTGCATATGCTCAGCAGCTTCAACATGACAGTGATACATGTAGGAGCCGGGATCATTAGCTTTATAATAATAGGTAATACTTGCAGACTGATTGACCGAAATTGAATTATCCGGATTGCCATCAAAAACGGCAGCCGCTTCCGGGAAGCCGTGCCAATGAATTGTGTGCGGATCAAACAAATCAGGTCGCATAAACAGGCCGACATTGCTCATTGTAAGAAATAACTCATCACCCTCCTCCACTACAATAGTTGGAGCCGGAGCGTTAGCTGCCAGAACCCCCTCTGCCATTACCCAGTCAGCGTACTCTGAGCTATTTGGAGTGACAGAGGGAGGCGGCTCAGGGAGTTCAGAATAACTAAAGATATACTGCTCTTTTCTTGCATCGTCAGACATCGTTACCATGCCATCACCTGCTGACAGATGAACACATTTGATGCCGGGATTATTGGGGCCTGGGTGCAGGAGTGTACCCACTGCTTTTGGACACTGAATATGAATGCTACTGTTTTGACCTGAACCCAGGTCGTTTGCACTCGCCTGTGTAGCTACCAATGCGGGTGATATAACAGCTGCGATCAATACTTTGCTTATGAGATTCATCACACCCCCCCTGCTAGTTAGCTTCATATTCGTATCTCTTTACGTATATTTCCTTACTTAACCTAGTCATAACGTTAATCCCGTATAAAACTTAAGCGTAAAAAAGCCGGACTACTGAAACCCAACCCAATAAATATCTTAGGAGGAGAGCCTCGGCAGCCCGGCTATCGACTAACATAAAGTCCCTTTATGCGATCCGGATGCTTTGCGTCCCGTCAATTTCCCGACAGGTTGCCTTGATGGAAGGAATCAATCTCTAAACATATTTAGTTTATATTTCACCTTTTAAATGTATAAGGACTCAAAAATAACGGATATTTTTAAGCCGATTTTGTAATACCTTAAATATGGCTTAATGATACGTAACTTGACATGATCTGTCAATAATATCTTTTAACTTACTGTTATTAATAGATATTATAAAAATGTTACATGTGGGATTTTAAGCGGACTTTTAAGGCAAGGAGGGAAGATCAAAAGTACTTGATACCCTGTAGCCAGAAACGGCTGTCCGCATCCGCTGACGAGGTCGCCACTGCGTTTCCAAGCTTGTGGGCAACATAGGCCTTGACCATAAAATCATTATTTTTAAACCAGTTTAGTCCAAGGCCCAGGCCACTTAAGGTTCTGCGGTTGGATCCGGCACCCCAGGGATCCTTGTTCAGGGTCATAGTGCCACTGTCAGCGAAACCGATCAGCTGTAACTGCCCTGGTTGGTGGGCGGAGAACGCCGGCAATAACCGTCTGACTTCGAGATTAAGGACATAACCCTCGTCCCCATAGGTCTCGCCCTCGGGGTAGGCACGCACGGCATTGACACCACCCAGGGCCATCTTTTCCGAGGCATCCAGATTCTTGCCGGCAAATTGCCCGTTAAGTGCAGCGTATAGTGAAGTGGTAGCAGTCAGGTTCTGTTGCCAGCTCAGATTAATGCCCAATTTTTGATATCGGCCATTAGTGCGGGCCGTGCCGCTGTCTATCGCAAGCTCTGCCGGGCTTTGCAGTTCAATATCGCCATTAGTCCAGGTGAAGGCATAACCCAGGACACCGGAAATATTCCGACGGTTGCCAACCAGCGACGCCATCCAGACATCTGCACGTTTATCTCTGATCGTCGAGGTTATATCCTCTCTGTCACTGAATGATTTTGTATCGTACGCGAGTTGCCCCCTGAGGTTGTTGAAGCGTGAGCGTATCAGTGGATAACTTCCGAAGATACTGCTGATCCTGACCGTGCCACTGGCCAGCAATGCGGCAAAGTCCCGACCCAGTTCGTAGCGCATACTGGTGAATGCGACACCTGCCTGCGTTTTACCGATCTGTGTCTGATACGCGATACGGCCATAATTAAGTCCAGCGCCTGTAGTTAACAACCTGAGTGAGGCCGCATCACCGCGCCCGGCTGGATTGTTGAAGTTGAGCGACGCGCCCAGGCGGTTATCACCAGTATAGGGGTTACCAGCGTTGTCTGCATCAAGGCTCCCACTCAGGCGCTGTCCAGGCGTGATATCAACAATCAGGTCAGCGCTGCCAATGGAGGCTCCGGGCACGAGTGTTGAGTTGATGTTTATACCAGCAAGGTCGGAGAGTAGTAACAGGCGATTTTCCAGCGGCGCGCTGGCGATCACATCGCCACTCTTGAGGCCATCGAACAAGTCGTTGGCGAGGACATCGGACAACTTGCTGTGATTGTTCAGGCTGACCTCCCCGTATTGCCCCTCGAGCACAGTAATGGTCACAAGGCCGTCTACCACCTCTTGCGGCGGCAGGAAGGCCTGGGCCAGAAAATAGCCGTGCTGATGATAATGATCAGTGATCCTGGACGCCAAAACGCGCAGATCGGTGAGCGTCAACTCGGCGCCAGGCACGAAACCGGTGATGGCAATTAAATCGGCTTCCGCATACAGCTGTGCACCCTGCACCTGCAGGCGAGCGACGGCTATTTTCATTTGGTCTACCGCTGGGAGGTCGGGCTTTGTGTCCTGCTCGATACCTATTTCAGGCAGCGCTGTCTGCGGTGCTGGTAAAGCAGGGATTTGCTGTATCTGGCTACCCGCACTGGGTTGCTCGGCCGCTACCGCCATCTGGCCTACCAGAAACAAGGCTACACTGAATAATATCTTTAACAAGACACACGCCCTATCAATAGTTATTTTTTCGTACGAAGATGTTAATCAGTGCACGACCGCCGGGTACTCTTTAAGGAGCAAACAACTGGAAAGCTGACTCTGGAAAAGAAGTCGGCTCACCCGCTTGCACGTTATGTGCGCATTACTCTCCCAACAGAGCTACCCTGCATACAACATCGACAAGACAGGGCCTAAACTTTACCTACTTGTTTCGGATAATAAAGCTGGTAATACCAGGCACAGGCATTCTCGATCTGCGCCTGTATCCGTGGTGAAACTTCATGCCGCTCAGGTTTCGCAATCCGTGTGTGTTGCTTATGCGGATATTTCATCCGGTAGTGACTGTCGCTCTCCTCTACACCGGTGCGCAAGTTCTCCGGATCAATAACGAAGGGTGACAGATCCAGCCATTCAAACAGGTGTGACATACAGTCGACCGGCTTTTTCATCAGATCTTCGAAGCGCAGGAAATACAGACGTTTTTGCACTTCAGCCGGCAGATCCTGCACCGCGTGCAGAGAGATCATTGGTGCACCGATGGCCTTATCCTTGGCGAACAGTGTGTCCGCCCGGCCAAAACGGTCGTAGTCGGCCAGATGATCAATGAAATCAACGAGAATGGTTTTTTGATGCTGCGCTTCTATCGAGCCGTAGATCTGCCCAAGCTCCCGCACACAGACAATTAATTTGGCTTCGGGTGCAATCTGCAGCAGCATTTCGATACAATGCAGCCAGGCGCGGTTCTTGTCCACCACCGCTGACTTTTCTGTTCCGTCGTGATGCCAGCCACGCAGGAAACCCTGCATCGCGGCCGCCAGGTTCGCATAACTGCTATCGAAACTGGTATCGAGCTGGGAAAGAAAAAACTGATCATCACTGACCATACGGCGCATTCCCAGAAGCATATTGCACAAAGGCGAGCTATTGCCCTCGCAGTGAATCTCCGGATGCATCGCCAGTATCTGGCACAGTAAGGTTGAGCCCGCTCTTGGCAGACCCGTCACACCAATAAAATTAGCTGTCACTTGTTAGTCTCTCTGTAGATACGAGACTCCAACAATAGCTTAAAGCCCGCTCAGTTAACAATACCTGTAGTAAAAGACCAGGTTTTGTTCACCTCAGTACCTTTGACCGTAGCAGCAAAACTTACATAATATAGCGTCAGCGGATCCAGTGTGACCTCCGGCAGCAGCACCACGTAACCGGCGCCTGCGATAACATCATCAGTGGTTAATGCCGGGCCGTCCGAAGCCAGGCCACTATTGGCCAGCACCCGGGCACTCACCGACGCACCAGACTCCGATACCATCGAGAAGTCATGGAGCACAATATCACTGCCCGTCAACGTCGAGGCAGACTGCGTGTACAATGAGACTACTACCGGATGGCCGGCCATCAGCAGATCAGGTGCCGGATTCGGCGCCTCGGCCTGATTGTAGTACACTGGCTGTACATCGGTTTGCCCTGCAAACGGATAACCCACGGTATTGCCATTGGCCGGAAGCTGGCCCAACGTTCCGCTCGGCACGCCCAGCTCAATCGCACACACTGAACCACTGCCCACGCCCGGATTGAAGGCGACGCCTATATCAACAAAGGGGGTCATCAACTGCACCAGGTGATATACCGAGTCCTCTAATGACGCCAGACACTCAGTGCCTGTCAGGGCGCCGAACGAGATGATTTCGGTCACGGTACCCGTGTAACCTGCCGCCACCGTACGATCCAGTGGTCCCTGACCGGTGTAGCCTACTAGTGCTGGATCCTCATAATGGCCACCGAGAATACCTTGAACCTCAGTCGTCAGATAGCTGTCATCAGCCACCAGCGCATTGTCGATCAGAAAACTGGCATGGGCGCTCGCGGCCTGATCCAAACTGGTATTTTGAGCAACCAGTCCGGCACCTACTTCCTGCCGGAGGATATTGAGCAGGTTTACTGCTGTCGCGCTATCCTCCACCGTATAGCTGGGCGATGGCACACTGGTGACGGCAGTTTGATAGGTAGCTGGCCCTGGGGGCGTCGAACCACCAGTCTCGTCACCACCACCACAGGCGGACAGCGATCCAGCCAGCACTACCATAGCCAGCAGTGAGAGTGGTTTAATGCGCTCGAACTTCACCCGGGCAGGGTTAAACGTGCCTAGCTTATTGATTATAAAGGACATCGTCATTCCCCCTCCCCTTCTTGTTCCGTCATACGGATACCACCATTGATTATACTGAGCGCTGACGAACCGATGTCAAAGCTGGATAACCGTACCTGTCTCTGCTCATTCAGCGGCTGCGATATGTATTGCGCCAGTACTATCGGGCTTTCCGTCCGGGTACTCACCGAATGGGTAGATTTCGCTACCAGCACCCGTGGCACGATGCGCATATTGCCGGAGACATAATTGATCGTGTAGTTAGAACTACTGGCCAGTGTTCCTTGGGTAATCTCATAATTTCCAGCCAGCTCACCTGCAACCCGCCCCAGATCACCACTTAATACACTGGTGCTCGTGTCGCCTGTTACCAGCGCACTGGTGGTGTAGTCCAGCAGTGGGTCTGTCGTACCAAAAACCTTGAACTGGTTATTGGCACTGATAGTTAGTGTCGCCGGATCGACCGTCAGGGCACCATCGGTGTAGCCGATGCTGTAGTTACCCGAGGTCAGGCCGTTGGCACTGATCACGTAGTTACCGGCATCAACCGCACCCTGGGCTGTACCCGCGTAGCCAAGGGCACCACCCAGTACCGCAGCCGTCTCACCGTTAACAAAACCGGTGTAGCTCACGCCGTTACCACCGCTGTAGGCCAGACCGTCGTAGGTCTTGCTTGCATCGTTCGCAGTCACCATCAGATCAGCCGTGTTGACCGTCAGGGCACCATCGGTGTAGCCGATGCTGTAGTTACCCGAGGTCAGGCCGTTGGCACTGATCACGTAGTTACCGGCATCAACCGCACCCTGGGCTGTACCCGCGTAGCCAAGGGCACCACCCAGTACCGCAGCCGTCTCACCGTTAACAAAACCGGTGTAGCTCACGCCGTTACCACCG
>Ga0316190_10000924_pt1 | contig 20849 bp, 44 predicted proteins | sample Eddworburrow2_MG_FD_204929 | JGI IMG/M metagenome (GOLD analysis project Ga0316190, IMG submission 204929) | Coastal sediment microbial communities from Maine, United States - Eddy worm burrow 2 | ecosystem: Environmental > Aquatic > Marine > Coastal > Sediment | place: USA: Maine | collected... | reverse complement strand
AACCTGCGTCTCAGGCGTCCAAGGCCCGTACTAAACCAACTCAGCTAACCCAGATGTGTTAAAACTAAAAAAACCCGAATAATCCTTTTGGGGGATTGGCCGGGTTAGGTATTATACCTTGTATGGATCCAATCCTTACTACATGCCACTCCCGAGGGTATCAAACTGAGACTGCACCGGGCGTAAAATAGCCCAATAGACGGGCGTATTTGTAGCTATCAGCGAGCCTTGTTTGGCGGCATCCAGATTGTGTTTATGTGAGTGTCTGCTAGACATGTTTTAATTATAAGTCAAAATAAGGGATTTGTAAAAGTAAAATTAGCATCTTACGCCTCCCGCATGTCCTTTAGACTGTGTTAAAGCTTAAGTTTAGTGTAAAGTACCACTTTGCTCTTCCAAAGCCACGAGCGCCAAATAACAAGTCTACGCCCTTCGGGGGTAAAGTAAATGCCCCACTCAGTTCGGGGAATAAGTCGCTTGACATAGAAGCCTATCCCCCTTTTGGGGGTAAAGGACTTGTGAAGTTCCTTAGCAAGTTCGGAGTGCCTTTTGTACTTCTCCAAGGGCATGGGTGTTCCTATAAGTACCATTATTCTGCTTGCCTTAGCCGGAGACAGACGTCTTCGTAGGCTGTCTTAGAGACAAGGGTACCGCCCTCTGTGGTGTGAATAGTAACACCGTCGGGTGTAGTAACTGTGGGGGCGTAGGAACCAGGCCCGGTCCGCGGAGCAAAGGAGGTGCCTCCCTCTTTATAGATTACCTCTGTCCTTACTCGTGGCTCAATAGAGGCTACTAGTTTGCGCTTAATTATGAGATCTTCTAGTACTAGAAACATGCGTTAACGTCCTTAAAGCTGTTGAAAGATTTTTTTCGAAATTTTGCGAGGAGGGTAGAGACCTTCATTACACATAGTCCCCTAAATCGGGGGGGGGGGCAGAAACATAAGTTTACCTATCCAGGTACCAATGAATAAATAACCATACCTGCTCTACTAGTATTGGAGTCCAATGGGACATATTTACTCCCTCTCTTCTTCTCACTAGGTGAACAGCGGCCTGGTCAATTCTGGACCCCCGCGATAGATTTAGCTTCCTAACAACATTAGAACTTCACCCCGAAATTTGCTAATAGAGCCCGCATCCCAATTTTCATGTAGAGTACCGAACGTTTCCACTCCGTGTTTTCCTACATATCTTACATCTACACTACTAGTATCCCAGTACAGGCTTATAGCCTCTCCATATAAGTCTTTTAACTCTTCCTCTAGTCTAGCTAGGGACTTGGTTTTATCCTTGTAGAGAGCCTTCTCAGGCTTTGAGAGGGGACTTAGGTATTTGGCTACTTCAAGTTCTGGCATTGCTTACCTCCGCGAGAATTTTTAATTACGGTCTGTGAAGTTGGGGAGCATCCACAGTATACCTAGACCTAGGCTGACGAATAGAAGAAACCACATCATCGGACCTTCATCCCTAGCATACGGTAGATTACATAGCTGAGGAATACTACTGATCCCCCGCCGAGAAATATGATAAGGAAGTCAGTTAGCATTATAAGGTCCCTTTCACAAGGTCCACCAATCCTCCGGTTTACATTGTACGGTATATAGGTGCAGTCGATGAGGCTCCGAATCAACACTGAGCCAGATGCGGGTTACTTTGCGGTCTTTGTACCGTGCTTCGCTTTCTACTGCGCAAGTACACGTTTCAATGACCGCTGCGTACTCCTCATCTATTGGGAATCCTATTTCATCATAGAACTCCCCATCTACGCTAATGTTGTAAAACTGGAGCGTTGTTGAACTGATAAAAGCTTTAACAAACTCCCATCGACTGCTTCCCATGTCTTAGGTACCTTTCTAACGTTACACCTTAATAATAAGACTAAAATGGGCGAATGGAAAAGAGAATATCAGCCCCTAATCGTTTTTATACCGGTGGGAGTGTAACAGGGTCCCACGCGGTTTCAACCACTTAGCCCCCGCTGCGCAGGTATAGGGGCACCCCCTGAGGGATTCCAGGTACTTACGAGATCTTCGTGCGCACGCACACACGCACGCGTGCGCACGCGGTCTAGCCTCGCGCGTCGCGCGTTCATCACTCCCTGGGGTCCGTTTCGGTGTTTCCCCTGTAGTCTTGCGGCCTTAGCGGCAGGGTGTCGTTTTCTCTGACATGTGACAGCCTGTCACAGCCAATGATTTCAACAACTTGCGGCGATAGTGTCGCTTTCTCTGGCACTCCTCTCAGATCCACCCATGTCATTCTGCATACTTACAACATGGCACACCCCCTGCATTACCAACAGCCAAGACGACGAGGCGATACGGGGTGGCAGGGGCCACCGAGATTGACAACTGAATAGAGAGAACGACGCGGGACAGTCGTGAGACAGACCCACCGAGTGTGCTCTTAATTGAGCGCTTGAGTAGAAAGGATGGCGCATATGATAATTAGATGCGTCCACTGCAACGAACGGTATCTCGTGTCGGCCGTAAGCGACACGTCGGGGGGCGATTGTCTCCCTTGTCAAGACGAGAAGTTCTACGCCACTGCTACTTTCAGGATGCGCCACCTTCGGGAACGTCTCCTAATTGTGGAAAAGCGGCGCGAGCGGGGAACCTTGTTCGAGTGGTCTGAGAACCAAGCCTTTATGGCGATGGCGTTCTTGGATTTCCGAATGGGTGGAATCCCACCTTTCTAACCCCTTAACCACTCAAGCGTTCAGATAGGCGCACACTCATGAGAATCCACCTACCAAGGTGACGTGTGTAGGAGGCGGCCCATACTGGGGCGCCGTTGAGACACGTTAGCAAGGATACAGCTATGAGTGGTGGAGTCAACAAAGTCATACTGATTGGTAACTTGGGTGCCGACCCTGAGCTGCGGTACACCCCGAGTGGTGCGGCAGTGTGTGAGCTACGGCTTGCAACGAATGAGTCTTGGACCGACCGTAGCGGCAAGAAGCACGAGCGTACCGAATGGCACAGGGTTGTCGTTTGGGGGAAGAGGGCCGAAGTGGTGGAGAAGTACCTCTCCAAGGGTCGACAGGTGTACGTCGAAGGACGAATCCGCACCCGTAGTTGGGAAGATAAAGAAGGCAACAAGCGTTACACCACCGAGATCATTGCTGACAATGTGCAATTCCTTGGTGGGAAGGGTAAGGGTACCGATGCCCCTGCCCCCAGCGACGAAGACTGCCCCCTGTAGGGGGCACGGGGATGCTAGGCCCGCTGGGCCTAGCCTCTCCCCAAGGTACCGATTACTCGGTGCCTTGGGGAGGGTAGCATGGGGCTACCTCGTGGGAGGATAGACATGAATCAGATGCAAGTAGCGCTCAACAAAGCGGGCAAGCTGAGTACATCTCAGCGCCTCGAAGCAGCGGACAAGGCACGCCGCAAGCGCGACCAAGCGTGCACACGTGCGCTGCGTACCCGAGATGACTCTGGTAGGTTCCGTTCGGTACAGGCCGATAGGAGCGACGTTGCCAACTACGCTCGACTGGAGCGTACACTGCGACAGGGATAGCAGATATCCCCTGCGGGCCATGGTAGGGAGGGTTCGAGTCCCCCGCCCGCAACCGATAGTAACCATCAACAAGGAGAATGCGATGAAGACAAAGAGCTCAATAGGAAAGCTGCGGTTGCAGCTCAAGGAGATTCAGTTCGTCCGGTCTACCGGCCGCACCCGTTGGCTTGCCGAGTTCAAGCGCGTGCGTTCCCTTCGTGCCATCGAGTCCTTCTGGGGTGCGTGGGGTATCCCTTCTGCGCTGCACTACTGGGGTGTCATTTGAGCCGCATCTACGCCGGGATTGGGAGCCGCAAGACTCCTTCTTCCGTGCTGGAGAAAATGGAGCTGGTAGCCGAGGTACTCGGGCGGAGGGGCTGGACTCTCCGCTCGGGTGGTGCCGACGGAGCAGATTCAGCCTTTGAGCAGGGCTGCGATAATGTACGTGGAAGGAAGGAGATATATCTCCCCTGGAGTGACTTCAACGGGCGGAAGGCCGGATACCACGGCCCCAAGGTAGAAGCATTTGACCTCGCCTCAACACTGCATCCTGCATGGAATAGGTGTAGTGCTTCAGCCCGCAAGATGCATGCACGCAACATGCATCAGGTCATGGGGTGGGACCTTAACACCCCGTGTGATGTAGTCATCTGTTGGACGCCGGGTGGTAGGATGGTAGGGGGCACAGCCCAGGCACTACGCCTAGCACTGGTGAAGGAGATACCCATCCTCAACCTGGGTAGTAGGGCTGGTATCCTAGCTGCACGTGAGTGGTGGGCTACCCATATCAAGGGTAAGTAGACGGACCGACATGAGGGGAGAGGCATCAGGCTTCTCCCCTCTTCTCGTTTAACATACTGTAATCACTGTGTTGTACATCAGCGTGACTAACCATGGTCACGCGACTGGTGCATATGAGTGTGTGTATGGATGGCCCCCCAAGAGGACAGGTAAATCCAGTAAGTAAATCGTCCGACAATACAGCGATGAGTCATGTAGGTAGTGTGGTATGTGTGTAAGTGGTGGTAATGATGAGGTGGTGTGGTGTGCAGTGGGGGCAGCATGCGCCGCTGTGCAGCCACCAGGGACGGACGTATGTTCCCCCAAGCCTTTGAGTGACAGCCCTAATAATATGCTGATACTATGCACCGACACTATAGGTGATTGTTCTCCCCCGCCCAAAGAATGTAGTATATCATGTACTTACAGCTCATACATAGGCGGCTGCCCTACGCTCGCTGCGCTCGCCTACGCCCCTAAAGGCCTGTACAGCTTGAGCAATAAACACCACCTGAGCAGGTGACGTCGGCCTAGTCCCTCCTTCGTCGGGCCTGGGCCTCCTACTAATGCCGAGCCCGTGCTGAGTGCCGCTGCGCTACTGCTACACGTGTTCGCAGACTGCTCACCCGCTCGGGCTAGTTTCTCCTTCGTCGAACCTGGCCCTCGCTAGCCTTCCGCGCTATGAGAAAGACCTACCTACTATGACCGTCAAGGTGTCCGTCAAACACAGCTTAATAGGACGTCAATCACACTGATGTCCAGAGCAGCTGTTACTACACGTAGACTAATCCTTGTGCTGACACGACTCGGTCGGCAGGCTCCCTCGTTTACAAGCCTGTACCTCAGCGCTTCGCGTGAAGACCGTGTGCACCGTGCTAATATCTCTCTCTCTCGATTCCAGGCCCTTTTACCATAACATCGGGCGGGCGTCTGTAAGCTATCCTCACAAATCGGAGAAAAACGACACGGAGGCGGGTTTATCCCACCCGTCACGTAGATTGCTGACGCAATCTCCGCGCCGGAGGTGTCTCGGTTGATTTACTCCAGGCGTCAACATCGGACTTGCCGGTAATTACGGGGCAGAGCCCGATGCAGAACCTTCCGTAAATCAACCACGTAGCTCAGGACAATTGTTCTACTATATACCGGTTAACCCGAGGATGATTTTTCTCTGATCAATTTGTGGTCTAGCTTACAGACACTTCACCCTCCGTTTAGGTGATAGGCCATTTCATCGAGCGCGAAGAGATGCGCAGAAAGGGTACGACATGCTATTCTTGGGAGTTGAGTACGTCAAGGCGAGTACGAAGGACATCAAGAAGGATAGACTTGGTCGTATCAAGAACGCGCACATTGATTCTAAGGCAATTCGAGTAGAGTCAGACAAGACTGACCTGCTTGAGAAACATGTGACGCAATGAAAAGGACGAAAATGCAGATTAAGAACACTAACGAGGTTGAGAACTCAGATGTGGTGGTAGAATTGATGGAGGAATGTATGATTGCAAAACCGTTTCAAGAGCGTAGTATCGTGGAGACCGCAACTCGGTACTTCACGCAGTTCCCACAGTCTGCAGTGAGTGTGGAGCACGTACTGGGTGCCCTGCATACCGGCCGGAGGACAATCTGTTGGGAGACAGGCGTCCTCTTCGACGGTAAAGTGGGCAAGCCCGTGGCAGAGGACATCGAGGAGTGCGAGGCAGCACGCTTCGCAGCGGAGTCAGTAGCAGCTGGCGACCTAATCGACGACGGTGTTAACTTCGGAATGAGGGACGAGGAGACGGACTTCCTACCCTCTGGAGAGCTCAGAGGCGTCTGGTGTCTGACCAGGGAAGACACTCAATGGGAGATAGTGGAGCCCTTCAGTGACAGAGAGGCGGTGGAGTTCATCGCGGGAGTGCTTGTGCCAGGCACAGCCCATGTTGCCAAACACGAGGAAGACGCCACGGCAGAAGAGAGGGCTGCCGCCGAGTCAAAGGCGGAGTACATCAGGGGCCTGTGCTGGAAAGAAGCACGGGAGAAGATGCAACAGTGGGCGGAGAACCTGGATGTGCAGGGAGTTGTATCCCGCGCAGCCAAAATCTACGTCATGCTGGCTGGTACAATCCAGATGCTGGACGAGAAACAGGTAGAGTTCGTAAGAAAGTCTGTCCTTGAACAGAAGGAAGTTGCCAGGCAGTGCTGGCGCCGAGAGACTCTTGGCGAAATGTGCTCCTACCAAGGGCAGTGGTTCATCGGCGCCAGGCAAGGCACCACCGACGGTGAGGAAGCGGAGAACGACCGCCAGCACACCAAACTGGAGCAGTACACACAGCCCGGTGAGCGTGAGTCTGGGGAACTGGACTTCGCAGACGGCCTCAAGGCGGCGGAGACGGAGACCACCGTACTGTACAACTTCGCCTACCCAGTGAGTGACGAAGACAAGGAGGAAGAGTGGTACGCCGAGTATGTGAAGAACGGTTGCAAGTTCTCACAATACCTGGTACCTGCCTCTTTTCCCAGAATGTATGCCGGGGAGAAAAGGGTGCGCAAAGCAGACGGTACCCGCGTGGTGGAGACCACACTGGCCGCAGACGGTGGGTGGGCCAACAGTGGCTGGTCAGAGCGCAACGTGTATCTGGCTAGCCAGGCCAGACGCCGGTCAGATTACTTCGAGGAGAAGGCGTGGCGTCTTCTCACCTGGCCTCTGTGCAAGGTGGAGACCGGGCTTGCAAAGCTTGACGCGGAGTACAGAGCAGACTCCCGGGCCTACTCGCCGGGAGGGCGCAGTGTCCAGACGGACAAACTCACGGACAAAGACCGTCTCCTGATGAAACGCCTCGGGATAAAGGTGGGACACAAGTGGAACAAACTGCCGCTTGTGGGCAGAGCTGCTATCAACGCACTCCGCCAACGTGGACTTGCTGGGCTTGCAGGACGCAAAGCCAAGAAGGATGTGACCTTCACCCCGGGGGAGGCGTGGCACAAAGCCAGGCTCAAGAAGGAACACATCATTGCATTGAGGGAGATTACTGCTTACCGACTCAACCCAACACAGGTGGTGAGTACGGGCTTCGGGCTTAACCTCGTAAAGCAGGAGCAGAGGGTGAACACCTGGGCCGGGCTGCCTGGTGCCTACATCTCAGAAGAGTACGGCCGGAGGAACACTGATGCGGAGCTTCCCACTTACAACCGAGCGCCAGGTGGGGTGAGCTGCTCAGACTACACCAACCGCTTGCCTCACAGGGCGATGTGGATGCGTGACTTCTCAGAGTCATGGAATTCTGTGTACCCCGCGGACGAGGTGGAGACGCCGGTTCGCGTGAGAGCAGAACACAAGAGCAAGGGAGAACGTCAGGTCCTTGGGATTACCTGCCCGGTTGACGCAATGAGCCGCAAGGTGCATCTGAGGGGCACCTGGCAGATGGCGGAAGCTATGGCGGCGGCGAAGAGAATGGAGGAGCTGGGTATCTAAGACCAGAGGTTGAGTTTACACGGGAGGTGAGGGCTTCGGCTTTCACCTCTCGTGTTTTTTTGATCGCCTTCTGGTGGGGCAATTTGTGATTCTACAATCAAAGGAGTGAATCAGATGAGCAAATTCCCACTTGCAACCGCGGTCATCCACCACATCGAGTTTTGCGTCGCGTTGGGGGAGCTGCCCGAGCACGTAGCGCAGAACTGCGTCTTCAACACCGATGAGGACGAGAACTTCTACGACATCTCGATGGAGGACGACCACCGGGCGTTCGACCTCGGCATTCCCAGCATCTGGGCATAGCGCAGCTCGTCCGACGCTTCTGGTGAGGAGCCCGACTGAAAGCTCCTCGCTGCGATTTCAACCACTTACGCTGCGCTGGGAAGGTTTACAGCCGTGTACCCATTGGACGGCATCTTCCCCTAGGCAGAGAAAAAGAGCTCATTTGAAAGTCTACGTCATACTCAAGCACGAGGACGGCGGTCCTCTCTGCGCAGACACTTCCGTCGCTGCTGTCTTCTACGACGAAGATGCTGCGGATGACTTCGTTGAAGCAGCAAGAACCGTCGACCCTTTCATCGGCTACACCGTCGATGAACACACCATTCAGTAGGAGAGACCCGTGAAAGCAAAGATTGAAAACTGGTGCCTCACCCTCATCGGGGATGCCTACACGGCCCCCGAATGTCGAACAACCGTCGTAGCTGGAAAGGTCTTCGAGCGCGAAGGCTTCGCCGCCGGGTCACACATTGTTACCAGCAAAATCGTGGACTCGGGCCCTGACTGGGTCAAGACCGCTTCCGGTACCGTGTACAAGCTGGGTAAAATCAGCGACGAGTACACCGTCTACCTGGAGAAGAAGGGCCTGATGGTTGACCCGGCTCATGCGGGGCTGACCATCAAACGCCCGGTTGAAGAAAAGGTGGAGGCCATCAACCTCCGAAGCAACACCAACCCTTTTGCGGAGGACACCCTGTTCGCCCGTGCGGTGAGCACGAAAGACCGCCAGCGAGGCGGCCGCTTCTTCTACACGTTCGAGCTGTGCAGTGGAATACTGGTGGAACGTGGCGGGGTCCTCGGGTGAAACGATACCTGTCGCGGCTACTGCTAGTCTGGTTCCACGAAGCAGACAAGCTAGCCGAAGTTGGCTACATCCGCAACACCATGTCACGTTGTCACATTTCACTGACGATGGAAGACAAGGGGCGCACGGAGAAACATGGAATCCCCTCCATTTTTGTCTAGTTTCAAGCTCGCAGAAATGCTCTGGGAGTACTACCAGGAGGAGGACGATGAAGATGGCCCGTTCTTTCGCGGGTTAATGCGGATCCTCAATGAGAACGACTGGCGAGTTGAGAAGAAGAAAATCCCTAGCATTTACGGCTAGGAACTGGTGGTTTAACTACTAGGAGGATGAGCGATGAAGATGAACATCATGGAAACTGCATTGATGAACGCAGGTGTCGAAAGCACCAAGGACATGGAGGTGAGGTTGAAAGACCTCGTGAAGAAGCGCAACAGTGCGCTGTCCATGGCCCTTACCCGACGTAACCCGGACGGGTCCTTCAGACCGGTGAAGACCTATCGCCAACGAGCGGCTGAAATCGCTCGCGAGGAGCGCATACTCAGGCGTAAACTCTCCGCTGCTAAGAAGAGCCGTTCATGAGAATCAAGGTGCTCGACCCGGTCCAGTACATCCGGGCGCAGAATGCCCGGTGGCGTCAAGAGCAGTTGGAAGCGCAAGAGAAGCGGCCAACTTACACCCCTAGCCCTTCGCTCGGTGAGACTGAGCGGAGACAAAACACACTGTTGTTCTAGTCCCCGCTTTTTGGTGGGGGAACTAGTGTTCTTTTTTTTCAAACCCAGATAGGAATTACGAGTTATGAGTCAAACAAAAGATTTCATTGGTTTCACGCTCGATGCGAAAGTCATCGGGAACATGCTTTACCAAGACCCTTCCACCCGGGCGGAACTGATTGCGGGGTTCAACGAGGCCAAGGCGGGTAACCCCGTCAAGCTTACCACCCGACTGGGTGCGGCGAACCTCAACGGCGAGGAAGGTGACAACGCCGACTGGTTCGGTCTCTTCATCAGCAACAAGAAGACGGACGACGACAGCGTTGAGTACTGGCGCAACAAGGATGGACAGGGTACTCGTATCCAGTTCAAGCTGCGTCGCCAGAAGAAGCAGCAGGCTGCCACCCAGACGCTGGACGACGGCGTGCAGCACGGAAGTGCCGGCACGACCGCTTCGACGGCGGACATTGTCGCTCAGGTGACCGCTGCGGTGGTGGCTGCGATGGCGGCGAAGGAAGCAGCGGCGGCCGGTGCGGTGCAACACCAGACCGAGATGGGCCTCGACGACATCTCGGACGTGCCCTTCTAGGAAACAACGCGACGCCAAAGCCTGCCTGTCCCTCCCAGGGCAGGTGGGCTTTCGGCCTTGAACAGAAGACCTTATAGTAACATAGCTGAAAGCACTGGATAGGGACTGACGTTGTTCCCACTCAAGCTGCCCAGCACCCTCTGGAAGACGAGACCGTGCAGTCGATTTAATTCGAGCGGTGGATAACTGCTGTGGTGTACGAAAGCTTGAAGATGGACACGCCCTTAGATGTGTAAGTAAGCCAGCGATAGCACTAGAGAAGGGGGACCAATGCCGACGGGCAGATGGTTCCCCTTTTCGCACGGACCTTAACCCTTTGGAAGGAAATTTCGATATGAACACGAAAAAGTACAGTCCCGAACGCCAAGCTCGGCGCATCGCGAAGAGAATCACCCGACACCCCGCCTACAAGAAGACGCAGCAGAGAGGCGCCAAGGCCACCTTGGAGCTTCACGCCGCAAAGCGAGAACTAACTCGGGTGTACCAGTCCGAGCAGGAGCTTCAGGCGAAGGTGGAAACCCTCACCGCGGAACTGAAGCAGGTCAAAGCGGACCTGTCCGGTGCCAAGAAGGAAAACGAAGAAGTCACCGTCGCTTGCGACACCTTCAAGGAAGAGTTGGAGCGGATGCAGGCACTCAATGCCGCCGTCGACGAAGTCCTCAGCGAGACCAATGGCTAGCCCACCGGTCACCGTTGACAACGGGAAGTATACCTTCCAGGTACCCGAAGGGGACTGGAGGGTGCACGTTCTCCGTTACGGGAAACCTTGGCTTGTCCTTGAAAAGGGGCACAATGCGATATCTGCTCTAATGGCGGAAGTTGCTGGGCTGCGAGCTAGTCGATAAACGGGCCCTTAGCTCAGTTGGTTAGAGCGGCCGGCTCATAACCGGCTGGTCGTAGGTTCGAGTCCTACAGGGCCCACCGTTAAACACGGAAAGGGGCGTCAGACAATGAAGTGACCCAAAAATACCTGCTTGTATGCCCGGTCTAATGCAGTCCCTTGACTGTGTATACAGGATGGCAACCTGATAAGCCCTCCTTCTGCGGGGAGGTATATATGGATCCGGGTATAGCAGCACTGCCCGGTGTCCTATGGCACCGCTGAGATTGGTATCCAGCGGATGATAGCCCGAGAAGGTTCGATTCCTTCCGGTGCCACTAGTCTTATTTGGTGGTTGAATTGGTAGTACGGGTTGCGGGTTGACAATAGACTCCTTGCATACTCGGGCAGCGATAGGTAGAGTCAACAAAGGTGCCACTAGGCAATACCAGACTAACTCTAGCAATAACTGAAAGAGAGGCTGAGCATGAATCGTGCTCGTGCGCCGCCCTTCGGGGTACTTTAAGAGACATTAAGAAGGGGTGAGGTTGCTCTGTACTCCCCCGCACAGCTTATGGAGTAAATCTAGGAAACTAGTCACCGGGGTGGACCTAATGTTTGGTCTGCCTCGGTGGGAGAAATAGATAACTGCTGTTACCTCTAATGTTGAAACTGCTTAGCCTGATCGGCGCGGTAGTGGATAAGATCAGGGGAGCAGTGGTTCCCGAAGTCTGGTTTCTAGAGCCAGGCCAAGGGCGGGTGATTTGGCCGAAATGTCATAAGAGGTTTAGAGCCCTCGGCTAAAGAGCTCAAAGCCTGCTACATACCGTCACCGCGAATTAAACACGGGGAGGAGGCGGGCAGCAGGTTAGATAGGTTTCGGTGGTGCGTCTACTCCGGTTGACCATCGGGACCTAAGCCTAGTAGCGTCACTGCTAGGCTTAGGGCAAGCTCCTTCGGGGGTTTGCCCTTTTTTTGTAAAGATGGTGGTGTAACTGGTTTGTGTATTCTGATATCCGTAGACAAGTTACTTCTCCCTGTATGAGCAGGTGGTGGGGTAACTTGTGTATGAAGAGAATACCTGCGGAAATGGACCGACATAATAGAAGCTTGTGCCTATGGGAGGTAAGTCATTGATATGAGGGGGGCCTGATTGTTTGCCGGGCGTCAGTAGTTGGACGGCCTATCTCCCCCCGCAGGGAATCTGGGGAATCGGAAATTGTTGGCGTTGGATAGAGCCATATATTCGCAAGAGTTTTTTGGCGGGGGCACAGGATAAGCTTTTGATCCCCACTAGGGTAAAAAGGTGCCTTTTACGTGATTTCAGGCAGTTATAGAGCAAAATGGAGGTAAAAGGGGTGATTTGGGTGCGGTTTTGACCCCAGTCAGACATAAAAGTGTTCTGTGCCTCTTCCTAAGTACTCAATATCATGTAAAAGGGCTATAAGGCAGCTTTGTACCCCGTCCAGACACTATTTGGGCCCTTTCTACCCACTTCTAGCCTAAAATAGGGATAGATAGTCCCTCCTCTACCACCCTCTACAGACCCGTGATTTTTCCGCGGGGGAAAGAGAATCTAATGTCAACCAGAGCCATAGAGATACTAGAAGATCTAATAAAGGCAACAGAGAATGTGTACAAGAGAGATCTTAGTAATGAGTACCTAAGAGGTCTAATAGAAGGGTACCATATGTCCATAACAGCTGTTAAGAGAGCAGATAGAGAGATAGCTGAGAAGGAAGAGGGACAACTAGGACTAGCAGAATCAAGTACTTACGAACCTGATGGAGCAGTATGTACAGGACCAGGCTGTGAGTGCGAGGAGATACCTCCTACTACTCCTTTACTTGACACAGTAGTAGCTCAAGCTCCTGTATCAACAGGTGTAGTAATGGACTACGCGGCTGACGAATGCTGGGAGGACTATTGCTGCTCTGGCTGTGAGGCATGCTGCCCTGAGTCTGTATAAGTATAAGTAATCATGGGGGATTATTAGTTCTTTACATAGAGGGTGTGGTATGCATACCAGTCACTGGAGTGGGGGTGCTCATAATAGTGCTAAGTCAGTTCTAACAGGATATCCTGATAATGCTTTAGATTACGTACAGTTAGTCTATAGGATAGTACAGTCCTTGATGTCTCAAATAGCAGTTGTTTTCGAAATGATACTGTACGTTTACCGATTCGGAGCTATAAGGGTGGTGATTTAACTTAGGGTTATTGTAGGATTTATCTTATATTTGATTGCTTGTGTATTTGCTAATCCTTTCTCATTTTCCTGTACGTTAGTCCGACGATTAACCTTTAGGTTGTCGGAGGACAGCGTCGGTGTACTCAGGAGGTTTTATGCCTGTCTCTGCTTCAGTTTTTGACCCTAGGATAGGGACTCTTAGGTTTCGTGTCTTTAAGAAACCTGGCAACTACGGTTGGGTCTTTACTGAATATGCTTCTACTTACGATGAAGCTCATTCTCTTGCTCTATCTATTTCTAAACAACAAGGTGTTCCAACCTGTGTTGTTGAGTGCCACACAATGATTCTCCCCCCGCCGAAAAACGAGGTTACCGAGGTACCATGGGACAAACCAGTATGATTGAAACACCAGACGACTTTACCTTTCTCCTTCCTACTCAAACTGCTCAATACCGAACGTTCTACTGGAGCGACAGTGCTCTCAAGTGGTTATTTGAATCTCCCACACACCATTACAAACTATTTATCAGAAAGTACGGTAAATGGGAATTTCTTAACCACTACGAGGATAAAGTGGTAGCTGAGAGCAACGCGGAACGAGAAACTATAGATCAGAAAGCCTCTGTGGTTGTCATAGAATGTAAGGTGGTCTTTCACCCGCCGCCAAAACTTCCGGTAGCTAAGGTGGTGGCTTGGTGAATATACCCAAACAAGGTTTCGTAGGAGAAGGCATGCTTGGTCCTTTCCTTAAGAATACAGACAGGTACATGGTTCTGTACTTTAACCCCCACGTAGTCAATAACTCAGGGCCTCAGGGGAAGTGGATGTTCAAGAACTATTACGTAACCAGAAGCCGAGCCGAACAAGAGGCGCACGACCTTGCCCGGCGAGGAGAAAAGGCTGTTGTACTTGAGTGTCTGACTGCCTTTGTACCTCCGTCTATACCTAAAGTCACCCGTCTTTCCCAAGAAAACAAATGATTATTCCCCTACCAAAGCCCTGGAATAGGAACATAGCAGATGAGCATCTCAGCCCTTCACCGTGGAAATATAAGGTGTTTTACTGGGACCCCCAAGAAAAGTCCTGGATTTACGGCATAGGACACGCCACGGTGGGCGCAGCCGAAGAAGACGCAAAGAGCTTCTCAGTTAAGTATCTGGTTAAAACAACGATTGTTGTCTGTACCCATACCTACGAGCCGCCAACACCTGAACCGGTTGCCACTTTGACAAAGTGGTAAACAGCTTTAAGGAGCAAGAATGTCAGACCATATATCTCTTCCTTACGAAGCATTTGACCTCAACTACGACAACAAGTTTAAGGTCTTTAAGCTACAGTCACACTCTTGGGTGAGTGCAGGTAGCTTTCGTCATCTAGCAGGAGCAAAGACTCAGTCTCTTAGACTTGCTAACCAGGGACATAACGTAATCATTGTGGAGAGTAAGCTCCACTATTCCCCGCCCCAAAAACCAGAGGTCGTTTGCGTTAAATGGCCAGACATAGGAGACGAGTAATGACTCTCAATAAAAACAAACTCGACCCAAAGCTTAACACTTGTGCCTACAAGGTCTTTGCCTTTAGTCAGTCGCTTAAAACGTGGTTCTTGTCCAGTGAACATCAGGACTACGAAAGAGCTTCGTCAATTGCTGCGCAAGTAGCAAAGAACGACAAGGTAATTACCACTGTTGTGCAGTGTATGGTGTCCTACGCGCCTCCGAAAGAGCTGGACGTCACCACCACAGAGTGGCCCACAGGATACTGATGTCAAGAGCACGCTTCACTGGTGTTAATCCAAGCCGCCGCTTCAAGGTGATGGCCTGGCCGGAACACGGCTCAGAGTGGTACACCGAGGTGAACTGTAAAACCCTAGAATCAGCTGAAAAGAATGCTGAGCTGCTTTGCAGAGACCGGGGTAGGCAGATAGTTGTACTGGAATGTCTTAGTACATTTCTACCACCTGAACACCCCGAAGTAAGAAAGGTACCGTGGGATGAGACGTAGAGATACATTCACTCCGGTTAATAACAGGCTGGCCTTTAAAGTCTTTCGCTGGTGCCCTACAGAGCCGAGGTGCTGGGTGCGCGCTGGAAACTTTATAAACCGACAGCAGGCAGAAAGCTTTGCCGAGAGATTTTGCGCGGAACATAACGTTCCAGTGGTGGTAGTAAGATGTCGTTCTTCTTATACTCCACCTCCAATCTCAACCATGAAGAAAGAGGTCTGGTAATGCTGTACTCTTTCCTTGAGTGGTATCTGTTCACCCTTCTGTTTGTCTATGTGCCAATCGACTGGCTTATTTGTCCGGGTTACTTCGATCAAGGCAATCCTCCTAAGTTTGGCACAGTAGTCAGGGGTTACTTGCGTGGAGATGCTAAGTAGTTTCTGTGTGGACCTGGGTGCTATCGTAGGTATTTGTTATCATGTGCACCGGATAACCGCTCCTTACCGCAGTGTAGGGGAGGATGTACCTAGGGCAGTTGTTATAGGGGACGGTGTTAGTCCCGCGAGAAAAAGAGGAGAAGGAAATGAGCACTGACAAGATAGATAAGACCACAATCAAAGGGGTAGTTGAGGACCTGGTAGGAAGCTTACTCTACTATGATCGTAAGGGGTGTGAAGACCTTCCTTTGGGAGCTATTGAAGCTGCTATTAAAGCGGGGGAGCTTACCCCCGAGGAAATCATTGGCTGGTTTACTACCACCCTAACGAGCGTGCTGAAATAAGGAGCTAAGATGAACAAAGCAAAGTTGCTAAAGCTAGCGAGAGAAGCAGATGAAAAAGGGACAAGACTATACTTAGCTCTTAAAGAGAAAGTAGAATCTTTGGGTGAGAATGCTCCAAAGCATCTGAAAAAAGCCCATCACGAATCTATAGCGGCGCTGCTCTCCTTACAAGCAATCACCAAAGTTTTGGAAACTAAATAAGGGAGAATCAAGCAATGGCACATGAATTTACACGACACTCAGACTCTTTCAACCCCAAACGTAGTGTTAAACGCTATAAGGTCTTCTGGTGGGATGCACAGGCTTCTGCATGGAAACCTCTTGAAGAGTCTGAATCTCTGAAGGAAGCGGAAGAAAAGTCTTCAGACTTTGCAATAGAGTACAATACAGTAACGGCCGTCGTCTGTTGTCTGTCCTTGTTCTCTCCCCCACCACAAAACGTAGCTCGTAAAGACAAGTGGGAGTAAGATGAAATGATAAGCGCTATACTTTTCATGTTCTTTATCTTCCTAGCGCCTTTCTTTGCTGTACTGGCTGGGTTTGCTACTAACAGGTGGATTGAGGAAAGAGCCGTACAGCCAAAACCTTTGCCTAAGGCTAGGGTACTCAAAGGAATGCCCGTACCGCCAAAGAAAACCCTCGAAGAAATATACCAGGAGTGGGCTAATAATTTCACTCACTAATAGGACCGACATATCAGGCAGGTAAGCTATTAGCTGAAATAACCTAAGGGTTTCGTAGCTTTATAAGAGCATATTCAGATTGTCGGGCGCGGTCATGGGGCAGCTATTAGCCCCTAACGGGTAAACTAAGCCAAGGAAGACATATGAAATACAGAAAGAAGCCAATCGTCATTGAAGCGGTGCTCGCCAGTAGCATCATTATCCCGTCCCAATCAGGTAAGGTTATGGAGCTGCCTCCTCCTTGGGTTGTTGATGCCCTCGTAGGGAGACACATCGTGATTAACCCCAACTGCGTGTTCATTAAGACGCTGGAAGGTGAGATGGTTGCGCAGCCGGATGACTACATCATTCAGGGAATACAAGGAGAGATATACCCTTGCAAACCTGACATCTTCCACGCAACCTACGATGAGGTAGAGGAAGGATAGATGAGCAGACCAATCTGGCCTCACTCAGTCAAGTGGTGGGAGAAAGCACTACGTAACCTCGGTGCCAATTTTATGCAGGTAGGATTGTATAGGGTTACAGATGAGCTAAACTACTCTGTTGCTCGTATGATTAGATGGGGAGAAGAATTTGATGAGTGGTTTATGGACCACAGTAGGAGAGAAACATGAGCACAGGAGCATTTTTCGGAATGATTGCATTAACAATCATAGCCGGCTTTATCATCACGTATATCATTGTTAGACTTGATGAATGGTGGCTCCGCGCCAAAAAACCCGAGGTAATCTTCCTGGTTGCCTCGCAGGGGCTAGGAGAAGAGCACAAGCAGAACAAGGTGGTTATCTGTGACACCCTGAAATCAGCTAAGAACGCTGTTGACATCTTCAAGGATATCGGAGGTAACACCACCATGACCTACGATGACATTACGAAACATACTTTTAACAATGTCTTCACCTTGAACATAGAGACCAGACAACAGCACGACAGCAGAGTTGCTGCGCGCAAGGAGAAAGAAACATCATGATATATCTTATGTGGGCTTGGGTACTAACCTGCGGTATTATTATCGGGCTTGCCCTCGGTAAGATTGTGGCCGACAGGGCACGAGGTAAGATGGACTTTGACCTCGTTGACAACGACCATTTGACTATCGTTGTGGCACGAAGAGACATTAACGGAGAGGTTACTATCTCAGGTAACATCTTCAAGGAATGGTCTGTTCCCAATATTCCGGACGTTAAAGAAACGTTCGACGACTACCTTAAGGGAGTAGGGCCCTGGGAGAAGGAAGGTGCTATCTTCCTAGGTAAGATGGGAGACCATGAGTACTACTGTAACCCTGCTGGACTATTACAAGACTAATGTCTGACAAAACCTCAGTAGAACTACCGGAACAGGGACTAAAAGCCCTCAAAGATTTGCAAGTAAAGGCCGGTCAAGGAGAGCAATGGGCTATTGTTTTCCTTAATGTTAACGCCGTGTTACTGCGGCTTAAGAAAGAAGAGTAACATGCAGATATTGTTCGCACTTTTGTTCGCTTTAATCATGGTGGTCCTCGGGCTAGCCATCTACGGCGTGCTCTCTATCCTCGATGAGTTCAAAGGTAGGGGAAAGGTACAGGTCATCAACGAGCACCGGCTCGGGACAACAGCTGTTCCTAACTGTATTATCTATCGAGTGGACAAGGTACTTATGTGCTCTGTCTATGTGGTAGAGAGCGGTAAGTGGATTAAAGGGCTTGATACTCAGGACCTTATCTTCGAATACCTAGCACACAATGATGCTATCCCTCTCGGGCAGGACGAAGAGTACCGATACTGTCTTGTTCCCATCCAACCACCAAAGGCTAAGTAATGGCTGGTGAACTATATGACTGTGTAGCTACTGCTGCTAGTAAGCTGGAAAACGTAACAGAGAAAGATATGATAGACAACTGCATTACAGCCCTTCAAATAACAGACTTACGGGATGGTCTGATGCTTACCCCCGCATTAGAAGAGCTGGAGCTGCTACAAGCTGGCTATGATGCTGCTATCAACGTTCTCCAAGACTTGAAAAACAGGTAAAACAGATGACTAAGAAAGACCTAGACCTGCTTAACCGCAGATACCTCGCTTACGCTAAGACACTGGGACCGATGGAACTGAAGATGGCGCCGGCACTGGCTGCTTACAGTGACCTCTACCATCATCTCTCTTCTCTCAGGCAGAATGCTCCCGAGCAGGTCACTAGCAAGACGGAGGCGTTCGCGACGACACTCAAGCAACAGCTGGACCTACTCGACATTACGTGCAAGTTTAGTCAGAGCTATACGGAAGAAGGTGTTGTTATTCCTCCGGTAGTTCCCAAAGGCGAGCTGGCTAAGTGGGCACAACAGTGGCAGTAACCGATATTAGTCTGGTCATCACGGAGAAAAGAAACACCAAGTATGCCCAACTAACAGCTACTGCTTGCATACGCCCTAATGGCCCTATTGAGTATGCCGATGCTCCTGTTACACAGAGAGAGACTTTGAAGACGCGTGTCTTTCGCGACAGGGAGGGGCGGCTTGACTCTGTCAAACTGACTGAGGCACGCTCTAAGCTAGCTCAGAGGGTAATTCGCAGGCTAACCGAGGTCATGAAATGATTACTGAGACAACCAGGTACTTTAGCCTTTCCCGCCCAATCAAAAGCTCGGATGAGCGCTCGTATCTAATTCTCGAAGGACCAGATAAAGACTTCGTTACTACTGAGCTGGACCGTAACTGCTTGAGTGAGGATGCTGCGTACGTATACGAGTGCAAGGATGCGCATCCTGGATTCACAATCGAAGCACACGACCTGTTCAAAAAAGAAGATGTGGGTAAGAAACCTAAAAACTCATGCTGCACATTCTGTCCAGGATGTGGACGGGACTTGAGACATGATGCGTAGATATCACCACCCCGACGAAGAGAGGTGCATCAAAGCAGCACTAGAGGAGATTAAGGAAGCTGTTAACTTCCTCGATGATGTGCCTGATGTCATGGATAAGCTGAAGGACGAGAACGTAGACCTGAAAGCACAGGTAGCGACCTTGACGGCTCAGATAGAAGAGCTGAGGGAAGAAAAGGCAATAGAAGACGATGAAAGAATTAACGGATGGGGAGTTCTCAGTGACTAAAGTAAGTGATATGAAACTACAAGACATTGGATTTTATACGCTGTCGGATGAGAGGTGCGAGCAGCTGTCGCCCGCATCTCCGATGATGCGGTGTGAGATGCTACTCACCGCTCGCTGCAACTTCAAGTGCGGCTACTGCCGCACCAGGGATGAACCAGACAAAGAGTTAAACGAGGCATTCAGTGTCATCGACAGGTGGAAGACACGCAACATTAGGTTCTCAGGTGGAGAACCAATGGCTTATCGGGGGCTGAAAGATGTTGTTACTCGGGCAGTTGAGCAGGGAGCTGAGCGAGTAGCTGTGTCAACGAATGGCTCCTTTCCACTGCGTAGGTACCTGGAACTAATTGACCTGGGAGTTAACGACTTCTCTATCTCTCTCGATGCATGCTGCGCATCAGAGGGTGACCGGATGGCCGGAGATAAGGAAGGCTCCTGGGATAAGGTAGTTGCCAACATTCGTGAACTATCTCGGCTGGTCTATGTCACTGTTGGTGTTGTGCTCACTGAAGATACCATCGACAACGCACAAGACATCGTTGAGTTTGCGCATAGCCTAGGTGTTGCTGACATCAGGGTTATCACTGCAGCGCAGTCAGATGGACTGATACCTGGCATTCGTAAGATTAGTCAGGACATCATTGATGCGCATCCTATTCTCAAGTACAGGGTAGATAACATCCTTAAAGGGAGAAACGTACGTGGTCTCCAGCCGCATGATTCTAAGCGCTGTTACCTGCCCATCGATGACTCGGCAGTAGCAGGAGATAAGCACTATCCTTGCGTCATCTACATGCGAGAGCAGGGTAACCCCATCGGAACAACAGGGCCTAATATGCGTGCAGAGAGGGTAGCATGGAGTGAGCAGCACGACTCACACGCTGACCCAATCTGTGCTGCTAACTGCCTTGATGTGTGCATCGATCACAACAACAAATGCCATAAAGAAGCAATCAATGCTCAAAAAACCAGACAGTAAGACTGTTGTTCCTGAGACAATCAGGGATAAGTTTATCAACAAAACGGCCAAGCGGGCTATTGACCTAAAGAAAGACACCAGAACGATTCTAGGTAACACCCTTATCGTAGCTGAATACGACAAAGACAGTGGCGGGGTTAACGTGTATGACTGTGAGGTCAAGCGCCAAGGGTACTACAGCAACCCAGATACGGTCAACTAATGAAACTACTACGTTGTAATGAGTGTTTCGCTGTTTT